>Ga0187874_10000269_pt1 | contig 67745 bp, 56 predicted proteins | sample June2016WEW_16_1_3_FD_132993 | JGI IMG/M metagenome (GOLD analysis project Ga0187874, IMG submission 132993) | Peatland microbial communities from SPRUCE experiment site at the Marcell Experimental Forest, Minnesota, USA - June2016WEW_16_150 | ecosystem: Environmental > Terrestrial > Soil >... | reverse complement strand
GCGGGTGGATAAGTCCACATTCCGACCCTGTTCTTTCAACGGCCATAAGAAAGCAGATGAACATGCCGTTTGACTTGTTGATAGGGCGCAGAACCTTTGACATTTGGGCACCATACTGGCCGCAACATAATGACATGTGGCCAGCCGTCAACACAGCGACCAAGTACGTCGCCTCGAATACCATGACTTCTCACGAATGGCAGCCGTCCGTGTTTCTAAACGGAGATATTGCGGAAAGAATCACCAAAATTAAGCAACAGGAAGGGCCGGATTTGCACGTTTTTGGAAGCGCAAATCTCGTTCAGACGCTCATCAAGCATGATTTGGTCGATGCGTTCTGGCTGAAGATATATCCGATAACGTTGGGCGGTGGAAAACGATTGTTTGCCGATGGCACGATCCCGGCGGCATTCAAGGTGACGGAAAGCACAGTCACCTCGAAAGGCGTCATTATCGTGAATTACGAGCGTGCAGGCGCAGTCCCAACCGGAAGTCTATAAACATTCGGCCTGGTGGCCCGGGCTTTTGATCCTGCGGGCCTTACCAACACAGTGGGTGCCCCGTCCTTTGCGTTCTGGGGGAAACCCGGGGAAACCCGACTGACATCGCTGGCAAATTCCTGGATGAGTTCAATGGGGCCCTCCCCACAATGCGCGCCCTTGGATTCACTGTCAAAGACTTGCACGTGGGCACGGGGCTGCCGCCCGAGACCTCAGTGAAACTGGCGGCGTCCATTGACACTGTCGATGTGAAAAAAGTGCAGGAGATCATCGACAAGGCAGCGGAAAACAAGACGCTCGTTGCTCTCCTCAAAGTGTTGCAGGCGGCCTTTCACATCAAGCAGCAACTGGGTGACGTCGCGTTCAAAGGCGTGGAGATGGATATTACCTTGGGTCTGCCCCCACACGTCAGCGTTGGTTTCGTGAGCCACACCGCATCGTCGGCCGGGGTCGCTGCCGCAGGCGCGGCTTGATTTCACGTCATTGGTTCCCGTTGTAGGCCGGGTCATCGGAAGACAGCGCCCAAGTCAGAGCATAGCTTGCCGCTACATTAGCCCCACCACATAGTTCTGCGCCGTCTGCTGGAAGCTCCGCAGTTGTTCGGCCTCCCACTCTCTGTTCTGGTCGAGCTCCCGCGCCATCAATTCCACCACGCGGGGCGCCATCCGCCTGGCAGCCTGGGCGTTCAGGAACAAAGCCCGCGTGCGCCGCGCCAGAACATCCTCCAGGGTGCGCGCCATTTCATGACGCACCGCCCAGACCACTTCCGCGCCGGTGTAGGGGAGCGCGCCATCGAGCGGCTCGGCCCATCCGGGCTCGCTCTCCTCCAGTTGCCGCACCATCGGCGCGTCGGAGCCGAACATCCATAAGCGCCCGAATTTCTCGGAAGCCGGATGGAAGCCGTGGACATTGAGATGAGCGGTGACGCAAGGCCGTTCCGGCAAGCGGGCCAGAGTGGCCGCCTGGTTGACACAATCCTCCGCCATGTGGCGATAGGTGGTCCACTTGCCTCCACAGATCGTGATCATGCCGGAATTTTCGATGCGGATGGTATGGTCTCGCGAAAGCGCCGCGGTATTTCCGGATTCGCCGGAACGGACCAGCGGGCGAATTCCCGCGAAGACGCTGAGGATGTCGCCGCGCGCAGGCTTCTTTTCGAGATACAACGAAGCCGTCTGGAGAATGAACTCGATCTCTTGTTCCAGGGCAACCGGCTCGAGGGTGGCCTCCGCAATCGGCGTGTCGGTTGTCCCGACCACGGTGTGGCCATGCCAGGGTATGGCGAACATCACCCGCCCGTCACTGGTATGCGGGACCATGATGGCGCTCTCGCCGGCCAGGAACGAGCGGTCGAACACCAGGTGGATGCCCTGGCTGGGTGCGATCATCGGCTGAACCGACGGGTCGGCCTTGCGGCGCAAGTCGTCGGCGAACGGACCGGTGGCGTTGATCATTACCTTGGCGCGGGCTTCGCATTCCTCGCCGGTCTCGACGTCGCGGAATCGTACGCCGTCCACGAAGCCCTCGCCATCCCGGGTCAGCTCCGTGACTTGGGCGTAGTTAAGCAAGGTCGCGCCCTGCTCGAAGGCGGTCGCCACCAGGTTGATGAGCAGCCGCGAATCGTCGAATTGGCCGTCGAAGTAAATCACGCCGCCTCTTAGGCCTTCGGTCCTGATGGTGGGCAGCCGTTCGAGCGTTTCTTCGCGGGAGAGAATGCGCGACGCCCCGAAGCCGTACTTGCCGGCGAGCAGGTTGTACAGCTTGAGGCCGATGCCATAGAAGGGCGCTTCCCACCAATCGTAGTTCGGCACCACGAAGCCTAAATTGCTGACCAGGTGCGGCGCATTCTGGAGAAGCAGGCCGCGCTCCTTGAGGGCCTCCATGACCAGCGATACGTTGCCCTGTTCCAGGTAGCGCACGCCGCCGTGGACCAGCTTGGTGCTGCGGCTCGAGGTCCCCTTGCCGAAATCGTTCTGTTCGAGGAGCAGGACGTCATACCCGCGAGTAGCGGCGTCGATGGCGACTCCAACGCCCGTCGCGCCGCCACCCGCTACGATCATGTCCCATTGCCCCGCGTGGGCGCGCAGGCGCCGGTACACCTCGCTTCTGTTCATCTAGGTCCTGCTTCCAGGTGGTTGATGTGGCGCACGCACTCGTGCGTGCCGTGTCCGCACTCATGCGGACACTTTTGCCGCCCGCGGAGGGCGCCGCCAGGAGTGGCCACGCGGCACGCCACGGGCGTGCGCCACAACCATGCTAGAAAATCAGCTTCAGGGCGAACTGGCCCTGCCGCGACGGGTAGGTGGTGCGGATGGTGCCGAAGGCGGCACTGGTGGTTTGTGTGTTCGGTATCCCGAAATTCGTGTGGTTCAGGATGTCGAAGAACTCCGCCCGGAATTGCAGCCGGGCGGTTTCGCGGATGCGGAAGTTCTTGTCAATCGAACAGTCCCACTGCTCGAAGTTGGGAGCGCGGAACGAATTGCGGCCCAGGTTCCCAAACGGCGCGCTGGCGGGCGGGGTGGCGAATGTGTACCCGGCGAAATAGGTGTTCAGCATGGCCGAGCGGCTCTGGCTGGTGGCACTGCCGGTTACATTGGGGCGCAGGAACGGCTGGCCACGATAATCGTTGGAAAGCGAGCTGACCTGGTTGGCCCCGGACGCAGCGTAGGTCACGTCGAGCGGCTGGCCCGTGTGAGCGGTGTTGATGCTGGTGATCTCCCATCCGCCCAGAAACGCATCTAATACGGGATTCATGTCGGCCCCGTATTGGCGGCCCTTGCCGAAGGGAAGCTGGTAGACCACGCTGGTGACATTATTGAGCTTCACGTCAAAGCTGGAAAGCCCTTTTTCCGCGGTCAGGTTGTGAATGTTCTGGGGATTGGCCTGGTAGTAGCCCGCGAAATACTCGAGCGCCTGCTCGGAATCACCCATCCCCTTCCCCCAGGTGAACGAGTTCAGGACGTACAAGCTCTTTGTGAAACGGTGCTCCAGGCGGGCCGAGAGACCATTATAGTGATTGTTACCCGCCGGATCGAGCCACGTGATCGGCCCGAAAGTCGGTATCGGAGTGCGGAGGGTGTATGCCACGGTCGAGCCCGGCTGGTTCGGGGCCGCCTGATTGTAATCGGCGATGATGGGAAGCCGCGTACTGTGGTTTCCGTTGTAGGCCAACTCGAGTACCGTATCCTTGGGGAGTTGCCGCTGCACCGAGAAGAACCAGTTTTGTACGCGCGGCCACTTGCTGTCCGGTGGAGTGTAGACGACGTTGGAATTGACCGGATTGAAGGCCGCGGGGCTGGCGATGTTGGTGCTAAAGCTGTTCAGGGTGGTGAGGAAGGTCGCCGGCACTGCGCCGCCCGCGGGGATCGACTGGCTGAGGACACCGAAAAGGGCTTGAGGAGCATTGATCCCCTCCTGGGCGCTTCCGGGCCGGTTGAAGAAAGTGTAGCTGATCCCATATCCGGCGCGGACCACCGTTTTGGGGTCGAGGCTGTATGCCATGCCAAGGCGCGGCCCATAGTCTTTGTAGTCGGGGTGGACCAGAGCGCGTTGAAACAGGCCTCCGCTGGTGGCCTTGATCATGGTGTTGGTGGTGGGGTCGAAATTCGAGTAATTGTTGTCGCGCTCATAGAGTGGGGACGCGAACTCCCACCGCAGCCCGATGTTCAGCGTAAGCTTCGCGCTCACCCGATAGTCGTCCTGAAAATACAGCGAGTGCACGTATTGCCGCAGGTTGACGATCGTATAGCTCCCCTGGTTGATGGTGTTGGGAGTCCCGAACATGAAATCCGCCAGGCTGTAGCTGGTATTGTCGGTCGCCACCGTGCAGCCGGTGGGCTGGCCCAGTTGCGCACAGGTGGGCTTGCTGAATAGCCCGCTGTAGGTGTCTTGACCATACAGCGGATTGGTGTCCAGAATCTCGGTGTGGACCAGCAGGAATTGGTAACCCACTTTGAGGGAATGCCGGCGCAGGGTCTTCGAATAATTGAGTTCCGGATCCCAGGAAGTGGGATTCTGGAACTGCGGATTGCTGGTTTGGCGGCCAAAGGCGGTGAGTCCGGTGATGGTCTGCGTGTTGATTCCACCGGTGAGACTGGGTGTCGTCGGCAGGCCGGCGAAGCCGCCGAACATGGAAGCCATGCTCGGGCCACCGATATACGGCGGATTCTTGCCGGCGAGAATATGGGAGAAGCCCAAGCGAAACTGGAAGAGCGAGGTTGGGGTGATTGTCCAGGTGTAGCCTAGCGAAGCGTTCTGATCGACCACGTGAATGTAGCCGTTGCCGTCCCCGCCGGACGGCCCGGTGAGGTCGGGTGCGTAATACTGCAAGTCCTTGCGCTGGCTGAAGCGCAGGAATGCGGTCATGCTGGCGTTGATCTGGCCGTCCAGTTTGGCGTCGAATTTGTCGCCGTAATCGCGGATCAGCAGCAGCGCCTCGTCGTTGTTGGAGCGCCCGGGGCCATTGGTCGGCGGCAGCCCGGCCAGCACGGTGGCGGCGAACGGATTCAACTGCGCGACGGGGATCTGCGTATTCGCGGGATAAACCACGCCGGTCAGCGGGTTGACGACCGGCACGGGGAGGATACCCTGGCGATCCGTCATGCTCGGGATGGAGTCGAAATTGAGATAGCGCTGCAATTGGCGGAAGCCTTCGTAATCGCCGAAGAAGAAGAGCCGGTTCTTGACAATTGGTCCGCCGATGGTGGCGCCGAACTGGTTGCGCTGCAGCGTGGGCTTCACGAACACGGCGGGACTGAACAGGAAGCCGGTGGCGTTCAGAGCCGTGTTGCGCACGTACCAGTAAGCCGAGCCGTGGAAATCGTTGGTGCCGGATTTCATCACGGCGTTCACCACCGCGCCGCCCACGCGCCCGTATTCCGCGCTGTAGTTGCTGGTGATGACTTTGAACTCGGCGATCGCGTCCGGCGACAACTGCACCAACTGGGCGGAATAACCCTGGTTGCTGGTCCCATAGGCATTGTTATCCAGGCCGTCCAGCAGGAAATTGTTATACGTGCTGCGCATGCCGTTCACATTGAAGGCGCCTTCCCGCGGCGTGCCGGTGGCCGAGAAGGTGGCCGAGATCGGAGACTTGACGGCGTTCGTGGATAAGAGCGCCAGGTCCGCATAATTGCGGCCGTTGAGCGGAAGTTCCGCGATCGCCGTCGTGTTGATCACTTGGCCGTGCTCGCTCGAATCCGTCTCCAGGGCGGCGGCCACGCCCTTGACCTCGACGGATTCCGAGACCGCGCCGACCTGCATAGTGACATCCACGCGCTGGCGGGCGCCCACGTTCACAGCCACGTCCGTGGTGGTGAACTTTGAGAATCCGGCGTGCTCCACGGCAATCGCGTAGCGGCCGATTTTAACGTTGTAGAAATCGTAGTTGCCGTTGTCGTCGGTGCTGGTCTGCACCTTGATGGCGGTATCCTGGTTGGTCAGTGTGACGGTGGCCTTCGGCACGGCCGCGCCCGACGGGTCGCGCACCGTTCCCAGAACCTCGGCGGATTCGAACTGGGCGTAAAGCACAGTGGCTATCAGAAAGCAGCCGAGGAAAAGCGTTGTCTTCAAAAGTTTGTTCACGAGTCTAACCTCCAACAGATTTTCTCAAGCAAATATCGACAGATGTTGACATCGGAATGACCGGTGTGTGACAGTTGCGGAGGCGCGCGCCGGAGCAGCGCGAAAGCGCTTGGCGTCCGCTCCGCGGTTCTCATGCGGCCCCTCCTTTTGTTGCCGCCGCGGTATCGGCCAGCAGTTGCTGGCGGTCGCCGGCGGCGCCAGGTTTCAGTTTCCACGTCAGGGAGAGCAGCAGGATGCCCAGAAAAGTGGAAACCAGGATGCCGTAAAAGGCGGCGTTCCATCCGTAACGCTCGGCCACGGTGCCAATGCCCTTGCCTTGTGCCGTGCGGCCCAGATAACCGAAAAGTCCGATGAACCCCGCCGTGGTGCCCACCGCCTTCTTGGAACTGAAGTCGAGGCCCATCACCGGCAGAAGCATCACCGGGGGATAAACGAAAAAACCAATGATCCCGAACAGCGTCAGGTCCAGCCACAGCATTCCGGCCGGTGTATAGAGGATGGCCGCGAACGCCAGGAAAACGGGAACCATGCAGACTACGCTTATCATGCCGCGCCGTCCGCCGGATTTGTCGGACAACCAACCCATCAGGAGGGTGCTGAACATGCCGCCCAGTTCGTAGATGGCGGTGCTGAATCCCCCTTGTTCCAGGCTGGCGTGCTTGACCTCTTTCAGATACGTCGGGCCCCAGTCGAGCATGCTGTAGCGGGTGAGGTAGACAAAGAAGTTGGCGGCGGCGAACAGCCACATGTACCGGTTCTTGAGGACGTAGTTGACCAGCAGATCGCGGGTGCCCAGTTCCTTTTCACGGTCGCGCGCCCGTTGCGCGGGATAGTCGTGGTGGTACTCCTCGATGGGCGGGAGGCCCACGGATTGCGGCGTGTCGCGGAGCCTCGCCATGAGATAGACCGCGCACAACACCGCCAGCACCCCGGGGACATAGAAGGCGGACCTCCATCCCCACCACGCGGTGCAGTACGCGGCGATGATCCCGGTCAACCCGCCCCCGACATTGACAGCCAGGTTCCAGAACGCGAAAACGGTTCCCCGCTCGCGCACGCTGTACCAGTGTCCCAGAGACCGGCCGCAGGGCGCCCATCCCATACTCTGCGCCAAGCCGTTCAGGGCCCAAAGCGCAAGGTGCACGGGATAGCTGCTGACGGCGCCGAAGGCGAAATTGCACAACGCCGTCATCAACAGACCGGCCGGCATGAAATAACGTGGGTTGCTGCGGTCGCTCAAGGCGCCCATGACGAACTTGCCGATGCCATAAGCGATAGCGGTGAGCGCGAGCAGGTCGCCAATCTGGCTCTTGGAGTAGTGGAGAGCCTGCCCCATCTCCTTGGATACCACCGGTAAGTTATTGCGAACAAAGTAGAAAGTGGCGTAGCCGATAAAGGTGGATTCGAGGATTCTCCAACGGAATTTGGGGTACAGCCTTGGTATCTGCTCGTCAGGGAGCCTCTGAACGTGCGCAGCCGGCCGGAACAGATCGCTCAAGCGCCTCAACCTCAACTCCCATTAACTTGCTGTCTTAATGTCAATAGTATGACGGATCGGAATATAAGGTCAAGCACTCTGTAAGCAATGTTAACGTGTGTATTCGGGCTATTACTGGCCTTGGGGACCGAACGCCGATTCGCAGTTCTTGGCTCCCCATTGTCGGCCCATGATGACAACATTGTTTCGAGGCAGAATCCGCTGGGTGCTGGTGGCATGGATGTTCGCGATCAGCGCGGTGGCTTATCTGGACCGCGTAAATATTTCGATCGCCGGCAGCTCGATCGAACGCGATTTCCATCTGACTCACGTACAACTGGGCTGGGTATTCAGTGCCTTCGCATTGGGATACGCGCTCTTCCAGGCGCCCGGCGGCCGCCTGGCGGACCGCTTCGGGCCTCGCAAGATCATCGCCCTGGGGACCATCTGGTGGGGGGTGTTCACTTCCCTTACGGCCTTTGTACCGGCGGGCATGGCGGGCATGCTGGCGGTGCTGTTGGGCGTCCGGTTTCTGCTGGGGGTGGGTGAGGCGGTGGTGTATCCGGCATGCAACCGGCTGGTGGCGTCCTGGATTCCTTCGCAGGAGCGCGGCCTCGCCAACGGGTGGATTTTCGCGGGCGTTGGCGCGGGCGCCGGCATCACGCCTCCACTGGTCACGTATTTGCTGGTTCACTACGGATGGCGATGGTCCTTCTGGGCGAGCGCGCTGCTGGGACTGGCGGCGGGCGCGATTTGGCTGGCGATCGCTCGAGACCGGCCGCAGGACCATCCCTGGGTAGAGCCCGCAGAGGCTGCGCACATTCGTGCGGGCCTGCCGGAAAAGACGCCGGCGGCCGCGGCGCCGTGGCCAAGCATTCTAGGGAGCCGCGAGGTGCTGGCGATGGCCGGCAGCTATTTCGCCTACGGATACGCCGCCTACATTTACTTCACGTGGTTTTTCATCTACCTGAGCGGCGTGCGCGGAATGGATCTCAAGGCCAGCTCCTACTATGGAATGCTCCCGTTTATCGCGATGGCCCTGGCATCCCCAATGGGGGGCTGGATCAGCGACGGCCTGACGAAGCGCCGCGGAAAGCGGGTGGGGCGCTGCCTGTTCGCGGCCGCGGCCATGGCCCTTTCCGGCTGCTTCATCTCGCTCGCGATGCTGGCGCGGAACGCGCAACTCGCCAGCCTTATCCTGGCGGGCGGAGCCGGAGCGCTGTACCTGGCGCAGAGTTCGTTCTGGTCGGTGACCGCCGATCTGGCGGGCAGTTCGGCCGGGTCGGTCTCCGGCGTGATGAACATGGGCGGGCAGTTTGGCGCCGTGGTAACGGCTTCGCTCACGCCGCTGATTGCCGCGCATTTCGGGTGGCCGGCTTCGTTCCTGGCGGCCACCGTCTTGTGCCTCGCGGGAGCGGCCGCCTGGCTTCTGGTAGACCCCTCCGTGAGCCTCAAGACGTGAACCGCGCGCAATGCCAAAGAAAGAGTGAAACGGAGGCGTGTAAATTGAACCATCTGGAGCCAATCACAAGAAGAAGCTGGCGGCCGCCGTGCTCAAACTTTTCCCGCCCGTGCCGATAAGAAGAACGGGTGATTTCGATCAAGAAATACCTCGACTCGAATCGCGACGAGCTGCTGCAGTCGGCCCTGGAGTGCTACCGCGCCGCATTGGGAGCGATGGGTTCCTCGGGAGCGCAGGCCTGCCCGCAGGTGGGAACCACGCTGCAGCAGAGTCTGGCCAACCTGCAGCAGCGGATTTCGGCCGAACTGACGCCCGTGCAGGTGCTCGACACCGAAGCGGGGGTGGAGAAGGAACTCGGCGAGTGGGCGCAGCGCGCGACGGATTATTATCGCCAGCGCACCGGCGAGTTCAAAGAGCTCCTGCTGGTGATGGCCAGCACGGCTGACGCCGTGGGCGAGCGCGACTCGCGCTACGAGGCGCAGTTCCACGATTTCTCCGGGCGGCTTTCCAAGATCGCCGACCTGCACGATCTGCAACTGATCCGCACTTCATTGCTGGCGAGCGCGGTGGAGCTGAAGAACTGCGTGCAGAAGATGGCGCAGGACGGCAAAGTGGCAGTGGCGCAACTGAGCGCCGAAGTGAAGAAGTGCCACACGCGCATCGAGGAAGCCGAGCGCATGGCGCTGGTGGATCCGCTCACCGGGCTGACCAACCGCCGTGGCATGGAATCGGCCATCGAATTCCGGCTGGCGCAGAAACGTTGCTTCTGCTTGCTCATGCTGGACATGAACGGCTTCAAGAAGATCAACGACGCCTGCGGCCACCTGGCGGGAGACCAGGTATTGAAGCAGTTTGCGGCAGAGTTGCAAGGAACCTTTCGCGTAACGGATAGCGTCGGCAGATGGGCGGGTGACGAGTTCGTGGTGGTGCTGGACTGCGCGCAAGCCGAGGCCGACGACTACACCGGGCGCGTGAAGAAGTGGGTGTTTGGCGATTACACCGTTGGCGGCCCAGGGGAACAGCGCAAGGTTTACGTGGACGCCGCGGTGGGAGTCACCGAGTGGCGGCCCGGCGAAACCTTGGCGGAGTTGCTCGGCCGCGCCGATCAACTGATGTACCAGCAGAAGCGGTCCCGCTAGGGGAACCCTATTGGCCCTACCCGCGGAGGTACGGCCTCATGAACTGGTCCCAGGCATCGCGGACGGCCTGCTTGCCGGCTTCGTCGAGCGGGGCTGCCGCGGCTCGAGCACTACCACCGCCTCCGCCCGCGGCGGCTCCCCCGCCTCCCATGCCGCCGCGCGTTCTTGTGGTTTCCTTAAACATGCCGCGCAGGACCATGAGATACCCCCCGGCGCCGCTAATCGAGTTGAAAGCCTGGATCCGGCCGAACATGTCGAACGCCTCCGGCTGCTTGCCGGCGTGCCAGAGATCGAATGCGGCGGCGTAAAAATCGGAGAGCACGGTAGTGGGGCAGTGGCCCGAAAAGCCCAACCGCATCTCGTCGATCATGGTGCGGACGCCGTTTCCGGAAAACACCGCCAGCTTGTCAGTGGTGCGCTCGCGGATCTGTGTCACGCGGGCCAGGGGGTTGCCGGCCTCGTCCTTGACGCACTTCATGGCGGGGATCTGCCTGGCCATCTCGACGATCAGGTCTACGCTCATATCGCCCTGGCTCTGCACAATCAACGGCAAGTCCGTGGCCTGGCCGATGGTCTTGTAGTATTCGATTATGGCCTTGTCATCGGCCTTCTCGGGAGGCAGCGAGACAATCGCGTCGGCGCCGTTCTTGGCCGCGTGTTTGGCGTAGGCGATGGCTTTATCGATGTTACCTTCCTTGTCCTGCACGCCGATCACCAGCGCCGTCTTGCCGCCCTTGCCGGCGGCGAGGAGGGCTTCGGCGCCATCCATCCTCTCCTTTTCCGACAGGGTGGTCCAGCCGCTGGCGATCTGCGGCCAGGCGAAGCCGTGGACCTTGTAACGGTTGCAGAATTTGACTTCGTTCTGGAGGCATTCCAGATCGAGCTTGTCGGATTCCGTGACGGGCGTCTGGCCGATGGGAAAAACGCCGCGCATGGGTTTCGTCCCGGCGGAGTAGGCCCTGCCGGCCAGGGCCAAACTGAGCGCGCCGCCGCCCAGTGTCTGCAGGAATTCCCGCCTGCCGGGAGCTTGCGAAAGATTCTTCATCGATTCCTCTCCTTCTTATCCTTAACGGTCGATCCTCTTCATGATCTTGTCGAGGGCGTCATGATCGATCGGATACCCGAGTCCCGGCTCCGTCGGAGCGAGCACGTAGCCATCCTTGTCGATGCGGAACTTAGCCTGATAGGGCCGGTCTACCGCGCTGGCGGGATGCGGCATCTCGAACCAGTACGCGTTGGGCATGGCCAGCTCGAGGTGGAAATGCACCGCCAGATCGGTGGGATTGCCCCAGTTATGCGGCGTGCATTCCAGGTTGAAGGCATCGGCCAGCGCGCCCACCCGCATGGACCCGCTGATGCCGCCCACGTTGTCGGCGATCAGCCGCGCTACGTCCAGCGCGCCGCGGCGGATGTATTCGGCGAAATCGGAGATCGAGAACAGGAACTCGCCGATGTGCAGCGGAAGATCGAGAGCGCGGTTCAGCTCCACCAGGCCCTCCAGATCGGTGGTGGGGATGGGGTCCTCGAACCACGCGTAATTCAGGTCGTCGAGCACGCGGCCCACTTTGAGGGCCTCGTAGAGGTTGTAGCGCTGCACCGGATCGTGCGCCAGAACGAAATCGTCACCCACGGCTTTGCGGATGGTCTTGATCTCCTCGATGTGGCCGAAATACGCGGGAATCGCCGGTCCGGTTTTCCGCTGCCCGCCCCCGGGGTGGATCTTGTATCCTTTATAGCCCTGCTCTTTGGCGCTGAGCACGTCGGCGATGTAGTCCTCGACGTTGGGCAGGTGCTGGGAGCTGGCATAGGCCATCACGCGGTCTTTCGCCCCGCCCAGGAGTTTGTAGATGGGGCGGTCGACGGCCTTGCCGAGGATATCCCACATGCAGATTTCGGCCGCGGCGGTGTAGTAGTTGGGCCATGTGCCGCCAGCGCGGTTGGCGGCGCCCATGCCGCCGGCTCCAGCCGCGCCGCCCGGCGCACCGCGTCCGCCATTTCCGCCCGCTGCGCCGGCTCCGCCAGCCGCGCCGCGCCCACCGCCGGAGCCTCCGGAGCGGCCCCCGCTGAACCCGAACGTTTCCTTTGTGCCGGTAGTGGCCGTGATGCCGGGCAGCAGATCGATGATGTTCTTACCCAGCAAGGCAGGTTTGGCCCATTCCAGCCAGTTCGGCGTGAGCCCGCGGTTCCCGATGGTGTAGTTGCCCTCATGGCCGCTATTGGTGACCACCGAAACGATTTCGCCGGTCTCGCTGCCATTCAGGCGGCGAAAGTTGGAAAGGTCCGCGACATAGACTTTTACTTCCTTGATGGTCAGGTCGGGAAGATCTGCCCGCTTGACTCCGGCCGACTGCGTGGCGGCCTGCGGCGGGTCGGCGAGCACCGAGGCCACGGCCGCGGTCACGCCCGCGGAAGCTCCGAAAAACTCCCGCCGGGATTGCTTTCGATCGGACATCGTTCGTTCTCCTCTCTCACCAGCTTCTCCCGGGCCAGCACCTCGACCGCGGCGGTTTTCAACGCGGTGTCGATGGCCTCGAAGACCGCGGTGAAACCCTGCGTTTCGATGAGACCCACGGCAAAACTGGATTGATCGCTCATATCGTTCTCTGGTATCTGGACGGTTGACTGCTCGATGAGGGGACTGAAATCCGGCCCGGCCTGGTAGGCGGCGGGCGAAAGCTCCGATGGGCCGGGGATGATGTGCACCACAGCCGGTGTCTGCATGGCGCTGGCCGTTTCTTCGGCGGCGCGCGCGGCGGATTCGATGTCGCCGAGCCGACCGTACAGCTTCATGCAGACGCCCGGACTGTCGTTGAGTTCGGTTTCCAGCACCCGCACGCCGGCGCGTTTTTCCATGGCGTCGAGCACGACCATGGCGGGCGACCAGCCGTCGATCTCGATGAAGGCGAGGGCTTCGATCACAAGACACCCCGCTTCTCAAGCTCGCGCATGACCTCGAACACCACCTGCTCCACCTTGTCGGCGCCAATCTGCTGGATGCGCGGCGCGCAGCCGGACGCGGGGCGGTCCACCAGCTCGAAATCGGCCAGAATGCAATGTAGAACGGAAGTCAGGGCGGTGCGGTCGGAGCGTTGGGCGCTGGTTTGGGGCTGCCGTCCGCGGCCGAAACGAAAGCCGCGCAGCTCGGCCGCGGCGCGGAACCCGTCGGGAAACTCGAACGGGTAGAGCATGGCGTCGAACAGCTCTAGGACGCGGTATTGCCACTTCATCGCCTCGCTGTAATTTCCGGCGAGCGTGAGGTCGTACATCCGGCGGGTCACTTCCGGCACCGCGTTACTGGAGGCGTGCGTGCCCCCGTCGCACCCGATCATCAGCATCGGGACCAGCACGGCTTCCCACCCCGTGAGAAACGAAAAATCGGGACGCAGCGGCCGCACCGCGGCCATCATCCGCATCATGAAGGCCAGGTCGCCCGAGGAATCCTTGATGCCGATGACGCGGGGAAATTCGGCCGCCAGCCGGCGGATGGTGGGGACGTCGATGGGGCTGGCGAACATCGGGATGTTGTAAAGCGTCAGGTCGATGGGCGAGTGCCGCGCGATCTCCGCGAAGTAGGCGTACACCGATTCGGGAGTCAGCTTGTAGTAGAACGGCGCCACGATGGCAACCGCCCGGGCGCCCAGTCCGGCATATGCCTCGCAAGCGGAAAGCGTCTCTTTGACGTTGGCCTCGGCGGCGCCGGCCAGGATGGGAACGCGCCCGCCCGCCTCATCCGCCACCACTTCCACGATCCGCCGCCGCTCCTCCGGCGTGAAGCGGGTGAACTCTCCCGTGGAACCATTCGGGTAAAGCCCGTGAACACCGCGCTCAATCAGCCAGGAAACGAAACGGCGCAGTTCCGGCTCGTTGATCTGGCCCCGTTCCTCGAGGGGCACCAGTAGTGGAACGAAAATCCCTTGGAGCCTCGCCAAGCCACAAGGATACACGGTAGCGCCGGTGCTGCGCATTAAATGCAATGCTGCTCACTTGGCTCGTTGGGTGGCGGCCGTATTGCTGCCGGCCGGGATCAAGGCCGGGGGTTCTCCAAGGGCGCGGCTCACAGCAGCAAAGTTGGACTTGTGGGCCGCGGGCTAACCACTTTCCGTAAGCCTGTTCCGCCCAGTGGAGAGACGTGCCGTCCGAAACCTATTCCTAAACGCTGCGCGACTACCAGTGCGTGGCAGTCGATCTTGCGTGCCAGGTCTGCTGCCAAGCGAATCCCAAGTCAAAACAGAAACGGTACGAAGCGTCGCGTACGCTTCATGTAATCCTCGTACGCGGGACCAAAACGAGCAAGGTTCTCCCGTTCCTCGGCGACTGAAGTGGCGATGAGAAAGCCAGTCGCACCGATCGTCAGCAGGATGCCGGTAATCTGGAGCGGATTCTTCAGATACGCGCACCACACAAGGGCCAACAATGACGCGTACAGCGGATGGCGAATGAAGCGGTAGGCGCCGACCGAGACGAGCGCAGTGGTGTTCTCAAAACGTAGATTGGTTTTCGGGGCGGCTGTCACGGACGGCTTGCCAATGACGAGAAGCAATCGGAATCCTTCAACCGCTAATCCTATCGAAATAACCCCGAGTGAATAGGACGCGGCCTGACGCAGCGAAAGTGAGTCCCGAAACCACTGGGGCGAGTTCAGCACAATAAGCGCCAACAGGAACTCGAACGCGAAGAAACGATAGAAGCCGTGTGCGTACAGGTCCCCTAGAGACCGCCATGACAGCCCGACGATGGCAGTGGAACCGATGACGAAGAGCACAGGCCGGATCATCGCGTTTCCTGGTGGGAAATGGGATTCCAATATCAGTTTAATCCCGCCCTGACGCCGCAGCGTTTACAGATCCGGTCCCACTAGCCTAGTTGGAGAGTGGGTTTTCCTGCCATCGTGGCGCCCGGCGCGGTATAAGGCTTTCGAGTATCTCGCTCGGGTGCTACAGTTAACCAGCATGAGCGAACTTCATCGAAGGGCGTTCCTGAGTTCCACTGTGGGCGCGGCCCTGGCGGGCGCGGCAGCACCCGTCGAAGCTCAAACGGCGCCGATTCCCATTATCGACTGCCACATCCATCTGTTCGATCAAACACGGCCGCAAGGCGCTCCTTATTCGGGCGGCGGGAACAACACGGAGCCCGCATTGCCCGCGCGCTATCGCAAGCTGGCATCGCCGCTGGGAATTGTGGGAGCCATTGAGGTAGAAGCCAGCCCGTGGATCGAAGACAACCTTTGGGTGCTCGAAGTGGAGGAGAACGACCGGATGATGGTCGGCGCCATCGGCAATCTTCAGCCCGACAAACCCGAGTTTAAGGAATACCTCGACCGCTATCGCAAGAACAGCCTTTTTCTCGGCATCCGGTATGGCAATCTCTGGGGCTACAACTTGGCGAATCAGGTTGCCAACCCATCGTTCATCGAAGGACTCAAGCTGATCGAGCAGGCCGGCCTGGCTCTGGACACGGCCAACCCCCGGCCGGATCTGATCGAGGCGGTGATCCGGGTCAGCGATCAAGTGCCGGGGCTGCGGATGATTGTCGATCACCTGCCCTCCATGATGGGGCGGCTGGATGCCAATGCGAAGACGGCCGCGGAAGGGAACCTGCGCGAATTGGCGAAGCGGCCCTCGGTTTACATCAAGGTTTCCGAACTCATGCGCATGGCGGACGGCAAGCCTGCAACCGATCCGGCCGTCTATAGGCCTCTTCTCGATCAGCTCTTTGAGATGTTCGGCGAGGATAAACTGATCTTCGGAAGCGACTGGCCGAATGGGCCGGCGGTGGATCATCTGCCGGTCATCGTCCAGATCGTCCGCGACTATTTTTTCGCCAAGGGTCAGGCGGCCGCGGAAAAATACTTCTGGAAGAACTCGTTGGCGGCATACAAATGGAAACGCCGCGACCCCGGCCAGCCACAACTCGCGGGGCGCGCTGAGGATCGCCGCCTTCCGCCGGGTGGTGGTAACGCGTGATACGTTATTTCTGGAACCGTTGTGCTCATCTTTCTCTAAAGGAAAGCTTATGTCGACTGAAACCAATCTACGCAGGGACTTTTTGCGGCTGGCCGGCGCGGGCATTACCGGCGCCGCCCTCACCGTTAAGGCGGACCAAGGCCCGGCGCACCCCGCCGCAAGTTCGCCGGCCGCCGCAAGCTTTGACGTCAGGACGTTTGGCGCAACAGGCGACGGAAAGACTCTCGACACCGCCGCCATCAACAAGACCATCGATGCAGCCGCGGCCGCTGGCGGCGGGACCGTGTTCTTCCCCGCAGGCAATTATCTTTCCTATTCCATCCATCTGAAGAGCAACGTTGCGCTGCACCTGGACGCAGGCGCGACCATCGTCGCGGCCGACCCGCCGGCCGAAGGCGCCTCCGGATTCGACCTCCCCGAGCCCAATCAGTGGGACATGTACCAGGATTTCGGCCACAGCCATTTCCGCAACAGCCTGCTCTGGGGCGAAGAGATCGAAAACATCGCCATCGTCGGAACGGGCCGCATCTGGGGCAAAGGTTTAAGCCGCGGCACCGGCCAAAACGGCCCGGATGCCCACGTTCCCGGGGTGGGCAACAAATCCATCAGCCTGAAGAACTGTCACAACGTGCTGCTGCGCGATTTTTCGATTCTCCACGGCGGCCACTTCGGCATTCTGGCGACGGGAATAGACAATCTGACGATCGATAACCTGAAGATCGATACCAACCGCGACGGCATGGACGTGGATGCCTGCCGCAACGTTCGCATTTCGAATTGCTACGTGAACTCGCCATGGGACGACGGCATTTGCCTGAAGGCCGATTACGCGCTGGGCCGCGCCAAGCAGACCGAGTACGTCACCATCACCAACTGCTACGTCAGCGGATGCTGGGAAGAAGGGACCATGCTGGACGGCACCTACAAAAAGTTCGGGCCGGAGCAGCGGATCCCGCACACCGGGCGCATCAAGTTCGGCACCGAATCGAACGGCGGGTTCCGCAACATCACGATCTCCAATTGCGTCTTCGAAGGCTGCCAGGGACTGGCCCTGGAGTCGGTGGACGGGGCCATCCTCGAAGACGTGACCATTACCAACATTTCGATGCGCGACATCATCAGCGCACCCATCTTCATGCGGTTGGGCGACCGCATGCGCGGCCCCGACAACACGCCGGTGGGAACGCTGAAACGGGTCATCATCAGCAACCTGGTGTGTTCGAATTCCGTCTCCCGGCTGGGCTCTATCATCAGCGGGATTCCGGGCCACCTGGTGGAAGACGTGAAGATCAGTAATATTCAGATTCTGCACCAGGGTGGCGGAGCCAGGGAAGATGCCGCCTTTCAACCGCCGGAATACGAGGACATGTATCCCGAACCCGGCATGTTTCTCGGCAATTACCGGGCCAACAGCCGCACTCCGGACGGACGCTGGCTTCCCGAGGGAGCAGGCCGCGGGGCTGCGGGAAGAGGCCCCGGAGCGCCTGCAACACCCGGCGGCAGAGGCGCACCCGCGCCGGGACAACCGGGAGCCGTGGCCGCAGCGCCCGGCCAGGGAAGAGGTGGTCAGGGCGCTCCTGCCAACCAGCACAGCATGCCGTCGCACGGGTTTTACGTGCGGCACGTTAAGGGCATTCAGTTCGATAACATTGAGATCCGAACCGATAAAGAAGACCTGCGGCCGGCTTTCGTATTGGAAGACGTCCAGGACGCCGACTTCTTCCGGATCAAAGTGCCGCACGCCGCCGGTGCGCCGGCGTTCGCGCTCCACAAGGTATCCGATTTTGCGGTCCACATGTGCAGCGATGTGCCGGACACGCAGTTGAAAACCGTCGACAGCAAGACCCTGTAGGATCGTGCGTTGCTTGCCGGAGGCCTTAGGATTACGGTGAGCGAAACAAGATGAACTCGACGAAACTGTTGGCGGGAATCCTGATGGTGGCGCCGCTTCTGGCGCAGCAAGCGATCAAACGGCCCAAGGTTTTGGGCGTGGCGCACATGGCCGTGTACGTGAAGGACCTGGACAAGGCGCGCCGGTTTTACGAGAACTTCCTGGGATTCGGCGAACCGTTCACCCTGCCCGGCAAGACCGCGCCCGGCGTGCGGATCGCGTTCGTGAAGGTGAACGATCGCCAGTATTTTGAAATCTTCCACGAAGCCGGCCGCGGGGAAGGACAACTCAACCACATTTCCTTCTACACCGATAATGCCGGCCAGATGTACGCGTATTTGAAGTCCCAGGGCGTGGCGGTGATGTCGGATCAGGGGAGCGTGAGCAAGGGGCAGACGGGCAACAAGAATTTCAATATCTTGGATCCGGACGGGCACATCGTCGAGATGGTCGAATACCAGCCGGACAGTTGGACGGCGCGCGAAGCGGGCAAGTTTGTGCCGTCCACGCGCATCTCGGAGCACATCATGCACGTGGGAGTGTTGGTGGGCGACCTGGATCAATCCATGAAGTTTTACGGCGACATCCTGGGCTTCCGGGAGTTCTGGCGCGGCAGCCGTACCCCGAGTGAGCTGAACTGGGTCAACATGAGAGTGCCGGACGGCGAGGACTATCTCGAGTTCATGCTGTATAGCCAGCTTCCCGCGCCCGATGGCCGTGGCACGGCGCACCATGCGTCCCTGACCATACCGGACGCCGATCAGGCTCTGGCAGAGTTGAAGCAGCGGGCGGCGAAAACCGGCTACGACCGGGCCATCGCCATTCAGACCGGAGTCAACCGGAAACGCCAGATCAACTTGTACGACCCCGACGGGACGCGAATCGAGCTGATGGAAACCAACACCGTGGATGGCAAGCCGGCTCCCAGTTCCACGGCGCCGCCGCCGCACCCGGGGAAGAACTGACCAAGGGCTTCGCCCTTGAAACCCCTGCGGGATTTGGAAGTCAGAAGTCAGGAGTCGGAAGCCGGAAGTGCAACGGCGGTGGAGTCTTCACATGGCAGGAGCCAGGATGAACCCTCGCGTGATCCGCTACGCCCAACTCGCGGCTGTTTTCGCGTTGGCCGCCATCGCTGCCGGCTGTCATAGCGCGCCACCGGCGGCCGTCGATCGCGCTCTGGCGTCCTCGGTGCCGGCGGATACCGTGATTCTCGGCGGTGTAGATTGCGAACGGCTGCGCGCTTCGCCGGTCTATCGGAAACTGCCGGCCGCGGTCAGGGCGATACTGGAACCGCTCCGCCCGGCGACGTACCTGTTGCTCGCCTTCAATGGCAGGGACTACCTTGCGATCGGCCGCGGCCCGTTTGGCCAGGCGCCGCCGGGAGCCACACTGCTGGCGCGAGACCTGGCGGTGGCCGGGCCGGCGGATGCGGTCCGCGCGGCAACGGCACAGCACCGGCGTGGCGTGGCGGGTACGCCACTGGTGGGGCTGGCGGAGAGGCTGGCGGCCGGCCGCGAGATTTGGATTGTGGCGATGGGGAACGCTACGCTGCCGGTGAGCGGAAACGCGCAAAACTTGAACCGGCTGCTGCACTCGACCGAGTACGCAACCCTCGGCGTGCACGTCACGGATGGCATCGAGGCGGAAGCCACCGGGGTGTGCGGCACGGCGGAGGGGGCGCGGCGCTTGGAAGAGGAACTGCGCGCGATGGCCTCGATAGCGGCCGCGGCGGAAGCGCGGCAGCCGGGGATTGCGGCGGAGTTGCGGGCCATCCAGGTGAGCCGTGAGGAGCGAACGGTGCGGGTGGATTTACGCGCCGGTGCGGCCGGCGTGGAGCAGTTGCTACGCCTTTTCTGAATCGCGGAGCGGGCTCATCGGAGCCGCGAACGTAAGAGAGCGGTTGCCGGCACGCAATCAAATTTCGTGAGACTCGAACACGACTCGGAGCCGCGACTTATCGCACGACCGTGAGGGAGCGATCTTCGCGGAATACCAGAGTCCTTTATGAAACGGTATGCTTAGCCGGTAATCAAGTGTAGAGGCCCATGCGCTGTTTGACGATCTCGACGGTCGAGTTGGCGATGGGAGCGACGCGTTCGGCTCCGGCGCGCAGGATGCCGGCGAGATAGGAAGGCTCGGAGACGATCTGCTGGTAGCGCTGCTGGAAGGGCTCCAGGTGCGCGATGACCATGTCGGCGACCTGCTTTTTCAATTCGCCGTAGCGCAGGCCGGTGAATTGGGATTTGATTTCGTCGTCGGATACGCCGGAGAAGGCCTGGTAGATGGCGATGAGGTTGAGAACGCCGGGGCCGGCCGTTTCGAAATCGACGGCGGGGTTGGAATCGGTGGTGGCCCGCATGATGATCTTGCGGATCTTGTCGGGGGGATCGAGCAGCGCGACGGCGTGATTGGCGCCGGTCTCGGACTTGCTCATTTTCTGGGTGGGGTCGTCCAGGCCCATGACACGCGCGCCGACGGCGGGAAGGCTGGTGCCGGGGACGACGAAGGTGTCGCCGTACAGGGAGTTGAAGCGCTGGGCGATGTCGCGGGTGAGCTCGAGGTGCTGGGCCTGGTCTTCGCCGACCGGGACAATACCGGCCTGGTACAGCAGGATGTCGGCGGCCATGAGGACCGGGTATTGGAGTATGCCGTCGCTGACGGATTCCTGTTTGGCGGACTTAACCTTGTATTGGGTCATGCGCTCCAGCCAGCCGACCGCGGTGACACAGGTGAGCATCCAGGCGAGCGCGGTGTGGGCTGGGATGGCGGACTGTACCATGATGGAGCAGGCCTGGGGGTCGATACCGGCGGCCAGATAGATGGCGGCGACCTCCCCAATCTTGGCGCGAAGCTGCGCGGGTTCCTGGAACATGGTGACGGCGTGCAGGTCGACGATGCAGAAGATGCACTCGTACTCGTGCTGGATGCGTACCCAATTCTTGAGCGCGCCCAGGTAATTCCCGATGTGGAGATTGCCGGACGGCTGCATGCCGGAGAAGACTCGTGTTTTCATGGTAAGTGGAACGGGGGTAAATCCTATCGTAAGCAATTTTGAAGTGACGGTGGAAAAGCTGGTGTACGGCGGCGATGGTCTGGCGCGCCTCGATGGGCGGGTGGTGCTGGCGCCATACGTGCTGCCGGGCGAGCGCATCCGGGCGGAGGTGGAGCGCGAGAAGCCGGGACTGGTGCGGGCCCGCACGCTGGAGGTGATGGAGCGCGCGATGGGGCGGGTGGACCCGCCGTGCCCGGTATTCGGGCGTTGCGGCGGGTGCCACTACCAGCACGCGGAGTATGGGCGGCAGGTGGCGGCCAAGGCGGCGATCCTGGCGGAGGAGTTGCGGCGCGTAGGAAAGATGGAGCCGCCGGCGGAGATCGCAACCATTGCGGGCGAGCCGTGGGGATATCGGAACCGCGTGCAATTGCACGTGGAGGGCGGGAAACTGGGGTACCGGCAGGCGCGCTCGCACCGGCTGTGCGAGGTGGCCGCGTGCCCCATCGCGTCGCCTAAAATCAACCAATCGATTGAAACGCTGAACGGGATGCTGCGGGACCCGCGATGGCCGCGGATGGTGCGGACGCTCGAACTGTTTACGGATGAGCGGCAGGTGCAACTGAATGTGCTGGAGACGGACCGGCCGGTAGCGAAGCGGTTTTTCGACTGGTGCGGGGAGCGGATGGCGGGGCTGGTGGAGGGCGCGCTGGACTACGAAGGGCGGTTTCGCGTGAGCCGCAATTCGTTTTTCCAGGTAAACCGCTTCCTGGCGGATCGGCTGGTGGAAGCGGCGGTGGAAGGCGCGGAAGGCGAAACCGCGTTCGATTTGTATGCAGGGGTGGGACTTTTCGCCCCGGCCCTGGCGCGGAAATTCCAACGGGTGACGGCGGTGGAATCGGGTTCCGGCGCGGCGCGGGACCTGCAATACAACGCGGAACGCGCCGGGCTGGGCAACACACATGTGGAGCAGCGCACTGTGGAAGCGTTCTTGCAGGAGACGGAACGGTCCGCCGATTTTGTGCTGCTGGACCCGCCCCGCGCGGGCCTGGGTAAGGCCGTGGTGCGCCGGTTGGGCGAACTCGGTCCGCGGCGGGTGGCGATAGTGGCGTGCGACCCGGCGACGCTGGCGCGGGACTTGGGCGGAATGGTGGCCGCGGGATATGCCGTGGAGCGAATGACGATGATCGACCTGTTTCCGCAGACCTATCATATGGAAGCAGTCGTGGCGCTGCAGCGATGTTGAGTTTCGCGGCGCGAAGAAACGAATTACGATAGATATATCCAAATGGAGCGAAGCGTGCGAAATACTCTGACCAGTCTTACTGTCCTGCTGTGTGCGTGCGCCCTGACGGCCCACGCGCAGACGCCGGCCTTTACGAGCGCTGGGGTGTTGAATGCGGCCTCTCTGGCCGGCGGGACGATCGCGCCGGGTATGCTGGCGGCGATTACGGGTTCGAATTTGGGGAGCGTGAACCTCTTTAGTTGCGCGAGCACCCTGCCGTTGCCGACCACTTGCAACGGCGTGCAGGTGCTGGTCAACAACCAGCCGGCGCCACTGGCGTACGAATCGGCGAGCCAGCTTTCGTTCCAGGTGCCGTTCAGCGTGAGCGGCAGCGCGACCATCCAGGTGACACACACGACGAACGGGACGACGCTGTCGTCGGCGATTGTGACGGTGCCAGTAGCGGCGACCGCGCCGGGGCTTTACTCCAGGGACGGAACGGGCAGCGGCACGGCCTACTATTACGACCTCTCGCAATCCTCTTTGTTCGGGGAATCTTCGCAGCCGGTGCAGGCGGGCGATACGGTGGTGATGTACGGCACCGGATTCGGCGCAACCAGTCCGGTGGTGGCGGCCGGCGCGCAAGGTCCCAATGCAGTGGCGGCGTGCCTGGCGGCGGTGACGATGACGGTGGGAACCGCGGCGGCCACCGTGCAGGTGGCGGGCCTGGTGCCAGGCAATTCTCTGGCGCAAAGCACTCCGGGAAGCGACGAGGTTCTGTTTACGGTGCCGGCCGGGCTGGCCCCGGGGACCTATCCCGTGGTGGTGACGGTGGGTGGCGTGAAAAGCCAGACCGTGGCGCTGGTCGTGGCGGCTCCGCCTCTGGAGGTCACTTCCCTTTCGCCGGCGTCACCAGCGGTGGGCACAAACCAGGTTGTTACGGTCAACGGTTCGGGCTTCCAGAGCCCACTGACAGTCTCCGTGTATGTCACGGGCTCCGACATTCCTGCGATTATCGGCGGATCTCAAATCCAATCGGTGACCGCCAGTTCGTTCCAGATGACCGTCACGTTCGCCGCGACGGGTAACTACAACTTGACCGTCACCATCCCTGGAGGGATTGAATCGAGGGCCTTCTCGTTCACCGTCGTGGCGGCGGGGCCGATCACCATCACCAAGGTTGAGAACGCCGCCAGCTACGCCCCTGGCATCGAGAGCGGCTCGTGGGTTTCGATCATCGGAACCGGTCTGGCGCCTGACACGCGCATCTGGCAAGCTTCGGATTTTGTGGGCCTGGGCAACGGCCTGCCGCTTTCGCTGGACGGCGTGAGCGTGACCATCGACGGCAAGTCAGCGGCCGTTTACTACATCAGCCCGACGCAACTCAACGTCCAGGCGCCCACGGATTCCTCCCTCGGAACGGTGTCCGTGGTGGTCAAGAATGGGTCCGTCACGGCCAGCGGTACGGCCACGCTGCAAACCTACGCGCCCGCGTTTTTCCCATTGACGGCGCCGGCCAACCCAACGGGCCCGCCGGTGTACGCGGCGGCCGTCCACCTCGACGGTGCCATCGTGGTGCCAGCCGGCTTCTACGGCGCAGGCGTAACCACACGCCCCGCCACGCCGGGTGAAACTGTGGAGATCTACGGAACAGGTTTCGGTCCCACTAACCCGGCAGCTCCGGCAGGTCAAACCGTCTCAGGCGCGCCGCCCCTGACGAATCCTGCCCAACTCCAGATCCGCATCGGAGGCGTCCTTGCCACGGTTACCTATGCAGGCCTGGTGGCCGTCGGTGAATACCAGTTCAATGTGGTGATTCCGGCGCTTCCCAATGGCGACCAGTCGATCGTCGCGACCATCGGCGGGTTAACCAGCCAAACGGGGATTTCGATACCGATCCAGAATTAGTGGGGCAGACCCCCTGGTCTGCGCGGGTCCCCCTGGACCCGCCGTTCGCTCGACGAATCAAGCGCTTGCCACCTGCAAAAAGCCGGTCCGCGCCGCCGTCATCTCACGACGATGTTGACCAGCTTGTCGGGCACCACCACGATCTTGACGATCTGCTTGCCAACCAGGCAGGGCTTGATTTTCCCGTCGGCCGTGGCGCGCGCGCCGAGTTCATCCTGGGGCGTGCCGAATGGCACGTTGATGCGGCTGCGCAATTTGCCGTTGACCTGAACCACCACTTCGGCTTCCTCTTCTTTAGCGAGTTCGGGATCGAAGGCCGGCCAGGCGTGGCGGAAGATGGGGCCTTCATGGCCCAACTCCTCCCACATTTCCTGCGCCAGGTAGGGAGCGAACGGGGCCATCATGAGGGCCATTTTTTCGAGGATTTCAGGCATGGCGGCGGCGGAGATGCCGGCCTCTTCGGCATAGAGCAGGTTGACGAGCTCCATGATGGAGGCGATGCAGGTATTGAAGTGCCAGCGGGTTTCGAAATCCTCGGTGATCTTGCGAATGGTCTGGTGAAGTTTGCGCAGCGCCTTGCGATCGGTGCCTTGTGGGGCAGCCAATCCTGGCTGCCGCCGGCTTTCAGCCGGCGCTTCCCGGTGATCGTTCCGCGTGGTGAAGCGGTAGACGCGGCCGAGGAAGCGGTGGATGCCCTCGGCGCCCTCCGTGCGCCAATCGACTTCCTTTTCCGGCGGCGCGGCAAAGAGGACGAACATACGGGTGGTATCGGCGCCGAGCTTATCGGCGAGCATGTCGGCGCCCACCACGTTGCCTTTGGACTTCGACATCTTGGCGCCTTCGGCGATGACCATGCCCTGGGTGAAGAGGCGGCGCGCCGGCTCGTTGTTTTGGATGAGGCCGATGTCGCGCATCATTTTCGTGAAGAAGCGCGAATAGATGAGATGCAGGATGGCGTGCTCGACGCCGCCGATGTACTGATCGATTTCGAACCAATAGGCGATCTTGGCAGGGTCGAAGGGCATCTGGTCGTTGCGGGGGTCGCAGTAGCGATAGAAATACCAGGAGCTGTCGATGAAGGTGTCCATGGTATCGGTTTCGCGGCGAGCCGCGGCGCCGCAGCGCGGGCAGGCGACGTTGACGAAATCGGGCAGGTTTTCGAGGGGCGAGCGGCCGGTGCCGGTAAGCGCGGCGCGATCCGGTAAGACCACCGGGAGCTGATCTTCGGGCACCGGCGCCACGCCGCACGCCGGGCAGTGGACGACCGGGATGGGCGTTCCCCAGTAGCGCTGGCGGGAGATGCCCCAGTCCTTGATGCGGAAGGTGATGGCGGCCTTGCCGAAACCGCGCTCGGCGGCGTAAGCGGCCATGCGCCGGCGGGCGTCGGCGCTCTCCAGGCCGGACCATGGACCGCTGTTTTCGAGGATGCCGTAATCGAGGAACGCCTCTTTCAAGCCGGGCTCGACTCCGAGCCGCGAACGTGAGAGAGCGGTGCCTTCTTCAACTCCGGGCTCGACTCCGAGCCGCGAACGTGAGAGAGCGGTGCCTTCTTCAACTCCCAGCGCCCCATCGGCCGGGCGGATCACGGGGCGCACGGCGATGGAGTATTTGCGGCAGAATTCGAAATCGCGCTCGTCGTGGGCGGGGACGGCCATAATGGCGCCGGTGCCGTACCCCATGAGAACGAAGTTGGCCACCCAGATGGGAACCTGCTCGCCGCTGTATGGATTGACGGCGAAGTGACCGGTGAAGAAACCCTCCTTTTCGATATCGCCGGGGTCGCGGTTGGCGCGTGCGTCCACCATGGCTTTGGCGCGGGCCTTGGCGGCTTCGTCGAGAAGAATTTCGTTGAGGGGATGCTCAGGCGCAAGGATCACGCAGGTGGCGCCATAGATAGTGTCGACGCGGGTGGTGAAGACGCGGATAGGCTGGCCGGAGCGGGCGAGGTGGAAATCGATCTCGGCGCCTTCCGAGCGGCCGATCCAGTTGCGCTGCATGGTGAGCACGCGCTCGGGCCAACCGTCTTCGAGCGAGGCCATGTCGTCGAGGAGTTGGTCGGCGTAATCGGTGATCTTGAGGAACCACTGTTCCAGGGCGCGTTGTTCCACGGGGGTAGTCTCGTGGCGCCAGCAGCAGCCTTCCACCACCTGTTCGTTGGCCAGCACGGTGGCGCATTCGGGACACCAGTTGACCAGGGCCTTCTTGCGGTATGCCAGGCCGCGTTCCAGCATCTTGAGGAAGAACCACTGGTTCCAGCGGTAGTATTCGGGCTCGCAGGTGGAAATCTCGCGGTCCCAATCGTAGCTGAAGGCGAAGCGGCGGTGGGTCTTCTTCATGGCAGCGATGTTCTGCAGGGTCCACTCGCGGGGCGGGCAATGGTTGGCGATGGCGGCGTTTTCGGCGGGTAGGCCGAAGGCATCCCAACCCATGGGGTGGAGCACGTTGAAGCCGCGCATCCACTTGTAGCGCGCCAGCGCGTCGCCGATCGAATAGTTGCGAATGTGCCCGATGTGCAGCGTGCCGCTCGGGTAGGGCAGCATTTCCAGCACGTAAAATTTGGGCTTCGAGGATTTCTCCTCGGCCTTGTAGAAATCGGCGTTCCGCCAGCGGTCGTGCCACTTGAGTTCGATCCGGTTATGGTCGTACGGCTTTTCGGGCATAGTACTGTGTGCTTTTGGGTGCTGAGTTTCTATGGTAGCAAGCCAGGCGGCTTCGCTCGCGACCGTCGGAGCCGCGAACGTAAGAGAGCGGTTGCCGCCACGAGCTTAAACCTCGAATAAAACCGAATAAAACCCGTGACAGGCTACCTGTTCCCCATTTTCCTTTTTCGCCTCGCCCGCCGTCAACGCGTGGCCAGATAGCGATCCACGTAACCGAGAATCTGCATCGGAGTCTCGCGCTCGATCGCGCGTAGATCGGCGCCGGCTTCCGACGACCAGATGACAGGCGGGGCCACGAAACCACGAATCTCGACGCTACTGCCCCTTCACGCCGCCCCATTCCAATCCGCCAGGCAAATTCGGTTCACAACAATTTTCAACTTTCTTTCGCTGATTCCAAACCACTTCCCGTTCCCACTCGCCGTTTCCCTCCACTCGCCGTGCTACGTCTGAATTGAAAGGCAGCCCCGCATGGCCACCGACAAACAATTCGCCGCTAACCGCATCAACGCTCAGAAATCCACCGGCCCCCGTTCCGCCGCCGGCAAGATGAAGTCCGCCCTCAACGCCCGCAAGCACGGCTTCGCCGGCAACGCCTTCACCGTCGTCCGCCTGGAAGAGCTCGACGAAATCTACCAGCTCCGCCAGGACGCTCTTGATCTCTACCGCCCCGTCAACTCCCAGGAACTCTTCGCCGTCGAGCGCATCGCCGCCTGCCAAATGTCCCTCATCCGCGCCACCCGCCTCGAAGCCGGCCTCTTCACTACGTGCCTCGACAAGGCTCTCGACCCCGAAGGCGAACCCATGCACCTGATGTCCCCCGAACTCGCCGGCGATGGCGACATCGAAATCACCCGCGTCCAGAACCGCAACTTTGTCCTCGGCGAAGGCTTCCACCGCTCCACCCAAAAGCCCCACACCTGGGCCCTGTTCCTGCGCTACCAGGCCCAGGCCGAGCGTCAGTACCGCCGCGCCATCCAGGAACTCGACCGTCTCCGCGCCCTGCGCCCCGAGTTCGAAAAGGAAGAAACGGAAGAAATCCCGAACGAACCCATTTCCCCCAGTCAACCCGAATCACCTCAACCAGATCCCGTCCCCCAAACGAACCCAATTCCTGTAGGGCGGACGCCCCCGTCCGCGCGCGACCCCCTGGTCGCGCTGCCCGATGACGCCACAACTCCCGCACCCCAAAAGCTCCCAATTGCGCCCCCCAGCCGTTTCGATCCCGACGCCTTCCGCTCCATCACGGGCCGCCCGGTCATGCCCAACGACCCTCAAATCGTGAGGCCAGGCGAATGACCGGCGGAAAGGGACGTCATTTCCTTCGCACCGCGATTTACCCATCGCTATGGCGCAAGAGACTTCAGGGTTTCCAGATTGCGCCGGTCGTCGCCTTCGATCTCCACGGGCGTTTCGGAAATGAAAACCTTGCGGCGCAGTTTGGCGTTCGCCAGAAGGCGCTCCAGTTCCCCGCGGAAGGTCTCAAGGGATTTGGCGCGAATCGCCGGATCCCGCGAGGCCAGGTTGACCAGGTAGTTGACGTGGATCGCCAGCGGCTGGATGTCATGCCGCCGGCGAATCTCGCGGAGCGCCTTCACCTGGGACGGGTCGGGAGCGCGGGCCCGCCACAGGCGCGGGCTGGCCGAAAAGATCTGGAGTGTTTCCGCCCCGATTTCGACGGCCCGCAGCGCGGCCTTTTCGAGCGAGCCGAAAGTGTATAGATGGATACCCAGGCGCAGAGGTCCATCCTACCAGGAAGGCTGCGTCCCCACAACCGGTTGGGATGCGGGCCTTTTCCCGCTTGACAACAGGAACATTCAATCATACGATTGAATCAATCGAATGATTGACACGCGGCAAAAAATCCTGGACGCAGCCGAGCGGCTGTTCGGCGAACAGGGCTACGGGGCCACCTCGCTGCGGCACATCATCGCCGAAGCGGGGGTGAACCTGGCGGCCATCCACTACCATTTCGGGACCAAGGAAGACCTCCTGGACCAGCTCATCATGCGCAAAGGCGGTCCGGTCAACGCGGAGCGCCTGGCGCTGCTGGATGCGCTGGAGGCGGAGGCGAAAGGCAAGGCCGTGCCGCTCGAAAAGCTGCTGGAAGCTTTTCTGGGGCCGCCCATGATGAGAGTGGGAAAGAATCCCGAGTTCGCCAGGCTGATGGGGCGGATGTATGGAGAAGGCCTCATGCCGTTGATCGTGGAACGCCACTTCCAGACGGTGGCGAAACGGTTTTTCGCGGCGCTGGCGCGGACGCTGCCGCACTTAACGCCGGGAGAAATGGCTCTGCGGTCGCAGTTCATGGTAGGCGCGATGGCGCACATCCTGATGGTCAAGGCGCCGGACGTCAAGGCCATGACCGGAGCCTCTCCGCCCAGAGGCTCGCAACACGTGCTGCGGGAGCTGGTGGCGTTCTTGAGCGGCGGGTTGCGGGCGCCGGCGGCGCGCAAGGCAAGACGGAGGATTCACAAATGAAAATAGCCTGGCTGATGTTGTGGGCGGCGGCGCTCGGGTTGGCGCAAGGCCCGCTGGCTTTGAGCATGAAGCGCGCGGTGGAGATGGCGGTCTCGCCGGAAGGTAATACGCGGATCGAGCTCACCGGAGAAGCGCTCAAGCAGGCGCAATCGAAAGCGGCGCAATCGCGGGCGGCGCTGTTGCCGGACGTGGAAGCCGCGTTCAGCGATCAGAGCCGCACCGAAAACCTGGCGTCGATGGGACTCAGTAAGCTCAACCTGCCCATCCCGGGTTTTCAATTCCCGACGTTTGTGGGGCCGTTCACCACGGTGGATGCGCGGGTGACGGGGACGCAGAACATTTTCGACTTCAGCACCTGGCGGAGGTTCCAGGCATCTAAGGTGGGGATCTCGGCGGCAAAATCGGACCTGGACACCGCCGGCGAGCAGGTGGCCGGGCAAGTGGCGCGCGCTTACCTGGCGGCGGTCAAGGCCGATACCGACGTCGATACGGCGCAGGCCAACGTGACCCTTTCCGAAGCGGTGTTGAAGCAGGCGGAAAACCAGAAGGCCGCGGGAACCGGCACGGGGATCGAGATCACGCGGGCGAAAGTCCAACTGGCCAACGACCGGCAGCGGCTGCTGGTGGCCAGGAACGCGGACCACGCCGCGCACTTGCAGCTCTTGCGCGCGATCGGGTTGCGCCTGGACACGGAACTCGACCTGACCGACCGGCTGCAATACGCGCCGGTGGACGCGGTGACGCTCGAGCAGGCGCGGGCGCAGGCTCTGGAGCAAAGGCCGGATTTGAAGGCGCAGCAGGACCGGGAAACCAATGCGCGGCTCTCGGCGAGCGCAACAAAACTGGAGCGCCTGCCGACGGTGGCGGCGTTCGGCGATTACGGATCGAACGGCACGGGTTTCGACCATTCGCTGCCGACGCGAACGGTGGGGATTCAGGTGCGGGTGCCGCTGTTCGACGGTGGAAGGCGGGATGCGCGGCGCGAGGAATCGGCCTCGCAATACCGGGCGGAAAAAGTGCGGACCAACGACTTGCGGGAGCAGATCGAGCTGGACGTGCGGCTGGCGCTGGATGAATTGAAGTCGGCCGACGACGAAGTGAAAGTGGCCAAGGATGGCCTCTCGCTGTCGGAAGACGAGCTGACGCAGGCGCGGCGGCGGTATGACGCCGGAGTGGCCATCGGCGTGGAAGTCACGGACGCGCAGACGCGCCTGGAGCGCGCGCGCGACAACCAGACGGAGGCGCTGTACTTGTATAACCTGGCGCGGCTGGATCTGGCGCAGGCCATGGGAAAAATCAGGAGCTTGGTGCAATGAAGAAGCCAATCATCATCATTCTGGCGGTGGCGGCCGTGGGAGCGGCGGTGTGGGTCTATCACGCAAGAGGAAAGAAGCCCGACAACCGGATTGTGGTCTCGGGGAACATCGAGCTCACGGAAGTGAACATCGCGTTCAAGACGGCGGGCCGGCTGATCGAGCGCACGGTGGATGAAGGCGACGCCGTGAAGAAGGGGCAGGTGATCGCGCGGCTGGACCGCGATCAACTGGTGGCGCAACGCCAGCGCGAAACCGCGGGCCTCGAATCGGCGCAGTCGCAACTGGCGCAGGCGGAGACCGCGCTCGCATGGGAAAAGGCGACATTGGCCGGCGACATTGAGCAGAAGCGCGGGGATGTGGCGGCTAACGAGGCGCGGCTGGCGGAGTTGCAGAACGGCGCACGGCCGCAAGAGAAGCTGGACGCGCAGGCGGCCGTGGACTCGGCGCAATCGGAGGTGGACCGTTCCAAAAAGGATTGGGACCGCGCGCAGACGCTCTTCAAGGACGACGACATCTCGGCGGCGCAGTTCGATCAATATCGCAACCGCTGGGAGAGCGCCACGGCGGCGCTGAAATCGGCCAAAGAGCGGCAGGCGCTGGTCCTGTTGGGGCCAAGGGCGGAAGTGATTCAGGCGCAGCAGGCGGCCCTCGAACGTTCGCGCGGGGCGCTCAAGATGGGGGAGGCCAACACGCTCGAAATGAAGCGCCGCGAGGAGGAGCTGGCCACGCGCAGAGCGGCGATTGCCCAATCGAGGGCCAGCATCGCGGTGATTGACTCACAGCTCGCCGATACGGTGGAGGCGTCGCCGGTGGACGGCGTAGTGCTGGTGAAATCGGCGGACGTGGGCGAGGTCCTGGCTTCGGGGACGACCGTGGTGACGGTGGGGGACATCGACCATCCGTGGCTGCGCGGGTATGTGAACGAAACCGATCTCGGGCGGGTCAGGCTGGGCTCCAAGGTGAAAGTGACGACGGATTCGTATCCGGGCAAAGTGTACGCCGGCCGGGTGACCTTTATTGCCGCCGAAGCGGAATTCACGCCCAAGCAGATCCAGACCGCGGAGGAGCGCGTAAAACTGGTGTACCGCGTGAAGATCGAGATGGACAATCCCCGCCACGAGTTGAAATCGAATATGCCGGCGGATGCCGAGATCGTGCTGGATTGAAGGCTGGATCGAAGATGGCCCCGATCATTGAAACCCTCGACCTGACGCGGCGCTTCGGCGAGCTGACCGCGGTGGATCACCTGAACCTGACGGTGGCGCCGGGCGAGATCTTCGGCCTGGTGGGGCCGGACGGCGCGGGCAAGACCACCACCCTGCGCCTGTTGTGCGGCCTGATGGATCCGACCGAAGGCAGCGCGCGCGTGGCGGGCCACGACGTGGCGCGCGAGCCGCAGGCGGTGAAGGACCAGATCGGTTACATGGCGCAGCGATTTGGGCTCTATGGGGATCTCACGGTGCAAGAGAACATGGTCTTCTACTCGGACCTGTTCGGGATCGGGGGCGCCGAACGCGACAAGCTGACGGCGGAGCTGCTGCGCATGACGCGCATGGAGCCGTTCCGCCAGCGGCAGGCGGGCAAGCTTTCCGGAGGCATGAAGCAAAAGCTGGCGCTGATGTGCACGCTGCTGCACCGGCCGCAGATTCTCTTCCTGGATGAGCCGACCAACGGCGTGGACCCGGTCTCGCGGCGGGACTTTTGGGCGATCCTTTACCAGTTGCTGAAAGAGGGAATCACGGTTTTCATGACCACCGCGTACCTGGACGAAGCCGAGCGGTGCAACCGCGTGGGGCTGATGTACAAGGGGAAACTGATCCGCTGCCAGGCGCCGGAGCAGATGAAGCGCGAGACGGATTCGAAGAACATGGAAGGCGCCTTCGTGAAAACCATCCACGCGGTGGCCGGGGTGGCGCGGCCGTGAACGGCAACGGATGGGCGGTCGAGATCGGCGACATGGTCAAGAAGTTCGGCGACTTCGTGGCGGTGGACCACGTTTCGCTGAAGATTGCCAAGGGTGAGATCTTCGGCTTCCTGGGGCCGAACGGCGCGGGGAAATCGACCACCATCCGCATGTTGTGCGGCCTGTTGATACCGACATCGGGTCGGGGATCGGTGAACGGATTCGATGTGGCGTCGCAGCCGGAAGAGATCCGCCGGAGCATCGGGTACATGTCGCAGAAGTTTTCGCTGTACGACGATCTGACGGTGGAAGAGAACATCGATTTCTTCACCGGGATTTACGGCGTACCGCAGGCGCTGCGCGCCGAACGGAAGAACTACGTGCTGGAGATGGCCAACCTGGCGGAACGGCGGCGGGCCATGACGCGCACGCTCTCGGGCGGCTGGAAGCAGCGGCTGGCGCTGGGCTGCGCCATCCTGCACGATCCGCCGGTGTTGTTTCTGGACGAGCCGACCTCGGGCGTGGATCCGATTGCGCGCGGAGCCTTCTGGCATTTGGTCCACGACCTGGCGGAGACCGGCCACACGATTTTTGTGAGCACGCACTACATGGATGAAGCCGAATACTGCCACCGGCTGGCGCTGATGTACAAGGGCAAAGTGATTGCGCTGGGGACGCCGGCGGAGCTGAAACGCGGGCTGACGGCGCACACGCTGCTGAACCTGGAAGCTACTGAACCGCTGGAGACCATGCGGGCGCTCGAGGGACTGGAAGGCGTGCGCGATGTCGCGGTATTCGGCGGAGGGTTGCACGTCACCGTGGACCACGCGGAATCGGGCAGCCGAAGCATCCGGACCGCCCTCGAAGCCAAGGGCATCGTGGTGCGGCGCCTCGAAGAAATCGAACCCTCCATGGAGGACGTGTTCGTGGCGGTCATCGAAGCCGAAGAGAGGAAGGCGGCATGAGTTACCGGCGGCTGCGGGCCATGTTCGTCAAAGAGCTGCACCACATCACGCGCGACGCGCGCAGCCTGGCGATGGCGCTGTTGATGCCGATGATGATGCTGCTGCTCTACGGATATGCGCTCAGCCTGGATGTCGACCACATTCTGACGCTGGTCTACGACCAGGACGGGACCTCGGCGAGCCGCGAGCTGATCCGGCAGTTTGAGGGCTCGCGCTATTTCGACGTCACCGGGTTCGCGCACGACTACCAGACCATCGAGCGGGGAATCGACACCAGCAAAGTGCTCATCGGGGTGGTGATCCCGCGCGGGTTCGGCGGGGATTTGGCGGCGGGGAAAGGGACCGTGCAGTTGCTGGTGGATGGCAGCGATTCGAACACGGCGTCGATCGCCATGGGGTATGCGGAAAGCGTGGTGCAGAACTATTCCGCGGGCGTGCGGGCCGACGTCTTGAACCGGCGCGGCGTGCATCCGCCGGGGATGGTGGATGCGCGGCTGCGCGTCTGGTACAACAGCTCGCTCGAATCCAAGAACTACGTGGTGCCGGGGCTGATCGCCGTGATTCTGATGATTCTGGCGGGACAACTGACCTCGTTGACCATCGCGCGGGAATGGGAAATGGGGACCATGGAGCAGGTGCTCTCCACGCCGTTGCGGCCGGCCGAGATTGTCCTCGGCAAAATGCTGGCGTATTTCGTGGTGGGGCTGGTGGACTCGGTGATCTCGGTCACGGTGGCGATTACCGTCTTCACGGTGCCCTTCCGCGGGAGCTTCTTCGTGCTGGCGGTTTCCACGTGCCTGTTTCTTTTGTGCGCCCTATGTTCGGGAATCTGGGTTTCGGCGGGCTCGCGTTCGCAGGTGCAGGCGTACCAGTTGGGCTTGCTGATTACATTCCTGCCGGGCTTCCTGCTTTCGGGCTTTACCTTCTCCATCGACACCATGCCGGTGGTGATTCAAGCCATTAGCTATTTTTTCCCGGCGCGCTACTTCGTGACCATCGTGAAAGGCGTGTTCCTCAAGGGGATTGGATTCCGGCTGCTGTGGGTGGAGCTGGCGTTCCTGTTGCTGTACGGGTTTCTGATCTTCCGCCTGGCGGTGCGGAAAATGAACCAGAAGGTGGCGTAACCATGTGGGAACGTTTGCGCGTGATTTTGCGGAAGGAATTCATTCAGGCGCTGCGCGAACCCCGCATGCGGGTCCTGCTGTTCCTGCCTCCCTTCATGCAACTGTTGATTTTCGGATATGCCGTGACGCTGGATGTGGACCACGCGCGGATTGCCTGGATGGACATGGACCGGACTCCGGAGAGCCGGGCGCTGCGGGCGCGGTTTGAGGGCTCCGGAAGATTCGACGTGATCGCGACGCCGGAGAACGAGGAGCAGGCCCAGAGCGTGCTGGATCGTGGGCAGGCGCATGCGGTGGTGCGGGTGCTGCCGGAATTTGCGCGCGACCTGGCGCGCGGACGCGCGACCGAAGTGCAGGTGCTGCTGGACGGCACGAACTCGAACACCGCGTCGCTGGTTTCGGCCTACGCCTCGGGCGTGATCGCCGATTTTGCGAACGATGTGATGGCCGGCCAGACCAAGAACCAGCAGACCATCAAGGTGCAGATCCGCGGGCCGGGGTTGGCGCGCAACGCCGTGCTGACGCCGGCGGCGGCCGGCAGCCGCGTATGGTTCAACCCGGATCTGCGCAGCCGCAACTACTTCGTGCCCGGCGTCATCGCCAACATCCTCTTCATGGTGACGCTGATGCTGACCTCCCAGGCGATCATCCGCGAAAAGGAAATCGGCACCATGGAACAACTGATGGTGACGCCCATACGGCCCATCGAGCTGATGCTCGGCAAGACCCTGCCGTTCGCTCTGGTGGGACTGATGAACATGCTGATCATCACCGGCGGAGCGCTGCTGATTTTTCACATTCCCTTCCGCGGCAACTTTTTTTTGTTGCTCTTCTGCGCCCTGTTGTTCCTCATGACCAGCCTGGGAGCCGGCCTGTTCCTGTCCACCGTGTCGCGCACCCAGCAGCAGGCCAACATGGGTTCCTTCTTCTTCACCACGCCGGCGTTCATGTTGAGCGGCTTCATGTTTCCCATCCGCAACATGCCCATCGCGGTGCAGTATCTCTCGTACCTGAACCCGCTGCGCTATTTCATGGAGATCGTGCGCGGCGTGTTTCTCAAGGGCGTGGGCGTGGAGGTGCTGTGGCCCAGAATGGTGTGCCTCCTGGTGTACGGAGTCACCGTGCTGGGGCTCAGCGCCGCGCGATTCCACAAGACGCTGGATTAACCGTGCGCCAGTCCGCCGGTCGCCGCGCCTTGAATGGTCCGGTGGATCGCGCGCATGCGATACTCCTTACAACCAGAAAAACCGCCAGCCAGTTGCCGTTACACCCGCCACGACCAGAATCCTGTTCTCGTTGTGTGTAACCACGCGCCCGAAGCATTCTGGCTTCTGTCTTTTGACTTCTGTCTTCTGACTCCCATATCCCGCGGGGATATCAAGGGCGAAGCCCTTGTCTGTTTAGAAGTTCAGCCGCGCCACGAACTCCAGGCTTCTGGCGCCAGGATCGTTCGTATTGTTGAGGTCGCGGAAGGCTGTGGTGGTCTGTCCGAACGAGCTGCTGATGGCAGTGGTGATGTTGCCGCCGGTGGCAGCGCCGCCCGGGACCATAATGTTCGGATGGTTGAAGACGTTCAGCGCCTGCACGCGGAACTCGAAATTCAAGCGCTCTTTGATTTGCGTGCGCTTCACCAGGCTTACATCCCACTTGGAAAGCCCCGGACCCCAGAGAAACACCTGATTGCAAACCTGCCCCGCCGTGGCGCAAGGTCCAATGTAGGGCGCGGAGGGGTTGAACGTCCCGCTGATCCCGAACGCCGCAAGCGTATTCTGCACCAACGACTGCGGCAGGTAATAGGCAGTCCCGGTGGCCACCCCGTTCGCCTGGATGGCGCTGGTAAAGTTGAGCCCCACGTCGTTTTGCAATTGTTTGGCGGTGAGGTTGTTCAGCACCACGCCGCCATCGTTCTGGTTGAACGTGTCGCGGCCGCTGGTGATGTTGATGGGTGTGCCGCTCTGCAGACGTCCCACTCCGGCGATTTCCCACCCTCCCGCGAGTTTGCCGAGTACGCCGTGCGCACCGGAGAGCAGCGTGCGGCCTGGGCCGAACGGAAGTTGGTAGATCCAGGTCGCCTTGATCCCGTTGCGGATATCGAAAGTGGTCGGACCCTTATTCCCGCCCCAATTGCGCAGCGTGGGAAGGTTGGCATCGGTCAACGACTTGGAGAATGCATAGCTGACCTGCAGTTGGAAGCCGGCGGCGAGCCGGCGGCGCACTTCCACCTGGCCCGAGTTGTAGGTGCTCGAATTGCGGTTGGTCATCTCGGTGGAGGCGCCGCCGTTGTTCGGGTTCACCTGAAAAAGATTGATGGCAGATCCGGCCTTGGTCAGGTTGGCCATGCGGGTGGCATTGGTGGCGATGGCATTCGCGGTTGCGCCGGCCTGACCCTGCATGAGCTGCGTGACGGTAGTCTGATCGGTGCTGCTTCCAATGGCTGTCGTGAGCAGCGGCACGGCCACCTGTCCGGACAATCCCGAGTTGCCGTAGTTGTTGGTGGTCAGCTTGGTGCCTGGGGTCAGGAGCTGCGCCACCGAGATGCCGTTGGCGATCGCCAGGTTGTTCTGCGCCGCCTGGAACTGGGTCGCGAATCCGTTTTCGACGGTATTCACCTCGTTGAGGTTCACGGCTGACCAGAGATCCACGCCGTGATTACCCACGTAGCGAAGTTCGACCACGGTATTCTGGCCCAACGGCCGCTGGAACCCGAATGTCCAGCTTTCGACATACTCGGGCTTGATGCTGGGATTGTAATCCTCCACGTTTTGGCCGCTCTGCACGGCCAGCGGGAAGCTGGGATTGGGGAACTGGGAGTCAATCGTGCTGGGCACCAGCGAGGGGAAAGAAGCATCGCCGAATAGCACACTCCCCGCCGTAAAGATGCTGGGAGTGGTCGACGGGTTGGCGCTAGTGCTAAGGCTGCGGCCCTGATTGCCGCTCCAGACGCCATCCAGAAAGCCGATGCCCTGTCGAAGTGTGGAGATGCTCAAACCGCCGCGCAACACCGAATCGTCACCGGTCAGCCAGTGGAAAAAGCCGCCCTTGGGAATACGGTAGGCCAAACCAAAAGAAGGACTGAAGTGGCCGATACCCGGAGCAAAGCCGCCAACGCCCGGCGTCACCAGCGAAAACACCGGCGCCGATCCGGTCAGGATGCCCGGCTTGAACAGATTTCCTACGCCCGAGACGCCGAACAGACCGGCATAGCCCGGCCGGGTGTACAGGTTGTCGAGGTTTCGAATGGCGCCTTGGCGGTCCCAGCGCACGCCGGCGGTCAGCGTGAGACTGGAAGTGGCGCGCCAGGAATCCTGGACGTAAGAAGCGAATTCGCGCATGTGGTCGCGATCGACGGCGAAGTTCGGGCCGTAGGTCTTGCTCTGTTCGCCGAGCACGGCGGAACTGGTTATGGCGGAGACCCGCCCCGCCAGAATCGCGTATAGATTCGCGGCATCGCTCAGGTTAGTGGCGCTGGCTCCGGGAAGCGTGGTGGTGGTAAACAACGAGGTAGCGCCAGTGTTATCCGGATCGCCGGTTGCCTGTCCGAGCGTCACCGTGTTGAGGAGCGAGGAATTCGCCGCCGCCTGCCACGCGTTGACCTGCGTGAAGTTGACCCCGAAGTTGAGCAGATGCCTTCCCTTTATGTAGCTCACGTTGTCGTTGACCTGGTACACCGGCGTGCTGCGGGGCGCGTAATTGGTGTAGTTGCCGTTATAAGGGTTGGTCATGTAGGTAGCGGCGCCGGCCGTGGCCGCGCCAAATTGCACGAGTTTTCCGTTCCAAATGCCGTAGTCGGCAGGCGAAAGGCCGTCGCCCAGCGCGTTGGTCCCGCCCTGGATTCCTCCGGTCAACTCGTTGGTGACATTTGTTGTGATGACCGAGCGCAATCCGATGGCCCCCGTCCAGTTCAGGCCGTACTGGCCTTCCAGAGCGGGCGAGCCCAGTTGTGTTCCCGTACCCGGCAGAATGGCGTACTCGAGATTCAGACCGTCGGGAGTGCGATCGTTCACCTGGTAGTTCCAGACGAAGTTGAAATGGTGCTTTTCGGTGATGTTATAGTCGATTCGGGCGGTTTGGAACTTGCGGTTGTTGACGGCCTTTGTCCCCCAGGTGAAGTTGTCGCGGTTGTAATCGTTATTCGTCGCGATGCGGCTGACCAAAGTGCCGCCGCCGATGAGCTGGTTAATCAGCGCATAGGTCTTCGCCAGGGTCGGATCGCCGCTCGTGGGGAAGGCACGAATTCCGGCCGCCAGCGAAGGATTTTCTTGCGCAGCAAGCGTGTACAGATTGACGGTCTTAACGGCCCCGCTGGCGTTATACGTGAAGATACCGCTGGCGGCGGTGGGCGTGAGCCAGGTTCCCGTTTCGGGGAACGACTGGGGCAGGTCGAAAAACTCGAACGATTCGAAAAAGAACAGCTTGTTCTTCATCACCGGTCCGCCGATGGTGAAGCCGTATTCGTTGAGGTTGATTCTATCCTTCCCGGTTCCCTGGAGGCAGTTGAAAAACGCGCAGGCTTCGAAATAGGAGTTCCGGTTGGTCTCGTAGAGCCCGCCGTGGAACTGGTTGGTTCCGCCCTTGGTCACGAATTTGATCTGTACCGCGCCTTCACCGGTGCTGTCGGCGCCGGCGGCAGCCGTGCTCATGTTCATCTCCTCGATCGCTTGAGTGCGCGGCTGGACCGCATTGAATAACGAGTCCGGATTGCTCTTGGTCGCATTGTCCTGGACGTTAATTCCATCGATGGTGATGTTGATGGTAGGTTGCGGCAGGCCGTTGATGGTGGCATAACGGACGCCATCGGCGTTCTGCGTGCCAGGCTGGCTCGCAATCAACTCGGTCACGTTGTGGCTGGTGAAAGGAAGATCGTTGACTTGCCGGCCCTGCAGGGTCGAGCTGACGGTCGCGGAATCGGTCTGCACGATTGTCGCTCCGGCCGTGACTTCGACCGTTTCCGTGGCGGCGCCCACGGAGAGGCTCATGTTTACGGTGGCGGGCACGCCGGCGTCGATCACGACGTTGTCGTTCGTGGCCACCTTAAAGCCCGGGTGCGTCACCGTGACCTTATAGGTGCCGGTCTGAAGGCTGGGCAGGACCCAATAGCCCTTGTCGTCGGCGGCCGTGCGAAACGTCTGGCTGGTTGCGGTTTGAGTCACCACCACCTGCGCGCCGGGAACCACCGCGCCTTGTGCATCGGTTACGACGCCATCCATGCGAGCGGTCGTTGTGACTTGAGTGAAGCCAGCGAACACGCTGGCAAAGAACAAAGCGCAAATTGTAAACAAACGCATCGAATCCCTCCAGGAGACTTTGATTTTAGCTATGGTATTACAACCAGACGCAAAAAGCCAAATGCTTTGTTTGAACTTGCAAGTTTTTTCGACGAGGATGCGCGCTGGCGAGAACGTGTGGCGGGGCATGCTTGCCCTCGCCCGCTTGCGTTGGCTTCGGAATACGGGGCTGCATTTATGAATACGGCTACTGGTTAGCCCCTGGCGGCGGCTTAGCCCCGCACCGCCGGGCGGCATGCACGAACGCGTAGGCGGCCCGTATCGCCATGAAATCGGCGTCCCGGAAATGAAGCTCGCTCGACGCCGCCGGATTCGTCCGTTCGGCTTTGAGTTTCAAGCCACCCGGGCCTGAATCATAATTCCTCTCTGTGACGCCGATCTTTTCTCCCACGGTGTTGAGACGGATCAGATCGTAATCGATCACCTGGACCATTACATTTCCGGGAGTCTGCCCGAGATCGAGGTCGCCCAGATTCAGGGAGTTCGCGTCCTGGTTCATCCCTCCGTCAAAGGTTTGCTTTGTCGTCCACTGCATGAGGCACCCCTGGAACTTGATGTCGCTCAAGGGAGTGGCGGAATTCGGGGGATCGTCCGGCAATTGCTTGTACTGGTACTGCTCCAAAACCTGTTTCAACCAGCTTGTGGTTTCCGCAAGCGTCTTCGCGCTGGAGAAATGCAACATTCTCAGGTCTTCCAGCATGCGGTCCGCGTTCCCCGCCTGCGGCGAAGGAGTCTTCTCCCAGTCGAATGCCGGTCCTGTGCCGATGACTCCACCAGCGGAGTCCGCGGCAGGAACACCACTTCCCGGATCGGTGCTCCGGCTACTGCTACCGCAACCGGCCGCCGTCAGAAGGCCGGCCGCCAAGAAGACGCGTGCAAGAACCGTTTCGATGTCCATATTATTTCCCGCTCCGAATTTCAGGGGCGCTATTACCGGCCCCGCTGGCTACTTCGGAAGTGTAGGCCCGGCCGCAGAATACCCTCGCGCAACGAACAGGTTGGCGGACAGGGAGCTGGCGGTGGAGCTCCCTGGAGTAAGCATGCTTTGGGCAGTCACCGGGCCCCTTAAGGCACTCAGAAAATTCGCTACTATGTTGCCCGGCAAGGTGCCGGCCGCAGCCGACGCCTCGATTTCGCTCGCGGTCATGACCATGTCGGGATCGACCACGATTGCCTTCACCCCAGCGGCTGAATCGAGTTCAAATGCGATGTTGCCCAGGTGGTTATCTATCAGAACGTAACCTTTTGCGATGAGCTTGTTGTTTATATCCTGCAGGGCTCGCGCAAATGCCGTCCCGGCGATCTGCCCCCCAGCCGGGACAAATCTCGTCACAGTGCCCGGCGGACTGTTTTTTAGGACGTTGTCGGTAGTCAGAGATCCCGGTGTTGTGGACGTGCCTGCATCCCAATTCGGATAAATCTTGGGAGTGCTCACCCCTGCCTCCGTGAGCCGGTTGGACCCTTCGATCTGCCGCGTGAATGACCCCGGGCTCTCGGCGGGATTGCTCCCGATCTTGACGACCTTACCGGGCTGGTCCACCCTTTCGAAGACGCTGCTGAAGGATCCATCGCCGACATGGTCCCCCAACTGTATCGTACCCTCTTTGATGGAAACCCACCTTCCGGTGTATTTGGGGAGGTTCTTTACGTCCCCCATCGCATCGTACAGTGCTTGTCCTTTTAGTGGATTCAGCCGAGTTACACCGGGTGTCAGCAGACCCTTGCCGGCCTTCGCCACGCCGGGAACCAGCCCGTAAGCGCACACCCTCCGCCCGGCGACTCTGCCCTGTTGATAGGCCGATACGCCCGACCCGACAACCTTCGTGTTGAAGATCTCCTGCGCGATCATTTGCAGGATGGGATCCTGACCAGGCTTCACACCCAGGATCGTAGCCGCGTCCTGGGAGTGTCCCTGAGCTATCATGGCCACGGCGGCAGCCAGGTCCATGAACCCCTTAAAGCAGTCGCTCAGGCCATCGGCAAACCCGCGGAGGTAGTCGAGCGGAGGGGGGGACGGGTTCTGGTTGGACGCGTTGTTTGGCGTCTTGGACGCGGGACCAGTGCCCTTCGACTGGGTCCCGGTGCTACCGGCGCCGGAGCCGCCGGACGCCGGGTTATTGGCCTTCGACTGGTTCCCGGCGCCGCCGGCGCCGGAGCCGCCGGACGCAGAAGTATTGGTGTTTGACTGGTTCCCAGTGCCGGCGGTGCTGGAGCTACCGGACGCAGAAGTGCCCTTCGACTGTTGATTGCCCCCCTTTGGGCCAGTGTTCCGGCCTGTTTTCGTCACGGTGCCTTTGAGCAGAAGCGCCGGCGGGTTCCCGCCCGTGCCGGTGCCCGTGGTGCTGGTCCCGCTCCCGCCCGTGCCCGTGCCGGTACCCGTGGTGCTGGTCCCGCTCCCGCTCGTGCCGGTGCCGGTACCCGTGGCGCCGGTCCCGCTCCCGCCCGTGCCGGTGCCAGTGCCCGTGGTGCTGGTCCCGCCCTGAATCGGTTGGCTCGCGTTCCCGCCTGGGCTGGTAGTCTGGCCCGTTTGGGTTGCCCCGCCTTTCAGGGACGTGCTTGTAGTGCATTTGTTCCGCGCGGTCGTGGCGGCGTCGCGTTCCTTCTGGATCTGACTGCTGGTCTGGTCCTGCCTCTCCCTCGCCGAATTCTGACAATTCTGGTCCCCCTGGCAATCGAGGAAGTCTTTCTGGTACTGAGCAACGTTGAGCGTACTTTTTTCGTTCAGCGCCTCTATCGCCGCGGCATATTGTTTTTCACAGTCGCCCATCTGAGCGTTGGCCAAGTCCCCTGCCAAGTCGACTTTGAGCACGCAATTGTCCCGTTGAGCCGTGGCGTCGATCTCTTTTTTTTGGTCGTCCCGCGCTCTTTGGTCCGAGCGCGCGATTGCCGCATTGTGGCAACTTTGGTCGCTTCCGCAGGCTGTGAGGTCTTGATTCAACTGTTTGTTGTTGGCATCCCTGTCTTGGTTCAACTGCGCCACGATCCCGCTATAGGTCTGTTCGCAGGCGGAGTGGCCGGAATTTGAGTTGGAACTGAAAACGTCCTGCGCGCTAGCGGCCGCGGCGCCAGCCAGCCACACTATCAGCGTCAACCGGAGCCATCGGCGGCCCGTGGAATTTCCCTCGTCGTGCATCGCTGGACCTCCCGGTTTCGTGGATCGTGTTTGGTGGCGATTATATCCCAGCCGCTCACGCCTTACAAGAAATTTCATCTCGTGCTGCCCGGCGAATCCTCCCGCGATGTGGCGGATTTCGCGCGGTGACCACCGGCCTGCCATTGGGGCACAGGGCTTGGGCGCATCTGGTTGAGATGTTCAGATCCCAAGGTCTTTTCCCTTGATTCCCGCGACAACCAATTACCCATTGCGTGCCTGGTCATCTCGCCGCAGAATCTCCTCACAGGGCGGAAGTGGCTTCCCGGAAAGTGGCCCGCGGGCGGGTGACGCAGCGTCGTTACTTCGGCAATTCCACCGCCCGCGCGAACTCCACGGCCGGATTCTCGCGCAGTTGCGCGAGCACGGATTCGGGCACCAGTTCGTCAGTCGAGACCACGGCGACAGCTTCGTGGGGCTCGCCGGCGACGATGGCGGTGTCGCGGCGTCCCAGCGAGAAATTGGCGATGTTGATGCGGTTCCGGCCCAGCACGGTTCCCACGTGGCCGATGACGCCGGGGACGTCGCGGTTCTTCATGAAGATGAGGAAACCTGCCAGCGCCACTTCGCAATAGATGCCATCCACCTGCGTGAGGCGCGGCTTGCCCAGGAAGACGGCGCCTTCCACGGTGGTGACGTCGCGGTCGGTCTCCAGTTCGATGCGGATGGAATCGGCATGGGCGGAGCGGCGCTCGTGGCTTTCCGCCACCAGCCAGCCGCGCTGCTCGGCGGTCTGCATGGCGTTGACCAGGTTGACGCGGCCGGCGGTGGAACGGCTCAGCACGCCCGCCAGGCCGGCGCTGCGCAGCAGGTTGGTGTTGGATTCGGCGATCCTGCCGCAGTAAACCAGGCGCACCGCGCGCGGGCTCCCGGAAGCGATGTGAGCGGCGAAATTGCCGAGGCGCTCGGCGAGCGCGGCGTATGGCCCCAGCGCGCGATACTGCTCGGGCGTCAGCGCCGGCATGTTCACGGCATTGATGGCGATGCCGTGTTGCAGGTATTCCACCACCTGTTCGGCGATGCGCACGCCGACAATCTCCTGCGCTTCCTCGGTAGAGCCGCCGATGTGCGGGGTGGCGATGACAGCGTCGGACTCGAAGAGCGGGAAGCCCGCGGGCGGCGGTTCGACGGCGAAAACGTCGATCGCGGCGCCGGCCACCTTGCCGGAACGGATGACTTCGGCGAGAGCAGTCTCATCCACCAGTTCGCCGCGCGCGCAGTTGACGATGCGGACGCCCGTCTTCATCTGCGCGAACGCTTCAGTCGACAGCATGCCCTGCGTTTCCGGCGTGGCGGCGACATGCAGCGTGATGTAATCGCTCGTGGCGTAGAGCGCGGGCAGGGCGACCAGATCGACCAGCAGGTCCTGGGCGATCTTGGAAGTGACGTAAGGGTCGTGAGCCACCACGCGCATTTCGAAGGCGCGGGCGCGCTTGACCACTTCGCGGCCGATACTGCCGAGCCCGACAATCCCGAGAGTTTTGCCGCGGAGTTCGCTGCCGAGGAACTTTTTCTTTTCCCACTTGCCGCTGCGCGTGGAAGCGTTGGCCTGGGGAATGCGGCGGGCCATGGCCAGCATCAGGGCCAGGGTATGCTCGGCCACCGAGATGGCGTTGCCGCCGGGCGTATTCATCACCAGAACGCCGGCCTCGGTGGCGGCATCCAGATCGACATTGTCGACGCCCACGCCGGCGCGGCCGATGACGCGCAGCTTGGGCGCAGCCTGGAGCACGGAGCGATCCACCTGCACGGCGCTGCGCACCAGCAAGGCATCGGCGCCGGCCAGGTGCTGGGCGTAGTCTTTGGGGTTGGAAACGACCACCTGCCAGCCGGGCTGGGCGACTAAGAGTTCAATGCCCGCGGCGGCCAGCGGCTCGGCGATGACGATCTTCATTGGAGGGCGGCCTTTTGGCAGATCTCCTCGGCGGCAGCGACGCCGGCGCCGAATTCCACCGGGAGTCCGTTGGCTTTGAGGATGAGTTCGAGGCCCGCGACGACCGCGAAGAGATCCATGAAATCGAAGTAGCCGAGGTGAGCGATGCGGAAAATCCGGCCCTTCATGGAGCCCTGCCCATTGGCGATGATGGCGCCGAAACGCGATCGGAATTCCTTGACGATCACGCCCGAATCGAGGCCCGCTGGAGCCTTCACGGCGGTGACGGAAGAGCCGGGCGAGCCTGGCGCGAACAGTTCCAGGCCGAGTTTCAGCACGGCCGCGCGCGTGGCCTCCGCCAGGAGCTGCGCGTTTTTGACGAGCTTGTCCATGCCGATTTGCTTGACGTAGCGCAAGGCTTCGGCCAGCGCCAGAATCAGCGCCGTGGAAGGCGTCCAACTGGATTCGCCGGCGTCGCCGCTCTTCTTTTCCTTCTTCAAGTTGAAGTAGTAATGCGGCAGCGCAGCGGTTTCGGCCAGCTTCCAGGCCTTGGGGCTGATGGACAGAAACGCCAGGCCGGGCGGGATCATGAAGGCTTTCTGCGAGCCTCCGATCACCACGTCCAGGCCCCAGCCATCGATATCGAGCGGCATGGCGCCCAGCCCGGTAATGGCATCGACAATGAAGACCGCGGGAGTTTTCGCGATGGCCGCGGCCATCGCGCGGATATCGTGGGCCGCGCCGGTAGAGGTTTCCGAAGCTTGTACGAAAACGGCCTTGGCAGCGGGCTCGGCAGCGAGCGCGGCTTCCACGAGTGCGGGCGATACCACCTGGCCGTAGGGGACGGCAAGAACGTTGGCATCCAGGCCGTATGCCTTGGCGATCTCGGCCCAGCGCTCGCCGAACTTTCCGGCGCAGCAGACAATCACTTTGTCGCCGCGCGAGAAGAGGTTGGAGACGGAGGCGTCCATGGCGCCGGTGCCAGATGCGGCGAAGAGCAGCACATCGTTGGCGGTCGCCATCACCTCCTTCAGGTCGGCCAGGCAAGACCGGTACACGCGCCGGAAATCTTCCGTGCGGTGGTGGATATCGGACGCCATCATGGCGTGCAGCGCCGGAGGATAAAGAGGCGTCGGGCCGGGCGTCAATAGACGTTGCTTGCGGATGTACATTGGGGAGTTAGTCCTCTAGAATATCAGATCATGCCACTCATCGATCAAGTGTCGCAGGACATGGTTGCGGCCATGAAAGCCCGTGCGGAAGCGCGGCTCAGCGCGCTCCGCATGATCAAGGCCGCGCTCATGAAGATGAAGGTGGATTCGCCCAAGCCGCTGGACGAAGCGGCCGAGATGCAGGTCTTGAAATCGCTGATCAAGCAGCGAATCGATGCCGCCGACATGTTTCGCAAAGCCGGACGCGCGGAACAGGCCGAAAAGGAAGAGGCCGAGCGCAAGCTCATCGAAAGTTACCTGCCGGCGGGCGCCAGCGAGGAGGAGACCGACGCCGCGATTGCCGAGGCCATGGCCGAGACCGGCGCGACCGCACTCAAGCAGATGGGCGTGGTGATGAAGGCGGTGCAGGCCAGGCTCAAGGGCAAGACAGTTGACGGCAAAGCGCTAAGTGATAAAGTGAGGTCCAGATTACAATGACACCTCCTCAGGCGGAAAAGAAATTCCGGTCGTACGTACCGGATAAAACCGACATGCGCGAGTTCACGCTGCGCGCCATTTTGTTGGGTCTGGCGATGACGGTCGTCCTCGGCGCCGCCAACCTCTATCTGGGCCTGCGCGCCGGCATGACCATCGCGGCCACCTATCCCGCCGCGGTGATCGGCATGGCCATCCTGCGGCTGATGAAGGGCTCGATTCTGGAAGAGAACATGGCCCGTACCATCGGTTCGATCGGCGAGTCGGTGGCCGCGGGCGCGGTGTTCACCATCCCGGCGTTCGTGCTTTCGGGTGTCTGGCCGGCGTTCGATATCGAGCACGGCTACTGGAAATCGGTGGCGCTGATGGCGGTGGGCGGCACGCTGGGCATTCTGTTTGTCACCCTGCTGCGGCGCGTGATGGTGGAGGATCCCGATCTTCCCTTCCCGGAGTCGGTGGCCGCGGCCGAGATCCACAAGGCCGGCCAGCAAGGCGCCAAGGCCGCCAAGATCCTTTTCAGTAACATGGGCATCGGAGCGGGGGTGTACTTTCTGGGCGCGCTCAACGTGTTCGCCGCCGGCAAGGATTTCCTGCTGCACGTCGGGAACCTGGGAACGAGCATGGTCAAGCTGGTGCGCGCACCGGGTTCGCCCACCGTGCAGGCCGGCGCCATGACGACGTTTTCCGCCCCGGCCATCAGCCCCGCGTATCTGGGTGTGGGGTACATTATCGGGCCGCGGTTGGGAGCGTTGAACTTCGCCGGCGGCGTTTTCGCCTGGGGGCTGCTGGTTCCGCTGCTGGCGTTCTTCCTGGGTCCGCAGTTGGGGACCGGCGCCACGAGTGAAGGCGACTGGGCGAAGACGGCGGGCGCCATCTGGTACCACATCGTGCGGCCCATCGCGGTGGGCGGCATGTTGGTGGGTGCGTCCTACACGCTGTTCAAGATGCGCAAGAACCTGGGCATTGGCATGAAGCGCGCGGTGGCCGACCTGAAGAAATCCGCGGTGGGATATGAATCCACCAGCCGCACGCAGCGCGACCTGAACAGCAAGGTGGTGTTTGGCGGGCTGGCAGCGGTATTCATTTGCATGGTGGCGCTGTACTACTACTTCGCCGGGCAAATCGCCGGGGCGGTGGTGGCGGCGATTGTCATGCTCGTGCTCGGCTTCTTCTTCGCGGCGGTTTCGGGAAACCTGGTGGGCATGATCGGCTCGTCCAACAACCCGGTCTCCGGCCTGACGCTATGCACGCTGGTGGTGGCGGCCCTGCTGATGGTGGCCCTCGGGCTGCGCGGCAACGCGGGCATCGCAGCGGTGCTCGGCGTGGCGGCGGTGGTATGTGTCTCTTCGGCGGTAGCCGGCGAAATGCTCCAGGACCTGAAGGCCGGCTACATTCTGGGCGGCACGCCGGCCAAGATGCAAATCGGCGACCTGTTCGGCATCGCCATCTCCAGCATGGCGTTATTCTTCCCGCTGATGTACCTGCACCGCGCTTACACTTTCGGCAGCCCGCTGCTTCCGGCGCCGCAGGCGGGTTTGATGGCCTCCCTGGCGCAGGGCATCGTGGGCGGCAACATGGCGTGGCCGCTGGTGGTGGTCGGCATCCTGATGGGATTCGGTTTGATCCTGGTGCAGGTGAAGAGCCCCATGCTGTTCTCGGTGGGCATGTACCTGCCGCTCGAGACCACCTTCGCGATCTTCGTGGGCGGCATCTTCCGCTGGCTGACGGACAAGTACCGCGACAAGGGCAACTTCAACGACGCGCAGAAGGCGCGCATCGAGAACGCCGGAATATTGACGGCGGCGGGGTTGATCGCGGGCGAAGCGTTGTGCGGGCTGGTGGTGGCGGGCTTCCGCGCGGCGGAAAAGAATTGCGGCTGCAAGATCCTGCCGGACTGGACGTGGCCCGGGTCGGGCTGGCTGTCGATCGCGGTGCTGGTGGCGCTGGCGGTGCTGATGATCCGGCTGCCGCTGAAGAACGCCGGCCGGCCGGATGAGCCGGCGCCACCGACTGCAATCATGTAAATGGAGGTCTTATGAACTATTCTCAAGAGCACCAAGCCGATTTTCTGGAAGGGTTGAAGACATTCCTTCGGATTCCGAGCATCAGCGCGCTTTCGGAGCACAAGCCGGATATCCTGCGCGCGGCGGAATTCGCGAAGAAGGAACTGCTCGGCGCCGGGATGACCTCGGCCGGGCTGATCGAAGATGCCAAGGGGGGCAATCCGCTGGTGTATGGCGAATGGCTGGGCGCCCCGGGCAAGCCGACGGTGCTGTTCTACGGCCATTACGACGTGCAGCCGCCGGACCCGCTGGATGAGTGGAAGTCGCCGCCGTTCGATCCCACGATCCGCGGCAACGACATCTTCTGCCGCGGCGCCTGCGACGATAAGGGGCAAGTCTACATCCAGATCAAGGCCGTGGAAAGCCTCATGAAAACCCACGGCAAGCTTCCCGTGAATGTGAAGTTCCTGCTGGAGGGCGAAGAGGAGACCGGCGGCGAGCACATCGAAGCGTATGTGAAGAGCAAGCCGCCGCGGCTGAAGGCCGACGCGGCGATCGTGTGCGACACCGAAATGTTCGCGCCGGAGATGCCGACCATCTGCATCGGCCTGCGCGGCTTGGTGTACTACGAACTGGCGGTCGAGGGCGCCGATCACGATCTGCATTCCGGCGTGTATGGCGGCGCCGCGCCCAACCCGATTATGGCCATCGCCGAGATTCTGTGCGCGCTGAAGGACCGCGACGGCCATTTGCAGATCCCGGGATTCTACGATCGCGTGGTGCCGCCGGCGGCCAAGGAGCTCGAGGCCTGGTCGCGGCTGCCCTTCAACGAAAAGGAGTACACCGAGAAGGAGATGGGCGCCAGGGAACTGGTGGGCGAGCCCGGCGTTCCGCTGTTCCAGCGGGTGTGGGCGCGGCCCACGCTGGAGGTCCACGGCATCAAGGGCGGCTTTGTGGGCGAAGGCGCCAAGACCGTGATCCCGGCGCGGGCCGTCGCCAAGATCTCGACGCGCCTGGTGGGCGACCAGCGGGTGGACGAATCCATCGAGCAGTTCAAAGCTGCGGTGAAAGCCGCGTGTCCGAAGGGCGTGACGGCCGAGGTGAAGCTGCTGAGCGCGGGAGCGCCGTCGCTGACAGACCCCGACAATAAGTACATCCATGCCGCGGCCGAAGCCATGAAGCAGATCTTCGGCAAGGAGACGGTGTACATCAGGTCGGGCGGGTCGATTCCGATTGTGGGCGTGTTCGACAAGTACCTGGGCGTGCCCAGCGTGATGATGGGCTTCGGGCTGCCGGACGACAATTTGCACGCGCCGAATGAGAAATTCCATCTGCCGAATTTCTATCGCGGGATTGAGACCGTGGCGCGGTTTCTGGAGATCCTGGGTTGACGAGATGCGCTTCAGTTAAGCGGTGATGGGCGTCCCGACACGCTTCCTAAGAAGCGCTTGACGCCAAGAACCGGACACGCTAGGGTGGATTGATGGAGGTGACCCTGCACATCCCGGACGAGATTGCTGCCCACCTGACCCAGGGTGGGGGCGATCTCACGCGTCGGGCGCTGGAATCCTTCGCCCTTGAAGAACTCCGGGCTGGCCGCATCACCGAACCAGAGTTGCGTAAGATGCTGGGGCTAGCTCGCATCCAGTTGGATGGTTTTCTCAAGTCCCATGGCATCTATCAGGACTATACGCTCGAAGACTTCGAGCAGGAACGCCAGGCTCTCAAAGATCTGGGATTGTAGCCGGTGCGGTTGGTAATCGCCGATACTGGCCCGATCCATTATCTAATCCAGATCGGCCATATCGAGCTTCTGCCCCGCATGTTTGAAAGAGTCGCGCTTCCGAGCGCTGTTCAAAGCCGAACTTTCCAACTCTCTCGCGCCCCCGCCGGTTCGTCGTTGGATCACCACTCCGCCCGCATGGCTTGAAATTCACGACGCGAGCGTCCTGCCGCAAGTTCCGGGCCTGGATGGAGGAGAAAGCGCCGCCATCGCCCTCGCGGAATCCCTCCACGCCGACCTATTGCTGATCGATGAGCGGGATGGAGCTATCGCCCGGTCCGGACCTCGTTTAGCAGGTGGGGGTGCCGGTCGAGCACCATGAGGAGTTTCACCAGCGCGAGCGGCGGCTTGGTTTTGCCGTTCTCGTAGCGCGAAAACGCATTGGCGCCACCGCCGAAAATCGCGGCCGCCTGGCGCTGGTCCAGCGCGAGCTTCTTGCGGACGCGCGCAATGAAACCAGGATCGACAATGGCGGCGTTCACCCGCTTATTGAACTCCAGCATCGCCGCGCTGACGCGTGACGATTCCGCCGCAGCAAGGACGGTTTCCCCGCAGGCGGGGCAGAAATCGCCGCGCACGGCCGGAATCGTGGTCGTTTCGCCTTTGTAGGTGTACGGGATATCGCGCGTGTCACGCACGAGTTTCGCCCCCGCGCAGGATGGGCATTTCATGGCATTGATCCTTCCTTCATAACTCCTTGAACGACACGATCAGCACGTCGTCCAAGACCGTGAGCTTCAGATACACCTCGCCGGCCGGCCTCTTCGGCCGGTAGACGTCCTGCCAGACGCGGCGATCAGCGTGCGTGGTCATGCTCTTGTAGAAGTCCCTCGGCGGAGCGCCGCGACGACGCCGGCGATCTCCTCGAAACCAAACCCCAGGGCCGCTCCGCCGGCGAGCGCCGAAACGGTGGCGCGGATTTTGCCCGCCGCGACCATGGCCTTGACGACCGCCAGCTTACAGTGCGGCGTCCGCTTCTCCATATGGCCATATTAACCTAGTTGGTTAATTTGGGCAATTCGGCGATAGGCTACGCGATCCCGAAACCCTCTACACCCATCACCCCTGATGTGTCCGGTCACGTCGACTTGACGCAAAACACCCATCGAGCGGATGTGCCCGCAGCCGCTCAACTGCGCCGCTTGGCAATCAACTCCCGGACTTTGGGAACGAGATCGTGAGGGACGTTCATGACCGTTTCGGACGGCTCCATACCAGCTTCGTCCTCCAAGAGGGCGTCTTCATCGGTCTGCTGCTCGTAGTGGGCCAGCACGCGTCGCACTTTTTCTTCGTCCCATCCGTTTGGAAATTTGCTCTGGCTCATTGTTGTTTCTTCCTTCTTCGCCTGCGAAAAGCCGCGAGTGGTTTCCCTCCCAGTTCGCAGGCCGTGATTACAAACACACTGTCCGGCGCCGGGTCGGGAACGTAGACGACCCGCAAATACCGACCTGAGACGGTCTGGCCCAATGCGATCCTGGAGCCGTCGCGTCCTGCCCGATCTTCGCCGGGCTTCTCCAAAACCTCCATCACTTCCTCCTTCCGACTCCCGACTTCTCTCTGATTTCCTCCCTAACCAAAGATAATCTGGAACCCGCTGTTCCCCGGCCTGCACAATACAAGTGGGTCCGCACCTGCCCAGAGACATGCTCCCGTTACTACTCCGCCGGGAATTTCCCGCGCCTTCGATGGCCGTGTTTTTCGCGCTACAGACTTTGGATGTGCTTACCACTGTGATCGGGCTGCACATGGGGGCCAAGGAAGCCAGTGTGTTCGTCGGCCGGTTATTGCAACTGGGGCCCGTGGCGGGACTGCTGATTTCGAAATGCTTCGCCATTATCCTGGCGGCGGCGGCTTTGGCGTTCCGGCGCCCGCGCGTAGTGGTCTTTCTCAACTACTGGTTCGCGGCGCTGATCGCCTGGAACCTGTACACGATCCTTTCTTCACTGGCCGCGCGCGGGGCATGAGGGATCACGTCGTTCTACCCTGTGACTACCAGTCACCGGCGACGGCATCGCAAAGACACCGGCGGCAAGACCGCCGGCGCTACCAGCCGGCGAGGCGGCAGCCCTTGGTTAGGAGCTGCCGATCAGGACGCCGGTCGCGAACACCAATGCGCCGCCAAGGCCCACCTGCAAGGCCGCGGACACCGCCGAGGTCTCCATGTACTTCTGGCGGATCCAGGAAATCACGCCCAGTTCCACCACCACCACACCAATCGCGGCGGTGAGCGCCGCGGAAAAGCTGGGGAGCAGAAACGGCAGGGTGTGGCCGATACCGCCGAGAGTGGTCATCAGCCCGCATACCAGGCCGCGCATCCAGGGATGGCCGCGGCCGGTCAGGCTCCCATCGTCGGAAAGCGCTTCCGCGAATCCCATGCTGATGCCGGCGCCCAATGAGGCCGCCATGCCCACCAGGAACGCGTCCTGTGGTTTGTGCGTGGCGAACGCCGCGGCGAAGACCGGGGCCAAAGTGGAGACGGAGCCATCCATCAGGCCCGCCAGGCCCGGTTGCACGATCTGCAGGACGAAGAGACGGCGATTGGCCTGGTCCTCCCGCATGCGGACGTCGCCGCCCAGTTTGTCCTCTTCGAGCGCTTCCGCGCGCTGCTCGTGGGAGCGCTCTTCCTGGGCGAGGTCGTCCAACAACTGGCGGATATGGGCATCCGCGGTGCGCGCGGCGGCCTTTTCGTAAAACTGCCGCGTCTCGATTTCCATGGAAGCCGCCGCATTGCGGACAATATCGAGGCCCAGCGGCCGGATCAGCCATACGGGTTTGCGATTCACGAAGCCGCGCACGTCCTGGCGGCGAATGAGCGGGATGTGGTCGCCAAACTTTTTTTGGAATGACTCAATCAGGCGCCGCCGGTGGCCGGACTCTTCCTCACGCATGCCGTCGAAGATGGCCGCCGTCGCCGGAAAATCCTGCCGCAGACCTTCGGCGAAGTCTGCGTAGACGCGCTCGTCCTCCTCTTCGAGAGAGATGGCCAGAGCCAGGATTTCGCGTTCAGACAAGCTGTCGAATGCGCGCATATTCCCACTCTACGCTCTCCGGCCGTGCTAGGATCAAGCCTGAATGGCCCTCATGGATTTGACCAAGCAATTGGCCCAGCAGGCGCTGCTCTCGGCCACCCAGGAGCCGGCGGCGGCCACGCCGGAGAGCCCGGGCGCGGTCATATTCGGTGAGATCGGCGCCATGCAGAAGGCGTTGAAGGATGACGAAGAGCTGGTGGTCTTCCTCCACTGCGGCGCGGAAAAAATCCGCGTCATGGAGATCTACCTGCCGTCGCCGCAAGTGGCAGTGCTGAGCGGTGTGGACGCCAATCGAACGCCGGCGCGCGTGGTATCGGCGGTGGAGGCGCTGCAACTGGTCACCCGAACCGCCAAGGTGCAGCCCGGAGCGAAAGCTGGGCGGGTCAACCTGGTGATATCGAGGGCGAAAAATTCCAGCAGGAAATGACGCGCGTTTCGCGTTCATAACCGAGCGTGCTCACCGAAGCCGTGCTCAACGCGAAGAGGCTTCCGCACCGCGGGTCGAGCTCGAGCCAGCGTGCGGTGAGGATCCGCAGAATGTGGCCGTGGGCGAAGAGCGCGGTATCGCCATCGGCAGCCAGGGCCCTCGCCAGCACGGATTCGGCGCGCGCCGCCACCTGCGCGATGGTTTCGCCGTGCGGCACGCCATCGCTCCACAGCGACCAGCCGGGCCGTTCCTTCTGAATATCGGGAGTAGTGCGGCCTTCGTAATCGCCGTAGTCCCATTCGCAGAGGTTGGGATCGACGTGCGCGGCATCGCCGTAGCCGGCCAGGCGGCAGGTGTCGCGCGCGCGTTCCAGGGGACTGGTGAGAACCAGTGCGAAGGTTTGGCCACCGGATGTCCGGCCTTTGAACCAGCGGCCAATCCTGGCGGCGTTGTCGCGTCCGGCGGCGGTGAGCGGAAGGTCGGCCCGCCCGGTGTGCGCTCCCGACCGGCTCCATTCGGTTTCACCGTGCCGGATGAGCCAGATTTCTCGCGTCATCTTCTACACTATAGAGGATGATTCGCACCCTGCTCCTGACGGCCCTGGCCGCCGTGGCCCCGGTGGCCCATGCGGCCAACCCCGCGCTGATGCCCATGCCGGCTAAGGTGGAGACCCCCGCCGGCAAGCTGGCCATCGACGGCACATTCGGCGTCACCGTTGCCGCCGGCGATCGGATCGCGATCCTCGGGCCCTATGCTCCGATCCCTCGCCTCGACCGCGCGGTGGAGCGCTTCCTGGCTCGCCTGGCGCGCCAGACCGGAATCTTCTTCGCGCCGGCGGCCAAAGCCGAAACCCTGCGGATCGAATGCGCACCCTGCTCCGTAACGACCCCCTCGCTGGAAGAGGACGAGTCCTACTATCTCGACGTCTATCCCAGCGGCGCGCGCCTGCAGGCCGCCACGGCCGAGGGCGTAATCCATGGCCTTGAAACTTTTTTGCAGTTGATCCAGCCGGGCCCCGACGGCTTCCAGGTCCCCGCCGTGCACATCGAGGACTGGCCGCGCTTTGCCTGGCGCGGTCTGATGATCGACGCTTCCCGCCACTTCATCCCGGTCGACGTGGTGAAGCGCAACCTGGACGCCATGACCGCGGTCAAGCTGAACGTCTTCCACTGGCACCTCTCCGACGACCAGGGCTTCCGCGCGGAGAGCAAGCTCTTTCCCAAGCTGCAGCAACTCGGCTCGGACGGCCTCTTCTATACGCAGGCGCAGATGCGCGAAGTGGTGAGCTACGCGAGCGACCGCGGCATCCGCGTGGTTCCCGAGTTCGACATCCCCGGCCACACCCTGAGCTGGTTTCCCGGCTACCCGGAACTGGCCGCGGCGACCGGGCCTTTCGCGATCGGCAGGCGGTTCGGCGTGTTCGACCCGGTGCTCGATCCCAGCCGCGAAGAGGTCTACACATTTCTGGATTCGTTCATCGGAGAAATGGCGGCGCTGTTTCCGGACCCCTTCTTCCACATCGGCGGCGACGAGGTGAATGGCAAGGCGTGGAAGCAGTCGGAGGTGGTGCAGTCCTTCGCCAAGGATCACGGGTTCAAAGACACGCTGGCCATTCAGACTTACTTCAACCAGCGCATCCAGAAGATTTTGCAGAAATACGGGAAGAACATGATCGGCTGGGACGAAATATTGGGCCCCGATCTTCCACCCGATACGGTGGTGCAATCCTGGCGCGGCCAGGAATCCCTGGCGGAAGCCGCCACCAAGGGCTACCGCGGAATCCTTTCGGCGGGCTACTACCTCGATCATGGAAGGCCGGCGGCCTACCACTACGGCATCGATCCGCTGGCCGGGCCGGCCGCGCAGCTCACGCCGGAGCAGGCGAAGCGCGTGCTGGGTGGCGAGGCCTGCATGTGGGCCGAGCTGGTGGATGCCGAAACCGTGGATTCGCGGGTCTGGCCGCGCGCCGCGGCCATCGCGGAACGCCTCTGGTCGCCCAAGGAAACCAGCGATGTGGATTCGATGTACGCGCGTCTCGAAGCCGTGAGCCGCCTGCTCGAATGGACCGGCGTGACGCACCGGGCAAGTTACCAGCCCATGCTCGACCGCCTGGCGGGTGACCGCAGAGCGGAGCCCTTGCGCATCCTGGCGGACGCTTCCGAAGCTCGCGGCCTGGGCACCGGGCGCCGCACCCGCCAGACCGACACGCCGCTCAACCGCTTTGTCGACGCAGCGCGGCTGGAGAGCGAAAGCGTGCGCGGGTTGGAGCTGATGGCGCGCCGCGCCGCCGCCGCCAAGCCGCCCGACGCTGCCGACATGGCTTCGTTGCGCGCGCAGTTCTCGCAATGGGCGGCCAACGATGCGCGCTTCCAGCCGCTGGCCGAAGACAACGCGCTGTTGGCTGAGGTAAAGCCGCTGTCGAAGGATCTCTCGGCCCTGGGTGCAGCCGGTTTGCGCATCCTGGACTGTCTCGAAACCGGCACGCCGCTTCCCGACGACTGGATGGCCGATGAGGCGCGGGAGATCGCCCGCCTGCAGCGGCCCAGCGCCGAGGTTTTGCTGGCGGCCGTGCGCCCGGTGAAGATTCTCTTCGACGAACTGTCGCGGAGGAAGTGAGGTGGCGCACGCGCGCGTGCGTGCCGCGCCGGCACTCCTGCCGACGCCCGGTCCCGATTCCATGTGGCCGAGGGCGATGCGCGCCGACCCGCTCAAGGCGCTGCGCTCCGGCTGATCCCACCTCCGGACACCGATTTCCCAAAAACGGCCGCCGCACCTGCCTTCCACCCCAGAGCCGCCGCAAAACGGGGACTGCTATCCAATTCCCGCCCTTGGAATTGGATAGCCGTCCCCGCTTTGCCCCCGGATGCCATTCCTGCTTAGCCAATCCAACGGAACGCGGCGTGCAATCTGCCAGTCATGGCCAAAACCGTTCGTCTTCGTGAACCGCTGTCGGGGTCTCCCACCCTGGACTACCTGAACCAGCGCGTGGCGGCCGGGTGGAAGCTGGTAGCGCTCGAATGGGAGCGCGAGGCCGAAGCGCAGGCTGCCGAAACGCCGCCGGCCGCCGAAGAAATCCCTTATGGCGTGCAAGTGTCGAGCGACGGCCTGCGGCTGGTTGAGAACCCGGTAGAGCGCGAGATCATCATCCTGGCGCTCGACCGCATCGTGGAAGACTGCCCGCTGTCGCAAGTGGCCGACGAGTTGAACCGCCGCGGCCACCGCACTCGCGACGGCCGGCAATGGACCCCCGCCGCGTTATTCAACCTGCTACCCCGCATGATCGAAGTGGGCCCCCGCCTGTTTGTGAGCGAGGAGTGGGCAGACCGCCGGCGGCGTTTGCCGCGCGTGGTTTAACCCCAATACTGTTCAGTTAAGTGGGACATCCATCGCCTTTCGTGGCCTGTCATACCTCGCTGAAGTACGGTGCTCGACAGAGGACAAAAACCGATCGTCTGCGTCTGCGCGCCGAGGCGGCGGATGGCGTGCACGCTAATCGCAGCCGGCATCGAATTGGATGATGCGCAGCGGCGGAGTCGCTCCGACCACCTCATCCCAACCGTCGGGGAGGTCGCCGTTGTCCTCCCGCAGGTATTTCCAGTGCTGCGGCTTGATTGATGCCAGCAATTCCTTCCGGCTCTTCACGGCGAGCGCCCGGCCGCGGTAAACTTTGCCCAGCTTCTCCATCAGCCGTTCCGGGAAGGCGCTGGTGAACATTAGCAGCGGCCAGGTGAAAGCCGGCCCATTGGTTTTTCGCAACTTCCACAGCCAGAGGAGAAACGCGCCCAAGCGCCATGCCGGCGGTCCCCACCAGCTATGCAGGGCCGCATTCAGGCTCATCTTCCAGCACTTCATCAGGATCTGCCACTGCAGCGGCGTCATTTCGTGGCTATCGATCACCCCTTTTTGCATAGCCAGCCGGGTATCGTGTAGAGGTGTGAAGATCGACGGGACGAAGAAAGCGAAAAGTCCGCGTTGCTCCACCTCGAAAATCAGATCGAGCGTGGCCATCGAGTCTGCGTCGGTTTCCCCCGGGTTCCCGATCATCAGGGTCAGCACAGGGAACCAGTTGTTGCGGTTGAGAATGGTGAGACCCTGGATGACCACGCTGGGCCATTCCTCGATGGGGAACGGCGCCGACTTGCCTGGCATGATCTGTTTTGCCATGCGAACCGAGCCGGTCTCCATACCGATCAGCGGCGAGAGGATTCGCCCCTCCGGATGGGTACTCAGCCGCGGCAGCTTCAGGGGACTCTTGTCGAGCAGCACCGCCGATAACAGCCCGATCAGTTTCGGGTCCACCACCGCGGGCGCCATGGTGCTGTGGCTGAGCAGGTGGTGTCTGACGCCCGGTGCGTTCACCACATCCGTGAAAAGGTCGACCAGCGCTTCGCGATGGGGGAAATAGAACGGCGTACCCGTGCGCACCTGCCCCCACATGAACATGTCCTCGGTGGCGAGCGAGATCAGGTCATTGCCTTCGCGCACGTTGGCACGCACGGCTTCCATAATCTTGTCCTTCGGGAAATCAATCTGCGGGTTGAGGTCCGGCAGGCAGAACTGACAACGCCGACCGCATCCGGTGGTCATCTCGACCACCCCGAAGGTGGTGCGCTTTGCAGGGGTCAGCAGCGCCTCGCGGGTTTCCGGATGGCTCACTTCCACGAAGCGGGGCAACGCGTCGCCTCGGATCGCCCCGTGAAACAATTCCAGCACCTGCTCCGATTCGCTGCGGCCTTCCACAACGCAATCGACCCCGAGGTCTTGGTAGCTGTCGGTTTGGGAAATCTGCCAGCCGCCCGACCCACCGACGATCACCTGGAAGGTAGAGCGGTACGGGTTTTCCCGCAGCGCACGAAATAACTGCTTCGCGTAATGCGCATTGATCGGCTCCCGTGAGGAGCCAAAGACCGAGGCGTACACACCCGCCGCGAATGTCACCCCCAGAGGATTGTGTGTGGAGACCCCTACGACGCGCGTCCGCGGGCCGATGAACCGGGAGAGGTCAGCGGGGTAACAGCAGCCCACGTCTTCAGCGGGGAATTCCCGAAGGAGTGATGCCTCCAAGAGCCTGACGCCCGCCGGCATGCACCGGGCCGACCCGTCCGGGTTGCGCTCGACTTCGCGCCACTTAGGATACTTCTGATCGATGGCAACTTCCATGCGCTTCGGCATGGATGCCAAGGCCATCTGGATGAAGTAGCCAGCATGATCGACGATCTCCGTCAGTGGAGCGGTGAGCACAATCAATTTGCCCCCGCCGGGGAAGACAGTGTCGGTCATCGCAGCGTCCCCATCTTCGACCAGCGCACGCGCCGCACCTCTTGCTCGACAACTTGCCCAACCGTTGCCCTGCACTCAGCTTACGACAGTTCCGCCAATAGAAACAGGAGTTCGACGTATTCGTTTGTAGGCATCATGGCAGCCACTCTATTTCATTCCACTCCGCCGGGGCTCTCGGCCGGCCGGCGTTCGGGAAGCCCTTTGGTTTGCGGCTTCTTCATGAAAGTGCTTTGTTTTCAGCACATCCCCGTTTTCCAGCAAGTAAAGACGCTAATACCCTCATTAATGGTATTGTGGGCCCTTTCATCTGGAACTATAATGACTACGGGTGGCGAACTAAGCACCTGCTCAAGGTGGGGCTATCCCTGGCCCCGTGGGAGGAATCGGCGATGACGACAAATACCAAGCCTGATCGAGGCAGGGTCGAGATGAATTCCGAAGAGTGCAAGGGTTGTGGCCTCTGCGTCGAGGCCTGTCCGCCCAAGGTGCTGAGCCTGGCCGAAGAGTTGAATCACTACGGCTATCACCCGGCCGTCTATCTGGGCAACGGCTGCACGGGCTGCGGGATCTGCTTCTTCGTTTGCCCGGAGCCCGGCGGAATTCGGGTGCTGCGCCGCGAACTGGAACCGGTCGCGGCCTGAGACGCGTTGGGAGAAAACCATGAAGCCACAACTCACCAAAGGAAATGAAGCCATCGTCAAGGCGGCGGTGCTGGCCGGCTGCCGCGCTTATTATGGATATCCCATCACCCCGGCGAGCGAAATCGCCGAAGCGGCCGCGCTCTACCTGCCGCAAGTGGGCGGGGTCTTCATCCAGGCGGAGAGCGAAACCGCATCCGTGAACATGCTGTACGGCGGGGCCTCGGCGGGTGTGCGGGTGATGAGCGGGTCGAGCGGCCCCGGCATCAGCCTCATGCAGGAAGGCATCAGCTACCTGGCGGGCGCCGAGTTGCCGTGCGTGATCGCCGACATCATGCGCGGCGGTCCCGGCCTGGGCAATATTGCGCCGGAGCAGGGCGACTACCACCAGGTTGTCAAAGGCGGCGGCCACGGCAATTACCATACGCTGGTGCTGGCGCCGGCGTCGGCGCAGGAAATGGCCGACTTGACGACTCTGGCCTTCGATCTCGCCGACCGCTACCGCAACCCGGTGGTCGTGCTGGCGGACGGCAATATCGGACAGATGATGGAGCCGGTACGCTTCGCCGATCCCATCGCGGTTCCCGCGCCGCCGGAATGGGCCGTGCTGGGAACGGCCGGAACGCGCCGCAACTTGCTGACTTCCATCTTCCTCGAATCCGACACCCTGGAGCGCCACGTGCGCAAGCTGGAAGCCAAGTATCAGGCGGCTGAGCGCGCCGAAGTGCGAGTGGAATGCTGGCGCACCGAAGACGCCGATATCGTGCTGATCGGTTACGGCATCATGGGCCGTACCCTGAAAGCCGTGGTGGAGCTGGCCCGCCAACGGGGTCTGAAGGTCGGGCTGCTCCGCCCCATCACGCTGTACCCGTTCCCCGCGCCGCAACTTCGGGAACTCGCCAAGCGCGTGAAGGGCTTCCTGGTGGCGGAGCTTTCCACCGGCCAAATGGTGGACGACGTGCGCCTGGCGCTCGCAGGCCGCTCTCCGGTGGAATTCTTCAGCCGCGTCGGCGGCAACATCCCGTCAGCCGAGGAAGTGCTGGAGGTGGTGGAGCGCAAATTCGCGTCGTGCTTCCAGCTCGAGGAGGTTTTGGTCCATGGCTAGCTTTACGGTGACCCACGAGAAATCCCCGTCGCTCTACGACCGCTTCGAACGCAAAGGCGAGTTGCAGCACCAGACGCACTACTGCCCCGGTTGCGGGCACGGCATCGTGCACAAGCTGCTGGCCCAGGCGATCGACGATTTGGGGGTACAGGACCGCACCGTGCTGATCAGCCCGGTAGGCTGCTCGGTATTTGCCTATTACTATTTCGACGTCGGCAACATCCAGGTGGCCCACGGACGCGCGCCCGCCGCGGCCACGGCGGTCAAGCGCAGCCGCCCGGATTCCATCGTGATCAGCTACCAGGGCGACGGCGATCTGGCGGCCATCGGCACCGCGGAGATCATCCACGCCGCCAACCGCGGCGAACCCATCACCGTGATCTTCGTCAACAACGGCATCTACGGCATGACCGGCGGCCAGATGGCCCCCACCACGCCGCTCGGCAAGAAGACCACCACCTCCCCATTCGGCCGCAACGCGCACACCGAGGGCTACCCCGTGCACGTCTGCGAATTGCTGAACTCGCTGGAGGCCCCGGTCTTCATCGAACGCGTTGCGCTGGGCAACAACAAGCAGATCATGGGCGCCGCCAAAGTGCTGCGCCGCGCCGTGGAGAACCAGGTCAAGGGCCTGGGCTTCTCCTTCGTGGAAGTGTTGTCGCCCTGCCCCACCATCTGGAAATTCCAGCCGGTGGAGGCCCAGCGGTTCGTGCGCGACGAAATGGCCAAGGTGTTCCCCGTGGTCAACCTGCGCGACCGCACCAAAGAAGCGCAGCGCTGGGCCGGGCCTCCGGCGGCGCCTCCCGTGACGGACATTCCGCGCATCATTGGCCTTGAGGACGACGGCCTCGAGAACGGAGCCGGCCAGGTATCCGTCGAGCCGCCGGCCGGGCGCGCGCTCGATCTGCGCATCAAGGTGGCGGGGTTTGGCGGGCAAGGCGTCCTGATGCTTGGCGAAGTGCTGGCGGAGGCCGGTCTCGAATCCGGTTACGAAGTTTCCTGGCTGCCTTCCTACGGGCCGGAGATGCGCTCGGGAACGTCCAACTGCAGCGTCCGGCTTTCGGCCTCTCCCATCGCGTCCCCGTTGATCTCGCGGCCCAACGTGCTTCTGGCGCTTAACGAACCATCGCTGCGCAAGTTTCTGCCGGTGGTGGATCCGGGCGGCATCGTGCTCTACAACGCGGCCGAGCTGCCGGAAGATTGTGTCCGCAAAGACCTGCGCATGATCGCCATGCACTTCTCCTCGCTCGCCGACAAACTGGGCGATCAAAAGGTCGGCAATATGGTGATGCTTGGCGCACTGCTCGAAGCCACCGGAATGCTGGAGCCCGAGCAGGTGACCGGCGCGCTCCACAGGCTGGTGAAGAACAAGAAGTACCTCGACCTCGATCTGAAGGCGCTGGAACTGGGCGCCGAAGAGGCCCGCAAAGAGCCGCTGCCGGTGGGCGAAGACTACCTGTGGGGCGTGTGATGGAGACGAGTCCCCGCTGAGAAAACCATTCGACGGACAGAGCCGAGTTCCTCCGTCGGGTGAGAGCCAAACGCCACAGCCCTTTGCCCGATGGCCGAGGAATTTGCGTTCCCCGACCGGAGCTTCAGATCCCGCCTCGCGACGGGCACCCTTGCCTGGACGGGTGGTTCCGGTGACTTCGGTCCCTAGGGGACTTGCACCCCCTGAATGCCCATCATACTCGACACACCGGGCCAGGAGGCCTGTCCTACTTTGGGGCTGAGCGGTCTCCGGCGGCTTTCGCTATACTGGTTATTCCCCTTTTGAAGACAGGAGTTTCCGGCATCCATGTTTGATCTATTTAGGCTTGGCAATCGAGAAAAACTCAAGAAGTTCGGCATGGTAGCACTGCTGCTGATGGTCTCAGCGTCCATGCTGCTGTATCTGGTACCGAATTACGACCGGAGTTCCGGCTCGGGCGATGTGGTTGTGGCCCAAATCGGCAAGGAAACACTCACCGAAACCGAGGTGCGGCACACCATCCAAAACCTGACCAAGGGCCGCCAGCTTCCGGCGGAAGTGCTGCCGAACTACGTGCCGGAAATGATCGACCAGATCATCGCCGAGCGCGCCATGGCTTACGAGGCCGACCGCCTGGGACTGCAAGTGACCGACCAGGACGTGGCCGATGCGCTTCGCCAGATGTACGCCGGCCTGTTTCCGGACGGCAAGTTCGTCGGCAAGGATGTCTACGCGGCCATGCTGGCGCAGCAGGGCACGACGATCGAACAGTTCGAAAGCGATATGAAGCGGGACATGCTGATCGCGCGGCTGCGCCAGGTGGCGCTGGAGGGGACCATTGTGACGCCCCTCGAGATCGAAAACGAATACCGCAAGAAGAACGAGCTGTTGAAGATTCAGTTCGTGAAAATGCCGGTCGACAAGTTCAAGAAGGAAGCGGAGCCCACCGAGGAACAAGTGGCCGCGTATTACAAGACGAATCTTTCGCGCTTCACCGTTCCCGAGAAGAAGAACCTGGTGATCCTGGTGGCGGACCAGGCCAAGATCGAGGCGAGCCTGAATCCGTCGGACGCCGAGTTGATGACGGCGTACAACCAGAACCTGAGCAACTTCCGCATGCCGGAACGCGTGCAGGCCCGGCACATCCTGTTGATGACTCAAGGAAAGCCGGCATCGGATGAGCCGAAAGTCAAGGCCAAGGCCGAGGACATTCTCAAGCAGCTTCGGGCCGGCGCGGATTTCGCCGAAATGGCGAAAAAGAATTCCGAAGACACCGGGTCTGGCGCGAAGGGCGGGGACCTGGGCTGGGTGACGCGCGGACAGATGGTGCCGGAATTCGAGAAGGCGACCTTCTCCCTCAAACCCGGCGTGATCAGCGACCTGGTGAAAACGCAGTACGGTTACCACATCATCCAGGTCCAGGCGCACGAAGACGCGCGGGTGAAGCCGTTCGCCGAAGTGAAGGACGAGTTGAGCAAACAGTGGAAACAAATGCTGGCCGGCCAGAAGATGCAGCAGGTTGAAGACACCGCGCAAGCCGCTCTGCAAAAGGACCCGACGCACGCGGAGAAAGTGGCAGCCGATTTGGGAATGCAACTGGTGCGCGCCGATGGCGCCGAACCGGGCAAGGCGCTGCCGGAAGTGGGGAGCAATTCCGATTTCGACCAATCGATCGCCACTCTGAAGAAGGGCGAGGTCTCGCAAGTTGTGCCGCTCGGGGCCAGCAAACTGGCGCTAGCCGAAGTAATGGACATCATTCCCGCGCGGTCCGCCACGTTCGAGGAGGCCAAGGGGCAGATTCGGCAATTCCTGAGCGGCCAGAATCTGAACATCCTGTTGCAGGAGCGTGCCAAGCAACTGGTGGCCGCAGCCAAGGCTAGCGGCGATCTGGCCAAGGCCGCCAAGGCCGTGGGTCTGGAAGCCAAGACGCCGGAGCCATTCAAGCGCCAAGCCACGGTGGAAGGATTCGGCTCGGCCGCCTACATCGATGACGCGTTCACGAAGCCCGACGGGACCATCATGAATCCAATCCCCATGCCGGATGCCACCGTGATCGTGAAGTTGATGGAACACGTCCCGGCAGACATAGGCCAACTGGCGGAACAGCGCGACAAGATTCGCGAAGACCTCAAGGTGCAAAAAGCGCGCAGCCGGGGCAACCTGTTCCAGGGCGGCCTGGTGGACGAACTGGTCCGGCAAGGACGGGTGAAACTGCACCAGAATGTCATCAATCGGATCATCACCAGCTTCCGCGGATAGCGCATGATCCATGCCATTCTTGATTTCCTCCGATCGCTGACGAACCCGGATCGGTTGATTCACCTGCTGGCAACGCTGTTATCCGGCTGGCTGGGCTACGCCGTGCTGTTCGGCGTGGTGTTTTCCGAAACGGGGCTGCTGGTGGGGTTTTTTCTGCCCGGAGATTCCCTGCTCTTCACGGTGGGCGTGGTGGCGGGCGCGGGCCAGTTGAAAATCGTGCAGGTGAACGTGGTGCTGATGATGGCGGCTATGCTGGGGGACTCGACGGGATACCTGCTGGGCCGGCAGACCGGTCCGCGCATTTTCAGCCGCCCGGACTCGCGCTTCTTCAAACAGGAGTACGTCAGGCGCACCAAGGCGTTTTATGAACGGTACGGCAGCAAGACCATCATGTTCGCGCGATTCTTGCCCATCATCCGGACCTTCGCGGCCTTCATGGCGGGCGTGGGGCAGATGCCCTACCTGCGATTCCTGCCTTTCAGCGTGTGCGGCGGTGTGGGGTGGGTGTTTCTGATGACCATGCTGGGATACAAACTGGGCAACGTGCAGTTCGTGCACAATCACTTCGATGCGGTGATTCTGGCGATCATTTTCATCTCGCTGCTGCCGACCGTGATGCACGGCGTCAAGGAACGGCGGAGAGCGGGCTAGCGGCGTGTTCAACAGGCGCGAGGGCGCGACCAGGGGGTCGCGCGCAGGCGAGGGCGCCTGCCCCACTTTGGTTTAGTTATACGCGCCTGCCAAGCAAGCCGGCAGCGAACAGGCGGTCATCCACGCGCCCCAGGCGAGCGACCAGTCGCGCGGCGAGCAGCGGTGTATGCCGGATGCCGCACAGGTATATGGGCACTTCCCAGACGTCTTTCTCCGCCGTCATCCAGTGAATCGAATCGAAGCGCCGCAGGTCGACGGGGCGGGAGTAGTTTCGGAGGGTCTTTTCCTTGCGCAGATTGAAGTAGTGCTCGAAGTACGACATGGCCAACTCGCGCAGCGTCCGGTATACCGGTTCGCGGAAGCGGAGTCCCGAGAAGTTGGATTTCGCCAGGGCGCCCCAATGCCCGAAGCGGCGGAAGACGGCGAGCACGTGATCGTCGTCGCGGACGGCTTCGAAGTCGAGCAACAGGGGTGGCTCGCCCATCATGCGCAGGGCCGCGGCGGCGAACAAGGCGCCCTCGATGCAGTGGGCGGTGCGGTCCCTGAGGACGCCGCGCGGCGAGCGGCAGGTGGGGCCGTTCGGTTCCTTGTTGTAGCCGAGGTCGTCCAGGAACCGCTGGATCTTCTCGGGAGACTGCAAGCGGCGGAAGACCGCGCGCTCGCTGGCGGTAAAGGAATGGCGGGGCATGGCGGATCGGGGTAATCTCAGGGTAGCGTAAAACAAGGGGCGGCCGGACTATACTGGGTAGCCGGTAACTACTATGCCATTTCTGCTTCCTGTTCTACTGTTCGCCGCTGCGGCCAATCCCTACGACATGGTGATTCGGAATGGGCGCATTATCGACGGCACGGGCTCGCCGTGGTACCCGGGCGACATCGGGATCCGGGCCGGCAAAATCGCCGCGGTGGGGCATCTGGAAGGCCAGCCGGCGCGACGCAGCATCGACGCCCGCGGCATGGTGGTGGCGCCTGGATTCATCGACATGCTGGGGCAATCGGAGACCAGCATCCTGGTGAACCCGCACCTGCCCTCGAAAATCTACCAGGGCATCACCACGGAGGTGACCGGGGAAGGCGGGTCGATCGCGCCGCTCAACGACGCGGTCGTCAAACTGGACCACGTCACCTGGGAACACTACGGCATCCAGCCGACGTGGCGGACGTTCGGCGAGTACTTCGCGCGCCTGCGGAAGCAGGGGATGGGGATCAACCTGGCGAGCTATGTGGGAGCCACCCAGGTGCGGCGCGTGGTGGTGGGCGAAGACAACCGCGCGCCCACGGCGGCGGAACTCGAGCGCATGAAGGCGCTGGTGAGGGACGCCATGCGCGAAGGCGCGGTGGGGCTTTCGACATCGCTGCAATACGCGCCGGCGCCGTACGCCACGACGGAGGAACTGATCGCGCTGGCGGCGGAAGCCGGCAAGTTCGGCGGCATTTACGCTTCGCACATCCGCGACGAGGGAAACGGCATCCTGGGGGCGCTGGATGAGGCCTTTCGCATTGGACGGGAGGCCAGAATTCCAGTGGAGATCTGGCACCTGAAGGCGGCCGGCAAATCGAACTGGGGACGGATGGCGGAGATTGTGGCGCACATCGAAGCCGCGCGCAAATCGGGAGTGGATGTGGCCGCGGATACGTATGCCTACACGGCCGCGTTTAATTCCTTTTCAGCCGTCATCCCACCCTGGGCGCACGAAGGCGGCGACAAGAAGCTGATCGAACGTCTGAAGGACCCGGCCCAGCGCGCGCGCATCCGCAAGGAGATGGAGACGCCGGGCGGCGATTGGAACAACGAATGGCAGCAGGTGACCGGGCCGGAAGCTTTCATCGTGGGCGCGGTGCAGGACCCGAAGCTGCTGCCGCTCGAGGGAAAGACCATCGCGGAGATCGCGAAGCTGTGGAACAAGGATCCCATCGACACGGTTTTCGATCTGCTGATCGAGGATGAAGCCTTCACCCAGGTGGCGTTTTTCCTGATGTCGGAGCCGGACGTGGCGCTGGCCTTGCAGCAGCCCTGGGTTTCGGTCTGCAACGATTCGCAGGGAACGGCGACGGACGGGTTGCTGGGCAAGGAGCATCCGCATCCACGCGCCTATGGCGCCTTCCCGCACATTCTGCGCCAGTACGTGCGGGAAGAAAGGAAGCTGACGCTGGAAGAGGCCATCCGCAAATTCACGGCCCTGCCGGCGGGGCGGATGCGGTTTGCCGACCGGGGCGTGTTGAAGGCCGGGATGTGGGCCGATGTGGTGGTGTTCGATCCGGAAGCCGTTCGCGATGTGGCGACGTTTGAGAATCCGAATCAGCTTTCCGAGGGAATGCAGTTCGTGCTGGTGAACGGAGTGCCGGTGATCGATAGCGGGAAGATGACGAACGCGCTGCCGGGGAGGGTGGTGAGGCGGTGAGCGACATAAAAGTGGGACTCCGGCTGGTTTGTATCAGGGCACGGCCTTTAGCCGGCTAAAGCCCAACTTTCCGAGCAACCCTACGGCACGACTAAAGCCGTGCCCTGATACAAAGCCGAAGACCAAACCTCGCGTACCCCTACGCTCAGATTCCTG
>Ga0187874_10000267_pt1 | contig 67935 bp, 64 predicted proteins | sample June2016WEW_16_1_3_FD_132993 | JGI IMG/M metagenome (GOLD analysis project Ga0187874, IMG submission 132993) | Peatland microbial communities from SPRUCE experiment site at the Marcell Experimental Forest, Minnesota, USA - June2016WEW_16_150 | ecosystem: Environmental > Terrestrial > Soil >... | reverse complement strand
TACGGCACGACTAAAGCCGTGCCCTGATACAAAGCCGAAGACCAAACCTCGCGTACCCCTACACTCAGATTCCTGCGGATTTCGCCGGATCGGGAGCTCCGCCACTTTTATGTCGCACACCCCGGCATGATTGCCCGCCCCACTTTGTAAGTATCATATGATAAAGCTGGCGAACCCGTGACTGATCTGCATAGACTGCGGCCCATCCGCCTCGCGCTGCTGCTTGCCGCGGCGCTCGGGGCCTGGGGACAGTCCGCTCCCCCGGCGACGCCTCCCGCGCAGAATCCTCCGCCGGCCACGCCGCCTCCGGCCGACCCGAATCAGCCGGAAATGGCCACCAAGGATTCTCCCGCCACCTTCAAGACGCGCGTCAACCTGGTGATGGTGCCGGTGGTGGTGCGCGACAATAAGGGCCGCGCCGTCGGCACGCTCCACATGGAGGATTTCCAACTCTTCGACAAGGGCAAGCCGCAGGTGATCGTCAAATTCTCCGCGGAAAAATCGGGCCCGAAGACCAAAGAGGCTCCGCCCGCCATTCCCACCATGCAGACCGAAGACCAGACCCCGCCGCCGGACATTCCCGAGCGCTTCATCGCTTACCTGTTCGACGATCAGCACCTGGAGTTCGGCGACCTGGTGCGGTCGCGCGATGCCGCCATCCGCCACCTGGCGTCGCTGCAGATCACCGATCGCGCCGCCATCTACACGACCTCCGGCCAGGACCAGCTCGAATTCACCGACGACAAGGACAAGCTGCAGGAGACCATGATGCGGATCCGGCCGCGGTCCATCATGGACCCGGGCGGGATGGTGCAGTGCCCCGACATCAGCTACTACATGGCGGACATGATGATCAACAAGAACGATCCCTCGGCGCTGTCGCTGGCCGCGCAGGAAGTGGTCGCCTGTAACCCCGGGATGCCGGCCAATTCCGCGGCCTCGATGGCGCAGGCAGCCGCCTTCCACGTGCTGGCCATCGGATCGCAGGAGACGCGGGTTTCCCTGTTGGTGCTGAAGGAAGTGGTGCGCCGCATGTCCGGCATGCCCGGACAGCGCACCATCATTCTGGTCTCGCCCGGGTTTATCACTCCCTCGGAGCAAACGGAAAAAATGGACGTGCTGGACCGCGCCATCCACGGCAACGTGCTGATCAACAGCCTGGACGCCCGCGGTCTGTGGACGGACCCCTCGCTGGACGCTTCCCGCCCCACCAACGCCCACTCCGCCCAATTCCTGACTTTCAAGAGCCAGTACGATCGCGATTCCGCCTCGGCGCAGGCCGACGTTCTGGCCGAAATGGCGCACGGGACCGGCGGAAGTTTCTTCCAGAACAACAACGACCTGGACGAAGGATTTCGCCGCCTGGCGGCCGCGCCGGAGTATTACTACCTGCTCGGCTTCTCGCCGCAGAACCTGAAACTCGACGGCAACTTCCACGCCCTGAAGGTTACTCTCAAGCTGCGGGCGGGGCTCGACATTCAGGCGCGCAAGGGTTACTATGCGCCCAAGAAACTTTCCGATGCCGCCGAGACCGCCAAGCAGGAGATCGAAGAGGCGCTCTTCTCGCGCGACGAACTGCACGATCTGCCGGTGGAACTGCACACCCAATTTTTCAAGACCAGCGACAAGGACGCCACCCTGGTGGTTCTCTGCCGCATGGACCCGACGCACATTCAGTTCCGCAAAGCGGACGGCCGGAACTACAATACCATCACCATCGTTTCCGGAATCTTCGACCGCAATGGCAACTTTATATCCGGGCTGCAAAAGGTGGTGGAATTGCGCCTCAAAGATGAGACGTTGACACGGTTGACGACCACCGGGATGTCGGTGAGGACGAATTTTTCGGTGAACCCCGGGACGTACATGGTCCGGCTGGTGGTGAGGGATTCCGAGGGACAACTCATGTCGGCGGCCAATGGCGCCGTCGCGATTCCGTAACGGGAGACTATCATGCGAATTCGAAACATAATGTTGTGGATGGGAGCGTTGCTGGCGAGCGCGGGCGCGGGCGCGGCACGCGCGCCGCAAGTGGAACAGACTTCCACCCCTACGGTGATCCGGACGGAAACCAAGCTTGTGCTGGTGGACGCGGTGGTCACGGACAAGAAGGGCAGCTACGTCACCGATCTGACGCAGAAGGACTTCGAGGTTCTGGAAGACAACAAGAAACAATCCATCAAGACCTTCGCCTTCGAAGCCGACCCCAATTCCCCCCTGAATAACCAGAAGCACTACCTGGTGCTGTTCTTCGACAACGCGTCGGCCGGCTATGGCGACCAGATTCAGGCGCGTGAAGCCGCCGCCAAGTTCATCGATGGCAATACCGGCCCTAACAAATACATCGCCATCGCCAACTTCACCGGCAGCTTGAGAATCACGCAAAACTTCACCAACGATCCGGCGCGCCTGAAAGCCGTGGTCAGTGGCGTCAAGATGGCTACCGTTTCCACCTCCGACGACGGGGCGGGGATCGGGTCGGCCGGCGGCGGCTTTCCCAATATGAACAGCGCCGCTTCCGATTTCGGCGTGCGTTCGGTGCTGCTGGCCCTCCGAGGCCTCGCCAAGGGGCTGGAAGGTGTGCCCGGCCGTAAGACGGTCATCATGCTGACCGCCGGCTTTCCGCTCACCAGTGAAACCCGCGCGGAGTTGACCGTCACGATCGACGCCTGCAATCGGGCCAACGTGGCCGTGTATCCGCTGGACGTGCGCGGCTTAGTGGCGCCCTCGCCCAGCATGCGGCCGACGTCGCCGATCATTCGCGAGACTCCCATGGCGCTGCTGCGGTCGCCGGCCTCGAGTGGTTCTTCGTTGTTCCATTTGGCATCCTTTTCGAACTCCTTTGTGGAGCCCAACCAGACGCGCGGCGGGTCTGGCGGCGGATCGACGGGCGGCGGATCGACGGGTGGCGGATCGACGGGCGGTTCCGCCGGCGGCGCGGGCTCTCGCGGCGGTGGATCGGCGGGCGGCAGCACGGGCGGCTCTACCGGCGGCAGCACGGGCGGTTCGCGCGGCGGAAGCACCGGTTCAACGGGCGCGACCGGCACGCGCGGCGGCGGCAACACGGGTTCGACGGGCAACGGCGGCGGTGGCGGCAACACCAATACGCTCAACCCGTCCATGACCAACCGGAACCTCCTCAACATGAATCCCCGCAACATCGTCCCGCCATTTCCGCCGGGCATGGGTCTCAACGACAGCGCGCTGTATATGTTGGCCGACGGCACCGGCGGGTTCGTGATCCACAATACCAACGACCTGCTGAGCGGCATGGAGAAGATCGCCCGCGATCAGAACCAGTACTACATCCTGGGCTACTCGCCCGAAGATTCACCGGAGGGCAGTTGCCATGCCCTGAAGGTCAAGGTGGACCGAGGCGGCAGTTCCGTGCGCTCGCGCAGCGGCTACTGCAACGTCCGGGTGGTGGACGCGCTGGCCGGCAAGCCCGCCGAGACGGAGTTGGAGGCCATCGCCGCGGGCTCCGCGGCCGGCTCCATCGCCGCGCCTTTGCAGCTCCCGTTCTTCTATTCCTCGCCCAACGTGGCCCGTGTCAACGTGGCCATGGAGATCCCCGCCGCGACCTTCCACTTTGAAAAGGTGAAGGGCAAACAACATGCCGAGGTCAACGTGTTGGGAGTGGCCTACAAGCCGGATGGCTCGGTGGGCGCCAAATTCAGCGACACGGTCAAGTATGATTTCGATACCAAGAACCAGGTGGAGGAATTCCAAAAGAAACCGCTGCATTACGAGAACCAGTTCGAAATCGCCTCCGGCACGTACAGCTTCAAGGTGATCTTCAGCGGCGGCGGCCAGGACTTCGGAAAACTCGAAAAGCCCCTCACCGTCGAGCCGTTCGATGGCAAGCAGTTCGCGATGAGCGGCCTGGCACTCAGCCACGACCGCCTCTCCACCGAAGGCGATTCCGGTCTCGACGCCGTCCTGATCGAGGATAAAGTTCCGCTGCTGTCGAGAGGCCTGCAATTCATTCCCGCCGGCTCCTCGCTTTTCAAGACCACCGATTCACCCGGCCTCTACCTGGAGATTTACGAGTCGCACCTGCTCGACGAAAAGCCGCCCCAGTTGGCCGTTCAGCTCAAAGTGTCGGACCGCAAAGGCGGGCAATTGAAAATCGATTCCGGCCTTGTCCCAATGGATGCCTACGTTCGCAAGGACAGTCCGAACCCGGTGGTGCCGATCGGCCTTAGGATTCCCATCAACGGGCTTATCGCGGGGGCTTACCGGCTGGAGTTGACGGCGTTCGATTCGTTGGGAAAATCCGCGACGCGTACCGTGGATTTCGACGTGGAGTAGGTGGTGGCTGAAGTGGAACAGACGATCGGGTTTTGTCGTCTGTCGCCCGGGCCGCGCTTGACGAGGCAGCCGGTTTAGCGCCACGTCAGGAAGACAGGCCACAAAAGACGATGGCCTGTCCTACAGGGCGGCTTCCACGTTCGGGTAAAAGCGGAAAACCTTATCCAGCAGGCTCACGCGGAAGGATTGGAAGACGTGGCCGTGGGCGCCGGCCATCCGCATCTCGCCACCGACAGCCATGATCTTGTTGAAGCTCGATATGAAGCGGCCGATGCCGGTGCTGTCAATCGCGCCCACCCCCGCCAGGTCGAAGATGAACAGGCGCTTTCCCTGGCCGAGCAGGTTTTCGACGAGACTGACGATCTGCTCGCCCTCCGGCCCCAGCATCAACTTGCCGGCAAGCTTGATCACCACGGTCGCGGGCGCCACTTCGCTATGGCTGATTTCCATCATTGAGTTGTCCCTTGCAGATCCCGGCGGTACCACTCCAGCGTCAGGCGCATGCCTTCTTCGAAGGAAAACCGCGGTCGATAGCCCAGGTCCCTGGCCACCGCCGTAGTATCGGCTTGCGAATGGCGCACATCGCCCGCTCGTGGAGGCCCGTAGTTCGCGGAAATTTCCACCGCTTCCAGCTTTTGCAAAAGCGCCCATGCCTGGTTCAATGTGATGCGGCCGCCGTTGCCGCCGTTGTAGATTCTGCCCGCCACGCCCTGGGCGCGCGCGGCCTTTAGGTTCAGCGCCACCACATCGTCCACGTAGGTGAAGTCGCGCGATTGTTCTCCGTCGCCCAGGATAGTCGGCGAGTGCCGCTCCAGAACGGCTTTGATGAACAGCGAAAGCACGCCGGAGTACGCGCTGGAGGGGTCCTGCCGCGGTCCGTAGACGTTGAAATACCGAAGGGACACGGTCTCCATTCCGTAGACCTTGGCAAAGATGCTGCAGTAGTGTTCACCCACCAGCTTCTGTAGGGCGTAGGGCGATTTCGGACAGGGTGTCATGGTTTCCACTTTGGGAAGCACCTCGGTATCCCCGTAGGCCGAAGAGGAAGCCGCATAGATTACCCGGCCGGCCTGTCCCTCCCGCGCGGCCCGGAGCACGTTGAATGTGCCATTGATATTGACTTCGTGCGAAGGCTGCGGATCGTCGATGGAACGCGGCACAGAGGGAATCGCGGCTTCGTGAAACACGACGGCGGCGCCGCGGATCAGCGGCGCAATTTCCGCGTAGTGGCGGATGTCCGCCCGTTGCAGATCGACCGATTTCCGCACCTCTTGCAGGTTGGATTCCCGCCCCGTCAGCAGGTTGTCGATGACCACGACCCGCTCTGCGCCTTCCCGCAAAAGGCCGCGCACAATCGCGGAACCGATAAAGCCAGCGCCTCCGGTGACAACGTAGTGGCTCATGATGGTGACCGCCCGCGATTCGCCATGATTCCCAGTGTACGATGCTTTGCTGGCGGATCGCTTCGCTTTGCGGCCGGATCGCTTCGGGCGCGCGCGACAGATCGGAAATGACAGGCCTTGAAACCTGTCCTACCATCCACGATAAAGTGGTGTTAAACTCTGATTAGGGCCGATCGGCCTTGTTTGAACGTTTGAACCTACCGGTTCAGGGAGACATTATGATCAAGAAGGTTATCATGGTTTTGGCAATCCTAGCGCTGGTGGCCAGCGCCGGGACCGTCCCAGCGGGCGGTCACTACAAGATTACGTTGGAGCGGCCCGCCATCGTGAAAGGCACCGTACTGAAGGCGGGAGATTATAAGGTCACGCTGGGAGACGCCAAGGTCACCATCTCAACGGATAGCGGGAAAAACCCGATTGAAGTTCCGGCGAAACTGGAAAGCGTCGAGAAGAAGTTCAGCGAGACCGTGGTCGGCTACGTCACCGAAAACGGCAAGCAGACACTCACGGAAATCCGCCTCGGCGGCACGACCACCAAAGTGGTCTTCGATCGTTAACTACTCTTTCGTGGGAGTGGCGGAGGCCGGGGGAGGATGGTTCTCGACCATCCTCCCGCGGTTTAGCTTTGCGGCGCCCGCGGATCCAGAGGAGTCCGCGATCAGCCAGAGATTGCGCAACTGGCGGTAGCCCAGGTTTTCGGGGATGGCTGCCAGGAACAGAGAGGCGATCTGCGCCGGGTCGGACCTGGCAGGCTGCGCTACTTCCCGCAGGACAACCGCTCCCAACGACTGCACCATCCCCATCGCGGCGGTGGAAAGCAGCACGAAAGCGGCGAGCTTCCAATCCACCCAACCCATTACCAGGCCGGCTGCCGCCAGCAGGTATGCCGCCGTTTCCAGCTTCGGACGAACGGAGCGGTCGAGGTAGAGTTCGCGCATGATCCGCCAGCCGAAGGGCCCCGCCAGCGATTTGCGGTGGTGGAAGGCGAGCGCCAGTTCCCTTTGGTCGCGCCGCACCATGTGGCGCAGTTCCGCCATGCAGCGCGGCGTGCGGCCATAGCTGACGGGCGCGGGCAGAAAGGCAATGCGATAGGGCTTCTGCGACGCGAGGGCGTGCCCGTGCAACCGCACAATCAATTCCAGCGCACCGCCGGTAAAGCCGCCGGAAGCGATGATCGAGTCGCGCCGCGCCAGCACGGCGCTGCCGGGAATCGGCAAGACCAGGTTGCGACTGGCGAAGGCTGCCCCGCGAGTCATCCAGGCGCGCAGCGATTCCAGGGCCCCCCAGCGGGAGGTGAGATCCGCGGCCGCCGGAATCGAGTCGCCGCCGCATACCGCAACGGTCTCCTCGAACGCCTCCAGCATGGGTTGGATCATCCGCAACAGCACGGTCGGCGAGAATTCGCCCTCCGGGTCGAGCAGCCCGATCACCGGGGAAGTGGCAACATTCACACCGGCGTTCCAGGCGTCCGCCATTCCGCCGGGTTCCTTATCCACCACCACGATTCGGATCGGGTCGCGCGATTCATAGACGCCACGGACTGGCGCGGTGGGCAGCTTCCGCTCCACGGGGCGCGCCGATTGGTACAGCTTGAACTCGCTGCACCAGGTCGCCATTTCAGCTTCGGAGGGGCCGTCCAGGACGATTACCACTTCGTTGCGGCCGAAATGCAGATCGAGCAGGCGGCGCGCGAACTGGCGGGATTCCGGCAACGCGTCGGGCGGGACCGCGATGGTGGTCACGGCCGGCACCAGCGCGGATTTGAGCAGCACGTCGCTGTAGTCGGGCGAGCCGGCGCGGGCTCTGCGGCGCAGCGTGAAGCAGCCCTGCACCAGCACCCGGAACGCCCCTACACCCAGCAGGAACAGCAGCACGCCGAGCGCCTGCACCGTCCAGAAGACAGCCGGGCCGATGGATTCCATCAAGCCTCCGCCTTTCGTTTGGCCTTATCCAACGCCACGGAGGCGATGAAGGCGGCGGCCGGGTTTGGCCCGCCCGCCAGCTCTTCCAGCGTCTCCCAGCCTCGCGGAGGCATGGCAGCCATGGCCGACGCGGCCATCCGCGCCAGTTCCGCGGTCCCGGTGCGCACGCAACGGGCCAGAGAGGGCATGGCCTCCTGCAAGCGCAGGCGCGCCGCTGTCAGCGCCGCCGCGGCGCTCACATCGGAATCGCTATCGGTGAGTTCGCGCAGAATGGCTCTCTGGTTTTCGGGCGTGAGCGGCACGAGCGGAGCCAGCCGCAGGGCGGCGATGCGGATCTCGCGGTCGCGGTCGTCGAGCAACTCGTCGAGGCCGGCGAGCGGCAGCGCCCGCTCCCAACCCACCAGCATGTTGAGCACCGCCAGAACGCGTTTGGGATCGCCGGACTTGAGGAGGGCGGGCACCGTGTTCGCGCACAGCTCCGCGGCGTGCCTGCGCAGATCCTCCGTCAGCAGAATGCGGATCAGCAGGTTCTGCGAAGCCGCCAGCTCGAATACCTGACCGATTTCCTCGATGCTTCCCGATTGGACCAGGGCGCGCGCGGCCGGCAGCCGCACCTCGGGATCGGCATCCTCCAGGGCGCGCGTCACCAGGTCGCCCACCACGCGCTGGCAGGGCTCGTATGCGCACATGAAAGCCAGACGGGCGTAGGCCGTGCGGCGTACGGCGGGCTCGCGGGAACGGGTGTCCTGGCCCCAGTCGTGCACCAGCGCCAACTCGAGGGCCAGGTCGCAGAGCCGGTCGCGCGCGCTGCCGCTCACAGTGCCCTGAAACGACAGGACGGCGTCTCCCACATCGAGCCGGTTGGTGCGCACGAACTCGCGGATGCGCGTCTCGTCGTTGGCGCCGGCGAGGTAGTCCACCAGCGCGTCGCGGATCTCCGGCACCAGCGCTTCCGCGGCGGCGATCTGCTGGCGCGCGCGCGACGCGCGGCGCGCCAGCACTGCGAGCAACCCGCCGAAGAAGAGTGCGTAGCCGCCCAGCAGGAGGGTGGCCACGGAAAGTTCGATCCCGGTCATCGCGACAACAGCCGTTTCAAACGCGCCACGAGTTCCATGGGGCTGAAGGGCTTGACGACATAGTCGTCCGCCCCCAAGGCAAAACCGCGCAGCACGTCGCCCTCCTGCTGGCGCGCCGTGAGCAGCAGCACGCGAACCGGAAGCGCTTCGCGGCGTATGGCCGCCAGCACTTCGTAGCCATCCATCTCCGGCATGTTGACGTCGAGCACGACCGCGTGCGGGCGTTGCCGCCGGATGGCATCGAGGGCGCTGGGACCATCGGCGGCCATGTAGCATTCCATGCCGAAGTTCTGGAGCGCGGTTCGCACGAGCGCGAGCACGGTGGGGTCGTCGTCCACCACCGCGACGCGGATTTTGCCGCTGACCGCGCCCGACAGAGCGGCCCGCGGCGCGGCGGTGCGGTCTTTCGAAAGCGCCAGGCTCAGGCGCACCAGCGCCTCATCGGGCTGCCAGGGGTCCATCAGAAACTCGCAGGCCAACCCCTGCACCGCCGGATCCAGAGCGAGCAGATGATCGCGGCTGCCCACGAAGACGATCGGACGGGTGGTGGGAATGGTGGCTGCATCCAACCATGCGGAGCCCACCGTTTCCGGCCGCACATGCACTACGATCAAATCGCAATCCAGCAATGCTTCCGAACGGGGCGGCTCGGTGATCTCGAAAAACACGGGGATTCCGCTGGTGCGTTCGAGTGCGACGCACATGCGCATCGAATCGGGGGTGGGCAGCGCCACCAGCGCCACGCGTTTTCCGGCGAGGGTCTGCACGATGGTTTCCGAGATGGGCACTTCGCGCGCTTCGCGCGGGCTGTTGAAGGCCAGCGCCAGGTTGGTCAGAGCTTCGCGCAGTTGGTCGTTTTGGAGCGGCCGCTCCAGCAACACCGCCTCCGCTTCGCGCGCCTGGCGGCTGATGGCCATATATCCCAGGAGGCCTCCCGTTCCGATCCAGGTATGCACCGCCTTGGCGGTATCGTTGGCATTGAACTGCCCGTCCATATCGAGCAGCAGTTGGCGCGCGCGTTCCTGGCCTTCAGCGAGAAACTGGCGGCGGAGCGCCAACATTTCGGCGGCCGGGATACCCGCCTCGCCGGCGGTTGCGGCCTCGGGGGCGGCCTTGGCGGCAGTGCTTTCCGAGCGCCGGTCCAGGTAGCCGCGGATGCGCGCGCCGAGAGTGCGCGTATCGATGGGTTTGGTGATGTAGCCGTCGCAGCCGGCATCGGTGGCCCGCTGCTCGTCCCCCTTCATCGCAAAGGCCGTCAACGCCACCACCGTAATGTCGCGCGTCGCCTCGTTCTGCCTGATGCGCCGCGTCAGTTCGAGACCGTCGATGCCCGGCAACTGGACGTCGGCCAGGACCAGGGCCGGATGAAAGCTGCGCAGCAATTCCAGCGCTTCTTCGCCGCTGGCCGCGGTCATTACCTTGTACCCTTCGTTGACTAGCAGGATGCGAGTCAGCTTCAGATTCACCGGGGTATCGTCTACGATTAAGATGGACTCGCCAGCCATGGCAATTGTATTCTAGCCTACACCTGCTCTTTTAGTAGCCGCAAGTTCACGTCCCATAACTATTTAGAGCACCAGGGGAGTGGGTACGGTAACTAAAGGTAACACCGCGGAAAAAACGCTTCCGCTTGCCAGTACGCTCCGCACGGCGACTGAACCACCTTGGGCCTCGACAATATGGCGCGTCAGCGCGAGGCCCAAACCGGTTCCCTGGTCGGCATTCCGGTTGTTTGGAAGTTGTTGAAACTCCTGAAACAACCGTGCAATCTCCTGGGGCGCGATGCCAATCCCGGTATCCTCCACCTCAAGCCGGAGCCAGGAGCTTCGCTCGCGCGTCACGCGCACTGCAACCTTACCGCCCTGCGGCGTGAACTTCACGGCGTTGGAAAGGTAATTATACAGAACCTGCTTGAACTTCGAAGGATCGATCACGGCGGTGAGATCGGAAGCGGTTTCGGCCGACAGCACGATTCTTTTTCTCTCCGCCAACGGACGCATCACGTCGCACACTTCGTATACCAGCGTTTCGATGCGGCTGGGCTCGGGCCGGAACTCCATTTTTCCGGCTTCGACCTTGGAGAGGTCCAGGACGTCGTTGATCAACTGCAGGAGATGCCGGGCGCTGGTCAGAATATCGTCGAGCACGTCTTTATGTTCTTCGGTGACGGGGCCCAATTTGCCGTCGTGCATCAATTCGGAAAACCCGATGATGCCGTTCAGGGGCGTGCGCAATTCGTGCGACACACTGGCCAGGAAGCGGCTCTTGGCCTCCGTGGCGGAGCGCGCGGCTTCGAGCGCGCGGGCCAGTTGTTCGTTCTTGTTGCGCAATTCCATGGCATATTGCGCCACCTTGCGGGCGGCCACATCGGCCAGGTTGCGCTCGGTCACGTCGAGCAGCGATCGAACCATGCCGGTGATTTCGCCGCGGTTGTTGCGGACCAGGCTCTCGCGGACCTCCACGGTGATTCCCGAACCGTCCTCCAGGATGTAGTCGCAGAAGAAGGGCGGGGTCTCGGCGCCGGTGGCCATCCGGTCGAGCATGGTGGCGCGGAAGGCATCCTGCTGGTCGGGAGCCACGAAGTCCCAGGCGTGCCGTCCCAGAAGCTGGTCCGGAGAGCACTTCAGCAGGCTGCAGACCGCCTGGTTGAACCGCCGTACGACGCCTTCGCGATCGGTTTCCTCGAAGGCGATGGGCGCGCGATCGAACAAGTCGCGGTAGCGGGCCTCGCTGTCGAGCACTTCGCGTTCGCGCTCGCGCAGCAGGTAAGCGGCGTTGTCCAACTGGCGCGCCAGCGCGGTGATTTCATCCGTGCCGGGCGGGAACGGGTCGAGCGGAAGCCCGAGCGCCAGCCGCCGCGCGTTTTCTTCCACCGCCTGGATGCGCCGCACCATGCGGCCCGCCACGATCAAGTGCATGAACAGCGCGCCCAGCGGGCCCAGCACTCCGCACGCCATCACGGTGCGGAACAACCGTTGGCGCTTGACGTCGCGCAGGTAGCGCGCGGCGAAGAAACGCCGCTCTTGCTCTTCGGTGAAAAGGTTGATGTCGCCCTGCACTTCTCCCATTAAGGCCTTCTGGCGTGCTTCGAGCGCTCCGCGGCCGCCGTCCCTGGACTCCCGCCGCTGGTCGAGGAGCGCCATCTCCTCACCCGCCTGGCGCCGGATCTTGATCAGTTCCGGACTGTCGGCGGAGCCGCCCGCCAGACGCGTCAGATCGCTCAAAGACTGGTTGGCGGATTGCCGCGACCGCTCGAACGCGGTCAGGAAATAATCCTGCCTGGCTGCCAGGTATCCGTTCACGGCCGCTTCGGCGTCCACCAGCGAACTGCGCAACTCGACCAGCGCGGCGCGCGTATCGTAGAAACGCGTTACCATCCGGTCCGCATTCGCCACGTCGCCTTCGGCGAAGTAAACCAGAGCGAGCGCGGCGAACAGGGCCGCCAAGGGAATCGCCAGCACCGCAACGCTCTTGCCGCGCAACGACACCCGCGTCCAGCGCGCCCGCCCGCCCTTGGGTGCCCCTGCCCGTTCCGATAGCATGCCGCTTTTATTTTACGGCTGCCGCGGGCCGGTGGGGCGGACGCCCTTGTCCGCGGCCGGCCCCCCGGCCGGCTTTTCGCGGGTGGCAAGCACTTGATTCGCCGGGCGAACAGCGAGTCCAGGGGGACCCGCGCAGACCTGGGAATAGGCGTTGAAACAGCGCCGATCTCGCACGATGAAGTACACCCCGACAGCGTGGACACATTCCGAAACGCCGTTTGAGCCAACTTCCGAGTGACCATCCTCCCGTTCCGAACAGGCAATACCGATTCCGGATTTCGACGACCAGTGGGTGAAGAGGGCTTGACGGCAATCGGGAGCTGTGGTATCGTTAATCGTCGAATGGCTATAGATAAAAGAACAAAGCCAGATCCCGTCTGCTGCCCGCCGGCCGAACCGCCGCCGCAGACAAACTTTCAGGGTCTTGAGGGTCCGGACGCCGATGATGAACTGGCAAAGCTGGCGAAGGCAATCGGCCATCCAGCTCGCGTTCGCATTCTTCGCATGCTCTCGCGGAAAGAGGCTCGTGTGTGCAGTCAGATCGTCGACGAACTGCCTCTCGCGCAGTCGACAGTCTCCGAGCACCTCAGAATCCTGAAGGGCGCGGGGTTGGTTCGCAGCAGTCAGGACGGGCCTCGGATTGGATATTGCATCAACTACGAAACGCTTCGAAAGCTAAAGGCTCTCGTGGCGATCATTTAAGTGTTCTGTATTTGTTTTATCGCCTTTCGACGAAAGGCGGAAGGAATAGATATGAACAAAGTAGAAGTCTTCGATCCCCCGATGTGCTGCTCAACCGGTGTGTGCGGACCCAGCGTAGACCCGGCTTTGGCCCGCTTTTCGTCCGATCTCCACTGGCTGACCAACCAGAGAATCGCGGTCGAACGGTACAACCTGGCACAGCAACCGCAAGCATTCGCCGCCAGCGAAGTCGTCAAGACGGCACTTAAGCAGTACGGGAACGAGTGTCTGCCTCTGATCCTGCTGAATGGTGCGGTTATCAGCAAGGGCTGCTACCCGACTCGGGACGAACTGGCGCGACTGATCGGCGTTGGTGCCGAGGTGTCCGCACCGAGCATCTACACCGACGCGGTGGCCGAACTGGTCGCAATCGGCGCGGCCATCGCTGCTAATTGCGAGCCGTGCTTCAAATACCACTTCCAGCAGGCGAAGAAGCTTGGGCTCTCGCCCGAGGACATGATGCGGGCCGTAAAGACGGCCGAGAGCGTCAAGGAAACCCCTGCGAAAGCAATGCTGCAGTTGGCGCATCGGTACCTCGAAGGAGAACCTACCGGGTTGCCAGTCGTTCAGAGCTGTTGCGGCTAACACTATGACCAGCGCAAGTTTCTTGAATCAGGCAACCCGCATTCTCTTCTTCACAGGAAAAGGCGGCGTGGGCAAGACATCGCTCGCGTGTGCGGCGTCGGTGTCAATGGCCCAGCAGGGACAGAAGGTGCTGCTGGTCAGCACGGACCCGGCATCGAACCTCGACGAGGTTCTGGGTGTCCGGTTGTCCAGTTCACCGACCTCGATCCCCGGCGCCGACGGACTGTTCGCGCTGAACATCGATCCGGAAGCGGCCGCAAAGACCTACCGGGATCGGGTGATCGGTCCTTACCGTGGAGTGCTCCCTGATGCGTCCCTCAACAGCATGGAAGAGCAGCTATCCGGCGCCTGCACGGTCGAGATCGCCGCTTTCGACGAATTCACCAAACTGCTTGGCGATGCCCAGGCGACCGCGGGATTTGACCACATCATCTTCGACACGGCTCCGACGGGACATACGCTTCGCTTGTTGCAGCTTCCGGCCGCATGGACAGGATTCATTGCCGAGAACACAACCGGTACCTCGTGCCTTGGGCCACTGGCCGGCCTCGAAACTCAGAAATCCCTATACGACTCCAGCTTGCAAGCTCTCACCGACGCATCCGCAACAACACTGATTTTGGTAAGCCGTCCCGAGCGCTCGTCGCTCCTCGAAGCGAATCGAACAAGAGCGGAACTGGCGGAAATGGGTATCGCCAATCAGCGATTGTTTCTCAACGGCCTCTTTGTCGCGCAGGATCGCAGCGATGCCGCCGCGTGCGCACTCGAAGTCCGCGGCCAGGAAGCACTCGCCGAGATGCCTGCCGAGCTCGCGAAACTTGCGCGAATCGAGGTTCCGCTGCTCCCATACGCTCCGATGGGCGTGGAGAACCTCCAGAGTGTGTTCGGCGGCATGGTGCCGATTCGCAAGGCGGTGCGCAAAGACCTGTCCGGCGTGATCCATTCCGGGCTTCCCCTTTCAGCTCTGATCGACGAAATCGAAAAGATGGGGCACGGTGTCGTAATGACGATGGGGAAGGGCGGTGTCGGTAAGACGACGGTCGCATCCGCCATCGCGATCGAACTGGCCCACCGCGGGGCTCAGGTACATCTCAGCACGACCGACCCAGCGGCTCACTTAGCGGCTACGGTCGGCGGATCTGTTCCGAACCTGTCTGTGAGTCGGATCGATCCCGCCACCGAGACTCGCCAGTACACCGAAGCCGTCCTGGCGAAAGCGGCGCCCCAACTGGACGCGCAGGGGATGGCTCTGCTTGCGGAGGACTTGCGATCACCCTGTACCGAGGAAATCGCGGTGTTCAGTGCGTTCGCGCGAACCGTGGCCGAAGGGGAGCACGCCTACGTGGTGCTCGACACAGCTCCCACCGGACACACCATCCTGTTGCTGGATGCGGCCGAAGCCTACCGCCGCGACGTCACGCGCACGATGAGCGATGTGCCCGATGCCGTGCGGCAACTCCTTCCGCGGCTTCGAGACGCCGATTTCACTCGTGTTCTGCTGGTGACTTTGCCGGAGGCGACTCCCGTTCACGAAGCGGCGCGGTTGCAGGACGACCTCCAGCGGGCCGGCATCAAGCCTTACGCATGGATTATCAACCAGAGCTTCGCGAGCGATGGATTCCGCGATCCGGTCCTGGTCGACCGCGGCTCGCGAGAGACCCCGTACATCGCGGAAGTGCGTGATTGCCTGGCGACCCGATTCGCGGTGATCCCTTGGAAACCCGATGCTCCCGTAGGCCCCGAGCTGTTGCGGGAGCTGGCGGGCGATTCACTAGCTTTTGCAGGCGCTTCGAGAGGCTGACAACACAGATGGACACGCCAACAAGTCCCCGGCTATCTTTTCTTGATCGGTATCTCACACTCTGGATTTTCGCCGCCATGGCAGGCGGGGTCGGACTCGGCTACCTCGTCCCTGGCGTCGTGCCCTTTCTAGACCGTTTCAGCGTCGGCACGACATCCATCCCGATCGCCATCGGCCTGATCCTGATGATGTATCCGCCGCTGGCGAAGGTGAAGTACGAGGAGATGGGACGGGTTTTCCAGCACCGCCGCATCCTGGTGCTCTCGCTCGTCCAGAACTGGGTGGTCGGACCGATCCTGATGTTTGCGCTCGCGGTGCTGCTGCTCCGCGACAAACCCGAGTACATGACGGGCCTCATTCTGATCGGTCTGGCTCGCTGCATCGCCATGGTCATCGTCTGGAACGACCTGGCGCACGGCGACCGCGAGTACGCTGCCGGCCTGGTGGCGTTGAACTCGATCTTCCAGGTCCTGTTCTTCTCCGTCTACTCGTACTTCTTCCTGGCCACCGTGCCACGCTGGTTGGGCCTCCGGGCGGTCGAGGTCGACATTTCCATGGCCGCGATTGCGAAGAGCGTCTTCATCTATCTCGGCATCCCATTCCTGGCGGGCATGCTCACGCGTTTTGCGCTGCAGAAAGCCAGGGGCCGCGAGTGGTACGAAAAAAAATTCATCCCGAAGATCAGTCCCATCACCTTGATCGCTTTGTTGTTCACCATCGTGGTGATGTTCTCCCTGAAGGGCGAGATGATCGTGCAGTTGCCCTTCGACGTGGTTCGGGTCGCCATCCCGCTCACCATCTATTTCGTGGTGATGTTCTTCGCCTCGTTCTGGATGAGCAAGAAGGTGGGCGCCAACTATGCGGAGGCCACCACGCTCTCGTTCACGGCGTCGTCCAACAATTTCGAACTCGCCATCGCCGTAGCAATCGCCACTTTCGGCATCCACCATGGCGCCGCTTTCGCGGCCGTAATCGGACCGCTGGTCGAAGTCCCCGTGCTCATTTCCTTGGTCAATGTCGCACTTTGGATCAATCGGAAATGGTACGGTGGCGTGTTTGCCAGCGTCGATACCTGTCGCACGCAGAAAGCCTGACAGAATTTCATTTGTGGAGGATTGGAGTATGAGCATCCAGAACAAGAACCTGACCGATCTCACGCCGGCTCTTCGCATCCCGCGTGTGATGCGAAGCATACTGTGTGGGGAGAAGGCGCGATCAGAAAGCCGGGAGGTATCTACGGTGGATCTCTATACCGTGGCAACAGATTCATTTCAAGCGCACCTGGACTGCATAGAGAAACAAGATCGGAAAGACTCGCAAGATTGGCATCTGGTCAACGGTCTTCTTCGCCTGGCACAAGGATTACAGCAAGATCATGCAGCCGAGGAAGAGCGCCGAAAATCGTTTGCACGGTCGGTAGAGCAGCAGAATTAGCACGGATTACGATTGGCAACGAAGCATGAGGCCCAAATCACCTGACGTCGATGTTGCCCGGTACGCGGACATGCTCACTGCGCTGGGCACGGAACCGCGCCTGCGCATCATGCGCCTGCTTCTTTCCGCACATCCGGGCGGTCTGGTGGTCGGTGACATCCAAAATGAACTTGGCCTCACCGCCTCAAATTTATCGCACCACCTCGAGAAATTGAAGAATGAGGAGCTGGTCACGGTCCGCCGCGACGGCACCTTCCTCTGGTACTCAGCGAACGCGGTGGCGCTGAAAGAGCTGCTCGCGTTCCTCTATTCCGAGTGCTGCACCCGGAACCGGATCTTCAGTCCAGATGCGGTCGTTCAGATCAAAAGTTAAGGAGTAAATATGTCGATCAAAGAAGTCGTCAAAGAGAAATACGGTCAGCAAGCGCTTCGCGTCGTTTCAGGCAGCGGCGCCGCTTGCTGCGGGTCTGCTCCGTCATCCTGCTGTTCCACAGACCCGATCACCTCGAATCTGTATGACGTAAGCGAGAAGAGCCAATTGCCGGAGGCTGCGGTTCTCGCCTCGCTGGGGTGCGGCAATCCTACGGCGCTCGCCGAACTGAAACCCGGAGAAACCGTCCTCGACCTGGGGAGCGGTGGGGGCATCGACGTGCTTCTGTCCGCGAAGCGCGTGGGGCCGACTGGCAAGGCCTACGGCCTGGACATGACGGACGAGATGCTCGCTCTTGCTCGCGAGAACCAGAAGAAGAGCGCTGTCGAGAACGTCGAGTTCCTGAAGGGGGAGATCGAGAACATTCCTCTGCCGGACAACTCTGTCGACGTCATTATCTCCAACTGCGTGATCAACCTGTCGGCCGACAAGAACCGCGTGATCAGCGAAGCGTTTCGCGTGTTGAAGCCGGGCGGTCGTTTCGCGGTTTCCGACGTCGTGGTTCAGGGTGAGGTCCCGGCGGAGGTCCGACATAGTGTCGAACTTTGGGTGGGCTGCATTGCCGGCGCCATGCAAGAAACCGAGTATGTACAGAAGCTCGCACGTGCCGGGTTCGTAGACATCAGTGTCGAACCGACGCGCATCTACACCATCGAAGACGCGCGCGAGTTCCTGACGACCGAGGGGATTGATGTCGACGCGATGGCACCCCAGGTCGACGGCAAGTTCATGAGCGCGTTTGTCAGGGCAAGAAGGCCCTGAAGATGACCTCATCTTGGGTGCTTGGCCGGCGCAAGGGGAACTGAGACAGAACAGGGGGAGGGAGCGTATTGCATGACGACGAAGAAGATTCTAGTTCTATGCACCGGCAATTCCGCCCGGAGCCAGATGGGGGAGGGGCTGTTTCGAGCTGAAGGCGGCGGAGGTTTCGAGGTCTTCAGCGCCGGCACTAGGCCAAGCTCGGTACGGCCCGAAGCGATTGCCGTTATGAAAGAGATCGGTATCGACATCTCGGGTCACCGCTCGAAGTCCGTCGACGAGTTCTCAGGCCAGTCGATCGACTACGTGGTGACCGTTTGCGATAACGCGCGCGACAACTGCCCGGTGTTTCCGGCCGGCTCCGAGCGGGTTCACTGGAGCTTCGAAGACCCAGCGGCAGTCCAGGGCAGCGAACAGGAGCGTCTGGCGGCGTTCCGCCGCATTCGCGACCAGATCCATGAACGTGTGTTAGCGTTCATTCAGGATCGGGTGTCCGCGGCCCGATAGACCCCGTGGCGCAAGGGTCAGCAGTGAAGAAAAAGCGGGTGCTCGTGGTCTGTTCGGGAAACTCTGCCCGGAGCCAGATGGCTGAGGCGCTGATTCGGCACGCGGCGGGTGACGTGTTTGAGGTTTCTTCGGCTGGGACGCACCCTGCGCAAGTGCGCGTGGAGGCAGTAGCCGTGATGCTGGACCTTGCCATCGACATCTCCGCGCAGCGATCGAAGGCACTGACGGAGTTCGAAGGGCAGAAGTTCGATTTCGTGATCACGGTGTGCGACAAGGCTCGGGAGGAATGTCCGGTTTTCTCCGGAGAACCGGAAAGGCTTCATTGGCCCTTCGAAGATCCGACGGCATTCACTGAGACGGGAGAGGAGCGCCTACATGCGTTCCGTAGATTACGGGACCGGATTCATGCCCGCGTGATGGTGTTTCTGGGAGAAGGGGCGTATGGCAGCCAGAAGCGCCGCTGGTAGTCCCAGGTCCCAATCGCTTGACTCGCCAATTCCCCCTCTGGTCGGATCACGCGGCATCCGGAAGTTGGCCCGTGAATCTCGGCTGCTGAGTAGCCAATCCGCTGATGCGGTCCCGTTCAACGGGGTCGACATCGAGCGACCCCCGCTTGGGCGCGAGACTGTATTTTGGCAGGGGCCCCTACTTTAACGCCTGGGGCAGACCTGGGGGTTTGCCCTGAGGTCTGCCCCACTGATCCTGCATTACATTTGCTGGGGGAGTTCCAGTTCCACTTCCAGTCCCGGATTCATGTTGCGGGCGCGAATGCTTCCCTTGTGCAGCTCGATCGAGCGCCGCGCGATGGAAAGGCCCAGGCCGATGCCGCCGCTCGAACGGTCGCGATCTTTCTCCACCCGGTAGAACGCATCGAAGAGGCGTGGCAGAGCCTCTTCCGGCACACCCGGTCCAAAATCACGAATTTGTACGATGGCCTTGGAGTCGCGGCGCGCCACGGAGATTTCCACCGCCCGGCCGCGCGGCGAATGGCGGATGGCGTTGCGGATCACGTTCTCCACCGCGCGCCGCAAGAGCTCCGGATCGCCTTCCACGGTGAGAGCCTCGTGGTTGCGATAGAGCAGCTCGCAGCCGCGCGCGCCGGCTTCGATTTCGGACTCCTGCGCTAACTGCCGCACCAGCTCGTCCAGTCGTAGCGGATCGCGGCCGAGCGAGTTGGGATCGCCTTCGGCGCGGGTCACCTGCAGAAGCTGTCCCACCAGGGCATTCAGGCGGTCGGACTCGCGTTGGATGCGGTTGAGCGCGGAGTCCAAATCGTCGCCCGAGCGGGCCAGCTCCACGGCCACGCCGAGCCGGGCCAGGGGCGACCGCAGTTCGTGCGAGATATCCAGCAGGAGGCGACGCTCGGCGGCCAGCAGGGTTTCGATGCGGCCGGCCATGCGGTCGAAAGTGCGGGCCAGTTGGCCCAGCTCGTCGCGGCGCGTGGAGCCGGCGCGCGCCGAAAGGTCGCCGCGGCCGAAGCGTTCCACGGCCTTCTGCAGATCGGCCACGGGGCGCGTCAGGTGATACGTCAGCCAGTAGCACAACAGCACCGCGGCGACCAAAAAGAAAAGATGCTCGGGCGTCAGGAACCAGGGCCCCAGCGAGGTCCGCGGCACGATGAAGAAGAACCAGTAGCGGCCGTCATCGGCGGCGCGCGCCAGGGTGGCGTCGCCCATCGGAACGAAGCGGTAGAGCATGGCCCCCGGCGGACCGAGGCGGGCGCGGCGCACCAGCCCGGAGCGGTCCTCGCCGGTGAGCAGGTCGCGGCCGGCTTCGTCGGTGAGGATGCCGCGCGCGTCGTAGATGCGGTCGAGAGTTTCCAGGAACGCCCCCAGTTCCTCGCTCCCGCCGGTTTCGTAGGCGGTGCGGGCCTCCTCCAATTGGAACCTGACCAGGCGCGAAGCCGGAGCGCGCTGGTCGGTCTGGCTGGGGCTCATACTCAGAGCGGAAATGAAGGCCGAGCCCACCAGCGTGATGGCCAGGCTGCACCAGAACCAGAGCAGGATCTTGGCGAACAGAGAGTTCATTCCGGGCCGGCATCCTGCGGCGTGCGGCAAAACTGGTAGCCCACGCCGCGAATGGTTTTGATGAGGGTTTCGCCGCGTTCCAGCTTTTTGCGGAGATGGCTGACGTGCATGTCGATGGAGCGGTCGAACGGGGTGGCCTTGCGGTTATAGAAATTCTCCATCAGTTGATCGCGCGAGAGCACGCGGCCGGCCGCGCGCATGAGCATTTCCAGAACGTCGAATTCGAAGGTGGTGAGTTCCACCGGCTTGCCGCCGGAAAGAACCTGGCGCGTGGCGGTGTCGAGCGAGACGCCGTTGACTTCGAGGCGCCCCGCGACGGCCGGGCGGGGTTCATAGCGCCGCAGGATGGCGCGGACGCGCGCGGCCAGCTCGCGCGGGTTGAAGGGCTTGGGCAGGTAGTCGTCGGCGCCCAGCTCGAGGCCAATGATGCGGTCGACGTCCTCGCCGCGCGCGGTCAACATCATCACCGGGATTTTGCTGCGGGGCCGCAGGCGGCGCAGGATTTCGAAGCCGTCCATGCCGGGCAGCATGACGTCCAGCAGCACCAGGTCTACGCCGGGTTGGAGCGCGCGTTCCAAGCCGCGCGTTCCATCGTGGGCGCATTCCACGGTGAAGCCCTCGCGCGTCAGGAATTCGCTGAGCAGGCCGCACAGTTCGGCGTCGTCATCCACCAGCAAGATGTGCACGGCTAAAATTTACCACGCCCGGCTGTAAGGCTTATGCTGGATTTGTAAGAATTCGTAAAGGCGGCGAAGCGCAACATTCGGCTCTCCTTAGGTGGTGCAGAAGCGGATGCTCCAGGTGCTGGATCTGACTGATACGCAGAAGCAGCAGGCCAAGACGATCCTGCAATCGGCCCGGCAGACCGCGCAGCCGCTGGCACAGCAATTGAAGCAGGACCGCGCGGCGTTGACCGCGGCTATCGAGGCCGGCGACAGCGCCAAAATCCAGCAACTTTCGACCGAGATGGGCAGCCTGCGCGGCAACGTGCTGGGGGTGCGTTCGCAGGCCATGTCGAAGGTTTACGCCCTGCTGACGCCCGATCAGAAAACCAAGGCCGAGGAATTCCGCCAGAAGGCGCAGCAGGTACTGGGCAAAGGGAACGGCGAATGAGCATGGCGCTCGGCCTCCCCCGGGGCTGCCCCATCCTTCCTTTCCTGATTTCCTGTTTCGACACGGCCTATGGGAGGGATTTTCGCGCTGGCGCGAAAATCAGCAACCAGCGAGTCGACTCGGCTCTACCCCCTCCGGCGCCGATCAGTGCGGAGCTTCCTTTTTCGACCTTCTAGGAATTCCGCAAGGCGCCGGAAGAGGTCCCTTCTGGACAACTCGCATTCCCAAACTGTTAACACTTTCCAGCCATCGCTCCGCAGTTGAGCGAGGATTTTCGCGTCCCTCGCCTGATTGCGGCCTATTTTTGACGACCAGTATTCGGCATTCGCCTTCGGCATCCGTGCGCCCCTAGCGCAACCGTGGCCATGCCAAAAACACCCGTGAACGAATATGACCTTTTGCCTGCCGGGAAAGACGATATCGGGACACCCCGGCAGATCGCGCCTATGAAGTCGGTAGCGAAAACCACTCGCATGGAGCATGCGCCGGACGAACATTTCCGGGCCGGTGTCTTTGCTCTTCACCGCCTGCATCGTTCGCCGTCTGACTTCGGGCGATTCCACGGATCAGGCCCTTCGGATGGCGGTCAATTCTGACTCGCGGACGACTTGGCCGCCACGGCGGATGCGGGTCCGCCGTACCGTGTCGGCTCCGCGATGCTCGACTTCGAAATCCACGTAGTTCACCTCCTCGTCTCTACCACCGAAACAGAGATGAAATGCCTTAAGGATGTGAACGTCATCGAGCGGCTGGGCAACCGGGCTGGGATTGTTCCGTGGGCTGCCTATCGTCGCGGGCATAACGTAAACGCATGGCGGCGGAAGCCGGTAATGGGCCACGGTCGTGACTCGGCGCCGAGCGTCCTGCACCTTGGGACAAGGCCGTCCGACGGTGCCGATACCTCGGCCCGTCGGCCGATCTTGTGAGCTACTAGGGTCCGCTTGACCTCCGCTCACAACCTTAATTCGCTGACCAGTTGGCGCGCCCGAGAAATGATGCTGTGAACCGTGTCGCAGGCATCATCAATCGGCATCTTCCAAGGCTCGTGGTCGGAACATGCAGGGTTTCCGTGCAAGCCCGACTGGTTACACGCTTGGCACTCATCGCCCTTTGTGAACCTCGAAATTTGCCGGACAAACTGCGCCATTCCTTCGTAGCGTTCGCTCTTCGTCATTGTTTGCACCCCGTCCGTAGTGTAGAGCTCCCGGCCGGCATCCGTGTTGGGCGTCGCATGCACTATACGTTCGCCAGCCAGGAAGTGTGAACTACGACTCGTTCCTTTTTCGCAAATCGAAGCTTCCCGGCGAGGGGATCTTGGTGGATTTCGTGAAACGGTGACTCCGCGAAATTCTTGACAACGAAAAGGAAGAATCGGTCGCTCAGCGCCGCCGCGGCCGCGTGCTCCTTGGGCGTGAGCGCCACCGTCCCCGCTCGCCCTGTTAGACCTTTAACTTCGACCGCCAAAAAGTTTCTGCGGGCCTCTGAGCGCAATCGAAAATCGTACCCACACCCAAGTCGTGTCGTGTTCTCCAGGGCGCAGTCTTTGAACTCAGGAAGCCCATGCTGAACCGACTCAAAGTAGTGTTCGGCAGCCAGACCCGTGATCAGCCTCTTTGCGAAGGGGGATTCTCCGTCCTCTTCCTCCTCTTCCGGCCGTACCCCGCTCCAAGCGTTTTCGTCATAGCCAACGAGCGATCTTACCAAACTACTAAATGCTCCGAGGTCCAAATCCCCGTATCGATTGAACACCCTCAGGCAGTACTGGCGTGTGGCCCGCTTGTGCCAGCCCTTTCTACGATTCGGGAACAAGGGGTCAAATTCGTCGCGGTAATTCTTGACGGACGCAGGTTTCGCGCCGAGCGCGTATCCAACCACGTTGAATGCCTCCAAAAAGCTTCCGAACCCGAGCTTTCTCACGCCATCCAAGTCGAATTTAGAAAAATACAAGCCCGCGAGGATGAGTTTCTCTCTGGTCGCGATCTGCTGCGAATTCAAAACCATGCCGCTAACCCTCACAGGCGCGCCGAGATAAGGCCAGTGCGCCGTTACCAAGCGATAGTTTAACTTCCTTCCAACGCACTACCACCTATTTTATTGCGTCCAACCTTCCGAACCAAGTAGTCCTGATTGGAACTCGGGCACCGATGGCACGAAGGGCAACCGCGCCAAAGGCACCCGTCGACGAACACCGCCAACAGGTGTGCCGCTGTAGAGAATTGACTAGATAATCGTTCTCTGAATACCCCCACCCACAATCCCCGCAAGTGATATCCTGCAGAGCAAGGCACTCCTTTTATGATTTCTCAGAGAGCCGTGTGTCTGGCCGCCTGCAGCCTGCTGCTCATCGGAGGGGTGTACGCCTTTCAAAAGCCGTTCCGCGTTTATCCCAGCCTGGAAAGCTATGACCAAATCCCCCTGCCGCCGGACTGGCGGGAAAGCACCGAGTACGTTTTCGCCCGCCTGATGTATCCCCAACACCCCTATGCGCTGTTCGGCGGCCACGGCCGGGGCCGCTACGGCGGGGGCGTGATGATGGACTGGCGCGAAGGCTTCACCAGTTGGACTCAGGACTATCCGCGCGCCGACCGGCACTTCGCGGCCGCTCTGCGCCGTCTCACGCGCGTCCACGTGCGTTCCGTCGAGCAGCCCATCAACCCGGATGACGTCGACGATTTCTATAACTGGCCCTTTTTGGCCGCCGGTGAAATGGGCGATTGGCTGCTTACCGATGCGCAGGCCAAGACCGTGCGCGAATACCTGCTGCGCGGCGGCTTCCTGCTGCTCGACGATTTTTGGGGCCCGGAAGAATACGCCCGCTTCGACGAAACCATGAAGCGCATTTTTCCCGACCGTCTGGTGGTGGACATCGACGACAAAGACCCCATCTTTCACATGGTCTACGATCTGGATGACCGGTTCCAGATCCTCGGCTCGTGGGCCATGCCGCGCCGCGGCGGCTACGGAGGGGGATACGGGGGCGGTGGAATGCGGCAGCGGGCGGCCGGCACGGTGGCGCATTGGATGGGAATCTACGACGACCGCAACCGCCTGATGGTGGCGATCTCCTTCAATTCGGACGTGGGAGATTCCTGGGAGTGGGCCGATGATCCAAGTTATCCCGAGAAGATGGCCGCGTTGGGAATTCGCTGGGGAATTAACGACGTCATCTATTCGATGACGCACTGAAGGCGCCAGGGCAGGCGAGCACCGCCTGCCCTGCCGTTGGCAGGCGAAAGCGCCTGCCCCACGGCCCTACCGGAATCGGCGGAATCCACCGCCAAAGCGGAATCCACCGCCCCAGAATCCCCCGAGGTACAAGCTCGGACCCCAATAGTAGGGGTAATACGGATAGTAGTAGGGGCTGTAGCCGTAGTAGGGGCCATATCCCGGTCTTTGGACGGTAACCCGCTGCGTCACCTGCGAGGCCGCGTAATCTTCGGGGCCCACAAAGCGGAAGGCTTGCGGGGCGTTGCCCGTCGCGATAGCGAGCGCGTTCTGGACCTGGAAGGTCACTGCGGTTGCCGGATAGAGAATGCTGGGATGGCCGTGCGTGGTCAGCACGCCGGCGCTGCCGGCGGTTGTGCCGACAATCGCGCCAGCCTCCCGGCCGGGAGGAGTCATGCCGCCCTGGCGCGAGATCAGTTGCGAGTGCACCGATACCTGCTCGCCATCGGCGAGGGTGATTCCAGTCAGTTCGATGCCCAGATGGGAATCGCCCTTGACCTTGTCAGCCTGCGACACGCGGCCGTAAATCGTCTGGCCGCGCTGTGCCACCACTACGCCGTCGACCACGATCGGCTGCGCCAGTGTGCCCGAGAACGAATCGCCGGCGTGACTCTTATTCGATGCCAGCATATCGTTGATCCGCACCGTGACGAACGTGCCTGCCTTCATGGTGACTTGCTGTGGAAGCCCGTAGGCCGGGCGAGTGGCGGCGGGAGCCGTGGCAGTGCGCTGCGGTTGCCCGTAGGCGTCGGCCGGCGAGCCCGCTTGCATGGGCGCCGCGGTTTGGGGCACTGGCGCGGTTTGGGCTACTGGCGCGGTTTGTGCCAGAACCAGACCCGATGCCGCCAACAGAACCAAAATGGAGTGAATGGAAATCCTTGTCATAGTTGCCGCCTCTTGTCGTTCATTAGGTTCGACGTGCTGGTATAGTGCACATGTTTCACCAATCTGTTTTTGGCTACAAGTAATTGAAAAACAAGGTAAGAACCAGCGGAGTCTGTGGCTGGAATCCACCGCCCTTGGTGGATTTCGGCCACCCGGCGAGCCGAGGTTGACTGGCGGCCCACATTTCAGACGAATTCGTGTCAGAATAGTGTGTTCCGGATCGCTGGTTGATCTCAGTGTCTGGGTTGTGCTTGCGAAAACTTCGCAAAGGTCGCTAAAATCAACGCGTTCACAAAATCCCAGGAGGATTCATGGCAGTTGAGCAGAAGGTGAAGCAGATCATTGTCGAGCAACTCGGCGTCGACGAGAGCCAAGTGGACAGCAACGCGTCTTTCGTTGACGACCTGGGCGCCGATTCGTTGGATATCGTCGAACTCGTCATGGCGTTCGAGGAAGCTTTCGAACTGGAGATCCCCGACGAGGACGCCGAGAAAATCACTACCGTCAAGGACGCCGTCGAATACATCGAGAACAAGACCTCCAAGAAGTAGCTGGCAGTCTGATCGGGAGACTCGTTTTGACGCGCAGAGTGGTAGTGACCGGCGTTGGCTTATTGACGCCGCTAGGCATCGGGACCGGCAGCTCCTGGGAGGCAATCCTCGCGGGCACGTCTGGTATTGGCCCTATTACTCAGTTCGATGCGACCGCATTCTCCTGCCGCATTGCGGGGGAGGTCAAGGGTTTCGATCCGGCCGCCTACATCGAGAAAAAAGAGATCAAGAAGATGGGGCGGTTCATCCAGTTCGCGATCGCGGCGACGGATTTCGCCATGCAGAGCTCCGGCCTGAAAGTCACGCCGGAGATCGCCGAACGGGTGGGCGTCTATATTGGCAGCGGGATCGGCGGGTTCGAGGTGATCGAGCGCGAACACCTGACGCTGCTCGAACACGGCCCGCGGCGCATCTCGCCGTTCTTCATCCCGGCGACCATCATCAACCTGGCGTCGGGCTACGTCTCGATCCGCACCGGCGCCAAGGGGCCGAACTCGGCTACTGCCACGGCCTGCACCACCAGCGCGCATTCCATCGGCGATTCTTTCCGCATGATCCAGCGGGGCGACGCCGACGCCATGATCTGCGGCGGCACCGAAGCCGCCGTCACCCCCATGGGCATCGGCGGGTTCGCCGCCATGCGCGCCCTTTCCACCCGCAATGACGCGCCGGAGCGCGCTTCGCGCCCCTGGGACAAAGACCGCGACGGCTTCGTGGTGGGGGAAGGCGCCGGCATGCTGGTGCTGGAAGAATTGGAAATGGCACGGACCCGCGGCGCGCGCATCCTGGCCGAAATTGTGGGCTACGGCATGAACGCCGATGCTTTCCACGTCACTGCGCCGCCCGACGACGGCGACGGCGCCTTCCGGGTGATGCGCAACGCCATGCGCGACGCCGGGATTCAACCGCACCAGGTGGATTACATCAACGCCCACGGCACTTCCACCGAAGTCGGCGACCGCGCCGAAACGGCTGCCATCAAGCGGGCCTTCGGCGACCATGCTTACAAGGTGGCCGTCAGCTCCACCAAGTCGATGACCGGCCACCTGCTGGGCGGCGCCGGCGGTATTGAAGCCGGCATCTCGGTGCTGGCCCTGCGCGACCAGATTGCGCCGCCCACCGCCAATCTGGAAAACCCCGATGCGGGTTGCGACCTGGATTACATCCCGCTGCGCGCGCGGCCGATAAAAATCGAATATGTCCTTTCCAACAGCTTTGGCTTCGGTGGGACCAATGGCTGTCTGATTTTTAAGAGATACCAGGAATGAGCGACAGGACCGCCTTATGAAAATCATCGTCGCCATCAAGCAAGTTGCGGTACGCGATTCGCAGCTCCGGATTGCCGCTGCCGGCCAGTGGATCGACGAAGCCGATCTGGCTTATGAAATCAACGAGCCGGATGCGTACGCGCTGGAAGCCGGCTTGCAGCTCAAGGAAGCCCACGGCGGCGAAGTGGTAGCTCTATCCGCCGGCCCGCCGCGCGTCGCGCAGACCATCCGCGAAGCCCTGGCCAAGGGCGCCGACCGGGCGATACACATCGAAGAGGATCTCTCTTCGGCCGACCCGCTAGCGACGTGCCGGCTGCTGGCGGCTGCCTTGAAGGCGGAGGCGCCCGATCTGGTTCTCACCGGCCTGCAGTCCGACGACCTGGGATACGGCCAGACCGGCCCGATCCTGGCCGAGCTGCTGGGCGTGCCGCACGCCACCATCATCATGCAGGTGGAAAAGAGCGATTCCGGCATCCGCGTCAAACGGGAGCTGGAAGATGGCTGGTTCCAGTTCGTGGATATGCCGATGCCTGCCCTGCTCAGTATTCAATCGGGCTTCAGCAAGCTGCGCTACGCGACGCTGATGGGCATCAAGAAAGCCAAGAGCAAGGAAATCCGCCGCGTCACGGCGGCCGATCTGGGCGCCGGCGCCGCCGCTCCCACCATGGCCTTCGACCGGGTCTACCTGCCGGAGCGCAGCAAGCACACGCAGCTCTTCGAGGGCAGCCCCAAACAGGCCGCCGCTCAACTGGTGGAGAAGCTGAAATTCGAGGCGCGGGTCATATGAATATCCTCGCCGTTATGGAACAGCGCCACGGCCAGTGGCACCGCATGTCGTTTGAGACCCTGGCGGCCGCACAGCAATTCGCCGCGCAACTGGGCGCCACCGCATCCGCCGCGGTAGTGGGCCGGGGAACGGCACCGCTCGCCGCCGAGCTGGCCTCGAGGCGACTCGATAAGGTCTACGCCGTTGAACACGAGCTACTCGGCGAATACACGCCCGACGGTTATTGTCTGGCCCTGCGCCAGCTCATCGAGCGCGTCCAGCCCGCGGTGGTGCTCTTTCCGCACACTTACCAGGTGCGCGACTTCCTGCCCAAGCTGGCCACCCGGTTCGGCCGCGTAGCGGTGAGCGACGCCGTTTCGCATCGCGTCGAAGACGGCCAGGTGGTTCTGGTGCGGCAGCTTTTTCAAGGCAAGGTGAACGTGGATGTCCGGTTTCTGGGCGATGGCCCGCATTTCGCATCGCTGCAAGCCGGCGCCTATCGCGCCGACCAAGTGGCCGAAGGCGCAGCGGCGGTGGAGGCGTTCGCGCCCCAGATCTCCCCGGATCAGATCCGAACGCGCCCGCAAGAGCCGTTCCGCGAATCGCAGCGCGCCGTGGATCTGGGCGCCGCCGAAATCATCGTCTCGGTGGGCCGCGGCATCAAGGAAGCCGATAACATTCCGCTGATCCAAAAACTGGCCGATGTTCTGGGCGCCGAACTGGCGGCTTCGCGTCCCATTTGCGACGCCGGCTGGCTTCCCATGGAACGGCAGGTGGGCAGTTCCGGACAGACGGTCACTCCCAAGATGTATCTCGCGGTGGGTATTTCGGGTGCGATTCAGCACCTGGTTGGCATGAAGGGGTCGCGCACCATCGTGGCGATTAACAAAGATGCCAACGCACCCATTTTCGAAGTAGCCGATTACGGGATCGTGGGCGATCTGTTTCAGATAGTGCCCGAGCTCATCGAAGCGATCCAAAAGGTTAAATAAAGCTTCTATTGACTTTTTCGGCCGCTGGCGGTTATACTTTTCCATCCGCTCCGCTTGGACCCCGCCGGAACACTGCAACTTTTAGTCCCGGTTCTACGTCATATCCATACTGGCCGGCTTTGCGACGCAATTTTAGAGAAATGAATGCGATTATGAAAAACGGACCGAAACACAGACTGGCCCCGTACCGGAAGATCCTCGAACGGAAGGCCGAGGAAGTCCGTAACAGCATGTCCGCGCAAAAGGCGGCCCAGGTGGTAGCCCGGCTGGATGTGCCCTCGGACGAAGGCGACCTCAGCCAGCATCATCACGAAGAGTGGATCTTCCTCAATCGCAACACCATCGACATGAAGTTGCTGCGGGAAGTGGCCGATGCGCTGCACCGCATCGACCAGGGCACGTACGGCATTTGCCCGGAATGCGAGGAGCCGATTTCCACCAAGCGCCTGGACGCCGTGCCGTGGGCGCGGTACTGTGTCACCTGCCAGGAACAGATCGCCGCCCGCATCGCCGACGGCGAAATGGTGGAGTTCCAGGAAGCCGACCGATGAAGCTGGTGGATTTGCGCAAGATTGCGGTCCGCCGACAATTCCGAATCCGATTCCAGATTTCGAACGGTCTGGAGTGTGTCGTCAACCAGCACGGTGTCGCGCAAGTGCCGGCATTGCACGGCATTCCCGATTTCAACCTCGAAAAGGAATTGGCATCGGTTTCGCAATTCGTGCTGGAGCCGGCCGCCTGCGATCCGAAAAACCCGGCGCCGGCCCGTTCGCTAACCCGCGACGAATTGGCCGCCATGGCCGATTCCTCCTTCCTGGCAGCCGCTGCCGATCACGAAGAAGAGTAGCGCGCCTCCCACTCAGCGTGGAACCGGCGGCGTCAGCCAGCGGCCTCTCGCCACGGGCCGCACAGCCGCTCGCTAACGCTCGCGGTTCCGTGCCGGGGGCTGCCGTCATCCACTTTTATGCCGCGCACCCCAGACCAGTGGGAACGGGACCGGCTGAATCGGGGTACAATACTATGGCTATTCTGTTCCACTGATTCACTTTTCCCGGAAGGGCTGGGGGATATATGGAGAAGCCAGCGCAAAATATCCAAGACAGCTTTTTGAACAACGCTCGCAAAGATAAGATTGCCCTCACGATTTACCTCATGAGCGGCGTCAAACTCTCAGGCCGGATCAAAAGCTTCGATAAGTACTCTCTGGTGCTTGAGACCAATAACCAGGAGCAACTGATTTTCAAACACGCCATTTCGACGGTTGTGACACAGCGGCCATCCCACTCCTACGGGGGCAGTCCGCAGGCGGCCGCCACGGGCGTGGCGGCCGGTGCTGCGCCCGGTTTGCCGGCGCACTCCGAGCCGTCGGAGGCCTAGACCACGCCGCTTCCGAACCCCGCCCGCGAGCGCGCCATCCTGGTCGGCGTCCAGTGGAAGACGCGCGGCGCTTCCCGGCGGCCCGGCACGGTCACGGCGGAGGACTCTCTCGACGAGCTGAGTGAATTGGCGTTCACCGCGGGCGCCGAAACCGCCGGCCGATTCCTGCAGGCCCGCCCCGGTCCCGAAGCCGCGACCCTGATCGGCGAGGGCAAAGTGGAAGAGTTGCGCGCCGCGGTCGATTCCTCGGGCGCCGACCTGGTGATCTTCGATCACGAGCTGACCCCGACGCAGCAGCGCAATCTGGAAAAAGCCATCGGCTCGAAAGTCATCGACCGCACGCAGTTGATCCTCGATATCTTTGCCTCGCGCGCCCGCACTCGGGAAGGCCGCCTGCAGGTGGAACTGGCGCAGTTGAACTACATTCTGCCGCGCCTCAGCGGGCGGGGCGTGGAGATGTCGCGTCTGGGGGGTGGCATCGGCACGCGCGGCCCGGGCGAAACCAAGCTCGAAACCGACCGCCGCCGCATCGCCAAACGCATTAAAAGAATCGAGGACTCGCTCGACGCCGTTCGGGCGGGACGCGCTCTCCATCGGCGCCGCCGCAGTGCCGTGCCGCTGGCCACGCTGGCGCTGGCCGGCTATACCAATGCCGGAAAGTCCACGCTCTTCAATCGGCTCACCCGCGCCAGCGTGCTGGCCGATCCGCGCATGTTTGCCACGCTCGATCCCACCGTGCGGCCGCTGCAACTGCCGTCGCGCCGCCGGGTTCTGGTGAGCGACACGGTCGGCTTCATCCGCAATCTCCCCACGACGCTGGTCAAGGCTTTCCGCGCCACGCTGGAGGAGGTGAAAGATGCGGCTCTGGTGTTACACGTGGTGGATGTCTCCGCTCCCGCCGCCGCCGAGCATACCGCGCACGTTTTCCAGGTTCTAGCCGATATTGGGGCCGCCGCCATTCCGCAGATCCTGGTTCTCAACAAGGTCGACCGCGTGGGCGATGCGTCCGCTACGGATGCCGAAGCCGTGAAACGGCGGCTGCTCTCGGGCTCGGCTATCGGCTCGTCCGGCCCACCAGACGCCCGTGCGGTGGCCATCTCGGCTCTCACCGGCGCAGGTTTGGACGGTCTGCTGGACTCGATCGACCAGCTTCTGCCGCTCGATCCGATGGTGAACGCCACTTTTCATTTGTCCGCCGGCGATGGCGCTACGCTGGCGCTGCTGCATGAATTCGGCAAGGTGCTGGCCACACGCTATAGCGGCGATCTCTGCGAGGTCGAAGCCGAAATTCCGGAATCTCTGGAACGCCGCCTGGCGGGCCGGCACTAGCCCGGGCTAGCGTTGTCTCTCAATCCACCCGAACCACTGCTCGAACCTCACCGGCTGCCCGCGATCGCTCCCGTAGCACCCGGCATTAACATCCGGACCGGAAACGCCGGTGGCTTGCGTGAAGGCGAAGTTCCACTGGTCACAGGTGAGAAGCGCATCCCCACCCGCGCCGGACTGCTCCAGAACCCTCTGCCTCAACTGCCCGGGATCGCGCAGCACCGCGATCCCCGGAGCGCCCAGTTGCACAAACCGCATCGGCCGCGGTGGGGCATCGCTGTAGGGAACCAGTTTCGGGGACGGCCCGTCGGGCTCCACCACCCAGACGCGCCTGTCGCCGAAGTAGCGCATCAGTTCGGTATTGCTGCCGCGGTCCAATTCCCTCGCCCACACCACCGGACAGCGGTCGAGATCCGCACAGTTGTAAACCCACTCGGAGCCCCAGTTGTGAGACAACGCATATCTCACGAAGACCAGGTGCTTCCCTCCCGAAGTTTCGAGCTGCCTCAGCACGCGCGCCCGCGCCACGTTGCCGGGCGGCGGCCAGCGCCAACTGCGCTGCTCGAACACATCGCCGGAAACACGGCCCGCCACGATCGTGATCAGCAGCATCGCGGCGCATGCCGGGGGCAGACAGCGGACCAGGTTCAGGCCCACACGGCAGCCACGCCACCTCCAACGCCGCAGAGATCGCATCCCCAGCAATACGATCAGGATCGCCAGCCCCGTGGCCGGGGCGGCATAGTGCGCGTTGTGCCAGACCTGCCCCACCAGCGAAAGCGAGAAGATCGCGGCCATCAGGAGCAGTTGCCGCAGCTTGCGGTCGTGACACTTGCGGTTGCGACAGCGGAAGGGCAGCGCGAAGAGCGGGATGGTAAGCAGCGGCCCTAAGTAGAAGCGCCAATACACTGCCGTCTTGCGCTCCAGGTCGGCGGTCAACGACCGGCGCGCGTCGTGGTAACTGGCCATCTCCCAATACACAAAGAAGTGCCGCATCAACCAGTTGTTGTAGAGCGGCTCGGCAGTGGGCTTCTGCCAGATGAAATGGGGCGCAATCGTCATGCTGGTGCGGTACAGAACGTAGGGCGCAATCCAGGGCTTGCCCGTCACGCGCGCAAAGTAGTAGCCCACACCAATCCCGGTGAGACACAGAAACACCGCCAGCGGAAGGACGATCCGGCGCCATGCCACGCTCCGGCTCGGCCCGCGTTTTCCCAGCATCCAGGAAAACAGCACCACCGCCACCGCCAGTGCTAAGAACCCGCCCTCTACCGGACGGCTGTTTGCCAGAATGGCCAGACCCGAGCCCATGGCCAACGCCAGACGCCAGCCGGGCGCCCGCATCATTCTGGGCAGAGCCCCGAGCACCAGCGCGCCGCCCGCGGCGGCCACCGATCCGCCCCAGTACGAGTTCATCCAATAAGTGGACACGCCGATCCGGAGCACCACCAGCAATGCTCCCAGCAGTGCCCAACGCGGCGGCAACCAGCCCTGCAGCATCCAGCAGATTGCGCCGCACATCAGCCCCGCACTCAGCCAGACGCCCATCCAAGGATGTCCGAACAGCACCTGCCCAACGGCCAACGCCGCTGCCGGCGCGATGGGAAAAGCACTCGCGTAGACCGGCCGAACCAGGATGTGGATGCTTTCGAAATGCATCCAGAACGGGTGCTGCGGATTCACCAGGCGGCCGTGCGCGAAGGTATCGGCCGCCAGCAGGAAGCTGAACTCGTCATGGGCGCTCGGCTCGGGGACGGCGAATACCGGCAGCAACAGGGCCCGCAGCACCAGCGGGGCTGCCGCGGCCAGCAGGATCGCCAGTCTCCGGCGCCGCGCCAGCAGCGCCAGAGGACGCTCCCACCAGCCCAGCCATCGCAACCTGAACCGGGAGGCCAATAGCACCGCCGCCAACACCGCGAATGCCAGTACGGTGTCCGGGCTGGGCGCTGCCATGCCGCTCGAAAGCCAATGTGGCATATAGCGTTAAGCTAGTCTAGCGCATGAAGATCCTCACGCTGGCGAGTGCGGTGTACCGCCAGGTTCACCGATCCCTCTTGAAGAACCACAACCAGAACTCCTGAGTGCCGGCACCTACACGGTACCTTGCCTCGAAGCCACATTCGTTTGCACAGCGTACGGCCTGTTGATCGGACATCGCCAAACCAACCCACGTTTCGTTCGCCTTTGACTTGTCAGCGGTGTTCCCTCGAACCTGGAACTTAAATAATCCTCCTGGCACCAGAAGCCGTTGGGTTTCCCGGACATAATTCGCGATGATCCGGTAGCTGGGAATGTGCTGGAATACCCAAGCTGAAAATGCGAAATCGAACGGCAGTGCCGGGATGACGCCAAGGTCCATGCCGTTGTTCTGGTACACCTTCGCATTTGGGTAGTGATTGAGAGCGAGACGGGCTTGCCGGACCATTTCACCGCTCACGTCCACCGCATGCACTTCGCCGAACATCCGGGCAAGCGCCCTGGTTACCCGTCCGGCTCCGCATCCGATCTCCAGGACGCGCATCCGATCAGGAGATTTTCCCTGGCAGACGTTCACCATGTCTGTGAGAATGTGGTCGGCCACGGCCCTATCGCCGGAAGCGAAGAACTCCTCATCCGTCCAGTCGTCTTTTCCGGTCGCTACAAAATGTCGTGCATTCTCACGAGCCCGGGTGTCCCAGTCATGCTCCATTAACTCGAGTTGATCCCTGGTCCCGAATCGGGCGCGGAAATACGTCCGGCGGAGCTTGTGGTAGACCGGCCGAAAAATTGCCTTGAGATCCTTCTTGGGTAGCACAACCTATTTTCGCTCCGCTTTTTGAAACCAGATGTAACAATGATTTCCGATCCGGCCAGCTTGGGGTGATTTCAGCAGGAGCAAATCCAGATAACGAAACGGAAAGAGGAGCCAACCGAAAACGCCGTGCGCCAGAATCCGCCACCACCGCCACGGCAGCATCAGTTTCAGGTACTCCAGCAGAAAAACGAGAATCGTGGCGGTAGGCCCGGTTCTCCAGCCTTTCGCAACAACACGCAGGTTTCCGCCCATGGATTCAAGACCTTCCGGGGTGAAGCGGCGGTAGTCTTTCGGACACTCGTGGAACGGATGACAAAACGGCGTAACAACATGAGCAAAACCACCGGGTTGGAGGACTCGTTCGATTTCCTTCATCACGATTTCAGGAAGCCTGACGTGCTCCAAAACTGCATCACATTCGATTCGCTGAAAAATAGCGTCGGGGAAAGGAAGGTGCGTTACATCCGCAACAACATTGACACCGGGAAGCCCGAACAGGTCAAGGTTGATGTAGCCGTCCACGATACAGCCGCCGCCGCCAATGTAGAGATTCCAGCGGCCCAGCGGGGCAACGATGTTCTCTCTTGGGTTCATTATGAACGGTCCAGGCGGCTCCAGAGCGCGGCGAATCCGGTCCACAAGACGGCGGGAATTTCGTTGCAGATAAAGCCGCTCAACGCTTCCCCTATCGGTATTGGGATCGGTCTTCATGCTCGCTAGAATTTTAGCCACACTTGTGCCGCAACTCGGGAAGCCTTGCGGCGTCTGCGCCGCCACGGTCTTTAACGGCCGCTGAACGGCCCTGGCTGGCGGCATCTGCCTTCAGGTCGCAGGGCCATTGGGCCATTGCCGTTCACCCTTCCGGATCCATGTCATCTATACTAACCTTTCATGACGAATCCCCGCATCGTACTGGCGTGTTGCGTTCTATTGATCTCGCCCGGCTGCCACCGCCACAAAAAAGTTGCGCCCATCACCGAAATCGCGGTAGCGAGCGACACGCACCAAGAGCGCCTGCGCGGCGTCTACCCGGGCAACGAAGGATGGAAATGGACCGCTCCCGTCTTCGCCTTCACACTCGATCCGCCCCCGGCAGCAGGGCCGGTATACCTCGAACTGGACTTCACAGTTCCCGACGAACTGATGGAAAAGGCAACCGCGGTGACTGTCGTTGCCAAGGTCAATGGCGCCGAAGTCACCCGCAGAACATACCAGAAGCCTGGCCGTAATCTACTCGCGTGCCAACTCTCCGCTCAGTCTCTGACGCGGCGTCCAGCCGAGGTCGAGTTCTCGGTGGATCATAGCTACACCGATCCCGCCACTTCCCAGGTCAGGGGGCTCATCGTCGTTTCCGTAGGTCTCAAGGAGTATGAGCAGACCGCCGAATTTCGCGATGGCGAGATGGCCAAGTCGCGCCAAGCATACGAAGAGGTTCTCAAACAACGAAACCTGCAACTTCCGATCGAGAAGCAAAAGGAAATCATGAGGCTGTTCCACGATCTCCCGATTTGGGAGAGCATGCGTTTCCACAACGTGAAAATCCTCAAGAATCCGCTCGACCTGTGGATGCTGCAGCAGATCGCCTTCGAGGTGCGGCCGGACTTCGTGATCGAAACCGGCACCTGGTACGGCGGCTCCGCGCTCTACTGGGCCCATACGCTCAACGGGATGGGCCTGGAAAACGCCCGCGTGTTAACGGTCGATATCCAGGACCTCACCAACGAGGGCGCCTCGTCTCACCCGCTGTGGAAGAAATACGTCGAGTTCTTTAAAGGCAGTTCGACCGATCCCAAGATCGTGGCAAAGTTCGCGCAACGGGTCCGCAACCAGCGGGTGATCGTCAACCTGGATTCCGATCATTCGATGCCTCACGTCCTCCAGGAATTGCGGATGTACGGACCCCTGGTCAGCCCCGGTAGCTATATGGCCGTAGAGGACACGCACCTCGACGGCGTCCCCACTCACCCCGAGCAAGGCCCCGGCCCGATGGCGGCGGTGGTGCGGTTCCTGGCCGAAGGCGGCAGTAAAGATTTCGAACAGGATTTCACCCGGGAAGCCGTGGTCATGACCTCCTACCCGGGCGGCTTTTTGCGGCGGAAGTGACGCCGGCAAGGCGGGCGCTAGCGGGAATGTTGGAATCCATGGGCGGCGCCTGGCGAACTCGTCACCGCTGATACAATCGATGATCGTGCAGGCCCTCCTGATCTTCGCGGTCTACTTCGTGCTCTACTTTTTCAACTCCATGGCGCCCGAGTCGAGCTTCGATGGCTCGCGGTATCATCTGGGCCTGGTGGCGCGCTACCTGCGCGAGCACGGCTTCCACCGCATCACCTGGAATCTCTATGCGAGCCTCTCCGAGGGCGCCGAGATGCTGTACCTGGATAACGAGCGATGCTCCAACTTTCATGTCCCACACCCTTGACCAGCCATCGTTTTGAGCTTTATCTTCACGGGGTATATAATGGCCGTGCGCCATCCTGAAGAGCTCCCAAATGGCTAAGATTGCTTTCCTGTCGATCTGCGACCGCAACGCGCACGGGCTGCGCATGATGTCGTCGATCCTGCGGCGCAACGGCCATGAGTGCCACATCGTATTTCTGAAACGGTACGGACGCAGTCCCTCGGTTGAAGCCGAGCCCGACGACTATCCGTGGATCGGCATCGACACGCGCGGGCGCGAGTTTCGCTACGCCCATGGCTCGCCCATCACGCAACGGGAACTCGAACTGCTTCGCGGTCTGCTGGAGCGCATTCGCCCGGACGCCATCGGGATGAGCGTCACCACGCCGTTGCGCAAGCGGAATATGCAGGTGACGCGGTTCGTCAAGAGCTTTTCCGATGCGCCCGTGATCTGGGGCGGGTACGATCCGACGGTGAACACCGGCGATTGCCTGGAACATTGCGATTACGCGTGCGTTGGCGAGGGCGACGTCACGATCCTCGGGGTGGCCCGGCACCTGGATGCCGGGGAGAACCTGGACGGCATAGCCAATCTCAGCTACCGGCGCGGCGGGTCCACCGTTACGGTCCCGCGCGGGCCCCTGGTACACGACCTCGACTCGCTGCCCTGGCGCGACAATTGTCCGGAGTATAAGTACTTCATCGAAGACGATCGACTGATCGAGAGCTATCCCATCCTGACAGATCGCCAGGCAGGAATTTACCAGACGATCACGTCCCGGGGGTGCCCGTACCGCTGCACTTATTGCTGCGAGCCGTCGCTGAAGGACATCTACACCGGCGAGAAGTTTCTGCGCCGCAGATCGGCGCACGACACGGTCGCTGAACTGGCTGAGGCAAAGAAAGAATACGGGGCCACCGAGATCATGTTCGAAGACGAGATCTTCGGAATGGACCGTAAGTGGTTACGGGAGTTCGTTCCCTTGTACCGGGAGCAGGTCGGTCTGCCCTTCAGCGCGTACCTATATCCGACGCGAAACATCGGTATGCTGCTGCCCATGCTCAAAGAGGCGGGATTGACGTCGTGCTGTGTTTCCTTGCAGTCCGGCAGTGAGCGCATCCACAAGGATGTCTTCGACAGGCCTTACGACCGCGAGCTGTTTCTGAAGACGATACGGCTGTGCCGGTCTTTGGGCGTTGTGTTCTATACGGATATTATTACTTTCAACCCGTATGAAGAAGAGAGTGATCTTGAGAAAACACTCGATGCCTTGCTGGATATCAAGGGTCCGTACGGGTTGTGCATCAACAAGCTGTTTGTGCTGCCGGGCACGCCGCTCGCCGAACAAATGCGCCGCGACGGCAAAGCGATCGACGGATCGCGGGACGGGCTGTTCGCCTACTATTGCCGGCTCTTTTCGATTGCGTCCTTGTCGGCGTTCTCCAGGCCGGTGGTGCGCGTGGTGAAGCGTTTTGGTATATTCCGCCGCCAACCTGCGCTGGTCAACATGGCGGCAATCGAGCTCGGTTTTCGGGTTGTGAACGCGCTTCACCGGCGGGCGCTGCTGCTGCGGGATTTCCTGACGCCGCGTGCGGCGGGAGCGTCATCACCAGCGAACGGGCCGGCCAGTCCACCGGCGACGGATGTCGGGACGAAGGTAGCTTCCGAAGCCATACTGGTCCGGATTTCAGACCAGACAACAAACTAAGATTTCGACGGAGTCGTTGCCCAGTACGATCGGTTTCCCGACCCCTTCATATCGAGGGGCGGCGACGTGTCCGTGAAATACGCTATCATGACCCGGAACCGGGACCCAGGAATGGAAACTCCGGTTCCATGGAGCCATGACCCGCAAACGCCGCTTGCTTCTATTGTCCGGTGTCTTAGCGATCGCGTCCTTCTTCCGCTTCTACCATCTGGCGGCGACCCCGCCGGGCCTCTACATAGACGAAGCGATGGACGGCGTGAACGCCCAAAATGTCGCGCAGACCGGGCAGTTCAAGGTGTATTATCCCGAAGACAATGGCCGCGAGGGATTGTATGTGAATATCCTTGCCCTGGCATTCAGATATCACCTCTTGCCCGATACCGCGCCATGGTCGGTGAGGATGCCGGCGGCCATTACCGGGGTGCTCACGGTGCTGGGAGTGTATCTGCTGGCGACCGAATTATTCACCGGGAGCATCGCTCTTCTCTCGGCTTTCCTGCTTGCCACATCTTTCTGGCACATCAATTTTTCGCGCATTGGCTTCCGCGCGATCCTGGCGCCTTTCTGTTTGTCCTGGGCCATGTATTTCCTGCTGAAAGCACTCCGTGGAAACAACCCGCGGAATGGCGCCCAGCGAGGCGGAGAGGGGACCGCAAAGTACTTTCTATACGCGATGGCAGGCGGCGTGTTTTACGGCCTTGGATTCTACACCTACATCGCCTTCCGTATCACGCCGCTTCTCTTGTCGGTCCCGATCCTCTTCTTCCGTAAAGGGCCGGCGGCCTGGAAATGCGCGGTGTTCTTTCTGACCGTCACCTTCCTGGTTGCGCTGCCGATCGGCTGGCACTATCTGCAACATCCCGCCGACTTCTTCAGCCGCACCGCACAGGTTTCCGTCACGAGATCCGCGACACCCCTTGCCGTGGTAGCCGGGAACACGTATAAGACGGCGCTGATGTTCAACTGGCGCGGAGACCGTAACTGGCGGCACAATGTTTCCAGAGAGCCGCAGTTGTATTGGCCAGTCGGGATATTCTTCCTCCTGGGAACGATTCTCGGCGCGGCCGCCTTTCGGAAGAGAGATTCCGGACCCGCGGCCGGCGATTCGCGATTCGCAATTCTATTTCTGATTGTCTGGTTCATCCTCGGCGCCCTGCCGGCAATCCTTTCGAATGCGGGCGTTCCACACGCCATGCGAGCGATCCTCATGGTGACGCCGGCCATGATCTTCGCGGCGATCGGCGCGTTCTGGATCTATTGCCGGCTGGCCACGAAACTGGATGCGCGCTGGATGGCGGCCGTCACGGCATGCTTCCTGGCCTTCCTGGGCGCCGCGGCATATCGGCAGTATTTTGTGACCTGGGCAAGGAATCCCAATGTGGCCGCGGCATTCGATGCCGACTGCGTCGCGATCGGCAACCGGATCAACGCGCTCCCGCCGTCGGCCGAAAAGTACGTGGTCGTTGCCGGCGGCATCCTCGACTACGGCATTCCCTCTATCGCGGAAGCGGCCTTGTACGTCACGCATTCATTTGTCCCCGACGCAGCCGCGCAAAAGCACGTGGGCCACATCCACTTTCTCCTGCCCAACGAAATCGATCAGATCCCGAGCGGCACCGCAGCGAGTGCGATATTCGAGATTCGATAGGGAGACGCAATCGGGCGTGCTGCTCAAGATCAAGTCGTGAGGTAAAAGCAACCCTACTCGTATTTCAGCGCCGCCACCGGCGAGATGCGCGATGCCCGCCAGCCGGGCGCCAGAGCGGCCAGCAGCGCCACCAGAGCCAGCACCGCCGCGGCCAGCGCCAGGACGGCCGGTTCGGCTCCTTTGACACCGAATAGTTGGGATTCCACTATGCGGCTCAGTGCCAGCGCGGCGGCCAGCCCGATGGCGATTCCCAGCCCAGCCATGCGGCCGGCTTCCCACAGGATCAGGCGCAGCACGGCCGCCGGGCGCGCGCCCAGCGCCATCCGCACGCCGATCTCGGACGTGCGGCGCGCCACCGCGTAGGCCACCACGCCGTACAACCCGATGGCCGCGAGCAGCGTCGCCAACAGTCCGAAGGCGCCCGAGAGCAGCGCGATCAGCCGCTCGGTGTAAATGGACTCCCCGATCCATAGGTCCATCGGCTTCAGCTCGCCCATGGGCACGTTGGGGTCGGCGGCGCGCAACACCTGGCGGATCTCCGAGGCGATACGGCTCTCGTCTCCGGCGGTGCGCACATAGAACTGCAGCCGTTCCGGCTTGTCCCACTGCGAGTAGGGGTAATACCACGTCTCCTTGGCGGGATTGCGAACGTCCACGCGGCTGTCCGCCACCACGCCCACAATCTCGATGTCCAGCACGGGATGGTTGCTGGCGCCGCTCATCATGTGGCGGCCCACCGGGTCGCGCCCGGCAAAGTATTTCTTCGCGAAGGTTTCGTTGACTAGCGCGACCTTGGGCGCGCCGGCCTGGTCGCGATCGGTGAATTCCCGGCCTTCCCGCAGCGGAATGCCAACGGCGCGGAAGAAGCCCGCGCCGGCGCCGACAATCGAGGATCCCACGTACTCGTCGGGCCCGGGCTGGTAGCCTTCCACGGTGAGATTGCCGCCGCGGTTTCCCCAGGAGAACGGACCGTCGGCCGCCGCGCCCACGCCGGTCACGCCCGGAATGGCGGCCAGCCTCGCCTGAAAATCGCGGTAGAAGGCCGTCGCCTCGGCAGCCTGCGGCCGGCTGGTTGACGCGTTCACCCCGAACATGAGCAGCCGCTGGGTGCGGAAGCCCAGGTTCACGCGCGTGAGGTTCATCAAACTGTTGGTGAACAGGCCCGCACCCACCACGAGCAACAGGGAGAGCGCCACTTGCGCGACCACCAGTGCCTGGCGGAAGCGCGCCGGCCCGCCGGTCACGTTGAGGGCCTGGTTTTTCAAAGTCGCCGCCAGATTCGGCCGGGTGGCCTGGAGCGCGGGGATCAGCGCGAACAAGAGGCCGCTGGCTACCGAGAGCGCCACCGTGAAGCCAAGCAGCGGCACGCTCAATTGCGCGCTGAGCCAGGGCCCGGCGGCATCCTCGGGCAGCAGCCGCAGCAAGGCCGCCAGGCTCAGGTGCGCCACCGGCAGTCCGAGCGCGCCGCCCGCCACCGCTACCATGAGACCCTCCACCAGCAGTTGCTTGAGCAGCGAGGCGCGGCTGGCGCCGACGGCGAGGCGAATGGCAATCTCACGCTGCCGCCCGGCGGCGCGCGCCAACATCAGGTTGGCCACGTTGGCGCAGGCGATCAGCAGCACCAGCCCCACCATCGCCATCATCACCTGAAGCGGTTTTCCGAACTGCTCGCCCAGCGCGTTGATGCCGTGGGCCGCCGGCTTGAGCTGCGCCCGGTGGTTGAGAAACTCGTCGCGGGCCTTATCGGTGCGCATGCGCCCCATGCCGGCCAACTCTTCGGTGAGGATGGAGCGGTAGACCACGTCGGTGGCCGCCTGCGCCCGTTGCACGGTGGTCGCGGGCTTGAGCCGCGCGAACAGGTTCAAGAAGCGGAATTTGCGGTCTTCCAGCGCGTCCCAGGTGGGCCGCACGGCCTTCTGCATGGCGATGGGCACATACAACTCCGGCGTATTCCCCGAGATCAGGCCGTGGAAACGCGCCTCCACGACACCCACCACCAGCGGATGGCCGTTGACCGCGATGGTCTGGTTGAGAATCGCGGGCGACGAGGCCAGTTTGTTGGCCCAGTAGTTGTAGCCCAGCACCGCAACCGGGCTGGCGCCGGGCGCGCCATCGTCGCTCGGCGCAAGCACGCGCCCCAGGGCGGCGCCCACCCCGAGCGTGCGGAAGAAATTGCCGGAGACCATCTCCACGAGGGCCTGTTCGGAGTTGCCCTGTCGCGTGAGGGTCACGCCGGCGCTCATGCGCGCCACCATGCCACTAAAGGCCGCGTCGCGGTCGCGCAGGTCGCGGTACATCGGGTAGGAGTAGACCGAAGTTCCGGGGCTGTCGCTGGTGCTGGTTCCCGGCGGGTTGTAAGTGGATTGGAGCACCAGCAGGCGCTCCGGATCGGCGACCGGAAGCGAGCGAAGCGTCACCTGGTCGAGCAGCGAAAAGATGGCGGTGTTGGCGCCGATGCCGAGGGCCAGCGAAACGACGGCCACTGCGGTGAACAAAGGGCTGCGCCGCAGCGTGCGAAAGGAAAAGGCGATGTCTTTCCACATGGGCGTTTCACCAAACCGACCCACATCTGGGTCACTTTCTTTCAAAAACAAAGAACTTAAGTCTGAAACCGACCCACATCTGGGTCGGTTTGCCAGATTAGACGGATCGCCGGCGCTACCGATAGCGCCCCAGGATCGCGTTCCAGCGCACCTTCAGCGGATCGAGAAAAGCCGCGATCCCGCGCCACATGCCGACCTTGGTGCCGGCCACGTCGTTCCAGCGCACCGGCACTTCCACGGCGCGGAATCCCAGCCGCCGGGCGATGAACAGCACCTCCACGTCGAACCCGAAACCGTCCAGCCGCTGGCGTTTGAAGATCTCGCGAGCCGCGGCCGTTTGGAAGAGTTTGAAGCCGCACTGGGTGTCGTGAAACGGCAGGCCGGTGATGGCGCGGATCACCAGGTTGAAAAAGCGTCCCACGTATTCCCGGAAAAGGGGCTGGCGCACGCCGATGAGCGAGCGGTCGAGAGCCCGCGAACCAATGGCCGCGCGCGCCTGTTCGCGGTCCACCGCGGCGGCTAGCTTCTCCAGTTCCTCGATGGGCGAGGAAAGATCGGCGTCCGTGAAGAGCGCCCACTCGCCTCTGGCTTCCAGCATGCCGTGGCGCACGGTGTAGCCTTTGCCGCGATTGCCGGGGTTGAGCAGCACGCGGGCGCCCGAGTTGCGGGCCAGTTCCACGGTGGCGTCGCGCGAGCCGTCATCCACCACGACGATCTCGGCGAATTCCCACGAAGTGGCCTCCAACCAGGCTTGGACTGTCCGCAAGGTAGCCGGCAACCGCTTCTCTTCGTTGTACGCAGGAACGATAATGGAAATGGATCTTCGCAATGGAAGGATTATAATAACCGACTTCCGTTGCTAGTGGCCTTCGATGTCGTCGAGGCGTTGCTCGTGGGCTAGGGCTATGCGCTCCAGCGCTTTGATGGATTCGTGCTCGATTTCGATGATGCGGGTGAGTCCGGCGAACCGGTTTTCATTGTCCCGCTGCATGTTGAAGATGAGCTGCACGGTTTCGGTTATGCCTTGAAGCTTGGTTTCGATGATTTCGAAGCGTTGCTCAGGTGTCATGAAGTGGCTTCCTTCTTAGTGTAGCTCAGATGGGCTCAGCACATGCCGAAATCGGCGATAATAGCTGATTCCCACATTATAGGAGACTGATTTGTCGCTAGAAGACGAGCTGCTCAAACAACGCCTGTCGCGCATTCGCGAGATCGAGGCCCTGGGCTACCGCGCGTACGGACAGCGGTTCGAGTTCACCCACACCATTCCGGACATCCTGGCGGGCTACGGCTCGAAGACCGCCGAAGCGCTGGCGCCGGAGGTGCGCGTCCGCGTCGCCGGGCGCCTGATGGCGCTGCGCCACATGGGCAAGGCCGGCTTCGCGCATTTGCAGCAAAACGGCGAGCGGTTGCAGATCTACGTGAAGAAAGACGCCGTGGGCGAGCGCGACTTCCAGCTTTTCAAGATGCTGGATATCGGCGACATCGTCGGGGTGGAAGGCTACCTGTTCCGCACCCGCACGGGCGAACTCAGCATTCATGCGGACAGACTGGAGTTCCTTTCCAAGACGCTGCTCTCCATGCCGGAGAAGTGGCACGGACTGGAAGACGTGGAGATTCGCTATCGCCAGCGGTATCTGGATCTGATTGCCAATCCGGAGGTGCGGAAAGTCTTCGTCACGCGCGCGCGCATCATCTCTTCCCTGCGGCGCCAACTGGAGGCCAAGGGCTTCATCGAAGTGGAAACGCCCATGATGCAGCCGCTCTATGGCGGCGCGGCGGCGCGTCCCTTTGTGACGCATCACAACACCCTGGATATCGATCTCTATCTGCGCATCGCGCCGGAGTTGTATTTGAAGCGCCTGATCGTGGGCGGCATGGAGCGGGTCTATGAAATCAACCGCAACTTCCGCAACGAGGGCCTTTCCAAGAACCACAACCCCGAGTTCACCATGCTGGAGTTTTACCAGGCCTACACGGATTTCCGCGGTCTGATGGACCTCTCGGCAGAACTGCTGGGGCAGGTGGCGCTGGAAGCGACCGGCGGCCACCAGGTGGAATTCGACGGCCACCACCTCGATTTCAGCCGCTTCGATCGCTACACCATGCGCGAGGCCGTGGCGCATTTCTGGGAAGGCGACGGCAAGCCTACCGTGGAACAGGCCGGCGATCCGCAATGGCTGAGCCGCCACTCCGCCAAAGCCACGCCCGGCGAAGCGCTGACGGAGCTGTTCGAACGCCACGCGGAGCACAAGCTGATCCAGCCGACGTTCGTTTACGACTATCCGGTGGAAACCTCGCCGCTCTCCAAACAGAAACCCGACGATCCGACGCAGGTGGAGCGTTTCGAGATCTTCGCCGCGGGGATGGAAATCGGCAACGCGTTCACCGAGCTGAACGATCCGCAGGAACAGCGCCGCCGCTTCGAAATGCAGATCGCCATGCGGGAGCGCGGCGACGAAGAAGCGCACCAGATGGACGAGGACTACGTGCGCGCGCTGGCTTACGGCATGCCGCCGACCGGCGGGGAAGGCATCGGCATCGACCGCCTGACCATGATTCTGACGGGCTGCCGGTCCATCCGCGACGTGATCCTGTTCCCGCTGCTGCGGCCGGAAGGCCCCATCGAACTGGTGAGCCTGATGCGCGAACTCGACAAGCTGTGAAGTCCACCTTCGAGCTGTTCATCGCCAGCCGCTATCTGCGGGCCCGCCGCAAGCATGCGGTGGTGTCGGTCATCACGGTGATTTCGGTGATTGGCGTGGCGGCGGGGGTGATGGCGCTGGTGATCGCGATGGCCGTGACTACCGGGATGCGCAACTCACTCGAACGCAGCCTGCTGGGCGCCATGGCGCACATCAACGTAATCCCCAAGGTGCCAGGTGAAGGCATCGAGGATTGGCGGAGCCTGATGGCCAAGCTGCGCCAGGCGCCGCACGTGACGGCGGCCGCGCCGGAGCTTTATAGCCCGATCATGGTGACGGGCGTGCAATCGGGCCTGGGCGTGGTCAAGGGCATCGACGTGGGCGCGGAGCTGGCAGTGAGCGAAACACTGCGCCATTTGCAGGCCGGATCGCTCGATCTGCTGCGCGACCCCACGGCCAAGCCGCCGGGCATCGTGCTGGGCCGGCGCATGGCGGAGGATGGCGCGATCCGGGTGAATAACCGCGTCCGCGTGCTCTCTCCCCAGGGTGGCGAACTCACGCCGTTCGGCAACACCCCGACGGTCCGCGAGTTTCGCGTGGTGGGTATTTTCGAGAGCGGCTTCTACGATTTCGACGAACACTACGCCTACGCTTCCATCGCCGCGGTGCAGAGAATGCTGGGGCTCGAAGACCAAGACGAAGTGAACGACATCGCGCTGATGGTGGACGACCTCAACCGCGCGCCGGAGATCGCCAAAGAGCTGGAGAAGCTGCTGGGCACGCACTACACCGCGACCGCCTGGCAGGAGCAAAATTCCAAGCTGTTCAATGCCCTGAGCGGCGAGCGGATTGTGACCATGATCGTGATCGGGCTGATCGAGCTGGTGGCGGCGCTGAACATTCTGATCGTGCTGGTGATGATGGTGATGGAAAAGTACCGCGACATCGCGGTGCTGATGTCGATGGGAGCGCGGCGCCAGCAGATCCGCAAGATTTTCGTGCTGCAGGGCGTGCTGATTGGGGTGGTGGGCAGCGCCATCGGGCTGGCGGTGGGCTACCCGCTCTGTTACCTGGCTGACAAGTACCGCTGGATCCGCATCGACGAATCGGTGTATGCCTTCTCCTACGTGCCGTTCGAAGCGCACTGGGTACACGGCATCTGGATCGCGGCGGTAGCCATTGCGATCAGCTTTCTGGCGACGCTTTACCCCGCGAAGAACGCCACGCGCATTGCGCCGGCGGAAGTGCTGCGGTACGAATGAGGCGTGGCTACTGGGCCAGCGTGAAGTTGACGTCCACCGTGGTTTCCACCTGGACCGGCTGGCCGTTCAGCAGTGTAGGCCGGTAGACCCACTGCCGGACGGCATCCATGGCCGATTGAACCAGCAGGGGATGGCCACCGAGAACATGAACCTCCTGCACGGTGCCGTCCTTGGCGATGATGACAGCGAGATGAACGACACCCTCGACGCCAAGGGACTTGGCCGAGTCCGGGTACACGGGCGTCACTCTCTTCAGCACCATGGCCGCCTGCACGTTGCCGCCGACCTTGATCATTTGTGGCACGGGCGGTTGAGCGCCCGGCGCGAGGATCTGGATGGACACGCCGTTGCCGTTGCCACCCTGGAAGCGAGTGGTCAGATGTTCGTCGAAGTCTTTGGCCGCCTGGGCGATTTTCTGCAAAGCTTCGTCGGAGTAAATATCGCCTTCGTGCACCGGCAGCCTGGAGATCAGTTCGTCGCGAGCCTGCTGTGAGAGCCCGTCCACGTTGATGTGCTGGATGCGCAGAGGAGGCTCGGGCTCGCCTGGTGGTGGCGGCGGGAGCGGGCTGCCATCCAGCGCGCGGCCGAACATGCCGCCGCTGACTCTTGATGCGGTGATGCTCATGCCGCCATATGGCCGGGCCTGGACGCCGGCTGACACCGTCGCCGACTGGGCGCCCGTAAACTGCGGTTGAGCGTTGGCCAGATCGAAGGTAATCTGGACCACGCGCGTGACGCCGGCCGAATCGCTGGTGAAGTGCCACTGCAAGACGGATTGCAGCGTGGTCTTGCGCAATTCGTCCGGACCGCTCAGCACGCGCGCATCGGCGACATTGCCCTTGGCGTCGAGCTTGACTTCCACGGACAAGATCCCCTGGATGCCCGCGCGCACGGCCGCTACGGGATAGTCCACCGGCGCGCGATGCAGTAGAGAGGCGCCGTTCATCGCGACGGTGACGCCGGGGTCATCTCTGACCTGGGGCGCCGCGGTCAGCGGAAACGTCCCGGTTGCCAGCCAGCAGGCCGCCACCAACACAGCCACTCTCGCCGTGAGGGCGGAAATCAAACGCGTTTTGGACATACGGGCCTCCCTAAGAATGAGCATAACTCGAACCGCGAAGAGCCGCTGCGCCAGAAATGACGGGCGGCTACTGGTTCAGCGTGAAGTTGATGTCAACCGTGGTTTCCACCTGGACCGGCTGGCCGTTTAGCAGCGTCACCCTGTAGACCCACTGTTTGACGGCGTCCATGGCCGCAGAAATCAGCAGGGCCGGGCCGCCGAGAGAATGAATCTCCTGGATGGTGCCGTCTGGGGCGATGATGACGGCGAGATGAACGACGCCCTCGACGCGGGCGGACTTGGCGAGGTCCGGGTACACCGGCGTCACTTTGGTCACGACCATGGCGGCTTGCACGTTGCCGCCGACCTTGATTCTCTGCGGCGCGGACGGTTGAGCGCCCGGCGCGAGGATCTGGATTGACACGCCGTTGCCGTTGGCACCCTGGAAGCGGGTGGTCAAATGCTCGTCGAAGTCTTTGGCCGCCTGGGCGATTTTCTGCAAGGCTTCGGCGGAGTAGATATCGCCCTCATGTACGGGCAGCCTGGAGATCAGTTCGTCGCGAGCCTGCTGCGGGAGCCCGTCCACGTTGATGGCCTGGATGCGCAGCGGAACCCCGTCCCTGGTGAAGCTCGGATGCCCCCCCGTCGAAGCGTCCACGTTGATGGCCTGGATGCGCAGCGGAACCTCGACCTGGCCTGGTGGCGGTGGTGGCGGGGCCGGGCTACCGGCCGGTACGGAGCCGATGATGCCCCCAACGACGCCACCTGCTACGCCGCCCGACACGCCACCTACTACGCCATTCACCATGCCCCCCGAAACCGTCATCGATTGAAGAGCCGGCTGCGCCGCCGGCGTATTGGGCAGTTCGAAGGTGATCTGGACCACTCGGGTGGTCCCGGCCGAATCGCTGGTGAAGTGCCACTGCAAAACGGATTGCAGCGCGGCCTTGCGCAGTTCATCCGGCCCGCTCAGCACATGCGCGTCGATGACATTGCCCTTGGCGTCAGTCTTGACTTCCACGGACAAGGTTCCCTGGATACCCGCGCGCAGGGCCGCGGCCGGATACTCCACCGGCGAACGGTGCAGCAGGGAAGCGCCGTTCAACCCAACGGTGACGCCGGGGGCATCGTTGACCACTTGGGGCGCCGCCATCAGCGGAAACGTCCCGGTTACCAGCCAGCAGGCCGCGATCAGCACAGCCAAGCTCGCGGTCAGGGCGGAGATCAAACGCGTTTTGGACATACGGGCCTCCGTGAGAATGAGAATAACCCTTTGTTTCAAGTGCCGTTTGCGCAGGAACAGCGGGGCGGGCGCGAGGTCGAGGCCGCCGCGCGAGCCGGCGATGGCCAGCAGCGCATCCATATACTCGTCGCGCTGCTGGGTGATTTCAATGGCGAGGCGGTCGACTTCCTGCTCGCGCGCCAGGCCTATCTCGCCCAGCAGCCACCAGATGGCGGGGTGAAACCAGAAGGCGGCGCGCACCAGTTCTTCGACCAGCGTGAAGAGCCAGTCGCGTCGCCGCACGTGCAACACTTCGTGGCAGAGGATGGCGTCTTGCACGCGGGCGTCCAGGGCCGGGAAGGCCTTGGGCAGCAGCACGACGGGATGGCGCCAACCGAACGTGACGGGGCTGAGGACGTCGCCGGAAACGCGCAGCGAGGCCTCGACGCCCCAAGTTGGCGCCGGATGGAGCGGCTGGGACCGGCGCCGATAACGGCGCAATTTCCAAAAGCCCACCGCCAGCCAGAAGAGGCGGACCAGCGCGCCCGAGGCCAGCACCAGCAAAGCGATTTCGCCGCGGGGAATGGAGACGCGCGACGCGTGCGTGGCCGGCCGCACAGCCGTGACCACGGTGATGACCTCGACCGTGCCGGCGATGATCGCCGGCTTCCAGGGCTGCGCCAGCGGCAACAGCAGGCAGGCCGCCAGCAGGATGTACCAGTAGACCAGCCGGGCGCCCGGTTGCCGCAGACGCAGCAGAGCCGGAACAAACGCCGCAAGGCCCACCAGCATCCCGATCTGGAGGCTGTACGACACCAGGTTGTTCAGGATGAGGCCGGTGCTCATGGTTTTTTCCTCAGGTGCGCAATTTCTTCCAGATCTTCGCGGGAGAGGTCGTGCTCTTCGACCAGGTGCACCAGCAGCGGCGAGGCCGAGCCGTTGAAGACGCGGTTGACGAAATCGCGGACCATGGCGCCGACGACCTGGCGTTGCGGCTGGGCCGGGCGGTAAACATAAGCGCGTTCGGCCTGGGACTTTTTGAGGTATTTCTTGTGTTCGAGCACCTTCATCATGGTCATGACGGTGGTATAGGCGATTTTACGCTTCTCGAGCAACGCCTCGTACACGTCGCGCACGGTGGAGCTGTCGTGCTGCCAGACGATCTTCATGATCTCGAGCTCCTGCTCGGTGAGGGTAGTGCTGCGCCTTCGCATACTAATTAATTAGTACTAAATGGACGAGATGTCAAGAGAAAAGTGACGTGGGGCAGGCTGTTCAGCCTGCGGACCCGCTTTCCAGCGGCTGAAGCCATGCCCTGATACAAACCAGATCATAACCTCATACAGCCGGAAATGTAGAAACTCCAGCGACCGGCCTCCGGCCGGTCGAACACCGGCGGCAAGACCGCCGGCGCTACCAGTTGGTCTTAACGGAACTTGAAAATGTAGAAACTCCACAGCCGGCTGAAAGCCGGCTGCGGCCAGAATTGGCCGCCCCACCTGAGCGGCGGCACTTCAGGGCTTGTGATTTTTGCGAACTAAAGCGGCGGTGCGACGTAGTATGCAGCATGTGAGCACTCAGGCAGCGGGCGACGTGTACGATGACGGCGCGCAGCAGAAGGCGCCGGACGGCTACTCCTGGCGGAGGGCGCTTGCCGGGTCTATGCGAGCGGCGCGGCGGGCCGGGATGAGAACCGCAAATAGCGCGGCGATGACTAACACCGAAATCATCACGGTGAAGGTCAATGGGTCGGTGGGGCGCATTCCGGTTACCAGGCGCTCCAAGAGACGGGCAGCGGCAAGAGCGCCCGACAGACCCACAACGACGCCGGCGAAAATCATGCCGAAGCTCTGGCGGAGCACCAACCACATGACAGTGGCGGAGCTGGCGCCGAGCGCCATGCGGACACCGATTTCCGGCACGCGACGGCCGGTCAGGTAGGCGAGCACACCATGGACGGCGATCGACATGCCCAGGACATTCAGATAGTCGGGTGTGACGCTGTTGGCCAGCACCAGCGGCTGCTGGTTCTCGGGGGGCTCAGCCGGAGTGGTCCAGTAGCCGATCTGGTTGTTGCCTTCGCGCATCGGGACGGTATCGACCATGGCGACGGAGTCGACGCCCGGCACGCGGCGCGCACGATCGAGGATGTCCTGCCATGCCCCGCGGATCCTGGCGGGGCTCGAGAGCGTGGCGGAGGAAAGCGCCATCCGGCTGGTGACCACGTTGCGAATGTTTACGCCGGGATTGAGCGATGAAAGGCGCAGGAGGGTGCGGCCGAGCATTCCGGCGGAGATCAGCAGGACGACGGAGAGCGCGATCTCGGAGATCACAAATGCACTGTACAGACGGCGTGAGCCGCCGGTGACGGTGCGCGCGCCGGCACGGAGGGTCCGTTCGAGTTGACGCGCGGGAGCGCGCAGGGCAGGCGCCAGTCCGAAAAGGAGGCCGCTCACGAGCGAAGCGGCGAGCGCAAACAGCAGCACATGCCAATCCAGCCGGACCTCTTCGGCGCGGGGCAGATTGCCGGGCCAGAAGGCCACAAACGGGCGCACACCAACGGCCGCGAGCAAGACACCGAGCGCGCCTCCGGCGAGCGCCAGGACCGCGCTTTCAGTGAGGCATTGGCGGACCAGGCGGCCAGGATGTGTAGAAGCACAAGGTATGGGCTGGCCTTCGAGCGAATTCCTCGCCGGCCGCCCTTTTCGACACGCGGATCGAGAGCGAACTGCCGGGGCCTTGGGAACCGGCCCCGGATTCTGTCAAGCGTGAAGTTGCCGCCTGGTTAGTAACGTTTTCGACCGAAGCCGCCGCCGCCCGACCGTTCAGTTTTGGGGCGGGCTTCATTGACGTTCAGCGCTCTGCCATCGAAGTCCGTCCCGTTTAGAGCCGCGATGGCCTTCTCGCCCTCGCCATCATTGCTCATTTCGACGAAGCCAAATCCCCTGGGCTGACCGGTATCGCGATCGGTGGCGAGGTTGACGCGGCCAACGGCGCCGTGAGTTTCAAAAAGCGTGCGGACAGAGTCTTCCGTCGATCCGAAGCTGAGATTTCCTACGTAAATATTCTTCATGTTCTTATGGTTCCTCTTCTGACTTGAAGGCGGCTAATTGGGAAGGGGGACTAATTTAGCGGGGCTAGACAGGTCGGCCTTGAATCGGCGGGAGCATCAAATCCAGTACTTAGTGTACCACGGATTCGGCGTATGCTATAATATTGGTAAATCTCCACTCGTACCCGCTACAGACTCATCCCCAAGCCTAGAGAGGCTTGGAAGAAGGATCAGTCCCGGGGGAGAACAGGTGTATGAATGCTCTATGACAGCACAAAGGTTCTTTTGAGCGGCATTCTGCGGTCGATCGAGAGCGCCGGAAAGATTGGATGGGAAGATCAGTTGGAATTGGCCGGCCAATGTTCGTACGAGGTGCACCAGATGGCCCGTTTACTGTACAAGGGGTACAGGACTGATTCCGTGAATAAAGCGCCCATGATGGTGCCAGTTTCCGAAAGGGCCGCCCGAGCCGTGCCGCACGTGAAGTCGCTGGTGCGGGCGATCCGGCGCAAAGATCAAGTTGCGGCGGTAGAGAGCGGGAAGGCCGCTCTCGCTGAGATGTGACGATCCCTTGACATCTGCGGGCGCAGCCAGCATACAACCATTTTGAAGAGGTGGCCAGTGAATACCAAACTCAGAGTCACGCAAGCGTTCAACGCGAAGGCTGTGGCCTCGCGCAGGCGTGAGAAGTTCGATGCGGGAGAGTTGCTGATGCTGGTGGATGGACAGGAATCGCCGTCAGAGTCGAGATTTGTGCGGATCAATGGCCTGCGGCCTGGCCGGGGACTCGAATGCCGGTACACGATGGCATCGAACGAGTTGAAAGAAATGACCGAAATAGCCAAGCAACCGCAATAAACCAACCCACCTGACCTCCTATACTGAAGTGCGGCGTCCCCCAGCATGAGCCGAGCGGCTAGTGCGTTGACCGGCTGATGTAGTCCTTTTCCCGGGAAACCACTCCCTCACGGTCGTGGCTCGCATCGGAGTCGTACGCGTGAGTGAGCGATCGCGGAAAGGCACCAAACCACTCGGTCAGAGGCCCCTGGCGGTTCTCCGGCCAACTCATCGTCCGTCCCAGATGGCCTTTGCCAGAAAAGGACGAAGACCCGCCAAAGGATTCCGACACGCAGCGTGCCGCCCTTCGGAGCCACGCTTTTCCCTCGGAAGAAACTCTCACTGGAAACGCCCTCAAGGCAAGTCGCCTGGCAAGTGTTCCTAAGAATGGGGTTGGCAGCCGGCGATGGCCGAGTGCGAGGGTTCGCGCCTGGCGGGAGCACTGAGCGGAAAAGCGGACCGCGGTTCAGGGTAAGATAAACCAAATAGGCACTCAATGCCCTGGGAGAACCCCGGGCCGGGAGAAATCACGATGCTGTTCTGGCGCTGGAAACAAGGCGACGGCGCCGGCCGCGAACGAGGGTAACGGAATGGCGCGCATGCAGCAGATCGAATCGCTGTTTCACGAAGCGCTGTCGCTTCCCGATGGCGAGGACCGGATTCAATGGCTGGACCGGCGTTGCCAAAGCGACCGCGAACTCTTCACGGAGGTCTCTTCGCTACTCAAGGCCCACGCGGAGATGTCGGGTCTGGAGGCTGAGGAGCCACAGCCGGAGCCGGTCATGCCAGCCGGACAGTTTGGCGCCTACCGGCCGGTGAAGCTGATCGGCCGCGGCGGCATGAGCGCGGTATACCTGGCGGAGCGCACGGACGGCCAGTTTCGCCAGACGGCGGCCTTGAAAGTGATGGGCGCGCACCTGGCCGGGCCGGACTTCGTGCGGCGTTTCAAAACCGAACGCCAGCTCCTGGCGACGCTGCATCACCCCAATATCACCAGCCTGCTGGATGGAGGCGTTTCCTCGACCGGCGATCCATACCTGGTGATGGAACACGTGGACGGCGAGCATCTGGACCGCTATTGCGACAGCCACAAGCTATCCGTGGAGGCGCGGCTGCGTTTGTTCCTGCAAGTCTGCGACGCGGTCGCTTACGCTCACCGGCTCTTGATTGTGCATCGCGATCTGAAGCCCAGCAACATCCTGGTGGCGGCGTCCGACAGCGGACAACCGGGGCAACTGAAGCTTCTGGATTTCGGCACGGCCTCGCTGCTGGCCGAAAACAGCGACGCCACCGCGACGGGGATGCGCCTGCTGACGCCGCGTTACGCCAGCCCGGAACAACTGCGCGGCGAGCGCGCCAACACGTCGAGCGACGTTTTTTCGTTGGGCGTGGTTCTGTACGAACTTCTGACCGGAGCGTGGCCCTTCGGCAAAGAGACTTCGGTCGTGAGCGAACTGCACCGCGCGGTGGCGGATATCCCGGTGAGGCCGCTCGCTACCACCGTGACGCCGCAAACCGCCGAGACCCGGTCGGTATCGGGCGAGCATTTGGGGCGCCTGCTCAAAGGAGATTTGTCGGCGGTCGTGGTGAAGGCCCTGGAAAACGACCCGGCGCGGCGCTACGGCACGGTGCGGCAGTTGGCCGACGATATCGGCGCCTATCTGGACGGGCGGCCGGTGCAGGCGCGCCCGCAAACCGCGCTGTATCACGCGCGCAAATTCCTGCGGCGGCGATGGCTGCCGGTGACGGCGGCGGCGGGATTCGCGCTGGCGCTGGGGGCCTCGACCATCGTGGCCGTCCACCAGGCGCGGGTTGCCAGGGAACAGGCGGCGCGGGCCAAGCACATCAGCGAATTTGCCAAGCACACGTTTCTATCCGCCAGCTCGGTATGGTCAAGTCCTTTGCGCGGAAAGAGCACGGCCATCAATTTCAACGACATCCTGGAAAATGCCACGGAGCGGGTAGGGCAGGAGTTGAAGGACGACCCCGTAGCCGAGGCCGATTTGCGCGGGACGCTGGGCAGCACCTACGCGATTCTGGGGGACCCGGTCAAAGGCGAAGCGCAACTCAACATGGCGATCCAAAAGCTGCGGCAGACCCCCGAGAGAGTTTCGCGCCTGGCCGCCGACTTGCAGGTTCTATTGTGCAACGCGCGCTCCTATCAAGGCCACTATGTGGAAGCTCTGGCGGCCTGCCGCGAGGCGCTGGCGCTGGCGCGGGCCAGCGGCTCGGCAGTTGGGATTGGCACCATCATGCACGACACCGCCTTCATGACCGTGAAAGGCGGAGCACCGTTCGAAGAGGCCGAAAAGCTCTATCGCGAAGCCTTGCTGGAACCTCCGCCCGACGCACTGGGCTCGAAATTCTTTCCGGCCCTGACCAACACACGAATCGGCGATCTGCGTGTTCGGCAGGGCGATCTGGCGGAAGGCATCAGCCTGTTGCATGGAGCCGAGCGGGTGTTGCGCAGCGAAGCGGGGCCGCCGATCGAGATTGTCCCAACACTGTTGGGGCTGGCTTACGCGGCGCGAGTGAGCGGCGACTATGGCGAAGGGCAAAAATACGCGCAAGAGGCCGTCGATTTGCTGACCCAGCGGCCGACTTCCTATTACGGAAGCGAACAATTTCAAATGGAACTGGCGGCCAACGAGGCGCTGTCGGGCAACCAGCGGGCGCTGCCGCTGGCGCGGGGCGCGTGGGAGCATCTGCAAGCTGGGACGCTCTGCGCGGTGGAGCGCCTGCGATTCGAGTTGATCTCCGGGATTGTGGAAGCCCACTGCGGCTCAGCCGAATCGGCGGAACGGCACCTGCGCTCCGCCCTCGCCATCAGCGAACAAGATGTTCCCCGGCAAGCGGCGGACCGCGTGGAGATTTACCTGCGGCTGGCGCAATTGCTGGCCTCCCAGGGGAGGAGCCAGGAAGCCGCCGACGTGGCGCAGGGGGGTCTGCGCACCGCCGAACGCGCCTATGGCTCTTTCTTTGAGAAGCACCCGTTCGCGGCAGGATTGCGGCAGATGGCACATTGAGAGGCCGTTGAAAAAGTCGTTTGGCAGGCGAAAGCGCCTGCCCAAAGTGGGGCGGGCAATTTTGCCCGCAGCCGGCTTCAGCCGGCTCCTCGAGTCTCTACATTTTCTCGGGCGGCGGCGCCGCCGGGGAGTTGTTCTTCCGGCCAGCCAGGAGCAGGTTCCACCTGGCGCGGCTTTCGTCTGTCAACCTGGCGATCTCGATTTCTTCACGGCTTGCGACCGCGCGTGACCGCTTCTTATCCCTGCGCGGCAGGCTTCGACGGCGGCTTGGCCGGTTCCATGGCCCGGTGAATCACGAACTTGATGTAGAGCGCGAAGACCAGGGCGGTCAACAGCGCCACCAGCACCGTGAAAAGACCGTCCATGGTCAGGGCCTGGCCGGTCGAGAACAAATAGGCCGCCGCGCCCAGCGAAACCACAATCATGAAAATACTGAAGAGGAACAACAGTCCGCTGTCCGACATAACCCCGTGATTATCCTAGCTCTCTTTGAATTTCTTGCGCCAGCCAAAATATTGTATAGCAAAAGGACTCACGGTAGTCACGGCGAGGAAACGCAACGGGCCGAACTGGCAGACCGGGCTGCACGCAGGGCTTGACACGCATCCGCGATTCCGCCTACTCTCACGAAAGATCGACGCGGCTGCGCGACTGCCAATTCGTGGTCGCGGGTGCCAAGTGTGAAAGCCCATGCCGTTCTGGTTCCGACGCACGCGCTCCGAGGCTGAGCCCGCCACAGCTACATCGGACCCCAATGCAGCAGGCGGGGGGATCACCCCGTCCGTGCCAGTCGCCGTGCCCGCCTATGCTCGTCCAAGGACGCAAGACACGGACGAAATGGATTATCTCGCCACGCCGGCCGTGGCCGCGTACTTCGATGCTCGTGAACACGAAGCGTACTACCGAGCGATCAAAAGGGTTGGTCATCGGCGTGATTTCCACGAACGTCTGGTCCCAGTACTTGAGCGGTTAATTGAGCTCACGGAGCCGCCGCAAAGCGCAGCGGCAGTTGACCGCGCCATCGCCGGATCACTCCGCATGGAGCAGGCGGCGAGGCAGATCGCTGACGGTAGCCCGCTTGACATCGCCCGCGCGGGGTATCCAGATGCCGTCGGCCTACTGGGAATCAGCGAGCCACTGAGTTTCGATTCACTAAAGACCGCCTACCGCAGCGCCGTAAGGCGGAATCACCCAGATCTCGGCGGATCACACGAAGCGATGGTGATGTTGAATGACGTATTCCAGTTCATCCATGCATTGCTGCGAGAGCGCGAGACCATTGCGGGATCGGGTGAAAGGGATGGCCTATCAGCGGCGAACGCGGCGAAGGTACGGAACTGCCTTGACTATCGTTACTCGTGCGGAGAACTGCTGTTTCTGGCGCTGCTAGAGGATTGGGATATCGATACGGCGTTCCTGTGGCTGGAGAGAATCACCTCCGCGCCGTGGCAGCAATCATGCTACGCGCAAGACTCCTGGCGTCGCATCGCCCTGACCGAGCCAGCCGCGAAAATTGCTGGCCGGCTCTCGCTGGTCCGCCTGCGCGAACAAGCCGTGCAAGCGTTGACGATTGCCCGCGGTGGACTTCGGGAGGCTCAGAAACGTGGCCTCTCGTGTGAGCAGTACATACGCGACGCGGAGGACATCCTGGCGGGAAGGCGACACGTTCGGGTGTCGCTCAGCCATCAACGCCAGGCGAACAATGCGCTTCGGCTCGGCGTAATTAACTCAAGGCAATATCAGAACGTATTAGAGCGGCTGGCATCGGCCGTCGCTGCGGAGGACGATTATGAGGCGCGCCTTCGGCGATTGCAAGCAGGGGATGGACTCCTCCGCGATCTGCCGACCGACCGCATCGCGCATGGCAAGGTCTTGCAGCATTCGCTCGTTCCTGAACCGGGCTACTACGTCAATCGTATCGCGCAGTTGTCGAACGAGCAGCAAGGGGAGTATCTTGGCGCATTCAGCGATCAGACCACACTGGCGCTCGTAAGGAAATATACGTTCGTCAGGCTCGTCAGCCTTCTGGAATCGGTGCTGTTTTACCCCGGCGAGGTGGACGATGCTGCGGCGGAACGAGAGGCTCTGGCTTTGGCGTCGCTGCACGATGGAAGCGGAAGGTCGTACGGCATTGAGGTAGCTGAGGCGATCGCCGATCTGCGCAGCCAGGCGGCCCTGGAACGGCAATCAAGAGCGCAAGTCCTCCGGGCCATTGACCAGTCCGGTGGCCTTGACATCGGCGGTATTGGAATCAAGGTGACGTTCGGCGACACCTCCCCGCTCGGTACGCCGCTTAGCGCTGCCTATTTCAAGGTCATCAGCAGTTCCGTTAACGACCTCAGCACAATGCAGCGGATCGGACGCCTGCCGCAGACAGACGAGGACCGCCGAACCCGTGAGGCATGGGCCCGAGACATGGGGGCGCTAAACACTCCGGAGGCCAAGGCTGCAAGCGAAGCTGCCTTCGCCGCTGTGGGCCTCGCGAAGACCGATCCTGAAGCCGCTGTACAGCAGTTCAGTACCTACTGCAACTTCCTGCTTGACCTTGGGCGGTCAACACTGCACGTTGAGCAGTTGCAGCTAGGATTCTGGGTGGACCGGCTTACAGCGACCCTCGTCCGCCTGAAGCGTTGGCGTGAGGCACTCCAATGGCTTGAGCGCTATTTTGCGCTTCCAGAACGCTATCGCGGTCGCTCAAGCCCATCAGAGGAAACTCGTCTGGAGAAGCGGATTGAGAGATGCGCGGAGATGCTTCGCAAGCAGGCCGATGCGCAGTAGATCCTGACCTGATGCATCTGGTGGAATTAGCCGTTCTCGCAAGGGCAGCCGGTATGAGCAAGAAGATCGAATATGAAAAATCTCTGGTTAGTTACGTTGATATCCTCGGGTTCGGGGAGCTGATCGGAACGAGGAGCGCGGAAGACATTTCAGAAATCATCCGTGAGGTGAAGGAGGACTTTCGGCCTTACAGGACAAAGGTCAGCAAGACTCGGAACGGTGATTTCGTCAACTTTTCCGATATGAACATCACCTCAATTCCACTGAACAGGCGCGGTGCTCGTTTGGCCTGCGAGATCCTCTTCGACCAACTCATGCATCTGGTCCAGGCCCAGTCCACACGGATCTTGCAAGGCATCGTTGTCAGAGGAGGAGTAACGGTGGGCGAAATCGTAAAAAGCCAGCGCCAGCTATTCGGTCCAGCTGTCGTAAGGGCCTACGAACTGGAGTCAAAGATTGCAATATATCCACGAATTGTCGTAGGCAAAGAAGTTCTCGATGAACTGAAGGAACAGACGGGTGCGCGGGCTGGCGGACGACCTGGCGAAGGCGAAAATGCGCTAAGTCTCCTGCGGGAGGGTGACGACGGGCAGTTTTACATCGACTATCTGTGGGCGGTTCGTGGCGAACTGGGCGACGATTACGGCGAATTCCTAGATCGCCACGGCTCGCTCATCTCGGACGGACTCAAAAACTACACGCAAAACGCCGCCATTCGCTCCAAGTATGAGTGGCTGGACCATTATCACCGATCAGTTCTGGCCAGGCTGAACGACGCTTCATGAAGATAGGCTCTTCGTGTTTCCGGCACCTCCCGTATCGCGGCTATGCATCTGTCCATCCCGTGAGGCGCGTCAAGCGGCCGGCAGCGCCGGCGCCAGCCGGTTCATGGCTGCGCTTTGCGGATGGCTTCGGCGAGTTCGGCGGCTGTCGCGCGAGCCGTGTGCATGTAGTTTTCGTTGTTGGCGACGCGGTCTAGCATCGGCAGGAACTGGTCCAGCGCCACCAGACGTTTCCGTTCATAGGCCGATGCCAGCAGGTTGAGCGCATTCACCAGGCCGAGGCGATCGTACTTGGCGGCGCGTTCGAGTTCCAGGCGATGCTCGGCCGATTCGGCCATCCGCTCAAACCAGTCCTGCAACGCGTGGGCCGAAACATCTTCCGAATAATTGAATTTGACCTCGCCCTTTTCGGCGCCGTTTTCCCAGCGGAAGGTCTTGGTGCCCATGAAGGCCACCTTCACCGGCGCTTCCAGCGGATGTGCGAAGTGATCGAGCTTGTCGGCCAGGCCGAAGACCTCGCGCGTGTCGGCCTCATTCAGGTGGAACTTGACGGGCAATTCGTCGTCGGCGGCTTCGCGGTAGGCGGCGTCGCCGTTGGCTTCGAGGGTGATTTCCAGATAGGCGGGCGCGCTGCCCGGGAAAGAGCGCGAGTAAAACAGCCGGGGAGCGGCGGTGGCCGCCGCGGCGGCCGACAGGAACAAAAGCAGAGACCACTTCATATGGATATTCGCTTCAAGCCAGCAAGCGCCTGGCCGCTTCGTGGGTGGCATGGCAGATGGCCACCGCCAGGGCGTCGGCGGCGTCTTCCGAGGGGATCGGTTCCGGCAGACGCAACAAAGACTGCACCATCATCTGCACCTGGCACTTTTCGGCGCGGCCGTAGCCCACCACGCTCACCTTAACCTCCAACGGAGAATATTCCGCCAGTTTCAGCCCGGCTTCCGCGATCGCCAGCAGGGCAACCCCCCGGACGTGCGCCAGCTTCAGCGCCGTTTTGGCGTTGGCCGAATGAAAAACCTCTTCCACCGCCGCGAATTCGGGGGCATGTTCGCCCATGATGCGGCGCAGCCCGGTTGAGATTTCGAGCAGCCGCTTCTCGAACGGCCATTTCGGGCTCGTGCAAATCACCCCGGCGGTAACGATGCGATGATCCCGCCCGTCGCTTTCGATGACCCCGTAGCCGGTACGCTGCGACCCGCAATCGATGCCGAGGACGCGCACGTTACTCTGCCATCGCCAATAGATCCTTCTCGTCGATATCGAAGTTGGAGAACACGCTCTGCACGTCGTCGTGTTCTTCGAGAGCTTCGCTCAAACGGAGCATGGAGCTGGCGTTCTTGCCTTCCAGGCGCAACAGGTTCTTGGGAACCATGGCGATGCTGGCTTCGTCGTGGGGGATGCCGGCGGCATCCAGCGCCTTGAGAACGCCGTCGTGCGCTTCGGGAGGCGAGAGCACGGCCCACTGGTCGCCGTTGTCGCGCAGATCGTCGGCGCCAGCATCCAGGACGATGGCCATCAGTTTGTCCTCGTCGGCCTTGTCGGAGGCGATCAGGATCTGGCTCTTGCGATCGAACATCCAGGCGACGCTGCCATGCTCGCCCATGTTGCCGCCGTTCTTGGAAAAGATATGGCGGATATCGCTCACCGTCCGATTGCGATTGTCGGTGGCGACGTTGACCAGGACCGCGGCGCCGCCGGGCCCATAGCCTTCGAACATGACTTCTTCGATCTGGCCGCCTTCCAGTTCGCCGGTGCCGCGCATGATGGCCTTCTTGATGTTGTCGGAAGGCATGCTGACGGCTTTGGCGGCGAGGATAGCCGTTCGCAACCGGGGGTTCCCGTCGGGGTCCCCGCCACTGCGGGCAGCGATCATGATTTCCTTAATGATGCGCGTGAACGATTTTCCGCGCTTGGCGTCGAGTGCCGCCTTTTTGTGTTTAATGGTGGCCCATTTGGAGTGGCCCGACATATGAACCTCGCTGGCAGGCCCGGCCCGTCGCCGGGGAGTGCAAAATGTTATGAATTCAACGTATTGAGGATAGCAGAATCGGGAAATCGGGTAAAGGCGAGGGGCCCCGTCACCGGATCACCTACATGTACCCCGGAATCTCAATCCCCAACAGGCCCGCCGTTCGTTCCAGTTGGCGGCGGAAGAAATCGGTCATCCACAACAGGAACACTTTCTTCTCGCGGTTCTCTTCGTGGATGATGGTGTACTTCTGATAGAAGTTGCTGAACGCTTGCGCCAACTGGAAGGCGTAGCGCGCCACGTGCGCCGGCTCGCCGGCCTCGACGGCGCTTTCCACGGCGGCGTCGGCCTTCGACGCAGCCAGCAGCACCTGCCAGAAATCTTCCAGTTGAAGCTGGCGGCCCAGCGCTTCGGCATTGAGTTCCGCCTGAAAATTGGGGATTCGCTCGCCGCGCTCTTCCAGCTTGCGTAAGATGCCGCGCGCGCGCACGGCCGAATACTGCACGTAGGGGCCGGTCTCGCCTTCGAAACTGAGGGCCTCCTGGAGATCGAAGGCGATGACGGTGTTGCGGGTGAACTTCAGCAGAAAATAGCGCAGCGCGGCGATGGCGATCTGCGTCGCCACGCGGAGGTTGTCTTCCGCGCTGTTCTCGGCGTGGCGCGAAACCACTTCGCCGAGGGCTTTTTCGATGAGGCTGTCGATCAAGTCGTCGGCCTTCACGCCGAGGCCCTTGCGGCCGGAGACTTCCACGTAGGGGCGCTTCTGGTCTTCCTCGGTAAGTGGAATGTTCAGATCGGCGCAGCAGCGCGGCGAAAGCGCCACCATTTCGTAATTGAAGTGCACGGAACGATCGGCCTGTTGGTCGTAGCCCAGGCCGCGCAGCCCGGCGACGACCACGTCCTGCAAATAGGACTGGCGCGTGTCGATGACATTGTAGACGCGCGCGCCGTGCCCGAACTGCTGGCCGGATTCGACCGGCTCATCGGTAGTGACCCACAGGACGCGGCCATCCGCGTAAGTGTGAAATGGCTTGTAATAGAAATCCTTGCCCAGCAGGCCGAACTTCCAGAGCTGATAGGCGATGTCCTTGCCGGTGTAGACCACGGTGCCGTCGGAACGAACGATGACTTTGCCGTCTTCGGAAAGGCCGGGCATCACCCAACAGCCGGCGTGCTTGCCTTGGTTTTCGAAATAGATAGCTTTGCGCTGCTTGAGCAGCTCGAAGGCGGCGGCCCAGAAATCCAGGTGGAGGATCTCACTTTCGCGCGGCAGCACATCGTACTCCACGCCGAGGCGCAGCATGGTGGCGAGGTGCGCTTCGACAATGGCATCGGCCACCAGGTGAGCCAACTCGGCCAGCTCGCCCGAGCCGGCTTCGATCGCGTGCAAGGTGGCCGTGCGCCGCTCCATGGCCTCGGGATGCTCTTTGTAATAGCTGGAAGTGTAGGCGTAGAGGTCCCAGCAATAGTAATCGAAGCGCACCGCCGGGTCGGCGAGCATGGCGCGCACATCGGCCGGCGTCTTGTGCCGCAGGAAGTGGAAGCCCACCACGACGTCGGCCACCTGCACGCCGGTATTGTCGATGTAGTTCTGCACTTCGACGCGATGGCCGCGCGCGCGCAGCATGCGGACGAAGGTATCGCCCAGCGTGGCGTTGCGCAGATGGCCGATGTGCGCCGCCTTGTTGGGATTGATATTGGTGTGTTCGACGATAATCTTTTCGCCGGCGCCGGGCTGCGCGTCCAGTCGGCCTGAGAGCAGCGCCGCCGCGTACGCCGCGCGGAGAAGACGGATATTGATGTAGCCGTTGCCCGCCACTTCCATGGCGGCCACGCCGGGGATCGAGCCGATTTCCTCCACCAGCTCGGCGGCAATTTTGCGTGGCGCCTGGCGCAATTGTTTGGCGAGTTGGAAGGCCGCGGGCACGGCCATATCGCCGAGGTCGCTCTGGCGCGGCTGTTCGATGGCGACCGGCAGGTCGATGCCGTAGCGTATCTGGATATGCGCGTGGAACGCGCCGGACACTTGCTCTTGAATGAAATGGAACACGGGAAACCTTGAGTATAGCGTGGGGGGCGGGCGAATTTCCGAACGGCGCGGCTTGAGTGGCAGAGGCGCGTCGCAACCAAGCCGCGACCGTGAGAAGATGTGGGAATATCGCGAAGCGCAGGCGGCACCGCCTGGCGTTTCTACATTTTCATGCTCCGTTAAGACCAACTGGTAGCGCCCGCGGTCTTGCCGCCGGTGTCTTCTTGCGCGCTTGACCATCGCGACCTCTTCGGGACACGAGAGCCGGCGGCAAAGACCGCCGGCGCTACAAATCAAATAGTACCTTCAACCTTGGATTCTTCTGAACTGCAGAAACTCCCGTCCAGCGCAGGCGGCACCGCCTGCGCCACCTCCCGCAACCACTAGAATAGAATCATGCGTTTTTCCGACTCCATTTTTGCCTCGCGTTTCCAGATCACCCGGCGGGACCTTGAGCGTTATCTGGCCGAGGCGCTTTCCCAGGGAGGCGACTACGCAGACCTCTACTTCGAATATCTACTGACGAGTTCGATCGGCCTCGACGAATCCATGGTGAAGAGCGCCTCCCAAGGCGTCTCCATGGGCGTGGGGATCCGCGTGATTTCAGGCGAGCGCACGGGCTACGCGTACAGCGACAACCTTACGCCGGAGCGCGTCCGCAAAGCGGCCAAGGTGGCGGCCTGCATCGCTTCCGGGCCCAGCAAGACAGATCAATTCGATCTCCGCGAGAGGCCCGGACACAATCTCTACCCGGTGCTGGTGGCGCCCACGGAGACGGCCTTCGCGGAGCGCGTGGAACTGGTGAAGCGCGCCGACCGCGCGGCCCGCGCGTACGACTCGCGCATCTTCCAGGTGCAGGCCGCCTACGCCGACAATCTCCGTCAGGTGATGGTGGCTACGAGTGATGGGGTGCTGACGCTGGACCGCCAGCCCATGTCGCGCCTGAGCGTTTCCGCACTGGCGCGGGAGGACGGCGGCATGCCGCAGCGGGGCCATGCGGGCGGCGGCGGGCGGGTGGAATTGGATTACTTTCTGAAAGAGAAGCCCCCCGAGCATTTCGCGGGGGAAGCGGCGCGCGAAGCGGTGGCCATGCTGGCCTCGGTGGAAGCGCCGGCCGGCGAAATGACGGTGGTGCTCGGTCCCGGCTGGCCCGGCATTCTGCTGCACGAGGCGGTGGGCCATGGCCTGGAGGCCGATTTCAACCGCAAGGGCGTCTCGGCTTTCAGCGGACGGATCGGGCAAAAAGTGGCCAGCGAACTCTGCACGGTGATCGACGACGGCACCATGACCAGCCGCCGGGGCTCTTTGAACGTCGACGACGAAGGCCATCCGACGCAGCGCAATGTGCTGATCGAAAACGGAGTGCTGCGCGGCTACCTGCAAGACAAGCTCTCGAGCACTTTGCTGCGGACCGAATCGACCGGCAGCGGGCGGCGCGAAAGCTACGCCCACATCCCCATGCCGCGCATGACCAACACCTTTATGCTCGCAGGTGAGAGCCAGCCCGAAGACATCATCCGCTCCGTGCCGCGCGGTCTGTATTGCGCCAATTTCGGCGGCGGCCAGGTGGATATCACCAGCGGCAACTTCGTCTTTTCGGCTTCGGAAAGCTACCTGATCGAAGACGGCAAGCTGACGCGGCCCGTGCGCAACGCCACGCTGATCGGCAACGGACCCGAGGCTCTCAAGTACGTCAGCATGGTGGGTAACGATCTGCGCCTGGACGAAGGCATCGGCGTCTGCGGCAAGGAAGGCCAAAGCGTGCCGGTGGGCGTCGGCATCCCCACGATCAAGATTGACAAAATGACCGTGGGAGGGACGGCGTGAGCGCTCAGCCCGGAGGCTCGCCGAGCAGACGGAGGCAGTGAGCCAGCAGTTCCGGAACGTCTTTCTCCGCCATTTGCCGGACGAGTTCCGGCTTCAAGTATTCGTACGCATGCATCATTTTTCATTGTCCTTCAATGAGCGGCTGTAATGGTAGCCTGAAAACATGAGTATCACCGCCGGAGGCGCTGCTTGACCGGCAATCACCTGCTGGATCTCGCGCGCGATGTCGTCAAGCGCGCTCAAGCCGCCGGCGCGTCCGACGCCGAATGCACGATCGGCGAGGGCGAAGAGTTCACGGCCAACGTGCGCATGCGCGAGCTCGAGAACCTGAAGGAAGCCGGCTCGTCGGCCGCCGGACTGCGCATCCTGATCGGAAAGAAAACCGGGTCGTCTTACACGTCGGATCTAACGCCCGGAGGCGTCGAATTGCTGGTCCGCTCGGCCATCGAACTAGCCGCCGTCACCACCGAAGACCCGCACGCCGGTTTGCCGGAGGCGGAAGAACTGGGCAGCCACGCGGGCGATCTGGAACTGTATTCCGAGGACGTAGCGGGTCTCGAGACGTCCCGCAAAGTGGAGTTGGCCCGGCGCGCCGAAGAGGCCGCGCTTTCCTCCGACCCGCGCATCACCAATTCCGAAGGGGCTTCTTTCGACTCCTACCTCAGCCGCCACATTTTCGCCAACTCGCGCGGCTTCGCGGGCGAGTACCACGGCAGCTATTGTTCCATCGCGACGGCCCCGGTGGCCCGCGACGGCGAGAGCATGGAGCGCGATTCCTGGGACACCAGCTCGCGCCGCTTCGGTGCGCTCGAGGCGCCCGAAGAAGTGGGCCGCATAGCCGCCGCGCGCGCTCTGCGGCGGCTCAACGCGCGCAAGGTGGAGACCCAGAAGGTGCCCGTGGTGTTTGAACCGCGCGCCGCCCGCAGCCTGCTCGACCACATCTGCGACGCGGTCCACGGCATGGCGATCTACCGGCATGAATCGTTCCTCGCGGGGAAACTGGGGGAGAAGGTGGCAAGCGAAAACCTGACCATCGTGGACGACGCCACCATTCCGGGGCTGTTTGGCAGCTCGCCCTTTGACGATGAAGGCGTGCCCTCGCGCCGCACCATGGTGATCGAGCGCGGCGTGCTCAAGAGTTACCTGCTGAACACTTACGCCGCGCGCAAGCTGGGGATGAAGACCACGGGCAACGCCTCGCGCGGCCTGGCCGGAAACGCCGGCATCGGGCACGGCAACTTTTTCGCGGAAAAAGGCGTCCAAACCCCGGAGCAGATGATCGCGGGAATTGCCAACGGGTTTTACGTGACCGAGCTGATCGGTTTCGGCGTCAACATCGTCACCGGCGACTATTCGCGGGGCGCGGCCGGCCTGTGGATCCACCGCGGCGAACTGGCCTACGCCGTTTCGGAAGTCACGATTGCCGGCAACCTGAGGGACATGCTGCGGGGCATCGAAGCGATTGGCTCCGACCTGGAGTTTCGCGGCTCCGTCGCCGCGCCTACAATCAAGATGGGAGAAATGACCGTTGGCGGAAAATAAAGCAGCCACTCAAGGGAAGAAGCCGCTGGCCATACCGCCGATGATGCTGGTCATCGTCTTAGTGGCCTTGGTGGGGCTGGCGGGCTTCTGGTATCTGGATCGCGCATCCCGGCAGCAGCCGCCCGGACCACCCCCGCTCACCGGACCGGCCAGAGAATACGTCAAGTTTCTCAAGTTCGTGGCGGCCGACGGGCAGACCGCCGAATCCCCCGTGATGCAGGCCCACGAAAGCTACCTGAAGCAATCGGTGGTGGAGATTACGGGCAACCTCCTGAACGCGGGCGACCGCGTGCTCAACACGGTCGAGATCAATTGCATTTTCTACGATCCGTATGGCCAGGTGATACTGCGGGAACGCGTTCCGGTAGTCACCAGGAAGATGGGCGGAGTGGCGCCGCGCGAGGCCAAGCCGTTCCGGCTGGCCTTCGACAGCGTCCCCGACAGTTGGAACCAGATGATGCCGCAGATGGTGATTGCCGGCATCGACTTCCGCTAGACTCCTGTCCTTGAAATGACTGGCCACTGCGGGGCAGCCAATCATGGCTGGCGCTGGCTTTCAGCCGGCGTCTGGCCGCGCGCGAGGATTCTCGCCGGGCCCAGACAGCCGCCTGAAGGCGGCTGCGGGCAAGATTGCCCGCCCCGCATTGCGGCGAAGCCGCAACCAAACGACCGAAGAAAAGACTTCACCGCGGAGGCGCGGAGACGCGGAGAAAGGCAAAGAACAAAAGCCCAAACGGAGAGTGAAAAGGAAGCAGCACTTGCGCCTTCC
>Ga0187874_10000262_pt1 | contig 68583 bp, 55 predicted proteins | sample June2016WEW_16_1_3_FD_132993 | JGI IMG/M metagenome (GOLD analysis project Ga0187874, IMG submission 132993) | Peatland microbial communities from SPRUCE experiment site at the Marcell Experimental Forest, Minnesota, USA - June2016WEW_16_150 | ecosystem: Environmental > Terrestrial > Soil >... | reverse complement strand
GGTTGACGTTCATTGGGTTCTCCTGTTTGAAGTTTCTGAGCCGGCTGTTCAGAGCCGGTCTCGGCATTGTACCCTTCAGGAGAACCCTTCGCCATTTCAGCCCTTATACATTCAAACAGACGCCTTATTCGCTCCCCTGTTCGGACCCCAATCGAGTTGGCGAATGCGGAAATGCCTCCGTGCCTATCCGTCCCCGTTCTGTCAGGCTGCTCGCTCCCTCCGGTGGCCCGACACACGCGGCTGGCTAGCCCCGGAGCGGGTTCACGGGGCGGATGCCAGTGAAGCGAGTGAAGTCGCGATCGACGGTCCACAACTCGCGCACCCCGTGAGCGGCGCAGATAGCGGCGATGCGAGCGTCATGTATCGCCCCGCCTTTGACCTTCGCGGTGGTTAGAGTGGCCGCGAGTTGCCGCCAGTGATCCTCCGGTTCGCCGATGAAGCGGAGCGTAGGCGACTCCATCCAGAACTCCACCTGGCGGATGGCGGCCGCCAGCGGAGTGGGCGGCTTGTAGATGCGGGGGTTGGTCACGATGGCCAGGAATTCGTGAATGCAGGGCCAGGGGATCGACCACGGCGCTGCGCCCTCGGCCAGGCTCCGGATGGCTCCAAAGGCGGGCTGGAACCATTCCGAATCGCGGCGGTGCGCGTACACCAGAATGTTGGTATCGACGGCGATCATTCGCCGCGGCCTTCGTAGATCCGCTGGCGGATCTTCGGCCAGGAGAGCGGCTCCTGCAAACCTTTGCCGTCCACGGAGCCGTCCTGGAGGTGGAACCGGACGGCCCGCTTGCGGGTTTTGCGGAGGCTCTCGCGCAGGCCATCCTCAATCACCTGGCGGAGGGTGGTGCCGCGGCTTCCGGCCAGGCTCTTGGCTTCGGCCAGCAGGGAATCGGAGATCTCCACCGTGGTCTTCATGAAGCCATACTACCATATTTATAAATATGGGTGTATGGGTAGGCGAGCGCGACAGTTCTGCTTTTCTCCGCGGCATCCGTTTCCTCCGCGATCCGCCACGGGCAAGGCGCGCATGCTGACTTTTCCTCACTCCCTGCTTTGCTGTTTGTCTCTGTCTTCTCCGCTCCTCCGCGGTGAATTCTTCATCTCGGTAGTTTGCATGGGGCTTCGCCCCGCCAGGTTCATTGCGCTATTGCGGCTGGGCCATTTTGTGCGTGAGGCCGGCCACCAGGCCGCTGGGCGGTTCGGCGCCCAGGGCGCGGGCTTGTTTCAATTCGCTCCAGGCGGCGGCGTAATCGCCGAGCTGGTAATAGATGGCGGCTGACTCGGAGTGGGCCGGGCCGTAGCTGGGGCGCAGCTCGATGGACTTCTGGAGTTCGCGCAGGCCGGCCTGAAAACCGCCGGAGCGGGCGATGGCCACGCCCAGGCGAAAATGCGCGTCGGAGTCGTCGGGCGCCTGCTGGACGCGCAAACGCTGCCTGGCGATTTCGTCTTCAACCGTCTGTTTGTTGCGGGCGAGCTGTTCGAGGTCGCGAGCGGCGACGGCGGACATTGGGTCCAGGCGGAGGGCTTCGTGCAGCGCGGCGACGGCGGCGTCCAAGCGTCCCACCTGCTGGGAGAGAGCGGTTGCCAGCACGATCTGCGTCGTGGCGTTTTTCGGATCGAGGCGGGCGGCGATGGTGATCTCTTCAGTGGCCTCTTCGGGCCGGCGCATTTTGACCAGCAGCGAAGCCAGCGACTGATGCAGGATGGCGTTATTGGGATCGAGGCGGATGGCTTCGGCAAGTTCGGGGAGGGCGTCGGCATCCTGTCCGTTGCGTGAGAGGGCCAGGGCGGTTTCGACGTGCAGCGCTACGTTTTTCGGATCGAGCCGGGTGGCCTCGCGCAAGTGCGCCACGGCGGCGTCGCGCCGGCGGTCGTTCAGTAGCGCGATACCGACCACCTGCTGGCCGTGCGCGGCGTGGTCGGAGTTGGGCGTGGTATCGGACTGGGCGATGGCGTCGGCGGCGCGCTGGGCCCACGAGCCCTGGAGCAAGCCGTCCACGCCGGCCGCGAAATCGTAGCGGCGCAACTGGTGAATCAAGCCGGCCACGAGGGGCGGGAAGCGGACGCTTCGCGGAGCGGCGGCGGAGGCGGTTTGCACCCAGGCGGCGTCGAGGCGGGCGGCAAACATTTGGGCGAGGTTCTCGGCCAGGATGATGCTGTTGGCCGATTCCGAGCGGTCCGGAAAATCGACCACCAGGGCGGCGCGCGAGAAGGGATTGGTGCTGCCGATGCGCTCGCCTTCATGGAGGCCCGTGAATGAGACCAGCACTGCGGCCTTGTTGTCGCCCTGCTCGGGCAAGACGCTGCGGCGGCCGTCGAGGGTCCCTAGATCGGAGGTGGGATCGGTGTCATTGGAGCCGAGGACCTTCCACTTCACGCCGGTGCCACTCTGTTGAAAAATGAGCGCCGCATCGCGGAAGCGGGATTCGAGCAGATCGGACCAATTGGAATGTTGCAGCCGGAAGGCGTAATCGCTGTAGGCGCGAACCGTGATTACGCGGGGCTGCCAGAGCATGAACGCATAGCCCGCGGCGGCCACGACGGCCGCCGCAGCGAGTCCGGCGTACCACTTATTGACCTTCACACTGGCTAGTTTGGCAGATTTGCCTAAGGAATGCAGCTTGGCGGGGAGTAAAATCGCGGGGCTATGCCGCGTCGCGGAATTCCCCTTCGGGAAGGCCGGCGGACTCGGCCAGGCTGACCGGGACTTGGCGGAGGTACACGGGATCAAGGCCCCTGGCCGCTTGGCGCGACTCCCAGCCCTTCTCCCGGGCCGGAAAGACCACCCAGCCGGAACCCTCGACATGCGCAATCCACTGTTTCGGATGCGTGGCGCTGCGATAGAGCTTGATCATTTGGTCACCTCCTTGGTGGCGGAACTCTGGATTTTCACCGGCTCCGGCCGCTGGAACCGGCAACGTGCCACGCAACATTTGTTTTTGCAGGTGAGACAGACAGTTTTGCGATTCATCCCGAAATCAAAATAAGCTAATTCGCGGCATTTCTCAACGAAAACTATGTGGGGATTCCACGCGTACCCTCGGAAGGGGGTAACGGCGCTGTCCGGAGGAGGGACCCCTAAGGTCAATGACTTAATGCTGGGATCGCTGGGCACCAAAGGGCAGTCAGGAACGTCGAGGCCGATTTTCCGCGCCATTAGTTACTCCAAGTCTGTCGCTGGAAACTGCGCCAGATGGTAGCACGGCTCTGCGGGCAATTCAAGGAAACGGATCTGAAACAAAAGAAATGGGCCCACATCTTCATTCCAACACAACCTCCTGCAAACAAACACCTTAACCACCGGCCCGCAACCCCCCCAAGCCCGTTGACAGCATTTTTCAGAATATTCTTATTGCAAACAAACGCCTTACCCCCCAGCCGCCCCAAATCCCGCTTGCCGCCGTTCTACCCTCGAAGTGAGGAGGAGACCTTTATGTCTTCTTTACCACGCATCCTTGCCTCCCGCGCCAACGGCCCGTTTCCCCCGAAGGCAAACCAACTTCGCCGTACCTCGACCCCTACAACCGCTTGCTCCACAACCCCTTACGCCGGCGAAACCTCGCCGTGCGAAACGAACCCAGTCCCATTTCCGGACACTCCGGCGGCCGATCTGAGCCACAACTTGTCGCTCGATTGTGAGGGAGTGGTTTCCAGGGAAAGAACACGTTCAGCCGGTCACAGCACCATCCCCGGCCTTCCCTTCCGCCCGTGCCAAGATAAGAAGACCGTGCGCCTGCCCATCGATTCGCTGGTTCCGGAGATCTTCGACCATTTGCGCACGGCCCACACCCTGGTGCTGGAAGCGCCTCCTGGGGCAGGGAAGACCACGCGGGTGCCGGCCGCGTTGCTGGGTCTGGACGCCCGCGACGTGCTGGTGCTGGAACCGCGGCGGATCGCGGCGCGCCTCGCGGCGCGGTTCGTGGCGGGCGAGCGCGGCGAGCCGGTGGGTGCCACCGTCGGCTACCAGGTGCGCTTCGAAGAGGTGGCCGGTCCGGCAACCCGTCTGCGCTTTCTCACCGAAGGCGTGCTCACCCGTCGCCTGCTTTCCGATCCGCACCTGGAGCGCGTCGGAACGGTGGTGCTGGACGAATTTCACGAGCGCCATCTGGAAGGCGACTTGGCGCTGGCGCTCTTGCGGCGGTTGCAGTTGGGCCGGCGGAAGGATCTGCGGCTGGCGGTGATGTCGGCCACGCTCGATACTGGGCCGGTGGCGGAGTATCTCGCCGGGGCGCGGGTGATGAGGTCCCAGGGCCGGCAATATCCGCTCGAAATCGAATACACCCCGCACTCGGCTGCGCCACTCGAGGAGCAGGTGCGCGCGGCGCTGGAGCGATTGGCTGCGCGCCCGGAGAAAGGCCACGTGCTGGTATTTCTGCCGGGGGCGGCGGAGATCCGGCGGGCGCAGGCGGCTTGCGCGGCGCTGGCCGCGCGGCACGGTTGGCTGCTCGCGCCGCTGCACGGGGATCAATCGGTCGAGGAACAGGACCGCGCGGTCGGGCCATCGGAGCGGCGCAAGATCATCCTTTCGACCAACGTGGCGGAGAGCTCCATCACCATCCAAGGCGTGAGCGCGGTCGTCGATAGCGGCCTCGCGCGCGTGGCCGGGCACTCGCCGTGGTCGGGCCTGCCGGTGCTGGAAGTGGCGCGGGTGAGCCAGGCGTCCGCCAACCAGCGGGCCGGACGCGCCGGACGCACTGGGCCAGGCTGCGCCGTCCGGCTGTATCCACTCGAGGACTTTGTGCGGCGGCCGGCCGAGGACGTTCCCGAAGTGATGCGCACGGACCTGGCGCCGGCGGCGCTGCTGCTCGATGCCATGGGCGCGGGGCCGCTCGAAGGGCTCCGCTGGCTGGACGCTCCGCCGGCGGCGGCGGTGCAGCATGCCGCTGATCTGTTGCGGCAGTTGGGCGCAACGGGCGCGGTGGCGCGCGAGATGGCGCGCTACCCGGTGCATCCGCGTCTGGCGCGCCTGATTGTGGAGGCGCGCAAACGCGGCGTGGCGGAAGACGGGTGCACGGTGGCGGCGCTGCTGAGCGCAGGCGAACGGCTGCCGGCGCAGGCGAAACACCGCACCAGGTCCGACGTGCTGGCGCTGATGGAGGGCGAGTGGGAGCCGCGCACCGCGCAGACCGTGCGGCAGGTGCGGCGCATGGTCGATCCACCACGGCAGAAGGGGCGCGACGAAGAGGCGCTGTTGATGGCGGTGCTGGCGGGATTCCCCGATCGGGTGGCGCGGCGCCGGCAGGGCGCGGAGCTGCAACTGGCCTCCGGCGGCCCGGCGCAACTGGCGCCATCCAGCACGGTGACGGGCGAAGAGTTTCTGGTGGCCGTCGAGGCGGAAGACCGGCGCGATCAGAAGGCGCCGCTGGTGCGAATTGCCAGCGGGATTGAGCCGGGCTGGCTGCTGGACCTGTTTCCGGAACGCGTGCGGGAGACCGCGCGGGTGGAGTGGAATCGCGGCGCGGAGCGCGTGGAAAGCGTCACCGCGCTGCTGTTCGGCGAGATCGCGATCGCCGAGAGCCGCGGCGCGCCAGAGGCCGATGCGGCCGCTGCGCTGTTGGCGGCGAAGGCGCTCGAAGCCGGCCTCGCGCGGTTTGCGGACGTCGAGGAGCTGGATGCGTTCCTCGAGCGCGCGCGGTTTGCCGCGCAGCACGGCGGAGCGCCCGCGCCGCATGCGGAAGCGGCGTTGCGGAGCTTGGCGGGCGGGTTGAAGAGCTTTGCGGAGCTCGAAGCCGCGGCGCGCGATGGCGGGCTGGTGCGCGTGCTCGAGCGGCAACTGCCGGCGGCGGCGCGGCGCCTCCTCGAGGAGATTGCGCCGGAACGGATCAGGCTGCCCCGCGGCCGGGCGGTGCGGGTGCACTATGAACCCGGCCAGCCGCCGTGGATCGCCTCCCGTCTGCAGGATTTTTTCGGCATGCGGGCGACACCGGCGGTGGCGCGCGGTGCGGCTCCGGTGGTGGTGCGCCTGCTTGCGCCCAATCAGCGGCCGGTGCAGACCACCAGCGACCTGGCCGGTTTCTGGGAGCGGCTCTATCCGCGGGTGCGAAGGGAGCTCGCGCGGCGCTATCCGAAACATGCGTGGCCGGAAGACCCCATGGCTTGATCGCCGGCTGTGATGTATAGTGAGTCTTCTTAAGCCTATGGGCCATTCTTGGGGAAGATTGCACGCCAGCCGCACGCAACCGCTGGTTCCGCCCTCTGAGGAGGTGCGCCAGCCGGGGCGCCAGGAGATCGCCAGGCTCGCGTATTCCTATTGGGAAGCGCGCGGGCGCCAGGGCGGCGAGGCGCGGGAAGACTGGTTGCGCGCGGAACGCGAACTTCGCGAGAGAGTCGGCCGTTAGAGTTGCGGTGGACGTCCCGGCCAGCAGGGAACACAATGCCAGGAAAAGGGCCACGGAATACAGGGTTGGCGGCGATCGCGGTGTGTCTGGCGGCGCCATGCCTGTGGGCCCAGAACGGTGCGCGGGTGTTGACGGTCTTTTCCGCGGCCGATCAATCGCAACAGCCTTATGCGATTGCCGCGCCGCGGAGCTTCGAGCCGGGACGAACCTATCCGCTGGTCGTCAGCCTGCATTCGGAAGATTCGGATCACCGGCTGAACCTGGCGCAGATTCAGGGAGCGGCGGCGCGCGGCTGGATTGTAGCGTGCCCGCTGGCGCGCGGCGCCATGGGATATCGGGGGATCGCCGAACAGGACGTCTACGACGTGCTGGACGATGTGAAGCGGCGCTTCCCGGTGGATGAAGACCGCGTATACCTCACGGGAATTTCAATGGGCGGCGGCGGTGCGCTGTGGCTCGCGATGACCCGTCCGGATGTTTGGGCGGGGGTGGCGGCCCTGTGCGCGGATGCCGTTCCCGGGTCGGAAGAACTGGCGGGGAACCTGCTGGATTTGCCGGTGCGATTGTTCCATGGCGATAGCGACCCGGTTGTGCCCGTGGCGCAGTCCAGGCTTTGGCAGAGGTGGCTCCTGGATGCCGGCGTGCCGGCGGCGTATTTCGAATATCCCCTGGTGCGGCACAACGTGTGGGACATCGCGTATCGCGGCGCGGTGGAGGACTGGTTCGCCACGCTGCGCCGCAACACGGATCCGGAGCGGGTGCGATTTTGGACGCGGTCGTATCGATACAGCGCGGCGTACTGGGTGCGGATCGACGGGTTGACGCCGGGAGTGCTGGCGGCCATCGACGCGCGGCGCGTGGGAAAGAACGAAGTGCTCGTGGAAACCAGGAACGTGGATGGGTTCAGCATCCTGGGCGAAACCGCCGGCGCGGTGATTATCGACGGCGCCGCGCTGCGCGTGAAACCGGCGGCCACCGAGTCTTTCACGAAGACCGGGAATGGATGGCGAGCCGGGCTGTACCAGCCGGTGGGAAAGCGGCCGGGCGCGGAAGGTCCCATGGTGGCGGCGGTTTCCGCCCGGCATCTTTATGTATACGGATCGCTGGGAACGCCCACGGCGGTGGAGTTGGACGCGCGGCGAAAAGTGGCGGAGGATGCGGCGGCGTGGTCCACCACGCGCGCGCGGCTGGCGCTGAAGCTGGCGGTGAAGCGCGATACGGAAGTCACCCCCGAGGATGTGGAGACTTCGAACCTGGTGCTGTTCGGGACGGCCTGGAGCAACGCCGTGATTGCGCGCCTCGAAAGCGCGCTGCCGCTCGAGCTGCGGCCGGATGCCGCCGATTACGGCCTGCTGTTCATCGCGCCGGTGGGGAAGCATTACGCGCTGGTGAATTCAGGCCTGGCGTGGTGGACGGGCGCGGACGATTCCGCGGCGGCCGGATATGCGCTGGCGCCGTGGCAATACCGCCGCCTCGCGGCGTTGGGGGACTTTCTGCTGTTTCGCGGGTCGCCCGAGCACGTTGTCGCGGAAGGCCGGTTTGATCGAAACTGGAAGGTGCCGGCGGACGCCGCCGCGAAAATGACGGCTACCGGCACGATGATTATTCACTGACATGACAACTGAAGAATTTCGCCGTTATGGGCACCAGGCGATCGACTGGATTGCCGAATTCTTGGAGCACGTGGAGCGCTACCCCGTGCTTCCGCCGGTGAAGCCGGGGGAACTGACGGATGCGCTGCCGCAACATGGTCCGGAGCGTGGCGAGCCCATGGAGGCGATCGTCGCGGATTTCCAGCGGCTCATCGTGCCCGCCTCGACCCAGTGGAACCATCCGGGCTTCCTGGCGTACTTCGCCAACTCGTCCACGCCGGAAGGGATTCTGGGCGAGCTGTACACGGCGGCGCTGAACGGCAACGGGATGTTGTGGAAGACGTCGCCGGCGGTGACCGAACTGGAGCAGGTCACGCTGCGCTGGCTGCGGCAGTGGAGCGGACTGCCCGAAGACTGGTTTGGGCTGATCTACGACACGGCCTCGACTTCCAGCATGCACGCGATGGCGGCGGCGCGGCAAGCAGCCGATCCGGAATCGCGCACCAGGGGAATTGCGCCTGGCCTCGTGGTGTACGCGTCCGAGCAGTCGCACTCTTCGATTGAGAAGGGCGCGATCGCGGTGGGGATCGGGCAGGACTATGTGCGGAAGGTGCCGGTGGACGAGGAGTTTCGCATGCGGCCGGAGGCGCTCGAGGAACTGATTGGGCGGGACCTGGCGGCGGGGTTGCGGCCCTGCTGCGTGACGGCGACCGTGGGGACCACCTCCACCACCAGCGTGGACCCGGTGCCCCGCATCGCCGAGATCTGCCGCCGGCACAAGCTCTGGCTGCACGTGGATGCGGCCTACGCCGGCTCGGCCGCGCTGCTGCCGGAGTTCCGCTGGGCCTTCGAAGGCTGCGACCAGGCCGATTCGTTCGTCACCAATCCGCACAAGTGGCTGCTCGTGCCGATGGATTGCAGCATCTTTTACACGCGGCGGCCAGGGGTCCTGCGGCGGGCGTTTTCGCTGGTCCCGGAGTACCTGGTGACCCAGGCCGACGCGCGCGCGGTCAACATGATGGATTACGGCGTGCCGTTGGGGCGGCGGTTCCGCGCGCTGAAGCTCTGGTTCGTGTTGCGCTCGTACGGCCGGGAGGGACTGGCCGCGGCGCTTCGCGAACACGTGCGGCTGGCGCGGGGGTTTGCGCGCGAAGTGCAAGCCGGCGGCCGTTTCGAACTGGCGGCGCCGGCGCGGTTTTCGGTGGTGAACTTCCGCTACAAGGGGAGCGACGACGACAACCGGCGGATTCTGGAGCAGGTGAATGCCGCGGGCGACGTCTTTCTCTCGAGCACCGTGCTCAGAGGAAAGTTCACCTTGCACCTGGCGGTGGGGAACCAATTCACCGGCGAGAGGCACATTCGGCGGGCGCTCGATCTGTTGCGGGGCGCCGCGCCCGCCGGCGTTTCAGTGTAGCTCAAAGTTTACATGCCATCCAGGAAGGCGAAAAAACGGCCTGTCGAAGCCGCGGCGCAGCGTCCGGAGGCCCCTGCCGCCGCTCCGGCCCTGCGCATCTGGCTGGAGCGCCATTCCTTGGCCGTTGCTTTGGCCCTGATTCTAATTGGCACCCTGCGCATCGTCTCCACCTATGCCGTCTTTAGCCATACCTCCGACGAACCGAACCACATCGCGTGCGGCATGGAGTGGCTGGACAAGGGAACCTACACCTACGAAACCCAGCATCCGCCCCTGGCGCGCATCGCGGCAGCCCTCGGTCCGTTTCTACTCGGCATCCGTTCGCAGGGCGCGGTGGCGCCGGACACCACTTCCGTACCCAAAGAAGGCATAGCCATCCTCTACAGCGGCCACCACTACGACCTGACCATGGCTCTGGCTCGCGCCGGCATTCTTCCCTTCTTCTGGATCGCCTGCCTGGTGGTGTTCTGGTGGGGACGCCGGTACTTTGACCGAACCGTCGCCGTGGCCGCTGTATTTCTATTCAGTTTCCTGCCGGTGACGCTGGCCCACGCCGGTCTCGCCACCACCGACATGGCCCTCACCGCCTTCACCGGCGCCGCCTTCCTCTCAGCCATTGTCTGGCTGGAACAGCCAAGCGTCCGCAATTCCGCAATTTTCGGGGCGTGCGCTGCGCTGGCGGTCCTGTCCAAATTGTCGGCGCCGGTTTTCCTGGCCGCCGCGTTTCTGCTGGCGTTCCTCTGGCATGCCTTCGCCGTCCGCCCGCAGCCGATCCTGCCGGCGTTCGCCGCCCGGCGCCTGATGAAGCCGCTCGCCATCGTGATCGGCGTAGCATTCCTGGTGATCTGGGCCGGATACCGTTTCTCGGTGGGCACGGTGGGGGGAATTCGGCTGCCGGCGCCGCAGTTGTTCACCGGTTGGCAGGCCGTGATGCGCCACAACCAGCAGGGCCACCCCAACTACCTGTTTGGCGAGTTCCGCGTGCGCGGATTCTGGGATTACTATCTGGTGGTGCTGGCGGTGAAGACGCCGTTGGCGTTCCTGCTGCTGGCGGCACCCGGCGTGTGGACCCTGCTGCGCCGGCCGAACCCTTTCCGTCTCGCCTGGCAGCCGTTGATTTTCTCGCTCGCCATACTGGTGGTGGCCATGTGGAGCAACATCAACATCGGCGCGCGCCACATCTTGCCCATTTACATCGGACTCTCGCTCGCTGCCGCCGCCGGCGTGGCGCGCTTGTGGGAACTCTGCGCTGGACGGAAGTGGCTCCTCGGCGTCCTCGGCGCCCTGCTCTTCTGGGACGCGGGCGCTTCCCTCATGAGCCATCCCGACTATCTCGCCTACTTCAACGAGCTCGCCGGCAGCCAGCCCGAAAACATTCTCGTGGATTCCAACCTCGACTGGGGCCAGGACTTGAAACGCCTGGGCGCGCGCCTCCGCCGGGCCGGCGCCCGCGAGGTGCACTTCAACCAGTTTTGGATCGCGGACCTGGAGAAGGAACACGGCTTCCCGCCGGTCCGTGAGATGGACTTTTCGCAGCCGTCTCCCGGCTGGAACGCCGTGGGACTCACGTACTGGAGAATCGTGCGGCTGCAATTGCACCAGATGTACCCGCAGGCGCAGTTTTGGCCCGATCATATTCCGCCCACCGAACGCGTCGGGAAGTCGATTTTACTTTGGTATTTCCCCTACCCGGGCGAGTGAGGCCCGCAACGCCGATTGCGATATTGCCGGAACCAAGTACCTCGAGATCGGGCGACCGGGCGGAACAGTTACTATAGAAGCATCATGTTCTCACGCGTACTGTGCCTCCTTTCGGCCGGCGTGCTGATGGCGCAGGTGGCGCCCACGGATGCCGGCGGTATCGCACGGGCGGCCCTGGACCGGCTGCTGTCGCAGAAATATTCGGAATTGCAAGCCATGCTGGCGCCGCAGGCCAAGACGGCGTACTCCGACGCGGCCCTGGCCAGGATGGGCGCCGAGATTCAATCGTGGGGCGCCGTGCAAAGCATCGGCGACCCCATGGTGCGCAAGATCGGGACGGCCAGCATCGTCGCGTTCCAGGTGAAGTTCGCGACCCAGACCATCACCTTCCAGTTTTCGGTGACCGAAGAGGGCGCGGTGGCGGTGATGCTGCATTCGCCCGTCGCGATACCGTGGCGGCATCCGCCCTACAGCAAGCCGGATTCCTTCAAAGAACGCGAAGTGACGGTGGGCGAAGGCCAATGGAAACTGCCGGGCACGCTGACCGTGCCGGTGGGACAGGGACCGTTTCCGGGCGTGGTGCTGGTGCACGAGAGCGGTCCGGGCGATCGGGACGAATCCATCAGCGCGGTGAAAGTCTTTCGCGATCTGGCGGAAGGGCTGGCGTCGCGCGGTGTGGTGGTGCTGCGCTACGAGAAGCGGACCAAGCAGTATCCGCAGGCCACGCAGGCGAAGGATTACACCGTGGAGAAAGAGACTTTGGAGGATGCCGGCCTGGCGCTGGCGCTGCTGCGCGAGCAGCCGGAAGTGAAACCGGGCCGCGTCTTCCTGCTGGGTTACGGGCTGGGCGGATACGTGGCGCCGCGCATCGCGGAGGCCGACGCCAAGCTGGCGGGAATGGTAGTTGTGAACGCCAACGCACGCCCGCTGGAAGACGTGACGCTGGACGAGGCTAAATTTCGGCAAGTGACTGGGCCGCAGATGCAGCTTCTGATCGAGCAGGCCGCCAAGATCAAGAAGCTGTCCCAGGGTGATGAAGACACGGCGCCGCTGCTGGGCATGTCGGGTCCGTACCTGCTCGATCTGCAAGGCTATAGCCCGGCGGGACTGGCCAAGCTGCTGGGCGTTCCCATGCTGATCCTGCAGGGCGAACGCGATTACCTGCTGGGCACGAAAGATTTCGCCCTGTGGAAGAGCGGCCTTGCGGGGCAGAAGAACGTCACGCTGAAGAGCTATCCGGCGCTCGATCGCGTGTTGGTGTCGGGGCAGGGCCCGAGCACCGAAGCGGACGAGCGCAAGCCCGGACAACACGTGGCGCAGGAACTGATCGACGACGTGGCCAAGTGGGTGAGCCAGTAGGCGAGCCAGGTGTATGCGCGGACGCGCCACGGGAGCGCAATCATGGGGAGGCGCGTCCCCGGCTTCTCCGAGATGCCATCCATTCTCGGCCTCAGGTATTCTAAGGGCATGGAACTGATCTTTGAAGTTCGCGACGCCGAAGAGGGTGGCTATTGCGCGCGCGCGCTTGGCCATGGAATCTTCACCGAAGCAGACACATGGGATGAACTTCGCGCCAATTCGCTTGAGGCGACATCGGTCCACTTCGAAGACAGCCCGGCGCATCCGCGGCTCGTGCAGTTGCATTATGTAAAGGACGAGCTGATCCCGGTTGAAGCCGCATGAAGCTGCCGCGCGGCGTATCCGCAGATCGTGTAATCCGCGCCCTGGAGCGCCTCGGCTATGAGGTGATTCGTCAGAAGGGCGGCCACGTCAGGCTGCGGCACGAGGGACCGCCGGTCCATGCGATCACGGTCCCGCTGCAACAACCCGCTCAAGACCGGCACGCTTCACGGCATTCTTTCCGAAATAGCACAGGCGAGGTCGCTCACCATCGAATCCATCACTGATTTGCTCTGAACTCCCGCTACCAGTCCACCGTCTTGCCGGGCTCCAGCGCCCACACTTCGGTCGACAGATCGGCCACCAGCTCGGCTAACTGCGCCGGCGTTCCGGTGAGCGCCGGAAATGTTCCGAAGTGCATGGGGATGACTTTCGCCGGGCGGAGCAGCTTACAGGCCACGGCGGCTTCGCGCGGGCTCATGGTGTAGAGATCGCCGATGGGCAGGAAGGCGAGATCGGGGTGGTAGAGCTGCTCCACCAGGTGCATGTCGGAGAAGACGTTGGTATCGCCGGCGAAATACAGCGCACGGCCCCCCGGGAACCGCAGCACGTAGCCGGCGGCTTCCCCGCCGTATATGACCTTGCCATCGTCCAGGATGCCGCAGCTATGCACGGCGTGGGTCATGGTGATGGAGACGCCGCCGACCGCCTGCGATCCGCCTTTGTTCATGGGACGAGTCTTCGGGACGCCTTTCGATTCGAGCCAGTGGCAGGTCTCATAGATGGCGACCACCTCGGGTGAAAAACGCGCGGCCAGCGGCGGAGTGGAGTGGATGTGGTCGAAGTGGCCGTGCGTGATGCAGATGGTGTCGACGCGCGTGATCTCGTGGTGTTTGGGATAGGAAGGGTTGCCCTCGATCCAGGGGTCCATGAGGACGACTTGGCCCGAGGGGAGTTCGAATTGGAATGAGCCGTGTCCAAGCCAGGTGATTCGCATAGTCTCACTCGGAGTCTACCGCCGCCGATGCCGGGCGGCAAGCCCGGCCGGGGGGCGGGTTGTTGGCGGGCGAAAGCGCCCGCCCCATGGCTGCGTTGCCTACTGGTCCTTCACTTCGAGCGTCAGTTTCTTCTGCGCCTTGTGACCGAACGCGCCGGTCACCGTCAACGTGTAGGTGGTCGTCTTGTCCGGCGCCACGAAAAACTGGCCGAACGGAGCCGAATCCTCGATGGGTGAAAAGACCGGCGGATCGATGCTCACGTCTTTCCCGTTTTGGAATGCAAACGCCAACGTGTATACGTGGCGGCCCTTTTCCACTACGTGCTTGGCGACGCCGAATGCGATGATGCGAGGCAGGGAATCGGGGTCGGCCTGCACCCGGATGGTGAAGGAGGCGGAAACCGTCTTTCCATTTTGGCCTTCGGCGGTCAGCACGTAGGTGGTGTTGCGTTTGGGTGCGGCCTCCACGCAGCGATTGAGAGCGACGTAGACACCCTCGATCGGCGGATCGATGGCCACCGATTTGGCATTCACCACTCCGTAACAAATCAGCGTGCTCTTGCCCTCGTAGAGCACGCCGTCACGTGCGTAAAACTGGAGGATCTTGAGGTCGGTGCCCCCATAGGCGGCGTCGAACGCGCTGGTGGCGGCGTCGGAGGCCGTGTGCCGCTCGGAAAAGCGCTTCTCCGCGCTGTGCCGCGCCAGGAAGACGTAAAGCAGATAAGCCAGGGCGATCACGACCGCCACTCGCAAAGGGATTTCGGCCTTGCGCAGCACCTTCAGCATAGTCCGATGGCCTTATGCGCCCAGGATAGCATTCCGCTGCTAACTAAAGGCATCTTGTAGCGCCGGTTTGGCGATGTTAGTTTCTAGGTAAGGTTCCTTTCTACTAAAAGTTAGGGTCCGCTGGAGGCGACACCAGCGGACCTTCCCTAAAACCTGCCGGCGACAAGACCGCCGGCGCTACCGGCTAACCACTTTACAGCGTTGGGCTTTTCCCATACTCTCGAAAGGTGTCGTCTTCCGCTACAGCTATCCGCGAACGTTTCCGCAGCCGCCGCATCTCCCGCTTCGGCGAATCCGTCATCCGTGAAATGACGCGTCTGGCCATGCGCCAGGGCGCCACCAACCTGGCGCAGGGCTTCCCCGATTTCCCCGCGCCCGCCGCGCTCAAGCAGGCCGCCGCCCAAGCCATTGCCGACGACATCAACCAGTACGCCATCACCTGGGGCGCCAAACCGTTCCGCGACTCGATCGCCGCCAAATACCTTCGCACCTACGCCATGGAGTTCGATCCCGAACGCGAGTTCCGCTGCTTCCGGCCCGCCGGCGCCTACTACGTAATGACCGACATCTCGGCCTTCGGCGCCTCGAGCGACCTGGCCTTCGTTCGTCACCTGATCGACACAATCGGTGTGGCGGCGGTACCCGGCTCGAGCTTTTATGCACAGTCCGGTGGAGGAGACCATCAGGTTCGCTTCTGTTTTTGCAAAAAATATGAGACTCTAGAAGTAGCCCGGCACCAATTAGCGAAGGTCCAACGCGCGTAGCCGGAACTTCAGCCGGGAGGAAGACTCGTTATGCTTCCACAGTTCTTACTGCAGGAAACGACGGTCCGGACGGCCGGGGCGTCGTCCGACATCGATCTTGGCGAGCAACTGGGCGGAACGCTGCTTCTGACCCTCGGCATCACGCGGATCATCGAACAGGAGAGCCTCGACGTCTCCATCTGGGGCTCCGCCGATGGAACGGAGTGGGGCGCCAAGCCGCTGGTTTCGTTCCCGCAAAAATTCTATTGCGGCACCTACCAGATCGTGCTCGATCTCGGCGATCATCCCACGGTGCGATTTTTGCGCGCCAAATGGCAGGTCAACCGCTGGGGCAAGGGTGAACCCAAGCCTTTGTTTACCCTGTACCTGGTGGCCGAAGCCCACAAGCGCGAGATGGCCCTCCAGGCCTGAAGCCGAGCCGCGTCTGCTATCTTTGAATTAGCCCGCTGGGTAATCGTATGATCACTCGCCAGGAAGCGCTCGACTGGTTTGGTTCCGACGACCTGATCGGCATCGGTATGGCGGCCGATTCCGTCCGCCGCAAGTGGCACCCCGAAAACGTCGTTTCCTACATCATCGATCGCAATATCAACTACACCAACTTCTGCACCGAGTACTGCACCTTCTGCGCATTCTACCGGCCCATGGGTCATGCCGAAGGCTACGTGCTGCCGAAGGAAGTCATCTACGAAAAAATTCAGGAGACCATCGACCTCGGCGGCACCGGCGTGCTGATGCAGGGCGGTCTCCACCCGGATCTCAAAATCGAGTGGTACGAAGATCTCTTTCGCGGCATCAAGCAGCGTTTCCGCATTCACCTGCACTGCCTGTCGGCGCCGGAAGTCACCAACATCGCCGAGGTCAGCGGCCTGAGTCTTCGCGATACCATCCAGCGCCTCATGGATTCCGGCCTCGATTCCATCCCCGGCGGCGGCGCCGAAATCCTCGATGACGCCGTGCGCCATCGCATCAGCCGTCTGAAGTGCAACACCCAGGATTGGGTGGACGTGCATCGCACCGCGCATCAGCTCGGCATGCGCACCACCGCCACCATGATGTTCGGTTGCGGCGAAACCATCGAGCAGCGCATGAACCACCTGGAGCTCGTCCGCAACCTGCAGGAAGAGACCGGCGGTTTCACGGCCTTTATCCCCTGGACCTTCCAGCGCGAAAACACTTCGCTCGGCCACTTCGTCAAGGAAGAAGCCACCGCGGTGGAGTACCTGCAAACCCTGGCGATTTCCCGCATTTACCTCGATAATTTCGAAAACGTGCAATCCTCCTGGGTGACGCAAGGCCTGAAGACCTGCCAGTTGGGCCTGCGATTCGGCGGGAACGACGTAGGCAGCATCATGATCGAGGAGAACGTGGTCTCCGCCGCCGGAGCGCACCATTGTGCCGGCGAAGAAGAGCTGCGCCGCATCATCCGCGACGCCGGCTTCGTCCCCAAGCAGCGCGACACATTGTATCGCACGTACTTCCTGAACTAACCAGACACCGGCGGCAAAGACCGCCGGCGCTACCAGGCACGCCCCTACTTCCCATCCACCCGCCTTGCGATCACCAAATCCGGGGCTTTGCTGAAGTCTTCCCCCTGCGCCATGGGGTCGGGATTATTCCCCCACATCACGTCGGGCGCTTTCAGTCCCACGGGAATCCAGTGATATCGCCCCGCCTCTCTTACAAAAACCGGCCAGTGCACGAAGCCGACCGACTTGCGCAGCACCAGGAATCGCGGCGCAGTCTTGGCGTCGTCTTCCACGCGGAAGGCCGCAATGCCCCCGCGAATGGGATTTGGCAGATAGAACATGAGGGGCGCGTCTTCATAGTTGATCAGGATCTCGTCCGACGGCGCGGCGTTGCGCTTGAGCCACTCGATCACCAGGCGGTTGGGGTCCGGGCGGTGGCCGAATACCTCCGTACCCAGGGTCGAGAGTTCGGATCGCCACCAGGGATTCCCGTTGTACCAATCCGGTGAAGGCACAGCGGCGTGCAGCGGGAGGCTCATCCAAGGCGTGAGCACCAGTACCGCTGCTCCAAGCCAGGCGATGGCGACACGCGACCCGGCTGCCCTGGCGAGCAGCCACGCGGCCACGAGCGCGGCGGCGGGCGCGGCGACGATCACATACCGCAGGAAGGCCGCCGGCGCCACGCTAGGCACCCATACTACGAGCGCGAGCACAATGCCGATGGCCACCGCCACGAGCCGCCGCTCGAGTGACGGCAGCCGTTTCCATCGCCAGGCGAGCAGCGCCAGCGCCGCCAGCACCAGCGCGGCGGGCGCCACGTACTCATTCATGTTGAAGAGGTTGTCCAGCGCGCGGTCCGTCCATGACCCTTCCTGAACGGCGCGCCGGTTCCATAACTCGTAATACCAGGCGAAGGGCGCGATGGCCGCCGATAAGGCCACGCCCACCAGCGCGGTTCGCAGCCAGCGGCGCGGCGCGGCCAGGAACGCATCCAGGAACAGGACCGCCAAGACCGGCCACACCGTACCGTAATCCACCTGGAACCAGCACCAGGCAGTGGCCGCGAAGGCGACGGCGCCGCGCGGCGCGCCCGATTGCCAGCGCGCGTAGGCCATCAGGGCCAGCACCAGAAAAAGACTGGAAATCGAATAATACCGGGCCTGGCGCGCGTGCAGGATCCAGTAAGCGTTCGTGACCAGGAGCAGGGCCGCGAGAGCAGCCATGAGGAGGCTGTCGAAACGCTGGCGCACGAAGCGGAACAACAGCAGCACGGCCGCGAAGCCGGTCAGTGTAAAGGGGAGCCGCGCGCCCAGCGTAGTGTGGCCCAGCAGCTTCAGGCCGATCGCGGCCACCACGAATTGTCCCCAAGGCTGCCACTTCCAGGCGAAGCCCGGCTTGAAGTCGCCGCGGCGGGCGTGGTAATCCACGGCCGCTTGCGGGCCGGTGGTGCGCTCGCCGATAGTCTGTTCATCTTCCGCCCCAAAGGTGTCAGTGGTGAGGAGGTTGACTCCGTCGTACGCCAGCGGCCGGCCGAACTGGAGCATCCGCGTGGCAAGCACCGCCATGATGGCTTCGTCCTGCCAGAGATATTTATCCGCAAGCCCCCAGAACAGCAGCAGCGCGGCCAGGCCGGCGATCATCGCCGGCGTCAGGCTTTCCCATCGGTTGCGAGCGGCAGGTGGCGGCACGAAGCAGGTTTCCACGTGGAGCATAGCATACACGCGGCACTCAGAGTTTAAAGCGGCCCCCGGTGATCGCCCTGTTATAATCGCGGCAGCGGCAACGGAGAGAATCAACCGACACGGACTATGGCGGATCGAGTGATTGGGCGGCGTGAGTTCTGGCTCACCAGTGCGCTGGTTCTTCTGTTGCTGCTGGTCTTTTACGTTCTTCCTCCACCGCCGCGCCTCGACTTGAGCGAGGGCTCGCTCGATCAGTCCTGGGAATCCGCTTTGGTGGAGCAGTTCCTGCGCCACGCGCAGTGCGGCGCCGATCTGGTCTTCACCTACGGCCCTTGGGGCTTCCTGGGCGAGCCCCGCGGCAATCCCGCCATTCGCCCGTGGCTGCTGTTCGGCCGCTTCGTGCTGGCGCTCGGCGTGAGTATCGGCGCGGCCTTCCTATCCCTGCTCCGCATCCACCGCCGCTCCTGGCGCTGGGTCTGGCTCATCTGGTTTCTGGCGCTGGCCACTCCTTGGATCGTGGCGCCTTTCCTGCTCTACGCGGTCCTGTTCGAGACCACCCAGGCGTCCTACCGCTGGTTGAGCCTCGCGATGCTCGTCCCCGCCTGCGCCCTGGGCGCGCATGTCAAGCTGGTGGCGCTGCCACTGGTGGCGGCGCTGGGCCTCGCGATCCTTCTCGATGAGATCCTGTTCGCGCGCCGCATCCCGTACATTTCAGCCAGCCTGGCCGCCTGTTATGCGGCATTCTATTTCGCCGCCGGGCAGCACGCCGCTTCCTTCGTGCCGTATCTGCGGGGCGCTTTCGCCACCATAGCCGGGTACACCGACGGAATGGCGCTGGATGGTCCGGCTCCGGACGCGGTTGCCGGAACGCTGTTTTGCCTGATTGTGCCGCTGATTTACACAGTCGCCCTGCGCGGCCGCCGCGGCTGGATCGCGCTCGTGGGCGCGGCCTGGGTCGCGGCTTATTTCTTCATGGCTTTCAAGCAGGCCTTCGTCCGGCAGGATGGCGGCCACCTCTGGGCAGGCATCCTGATGTTCGCGCTCCCCGCATCGCTGGTCATCATGCTCTTCGCGGGAAGCGGGCGCTCCAGCGTGCTGGTGCCCCGCGTGCTCGTGCCCCTGGCGGCCGCCGCCACCGTGTTTTTCGCCTGGACCACCGCGCCCGCCGGCGATCTCCATCATTACCTCGCGTCGAGATGGAGCGCCATCCGGCAGTTTCCGCGCGCCTTCCAGTCGAGCGCCCGCCTGCAGCGCGACTGGCGCGATTCGCTCGCCGACTGGCGCGAGGCCTATCCCATCGCTCCGTTCTCCGGCTCCGCGGACATCCTGCCGATTGACATCCTGACGCTCCTGGCGACTTCCGCCGAGTACCGGCCGCGTCCCGTCATCCAAAGCTATGCCGTCCTGAACGAATATCTGGCGCGGCTCAATGCCAGTTTCCTGGCTGGCTCGCGGGCGCCCGAATTCGTATTACTAAACGCCGCTTCCATAGACGGCCGCTATCCCAGCACGGACGATGATCTGGCGTGGTTGGAACTCCTCGCGCGCTACCAGCCCGCCGGTTTCTCGGGCGAGTATCTGGCTCTCCGCAAAGCGCGCGAGCCCGCGCCGGTCCACACCGCGAAAATCCTCGAACGCACCCTGGCCTGGGATCAGGAAGTCGAACTCGGCCCCACGTCCGGCGGCTTCGTCTGGGCGGAGATCGATCTCCGGGTTCAGCCACTCGGCCGTCTGATCGACTTTCTGTTCCGTCCGCCCGAAGTCGATCTCAGCGTGCAGGCAGGCGGCGTCTGGAACACCTACCGGCTTCTCACTCCGCTGGCGCGCTCGGGATTCCTGCTCTCGCCGGTGGTCGAAGGTCCGGCAGCTTTCGCGCTGCTCTATCGCGGGGAGCAAAGCCATCCCCTGGCGCCCGATGTCTCCCGCATTTCCGTCGGCACCGGTTCCGGCGGCAAGCGGTTTTATCGCCCGCAAATCGCGGTCCGCTTGTACCGGCTTTCGATTTCCCCCCGTCCCGTGCCCGAAATGCTCGCGGACGATAAGATGCGGCTCGCCGGGAGCATGCACTCGGCCGAAGTCTCGCCAGGCTGGGACCAACGGCCAAACTGGAATGCCGCGTCTGGCGATCTGCGCCTCCAGGCCAACGCCCCCGCGGCCGGAAGCCTTCCCTACGATGGCGCCACGGCGTCTCTGGATGCCGCTTTCGGACTCGCCAACCAATGCGACGATCAGAATTCCCCCTACTCGCGCGTGGAATTCCGCGTGAGTTATCGCGCCAGCGCCGGCTCCATCGACCGCATGTTGCTGCGCCGCACTCTGGAGGCGCGCGGCCCGCAGGACGTCAGCGCGGCCGAAGTCCTGCCGCTACCCAAAGGGATGCCGGGGAGCCTGCAGTTCGCCACCACGCCGCTCGCGGGAAACTGCCGTCTGGGAGCTTACTGGTCTCGCGTGAAGCTGCGGTGACTCGCTCGCTGCGCCGGTACACCCCTATGTGGTACGGAGACTGCGGCTCATAAGCGTCCACGGCGTCCGCCCAGCGGTACTCCGTGCGCTCCCCGGAAATAATGTCGACGATCCCCACCAAACGGTAATGCTGCGCCCCGTACTTGTACCACCAGTCGAAAATCTCCGTCGGCGATACCCGGTCCTGCAGCCACGACGCGTTCCCGGAAACCTGCACCACGTACTGCGGCGCGGCCGCCTCCACTTCTCCGATCATTTCGTTCTGCATCGTCAGCGCGTAGGGCTGCGCTTCCATCAGTCCGTACATGTAAATGTAGGACGTCGCCGAATGGCGATGCGCGTAGAAGTAGATCTCCGGCTCCGACCCCAACACCGCGATCCGCGCATCTTTCTCCGAGTGCGCCCGGATGTAATCGGCCACCTGGATGGCTTCCGGAAACGGATTGCGCCCGTAGAGTTCGCGGCATGCCTCCACCGGGCTGAGCCGGAACAGGAACTCGCGCTGCAAGCCCAGCGATAATACCAGCGCTGCGCCGAACACCCAGTACATGGCGCGATGACGCACCGCCGCCCCAGCCAGCAAGGCCACTGCCGGAAGCAGCAGCACGAAATAATGTTCGCGGAAAAACAAGCCCGGGCACACCGCCAGAAACGAGAAAAGCAGGAACGCCGTCGCGAAGGCCGCGGCGCCGCGGCTTTCCCGCTTCCGCCAGACCAGCACTAACCCCGCCGCCGCCAAAAGCCACAGCGGCGCATTCTCTTTCAGGATGGGTGCAAAGTTCTCCGTGAGAGCCGAAATGCCCTCACTCAGAGAGCTCTCGGCAGCATATTGGCGGGCATACGTGAAGGTCCAGAACCAGAACTTCGGGAAGACCCCCGCCCGCCACAGCAGCAGGCAGGTTACCGCGAATGGCGCAGCCGCGGCGGCCAGGAATGCTCCCAGTTTCAGAACCAGGCCGCGGCCTTCGCGCCAACACCGGGCCGTCACAACCAACGCGCCGAAAACTCCGAATAAGGCGCCCTGCTGCTTCATCACAAAGGCCAGGCCGAACAGCAGGCCGCTCCACCCGAGCGCCGCCGGCCGCCACGAATCGGCCGGACGCGCCAGCAGCAGCGCGCCCCCCAGCGCCGGAAGCACCACGAAGTGCGTCGCGTGCGCTTGCGTGCCCAGCACCCCGGAGCCGATCGAGAGCAGCGCGTAGGCCGCGCACGCCGCGAGAGCGGAGGCCGTTCCGAAAAGCCGCTTGCCCAACCGATAGACCAGCAGGATGGCCGCGCAGTTCACCACCAGCAATCCCCAATGAATCCCCGCGATGCTTTGCCCGAAGACCGCCATCAGCACGGCATACGCCGCATACGTTCCCGGCAGCTTCATATTGCAGGCCAGTTGATAGGGTGGAATGCCTTCGAGCATCAACTGCCCGGCGTACGCGTATTCGCCTTCGTCGCGCTCGAGCGGCATGTCCAGCAGGCGCCAGCGCAGCAGGCCGGCCGCCAGCATCACCAGCAGCACCACCACCCAGGGCCGCAGCTTCATGGGTATTTCGCCGTCGGGGCGGCCATCATGCCTCCGCCACCTTTCCTCCAATCAACTCACGCGATCCCAGGGAACGCCAGAAGGCGAAAAGCGCGATCCCCAGCAGCATCGTTACCGTCGCCAGGCCCGCCGGCGCGTACCACGTCTTCCAATCTCCACCGAGCGTGATCGAATCCAGAGAATTGATGAAACAGGCGGCTGCCATAATCGCCACCAGGCCATAGCGCAGCAACACAAATATCAGGACCGCAAACATGCCGAAATAGATCGCGCACTTCACTTTCCAGTCCGGCGAATCGAGCGGGTTGCCATTGACGAGTGTGAAGAACAGAGCCGCCAGGACCGCCGCCACCGCGTCTTTCTTGACCAGGTGGCGCAAACCCGTGAGGGCGAAAAAGAAGAGCAGCCCGATAAACAGGACTCCCGAAAAATCGCTGGCGTGAAACGCGATCCATTGCCTGGTGCCCAGCGTGGCGGCCAGACCGCCCGCGCCGCCCATGGTGTTGCCCGTCAGCTCGTCCACCACCGACGCCGCCGTCCACACCGCCGATCCCACCGCCGCACCGATCAGGATGTGAGCGCCCACCTGCGCATCCAGCCAGCGCCCCGCCAGCAGGCGATTCCAGGTGACCAGGGAATGCGGCCACCGCGCCCGTACCGAGGGTTCCAGCGCCAGGTACAGCAGCCAGATTGCAATTCCCGATACCAGCCACGTGGCCGCGCTGGCGAAGAACAGACCGAACATCGAATCGCTCGGCACCGCATGCACTGTGCCCAGCCAGCCGATCATTCCCAAAAAGAATACCGCCGTCGCGATGCGCAGCGCCCCCTTGCGGTCGGTCCGCCCCAGTTTCCAGTTGCGCCGCGCCAGCAGCACCGCGGCCAGCACCGCCAGCCCTCTCAGCGCCAGAAAGATGATGCCGCGCACCTGTGCAGCCTGGCTCTGGCCGGCCGCGGGTCCGCCCGCCTGCTTCCAGTCGTATTCCACTTTGGCTTCCGTGACCCGGCCTTTCCACGTCGCCATATCGACGGTCAGATCCAGGTTGGGGATCTTGGGATGCGGCCCCTTCCAGGCATGCATCTGGTCGGCCGCGGCCGCCGGCAGAAACTTCGCCGGGGTTTCGCTGAACGCGGCCATATCCAAGCCGGCCGCGAGAAATACCGCGGCAGGCTCCACGGCCTTCGCCAGATCGGCGCCGCCGGCGTAAGGCACCGCGTGGAACTCGCGCAATCGCCCGGCCCCGTCCACCACCGCACGCACCATGCCCGGTTCCACCGGAGGCGGATTGTCGCCGCTCACCAGGCCGTACGGCGAGGCCACCAGCGAAGACTGGCTCTCGCGGTAATCCAGGCGGATGGGAGATTCCGCCTCGAACCACTCGCGCCATTTCGGCGGTCCCGGCAACTTCTTCAGGTGGTCGCGCAATCCGTCGCGGTTTTCCAGGGTGAAGTTCGTGTCGGCCGGTTTGCGCGGGTAGCCGAATGCCCTCGCCATCTCTCGCGCCTTGTGCGCCAGCACTTCCGGCGGATCGTCCAGCGGCGCGTTCATGAGCGCGACCTGCCGGCCTTGCAGCACGATGGCCGCCACCACGCAGGCCATCACCAGCACCAGGCAGGGCACCGAAATCTTGCGCTCCAGCCCCTCTTGTTCTCCCGACGCCGCCACCAGTTCGGGCGACGGCGTCTCACCCGCGGCCAGCGCCGCCGCCAGCGCATCGCCGCCCGGCAACGCCGCGGCCACCGAAAGCGCGCTCCCCGGCCGTTTCGCCGGGTCCGGCTCCAGGCAGCGCCGGATGGTTTTCTCCACCGCCGGATCGACTTCTACGGTTCCGCCCGTCATGCCCGGCAGATGCGCCGATTCCTGTTGCTCCAGCAGTTGCTTCACGCTCTGGCCTTCGAACGGCCGTCGGCCCGTGAAGATTTCGTAGAGCACCAGTCCCAGCGCGTAAATATCGCTGCGCGCCGTCACTTCCGCGCCCTTCAGTTGTTCCGGCGCCATGTAGGCCGGCGTTCCGTTGTGCACCTCCGCGCCGGTAAGCTGGTCGGCGATGGCCGCCAGGCCAAAATCCATGATGACCACCTCGCCGCGCTTGTTCATCATGATGTTCTGCGGTTTCAGATCGCGATGAATCACGCCGCGGTCGTGCGCCGCCTGGAGGCCCGCGCACAACTGGCGCGCCGTAACCAGGGCCTTGTCTTCGGGCAGCCGCCCAATGCGCTGCAGCAGGCCGGCCAGGTCTTCGCCGTCCACATACTCCATCGAGAGGAACGGCATGCCTTGGATCTCGCCGATATCGTAGACCCGGCATACATTCGGATGCGACACCTGCCGCGCCACCCGCACTTCGCCGTGAAACCGTTCCAGCAGCCTGGGATTCGAAGAGGCTTCCGGCGGCAGAAATTTGAGCGCCACCGATTGACCCAGCATCAAGTCCGTCGCCCGGTAAACCTCGCCCATTCCACCGCGCCCCAAGAGGCCGATCACGCGGTACCGCCCGCCCAGCAGCGTGCCCGGAACGAAGCGCCCCTCGTCGGCGGTCGGCGCCGATGAGATGTGCGAGATCCCCATGGTGGAAGATGACGTGGGCTTCTGCGGCGCCGGTTCCAGCGTAGTCTCAACCGTCGACGGGTCGATCTTCCGATCCATATCAACCGATTCTAGCGCTTGTGGGGCGAAGTCTTGGTAGTGGGCTACTTTGAAATAAACAGTGCTTGCGGTATATGCGCCTGCTCCCTTTCGTTCACACCAGTTCCAAACGGAGTTGTCTTCCAATAGCGACGGCCGCGCGTTGCATGGTATGCAGCGTCACGCCCGTATTCTTGGGATCCAGCAGGCGATCGAGCGCGCGCCTGCTGGTCTGCATCCGCTCCGCCATTGCAGACTTGGTAAGACTTTCTTTCTCCATTGCGGCCTTGATCTGGTCCGCCAGAATCTGCTTCAGCGCTTGTTCCTCGCACGTCTCCAGAATGCCTTCCTCGGCCAGGAAGCCATCGAAAGACGACCCCACTCTCCCTTTCCTTTTCTGAACCATTTTTTCTACTCCACTTCCTTCATGCGTTTCAGAGCCAGTTCCATGTCCTTGGCCGGCGTCTTCTGCGTTTTCTTGATGAAGCCGTGAAGCAGCACCATGCTCCCACGGACAATGCAGAAAATTACCCGGCCTGTCTTTCCGTCTGTCAATCTCCAGATAACAGAGCACCACCGTAATGCGGTTTAGCCGCTTCCCTCGTTTACCACCAGGCGGAACACGTCCGGCCGCGCGTAGTGTCCCGCCACGTCCAGATCGAATTTTCCTTCGGCGATCTCGCCCGCGTCCAGTTCCGCCGTCAGGATACATTCCTCGTCATAAACCGGCCCCGCCAGCACCTTGCCCAGCGGTCCCACAATCACGCTGCCGCCGCGGATGGTTTCGCGCGCCCCAGCGCCCGCCGGCCGGCTATACTGGCACGCCGAAAGCACGAAGCAGCGGCCTTCGAGCGCGATGTGCTGCATGCTGGCCCGCCAGATTTCCCGGTCGTCCACCGTCGGCGCGCAATAGAACTGGATGCCTTTTTGGTACATGGCCGCGCGCAGCAGCGGCATGTAGTTCTCCCAGCAGATCACCGCGCCGATTTTGGCGAAACCGGTTTCAATCACCGGCAGGGTGGCGCCGTCGCCGAAGCCCCAGATCAGCCGCTCCATCGCCGTGGGCATCAATTTACGATGCTTGCCCGCCAGCTTGCCGTCGGGCGCGAAGAACAGCACTGTGCAATACAGCGTGCCGCCATCGCGTTCGATTACGCCGATCACCAGCCAGGCGCCGTGCGTCCGCGCCGCTTCGCCCAGCCGCGCCGTGCCCTCGCCCGGCACGTCCAGCGCGCTCTCGAAGTACCGGCGGAACAGCTTGCGGCCTTCCGGCGTGCGTGAGCCCACCAAGGTACCGAAATCGGCCCCCTTGGGATACCCGCCCGCAAAGGCTTCCGGGAAGACGATCAGCTTCGCGCCACCGCCCGCCGCTTCCGCCGTCAGCCGCTCCGCTTTGGCCAGCGTCGCTTCGATGTCGAAAAGAATCGAACCGGCCTGCACCACGGCTACGCGCACGCTAGGCATGGGCCGCTCTATTTCCCCTTGATCGCGAAATCGAAAACCTGTATGTTCACCTTGCCGTCCGTGAACTCCACCACCGCGTATTCGCCCGGCTCCAGCTTTTCCTGCGGCCAGATCTTGTAGAGTCCCTCGGCCATCTCGCGCCGCAGAATGTCCACCATGGTGCGCTCTTCGTCCACCAGGTCTTTGACCACCGCGCTGTAGGTGAGGTTCTCGACGATCCGCACTCCGCCCTTGGTCGTCAGTTTGGCGATGCCGAAATCTTCGGGCTCCGAGAGCTGGATGTAAAATTCCTGCTCCGGGTCCGTAAAGACATTGAGCGAGTGCGAGCCATTCATCTCCAGCGTCCCCTTCCCGCTGAGAAACGGATACGTGAGCTTCTGCAGCACCATGCGGCCTTTGGGGGTATGCACCGAGACTTCGCCGGCCTTGAGGATCTTGGCGGTCTTGTTTTCCACCCAATAGACGCCCGGATCCTGCGGAATTCGGCTCACTTCGGCCCGTGCGGCCCGCTCCGCAGCCTCTTCCTCGGCGCTGGCCTTGGTTTCCTTATCCACCGCGGCCTGCCGTTCGGCGGCTTCGCTTTCCGTCCGTTTCAGGTCCACCAGCTCGAGCGGGATCTCTTCCCAGTCGCTGCGCTCCACGCTGTAATAGCGCACCCGGTCGGTCTGCACCTGGTATTCGCGCACCAGGTGATACGTGCCGTCCTTCAAGTACAACCGGACATTTGCCGCCCACGCCGCCAATGCCAGAGCGGCCAGCGTCAACCAGAGCTTGCGCATACCCTACCGACTACTTTACCGTATGTGGGACGGGCCTCCCGGCCTGTCATTCTGATCGGCCACGCGCGTTTGACCATTGCGGCTAACGACCCCGCCCGTCCTCCGTCCTTTTATTGATGACCCCACATTTTCCGAACCACCGTCCCCGTTTTTGCGTATGGGGGAAGAGATGAAGCCTTGGCTCCACATGCGGCGGGCACCCCTTTGCCGCCATAATAGATTCTTGAGGTTCGCTCCGCTTATGTCCTTTACCAAACCCTTTCTCGCTCTATTGCTTTGCTTTGCCATCGCCCTGCCGGTCTTCGCCCAGACCCAGGGCCTGACCCTGGAAACCGGCCACGGTTTCATCTATAACCTGACCAGGGACTACCGCGTCCGCGACGTCAGCCACGTCAGCTTTGAAGATTCCCCGCGCATCGACAAACTAATGCGCGCCGGCAATATCTATCTGTCCCTCCGCGACGCCATCGCCCTGGCCCTCGAGAACAATCTCGACATCGAGAGTTCGCGCTATGCGCCCAAGCTGGCGTTGGCCGATCTCCAGCGCGCCAGCGCGGGCCAGATCCTGCGCAACGTCTCCACCAGCATCTCCAACGGGCCTTCATCGGCCTCCCTCAGCGTGCTGGCGGGCGCTACCGCCGTAAACGGCGGCGGCGGAGGGACCAGTACCCCCTCCAACAGCGGAGTCCTCAGCGGACTCAACGTGCAGTTGGCGGGCTCGGCCATTCCCAACCTGGACCCCATCCTCTATGTCTCCGGCGGCGCCTCCCACGCGACCTCGATTCTGACATCGACCACCTTCACCGGAACCTCCGCCCTGGTGGCTAGCTACAAGAACCTCACCTATGGCGTGCAGGAATCGTATTGGACCGGCACCACCGTGGCGGTCGGCCTCAGCAGCGTTTTCGGCTACAACCAGAACGCCACCACGGCGCTGTTCAATCCGTACGACAGCGGCAGCCTTTCGCTGAGCATCACCCAGAACCTGCTCAACGGCTTCGGTTTGGCCGTCAACAAGCGCTCCTATCACAAGGCCAGGAACAACCTCAAAGCCAACGACCTTACCTTTAAGGAGCAGGTGATCTCGACCGTCGCCGGCGTGGTCAGCCTCTATTGGGATCTGGTCACCTTCGATGACGAGCTCAAGATCAAGCAGCAGACCCTGGACCTCGATACCAGGCTCTACGAGGACAACAAGCGTCGCGCCGACCTGGGCGCCATCGCGGAAATCGACATCATTCAGGCCGAGGCCGATATGAAGGCCGCGCAGCAGGATGTGATCGCCCAGGAATCGCAGGTGCTGCAGCAGGAGATGATCCTGAAGAACTACGTCACCCGCGGCGGTCTGGATAACGCCGTCGTGGCCGTAGCCCGCATCGTTCCCACCGATCACATCGACGTGCCCGCTCAGGACCCCCTGATCCCCATCCAGGAACTCGTGCAGGACGCCCTGACCAACCGCCCGGAAATCCAGCAGAACCAGATCACCCTGGAGAATGCCCGCCTCGACCTGCTCGGCGTCAAGAACAATCTGCTGCCGACCCTTTCGGCCAACGTCAGCATGTCCAACGCCGGGCAGGGCGGCTCCATCAGCACCATTCCACAACCCTACATCACATCGAACGGCAGCGTCGCTTACAAGCAACTTGGCCCTGCCGACGTCAACCAGTTCCTGATCGGCGGCTACGGCACCGTGCTTAGTCAGATTTTCTCGCGCAATTTCCCAAACTATAGCGCGCAGGTTACGCTGACCGTTCCCATCCGCAACCGCGCCAACCAGGCCGATCTCGTCACCAATGAGTTGAGCTATCGCCAGGCCGAAATCCAGGACCGACAGCTTCACAACAGCATCAAGCTGAACGTCATGAATTCCCTGACCGCCCTGCGCAACGCCCGTGCCGCCTGGGAAACCAGCGTCGTCGCCCGCAAGCTGTATGATCAGACCTTGGCCGGAACCCGCCGCAAGTACGAGCTCGGCACCGCCACCATTCTCGATGTCGTGATCGCCCAGCGCGATTCCACCGCGCGGCAACTGTCCGAAGCCGACGCGCTCAATCAATACCAGCGCGCCCGCACCAACCTCGACCAGACGCTCGGCAAGACCCTGGACGATTACAACGTGAATCTGGAAGAAGCCAAACGCGGCGTAGTGGGTCGCGAGCCCGACCTGATCCCGGTAGCCGGCGGCAACCGCTAAACACTGCATGCAAGGTGGGGCAGGCTTCAGCCTGGACCCAAAGCCCGAAGGGCGCAAGATTCCAGCCCACGGCGCAAGCTGGGGGAATGTGTCCTCGGCCCGCGCAGCCCCGGAACGGGGTGTAAGCTCGCCGCCGCCGCGTCCGCGGTGAACACACCGCTACGTCGGGTGCGGCTCGCCCAGGATGCAGCGCACCGTGTCGCGCGCAATCAACAACTCTTCGTCCGTCGGAATCACCCAGGCCTGCACCTTCGAATCGTCCGTGCTGATTTGCGCTTCCCGCCCGATGGTCTGCGCGTTTCGATCCGGTTCGAGCCTCAGGCCCGCCCATTCCAGGCCTTCGCAAATGCGCGCCCGAATTTCTGGTGCGTTCTCTCCAATTCCTCCCGTGAAAATCACCGCGTCCGCTCCGCCCATGCACGCCCACAGCGCTCCAATGTACTTCCGCGCCCGGTAACAGAAAATCTCGATCGCCAGGCGGATGCGCCGGTCGTCGTGCTCCCGCAGTTCCTGCAGCAGCACTTTAATATCGTTCGTCACCCCGGAAATTCCCAGCAACCCGCATTGCGTGTTGAGCAGCGCCTCCACTTCGGTGATGGACAGCCCTTCCTTGGTCGCAATCAGGCTCAGGATCGCCGGGTCCAGATCACCCGACCGCGTTCCCATCACCAGGCCTTCCAGCGGCGTCATCCCCATCGACGTATCCACCGGCAGCCCGTTCCGGATCGCCGTGGCCGAACAGCCGTTGCCCAGGTGGAGCGTCACCACGTTGGTCTGTTCCTTGGTCAGTTGCCGGACCGTCCGATAGCGGTACGCCACGTACCGGTTCGAGGTCCCGTGGAAGCCATAGCGTCGGATGCGGTGCCGCGCGTACAAGTGATACGGCAAGGCGTAGAGGAACGCATGATCGGGAAGGGAAGTGTGAAACGCCGTGTCGAACACCGCCACCTGCGGCAGGCCGCGGCCGAATACCTCGCGCACCGCCAGAATGCCCTTGATGTTGTTCGGATTGTGCAGCGGCGCCAGGTCGATGCAGTCTTCAATCCCCTTCAATACCTCATCGGTAATGATCGCCGACTCGCGAAATAACTCGCCGCCATGCACCACCCGGTGTCCCACCGCGTGCACATCGCTCAAACCACCGATTTCCGGCACCCCCGACTTCTCCGAGGCCAGCCATCGCAGCACGTAATCCAGCGCTGCCGATATGTGGCGAACCGGCGCCGTTACTTTCTGCCGCGGGCCGCTCCGCGTCTCGATCGTGATGATGGCCTCACCGCCGATCCGTTCCACATAGCCCCGGCACAACCGCTCGTCGCCATCGCGCCGGATGCGCTCCAGGTCGGTCGCAATCACCTGAAACTTCAAACTGGAACTGCCCGCATTGAGCACAAGAATATTCATAAGTTCACCCCCATTCTCACAAATCTCACGCCATCACGCGTTTGTTGTGCAGCACGGGAGTGTGCCGTCCGGAGGTTTCGTCCGCTTCTCGGCGTCTCGGCGGTGAATACTATGTGGCGGACCTCGCCGGTGGTGCCAACAGCCTTACAGGAGGCTCATCCCGCTAGTCCCAAGCGCCACCCGCGGTAGCCGTTTCCCCGCGCCCGGCACAATCCGGTGGCCCTCCGCGCGCAGCTTTTCCGCCTGCCGTTTCACGCCACCGGGAAACTTCGGATTCAGCGAGCCATCATCTTTGACTACTCGCCAGTATGGAGTGATTCTGGTCTTGCCTTTCCTCGCGTCTTCCTCCGCTGCCTCGGCCGCGATCCGGATGAAAATGCCCGTCGTCAACGGGCAGGTTGCATCCACGGAATACTTTCCGGCCAGAAACCTGCGGATCCGGGAAGCCGTCGTAACGCTTCCCTTGTGCACCGTCCGGATGCACGCGTCGACTTCCTTAGGGCTGGGCACTAACATGGTCCCCGAGCCGAAACGCTTCTGCATGTTGGGCAGGATCTCGACCAACTTCGGCAGGTTCGGATTGTCCATCTTCTCCCGCCAGCTTTTTCGCGTCCTCATGTCGATCAGTGTAGCCCCATAGCGGGGCGGGCAATCTTGCCCGCAGCCGCCTTCAGGCGGCTCTTGCGATCGTGACGCCGGTCTTCTGACCTTGGCCGGATCTTCATTTCCCAACGTCGGTTGCGCCTGCCCCGTTTCCCTGTTGCTTTCCCACAAGAGCCATGCTATCTTCCTATTGGATTCCCAACAGAGGTCCGCATGAAGGAAAAGAAAGACGTCTGGCAAGGCACCCTGGCCATCATGGTGCTTAAAACCCTGGATGCCATGGGCCCCCTGCACGGTTACGGCATCGCGCGCCGCATCGAGCAAATCAGCGGCGCACTGCTCTCCGTCAACCACGGCACGCTCTACCCGGTCTTGCTCAAGCTTGAGCAGGAAGGCTCCGTCGCCTCCGCATGGGGCGTCTCGGATAATAACCGCAAAGCCCGCTTCTACCGCATCACTCGCGCCGGCCGGAAAGGGCTGACTTCCGAAAGGCGCCACTGGCAACAGACCGCCGATATCATCGCGCGCTTTTTCGCGCTCGAGGGCCCCTCTCAATGAAGTTCATCCGCCGCGTATGGAAGCGCTTCGCCGGCAGCCTGGCCGGCGATCGCCGCGAAGCCGAACTCGCCGATGAGTTCGAATCCCACATCCGCCTCCTCACCGAGGACAACCTCCGCCACGGCATGTCTTCCGCCGAAGCGCGCCGCGCCGCGCTGGTGACTTTCGGCGGCGTCGAGCCCGCCAAAGAGCAGTTCCGCGATCAGCGTGGCTTTCCCTGGATCGCCGCCTTCCGCCAGGATCTCCGCTACGCCCTGCGCGGCATGCGCCGCGTTCCCGGCTTCACCGCCGCCGCCGCCGGCTGCCTGGCGCTCGGCATCGGCGCCAACACCGCCATCTTCAGCGTCGTGAATGCCGTCATGCTGCGCTCGCTGCCGGTGCGTCATCCCGAGCAACTCGTGCTGCTCAGCTACCACTCGCAATCCTACCCTAAAGCTCTGCGCCAAACCGGAAGCGGTTACGGCCGAACCTCGCTGCCTTACCAGGCCTGGCAGGCCTTTCGCCAGGGCGCCACCAAGGTTTCCGGCGTGCTGGCCTTCGCGCCGCTCGGCTTCAACAACCACAGCGTGTCCGTCAGCTCCGGGGGCGCGCCCACGGTTGCCGGCGGCGAAATGGTCAGCGGCAATTACTTCTCCGTGCTCGGCGTCTCGCCGTTCCTCGGCCGCGCCATCGCCGATGACGATCTCAAGCCCGCCGCTCCCAACGTGGCCGTCGTGAGCTACTCGTATTGGTCCCGCCAGTTCGGTGCCGAGCCTTCCATCCTCGGCCGCGGCATCGCCATTAACGGCGCCCCGTTCACCATCGTCGGCGTAGCGCCGCGCGGATTCTTCGGCGTCGATCCGCAGTTCGCTCCCGATCTCTGGGTCCCTTTGCGTGACATGCCCGAACTGAAGCCCTGGGGCATCCAGACCGGCGGAAGCACCATGTTCCAAAACCCGCGCTGGTGGTGGTGCATGATGATCGCGCGCCTCAAGCCCGGCGTCACTCCGGAGCTGGCCCGCGCCGAGCTCGATGTCCTGTTCCAGCAGGCCACTCTCCAGGGAATCAGCCGCCCGCCGAAGCCCGAAGAAACTCCGCACATCGCGCTGGCGCCCGCCAGCCGCGGCCTCGAGCAGCTCCAGAGATCTTTCTCCCAGCCGCTGCGCATCCTCCTGGTCGCCGTCTCGCTGGTGCTGCTGATCGCCTGCGCCAACGTCGCCACGTTGTTGCTGGCCCGGTCCCGTTCGCGCCAGAAGGAGATGAGCGTGCGCCTGGCCATCGGCGCCTCGCGCGCGCGCCTCATCCGCCAGTTCCTCACCGAGAGCCTGCTGCTCTCGCTTTGCGGCGGCGCCGTGGGCCTGCTCTTCGCCCTGTGGGGCAGCCGTGCTTTGGTCCTTCTGATGTCCGCCGGGCAACCTATCGCCCTCGACGTAGGTCCCGATTCCACCGTCCTCGCCTTCACCGCGGCCGTCTCCGTGCTCACGGCTTTCCTGTTCGGACTGGCCCCCGCGTTCCGCGCCACGCGCGTCTCGCTCGCGCCGCAGCTTAAACAGCAGGCCGCCTCTGCGCCTTCGCGCGCCACTCTGGGCAAGGTGCTGATCGCCGGGCAGGTCGCGCTATCGGTCTGCCTGCTGTTCGGCGCCGGCCTGTTCGTGCGCACGCTCCAGAAACTCCAGAACCAGGATTTCGGATTCAACCGCCAACGCCTGCTGCTCTTCGAACTCGACCCGCGCCGCAACGGATGCACCCAGCAGCGCGTGCTCGAGGTCTACCGCGAGGCGCTCGAGAAGATTCAGGCGCTGCCCGGCGTCCGCGCCGCCACCATCTCCGCGTACCCGCTGCTTTCGGGCTGGGAGAACAACGGGTCGGCTTCCACTGGCGACGCCCTCGCCAAAGACAGGCAGCCGCCAAGCGTCTACTGGAACGTCATCGGCCCCGATTTCTTCCAGACAATGTCCATTCCCGTGGTCCTCGGCCACAGCCCTGGCTGGCGCGATATGAGCGGCCGCCGTGTGGCCGCCGTCAACGAGACATTTGCGCGCAGCCTCTTTCCGAACGTCAGCCCGCTCGGCCGCACCTTCTCCTTCGGCACCACTTTCGACCCTGCCGAGGCCTACGAAATCGTCGGCGTCGTCCGCAACGCCAAATACGACGACGTCCGCGGTGTACCCCCCGCCACGGCCTACATCCCTTACACCGCCGTGCCCGATATGGTCGGCCGCATGTCTTTCGAAGTCCGCACCGCCGGCGACCCGCTCTCCATCACCGCCGCTCTACGCGACATCATGCGCCACGTCGATCCCAACCTCCCGTTGATCGGCATCCAGACGCAGGAACAGCTCATCGACGAAGCCCTCGGGCAGGAACACATGTTCGCCCGCATTTCCAGCTTCTTCGGACTCCTCGCGCTTCTGCTGGTTACCGTCGGCGTGTACGGGACGCTGGCCTACGCGGTCACGCGCCGCACCGGCGAGATCGGCATCCGCATCGCCCTGGGCGCCGGCCGCCCGCAGGTCCTGTGGATGGTGCTGCGCGAATCCCTCTTGGTAGTCGCCTGCGGCTTGGCCGCCGGCATTCCCGCGGCGCTGCTGCTCAGCCGCTACATCGCCAGCATGCTCTTCGGCGTGAAAGCCTACGACGCAGCCTCGATGGCCGCCACCATCCTGATCCTGGCCGCCGCCGGCGCCCTGGCGGGTTTTATCCCCGCCCGCCGCGCCTCCCGCATCTCCCCCATCCGGGCGCTGCGCTACGAATAATTCCAGCCCGCTTTTCTCAGTGCGCCTCAAAGGCGTGGATCACACCAGGCCGCGCTACCGCCCTTCCCCTAATTGCCCTCCGCCCTTTGAGGGTTAACCGACCGCGCGATCGCGGGCAACTCGGGCGAGTCCGTTTGCGCCGCGTACTGCATCAGGCCGGCTTTCAAAAGTTCGAAGGCCGTCTGCGGATCGTCGGCAAACTGGAATAGATCCAGGTCTTCGGGCGAGATCATCCCATGCTTTACCAGCGCGTCGAAGTTAATGATCTCCTCCCAGTATTTCTTGCCGTAGACCACTACCGTGATCTTCTTGGCCAGCTTCTGGGTCTGTGTCAGCGTCATGATTTCCATCATCTCGTCCAGCGTGCCGAAGCCGCCTGGGAAGACCACTAGCGCTTTCGACAGGTACGCGAACCAGAACTTTCGCATGAAGAAGTAGTGGAACTCGAAACTCAGCTCGGGCGTGATGTAAGGGTTCGGAAACTGCTCGAACGGCAGCCCGATGTTCAGCCCCACGGTCTTGCCGCCGGCTTCGCTCGCGCCGCGGTTGGCCGCTTCCATGATGCCCGGACCGCCGCCGGAGCAGACCACGAAGCGGTACGTGCTGTTGGTGAACTGGCCGGCCCATTCGGTCAGCAGTCTCGCCAGCGTGCGGGCATCCTCATAATACTGGGCCATAGGCCCTTCCTGGCGGATTCGCGCCGACCCGAAGAACACTACCGTATCGCGGATCTTCTCGCGCCGGAAGTGCGCCAGCGGCTCTAGAAATTCCGACAGGATGCGCAGCCCGCGCGCATCCGGCCCATTCAGAAACTGATCGTTCAGGTAAGCAACCGGGCGCCGGTTGTCGTGGAGTGGGGGTTGGTTCGTCATCGCTTCTCTAATTCATCGACTTTCTTTTTCAATTCCCTTATAGCCTTCAGCATTTCCGGCAACCGCTGGAAGGCCGTGGCGGCGCGCAGCCACTCCGACGCCCCGAAAGCGGGCGAGCCCGAAATGCGCGCGCCGGCCTCCACATCGCCGCCAATGCCGCTTTGCGCGTAAACCGTCGCGCCTTCGTGCACCGTGAGGTGCCCCGACGAGCCCACCTGTCCGGCCAGCAGCACATTGCGCTCCAGCACCGTGCTCCCGGCCAGGCCGGTTTGCGCGCAGATGATATTGTCTTCGCCCACCACGCAGGCGTGGCCCACCTGCACCAGGCTGTCGATCTTGGCGCCGCGTTTGACGCGGCTCTCGCCTACCGTGGCGCGGTCCACCGAAGTCAGGCTTTGGATCTCCACGTCGTCTTCGATCACGGTCACGCCCGATTGTACGATTTTGAGATGCGAGCCGTCGGCGCGTTTGGCGAAGCCGAAGCCGTCGCCTCCCACCACCACGCCATTTTGCAGGATCACGCGGTTCCCGATACGGCAGAACTCCCGTACCACGGCTCCCGAATGAGCCAGAAAATCGTCGCCGATTTCGGCGCCTTCGTAGATCACCACGTGCGGATGCAATAGCGCGTTGCGCCCTAACTTCACGCGTTCTCCCACCACCGCAAACGGCCCGATCGAGCAATTCTCCCCGAGCACCGCGCTGGCCGCGACCGAAGCCATCGGGTGAACGCCCGCGGCCGGCCGCGGCGGCTGATAGAACAGCGCCAGAGCCCGCGCGAAATCCAGGTACGGGTTGGACGAAACCAGAAACGCAATTTCCACTCCCGGGATCTCTTCCGCCGCCAGAATGGCGCTGGCCCGCGTATGTTTGACTTTCGGCCCATATTTGGGATTCGCCAGAAACGTGAGGTGTCCGGGCCCGGCATGTTCCATCCCGGCCACGCCAGCGATCTCCAGGTCCGGGTTGCCCGCCAGGCGGCACCCCAATTGGTCGGCAATCTCGCGAAGTTTCATAACCGACTTCCAGCGTACCGCAGGTGGGACAAACCATCGCCTTTGGCGGTCTGATGTGGCGATAGTGGTGGCTGACGCAATCGGGGAAGACGCAAACCGATCTTCCGTCCTGCAGGCGGCGTGCTGCAATTGCTAGTAAACTTGAGCCATGTATCTGCGCATCTCCGCGGGGAAGCGGGCCTGATCGGGGTGCGACGAATCGACCAGGACCGCGCCCGCGGCCCGTCGACGCACCTCCGCTTGGCACTGATCACGGTACTGGCGGTGGCGGTGCACGGGTACCACCTGGGCGTGGACGACGCAGCCATTTATGTGCCGGCCATCAAGCGGGTGGCGGATGCGGCCTTGTATCCTTTCGGTTCCGAGTTCTTCCTGTCGCATGCGCGGCTGTCGTGGTTCTCGAACCTGGTGGGCGGGTCCGCGAGGCTGGCGGGCGTGCCCATCGACATGGCCATCTTCCTGTGGCACGGAATCGGGATCTACCTGCTGCTGCTGGCGGGGTGGCAACTTTTGGGCGCGTGTTTCGAGAACCAATATGCGCGATGGAGCGGCGTCGGCCTGCTGGCGGCCCTGCTGAGCGTGCCGGTGGCGGGCACGGCGCTGGTGATCATGGACCCCTACGTGACGGCGCGAACACTTTCCACCCCCTTCACGCTCTTCGCCATCGCCGGGTATGTGTCGGGGAGCACGCGGCGCGCCCTGCTATGGCTGCTGGCGGCCGGTCTGATTCATGCGCAGATGGCTTTCTTCGGAGTGATGCTCGTGGGATTGCTGGCGCTGGAAAGATCGCGGGGGCAATTGCCCGCGGTGGGGATGGCCGCGTTAGCGGGACTCCCATTTGTGTTCTCCTTCGATCCCGCTACCGGCGCGGCCCGCGAAGCGCTGCTTGCGCGCACCTACTTCTTGGTTTCCAAGTGGGAGTGGTACGAGTGGGCCGGCGTGGTGGCGCCTCTGGCGCTGCTGTGGTGGCTCGCGCGAGTGCGGCCCAGGGGGACGACGCCGGCGTTCCGCGCGCTGGCTCGCGCGCTGGTGCCGTTCGGCCTGCTGTTCACGGCCATGGGAATTGTGCTGGCGACGTCGGCGCGCCTGGAGAATTACACGCGCCTGCAGCCGATGCGGAGCTTTCATCTGGTCTACGTGGTTTTCTTCCTGCTCCTGGGAGGACTGGCCGGCGAGTACGGGTTGCGCGGCAAGCCCGCGCGGTGGATCATCCTGTTCGCTCCCTTGGCGGCCGGCATGTGGCTTCTGGCGTGGAGCACATTTCCCTCGAGCCCACACGTGGAGTGGCCGGGTTTGGTCACAACCAACCCCTGGGCCGAGGCGTTCCGGTGGATTCGCGGCAACACCTCCAAGGATGCGGTTTTTGCCATGGATCCGGGCTACCTCCTCTTGCCCGGGGAAGATATGCACGGCTTCCGCGCGGTGGCGGAACGGAGCGTGCTGGCCGACCGCGTCAAGGACAGCGGCGCGGTATCCCTCTTTCCCGAACTGGCCGTCGAATGGAAGGCGGAGGTGGACGCGCAGACCGGCTGGGACCAATTTCAGCGCGCCGATTTCGAGCGGCTGGCAACCCGCTACCCGGTCAACTGGATACTGACGCGGCGGCCGGCGCCGGTAGGTCTCGACTGCCCGTACGTCAACCGGGAGCTGGCGGTGTGCCGGATTCGGGCCGCAACGGCAGCATACCCTGTCAAGCAGATCGATTTGCGGTGATGACTCGTCTCGACACGCTGGTGGGGTACGGACAGTCTGTCGTCGCCTACCGCAGCAGAGCGCCGCAAGCCATCATGCGGTATCTTGAAAACACGGAGACAGTGAGAGCGGAAATCCCGGCGGAGCTGGTAGTGGCGGCAGGATTGGACGCGGACAACCTCTCAGCGGAGGCGACCCGGCTGCTCGCATTGGAACTCTACCGGGAGGACAGGGTCTCGCTGGGACGCGCCGCCGAACTCTGCCACTTGCCGACTGAGCAGTTCATGGAGTTTGCCGGCCGGCACAACGTTCCGCTGCATTATGGCGCCGATGACCTGGAGGAAGATCGTCAAACGTTGGAACGGCTCGGCTTGTGATTGTCGTTTCTAATTCCTCCGCAGGCATACGCGGTGCTCGCGTCATGTGGGTCGTACCGGACCGGTACGCTGGTGCGGTCGATGGCCGGGTTGTGGAAGGCGCGTTTTTTCCTCATCTCCCTGCAATGACCACTACCCGGTTTGCAGCGAGCCCGATTGCTCTGGTAGACTAACTCCAACGGCGACCGCCGCTTGGAGAAGCACCCACGACCTGATTACCAATCCAGGTCCCCGGGGTGCTTTACGAACAAAATGAATAGTCGTCCTGTAATCAGCGGTCTACCCTCGGCCCAAGGTCTCTACCATCCTGGCTTGGAGCACGATGCCTGCGGAATTGGCTTCGTTGCGCAGGTTCAGGGCAAGGCGTCGCACGACATCATCGTGAAAGGCATTCAGGTTCTGATCAACCTGGCGCACCGCGGAGCGTGCGGTTGCGACCCCGAAACGGGGGACGGCGCCGGCGTGTCGATCCAGATCCCGCACCGGTTTTTCGTGAGGGAGTGCGGGCGGCTGGGCTTCACGCTGCCGCCCTCCGGCGAGTACGGCGTGGGAATGACTTTTCTGCCGGTCGAGCCGCTCCATCGGCGGGAGTGCGAAGGCGTGATCGAGCGCGTGGTGCGCGAGGAAGGCCTGGGGGTGCTGGGCTGGCGGGACACGCCCATCGACGGAACGGCCATTGGGCGCGTGGCGCGGGGATCGCAACCGTACATCCAACAAATCTTCGTGGCGCGCGGGCGGGGGATGACCGAAGAGCAACTGGAGCGGCGGCTGTACATCACGCGCAAGCGCATCGAAGCGGCCTTGCCGGATGGCTACATCCCGTCATTCTCGGGGCGCACCATCGTCTACAAAGGGCTGCTGCTGGCGCCGCAGATTGCCAAGTTTTATCCGGAGCTGAGCGATCCGGAAGTGGTGAGCGCGCTGTGCCTGGTGCATCAGCGGTTTTCCACCAACACATTTCCCACCTGGCACCTGGCGCACCCCTACCGGTACATCGCGCACAACGGCGAAATCAACACGCTGCGGGGCAACGTGAACTGGATGCACGCGCGGCAATCGGTGCTGGAATCTCCACTGTTCGGCGACGACCTGAAGAAGCTGTTTCCGGTCATCCAGCCGGGCGGCAGCGATTCGGCGGCCTTCGACAATGCGCTCGAGTTGCTGGTGATGGCGGGGCGCTCCTTGCCACACGCCATGGCCATGCTGATTCCGGAAGCCTGGTCGAAGAATCCGCACATGAACCCGCAGAAGCGGGCGTTTTACGAATACCACGCGTCGCTGATGGAGCCGTGGGACGGACCGGCGGCGGTGGCCTTCACCGACGGCCGTTCGATCGGCGCGGTGCTCGACCGCAACGGGCTGCGCCCGGCGCGCTACCTGGTGACGCACGACGACCTGGCGATCATGGCGTCGGAAGCCGGCGTGTTGCCGGTGAAGCCGGAAGACGTGAAGCGCAAGGGCCGGCTGCAGCCGGGCAAAATGCTGCTGGTGGATACCGTGGAAGGGCGCATCATCTCCGATCGGGAGATCAAGCGCTCGCTCTATGGGCGCAATCCGTACCAACTGTGGCTCAAGGAAAACCAGATCACGCTGGACCAACTGGCGGAGCCGCAGCGCGAGCACGCCGCCGACCATGCCACGCTGGTGCGGCGGCAGCGCGCCTTCGGCTATACGGCCGAAGACCTGCGAATGATCCTGGCGCCGATGGCGCAGAAGGGCGAAGAGCCGATCGGCTCGATGGGGACCGACACACCGTTAGCCTGCCTCTCCGATCAGCCGCAGCCGCTGTTCCATTACTTCAAACAGCTCTTTGCGCAGGTGACCAATCCGCCCATCGATCCGATTCGCGAAGAGATGGTGATGTCGCTCACCAGCTATATCGGCACGGAGCGCAACATCCTGGCGGAAACGGCGCAGCACTGCCACACCTTGAAGCTGCCGCATCCCATCCTGACGAATCGCGATCTGGAAAAGCTGCGGCGGGTCTCGCAAGGCGATTTTCTGGCGACCACGCTCCCCATGTTTTTTCCGGTGGTGGAAGGAGCGGCGGGGTTGGAGCGGGCGCTCAACCAGTTGTGCCGCCGGGCATCGCTGGCCATTCAATCCGGCTACACGCTGTTGATTCTTTCCGACCGGGGCTTCGACCCGGAGTACGCGGCCATCCCGAGCTTGCTGGCGCTGGCGGCGGTGCACAACCACCTGGTGCGGGAGGAGAGCCGCACCCAGGTGGCGCTGATTGTGGAATCGGGCGAGCCGCGCGAGGTCATGCACTTTGCCCTCCTGATCGGCTATGGGGCCAGCGCCGTGAACCCCTACCTGGCGCTCGAGACGGTGGGAACGGCCGGGAGCGGCCATTACATCAAGGCCATCAACAAGGGCCTGTTGAAGACTTTTTCCAAGATGGGGATCTCCACGCTGCAAAGTTACCGCGGCGCGCAGGTATTCGAAGCCATCGGGCTGAACCGCGAAGTGATCGACCGTTACTTCACGGGGACGGCGTCGCGCATCGCCGGCGTGGGACTGGATGTGATTGCGCGCGAGGCCATTCTGAAGCACGATCACGCTTTCCAGGCGGTGACCGAGTCCGAGCCGGAATTGCCGGTGGGCGGCAATTATCAATACCGCGCCACGGGCGAGTATCACCTGTACAACCCGCAGACCATCGGCAAACTGCAGCACGCGGTGCGGCAATCGAGCTTCGAGACGTTCCAGGAATACACGGACTTGCTGGACAACGAAGCGCGGCGGCTCTCGACGCTGCGCGGGCTGCTGGATTTCAAAACGGCGCCATCGCCGATCCCGGTGGAAGAAGTCGAGAGCGCGGCGGAAATCGTGAAGCGGTTTGCAGCGGGCGCGATGTCGTTCGGATCGATCTCGAAAGAAGCGCACGAGACGCTGGCCATCGCCATGAACCGCATCGGCGGCAAGTCGAACACCGGCGAGGGCGGGGAAGACGAGGCGCGTTTCGGGACCGACCGGCGCAGCGCGATCAAGCAGGTGGCATCGGCGCGATTCGGCGTGACGGCCAATTACCTGGTGAACGCCGACGAGTTGCAGATTAAGATGGCGCAGGGCGCGAAACCGGGCGAAGGCGGCCAACTGCCCGGCCACAAAGTGGACCGGGAGATTGCGCGGGTGCGGCACTCGACGCCCGGAGTGGGGCTGATTTCGCCGCCGCCGCACCACGACGTTTATTCCATCGAAGATCTGGCGCAGCTCATCTACGACCTTAAAAACGTCAACCCGCGGGCGCGCATTTCGGTGAAGCTGGTGGCGGAGGTGGGAGTGGGAACGGTGGCCGCGGGAGTCGCCAAGGCGCATGCCGACGTGGTGCTGATCTCGGGAGACAGCGGCGGCACCGGCGCGTCGCCGCTGAGTTCCATCCAACATGCCGGCATTCCGTGGGAGCTGGGGCTGGCGGAGGCGCAGCAGGTGCTGGTGCTGAACGACCTGCGGGGCCGCGTGCGGCTGCAGACCGATGGCAAGCTGCAAACCGGCAGGGACGTGACCATCGCGGCACTGCTGGGCGCGGAGGAGTTCGGGTTTGCCACGGCGCCACTGGTGGCCATGGGCTGCATCATGATGCGGAAATGCCACCTGAATACGTGCCCGGTGGGGATCGCGACGCAAGACCCGGTGTTGCGCGCTAGATTCCAGGGCGCCCCCGAGCACGTCATCAACTTCTTTTTCTTCCTGGCCGAACAGGTGCGCCGGAACATGGCGCGGATGGGCTTCCGCACGTTCGACGAAATGGTGGGGCGCGTGGATATGCTGGAGGCGCGCGCCGCGGTGGACCACTGGAAGGCCAAGGGGCTCGACCTTTCGATGCTGCTATACGACACCAAGGCGCCCAGCCGCGTGGCGCGCCGCTCGATGCAAGGGCAGAATCACGGCCTCGACCAGGCGCTCGATTACAAGCTCATCGACCATGCGCGCGAGGCCATCGAGAACTCGACGGCGATCGAGATCAAGCTGCCGATTCGCAACGTGCACCGCACGGTGGGCGCGATGCTTTCGGGCGAGATTGCGCGCCGCTACGGTTCGGCGGGCCTCGCCGACGATACCATCCGCTTCCATTTCACGGGTTCGGCGGGCCAGAGTTTCGGCGCGTTTCTGGTGAAGGGCGTGACGCTCGAACTGGAGGGCGACGCCAACGATTACGTGGGGAAAGGGCTCTCGGGAGGAAGACTGATTGTCTACCCGCCGCGCAATTCCAGCTTCCTGCCGGAAGAGAATGTTCTCATCGGTAACGTGGCGCTCTATGGCGCGACCAGTGGCGAAGCCTTTCTGAACGGAGTGGCCGGGGAGCGGTTTGCGGTGCGCAACTCCGGCGCGACGGCCGTAGTGGAAGGCCTGGGCGATCACGGTTGCGAGTACATGACGCGCGGCACGGTGGTGGTGCTGGGCAAGTGCGGGCGCAATTTCGCGGCGGGGATGAGCGGCGGCTTGGCTTACGTGCTGGATGCGGACGGGGATTTCGCCGTCAAGCGCTGCAACCCGGGCGGCGTGCAACTGGTGCCCGCCACCGCCGACGAAGACATGCTCTTTGCGCTGATCTCGCGGCATGCGGCGGCCACCGGGAGCCCGCGCGGCAAATGGATCCTCGAAAACTGGGAGCAAATGCGGCAGCAATTCGTCAAGGTGTACCCCAACGACCTGCGCGCCGCGGCGCCGGAGCCGGAGCGAAAGGATTCGATCCATGCCTGAGCGCGCCGCATTTCTGACAGAGCCGCGGGAGGCCGCGCCGCGCCGCGCGCCGGCCGAGCGGGTGCGCGACTGGAACGAGATCTATCTGCCGTTCCCCGATCAATCGCTGCGCAAACAGGCCTCGCGCTGCATGGATTGCGGCGTGCCCTTCTGCCACAGCGGCTGCCCGCTGACGAACCTGATTCCGGATTGGAACGAGCTGGTGCGCGAGGGCAAGTGGCGCGCGGCGGTGAGGCTGCTGCACGCGACCAACAACTTTCCGGAGTTCACCGGGCGCATCTGTCCGGCGCCCTGCGAAGCGGCCTGCGTGCTGGGGATCAATACGCCCGCGGTGACCATCAAGCAGATCGAAAAGACCATCATCGACCGCGCGTTTGAAGCAGGCTTCGTGCAGCCGGAGCCGCCGGCGGCGCGCACGGGCAAACGGGTGGCCGTTGTCGGCTCGGGTCCGGCTGGTCTCGCGGCCGCGCAACAACTGGCGCGCATGGGGCACAGCGTCACGGTCTTCGAAAAGAGCGATCGCATCGGCGGGCTGCTGCGCTACGGCATTCCGGATTTCAAAATGGAGAAGCGGCTGATCGACCGGCGCCTGGACCAGATGCGCGCCGAAGGAGTGGAATTCCGCACGGGTGTTCACGTGGGGGTGGACGTTCAGGCGGAGGAGTTGCGCGCGGATCACGATGCCGTGCTGCTGGCCGGCGGCGCCGAGCAGCCACGCGATCTGCGCGTGCCGGGGCGCGAGCTGGCGGGAATCCATTTCGCCATGGAGTACCTGCCGCAACAGAATCGCCGCTGCGAGGGCGATGAAGTGCCCGGCCAGATTCTGGCCACCGGGAAGCACGTCGTGATCATCGGAGGCGGCGACACCGGCGCGGATTGTCTGGGCACGTGCCACCGCCAGGGCGCGCTTTCGGTAACGCAATTCGAACTGCTGCAGAAGCCCCCGGAAGAGCGCTCGCGTTCCACGCCGTGGCCGCTGTGGCCCATGCAGTTGCGCACGGAAGGCGCCCACGAAGAGGGCGGCAAGCGCGATTGGAGCGTCTCGACGGTCGGCTTCACGGGCGATGCGATGGGTCGCGTGCGCGAACTCCAGGTGGTGCGCGTGGATACGAAGCTGAATCCCGTACCCGGAACGGAATTCTCAGTGGAAGCGGGCCTGGTTTTGCTGGCGATGGGCTTCACGGGCCCGGTGAAGCGCGGTCTCCTCGACCAACTGGGCGTCCATCTCGACGCGCGCGGCAATGTGGCGACGGACGTTAGCCACATGTCGAGCGTGCCTGGAGTTTTCGCCGCGGGCGATATGCGCCGGGGACAATCGCTGGTAGTGTGGGCGATTGCCGAAGGCCGCCGCGCCGCCGCCGGAATCGACCGCTATCTCTCAGGCCTGTCTGGTTAAGCCTGGCCGCAGCCGGGTTTCAGCCGGGTCGAGAATGATTGAAGAGATCACGACGGAGGTATTGGCCCTGAGGTGTACCTGCTTTCGATCTACGCCAAGAACGATCAATCGGATATGACTGCTGCGGATCGGGAGGCAGCGAGAAAGTTCGTGGAGGGTTTGAAAAATGCCAAGAAGCAAGCGGGTAAGTAAGCGCGCGCCTGACAAGCTCAGCCGCGTTGGGAACGACGTTGTTCATGGGTTGAGGCAAGCGGCGGCGCACGCCCGAGGTGAGATCTCTCTGCGCGCATACGAGTACGATGTCCCGGGTCCGGTGGATGTGAAGGCGATTCGTGCGAAATCGGGACTATCACAATCTCAGTTCGCTCGCCGTTTCGGATTCAGTACCCGCACATTGCAGGATTGGGAACTTGGCCGAACGCAACCGCCAAGCGCGGTCCGCGCCTATCTCACTGTCATTGACCGCTTTCCGGAGACGGTCGAAAGGGCTCTCTTGGGCGCTGCCTGAAATTGCGCTACCGCTTGTCCCACCCCAGGTGCAGGCGGTCTTGACCGTCGGTGGCGTCGAGCGTGATGCTGGTGACGTTCTGGCGATCGTCCACCGAGAGGTACATGGGGCCGTGGAGCCGGCCGTCTTCGGTCATCACATCGGCCTTGAGGCGCCCCTCTTCGCGCCCCATTACGGTGCCGGTAAAGACCACGGGGCGCGGGCCCTCGCTGCGGAACGAGACCACGATCTTGCCGCCGCGATCGACTTCTACCGTGGCGTCCTGCAGGCGGCGAGGCCCGTTGCCGTTGATCCGTACTTCGCCCATGCCGCGCCCGCGGAAGTTGAGGGCATTGTTCCAGATGAAGCGCTCGTCGCGGCGATCGGGTTCGTCGCGCCGCAATTCGGAGACGGGGCCGGTCTCCCAGCTCAAGCGGAAGTGATAGCGGCCGAAGCCTCTCGAAGAATCGCGAATCTGCACCATGGCGCCGAAATCGTTGCGCCGCGAAGGCGGCTCGGCGAGGCGGATCTCATTGCGGCTTTCGACCACCTGGAAATTGAAACCGCGGGGTTCGTGGCCGGGCAGCGGGGAATTGCATTCGGAGCCGTCGTCGCGGGCGTCCTGTCCGGATATCGCGTGGATCACAACCATGTCGCCGCGCACGGCGACATCCACCTGGCCATCCACCTGAAGGCGGATATCGCATTGACCCTTGCCCAGGGGCACGTCGTTGCGGGTCATCTTCTTGGCCCGGAAGCGCGTGTCTGCGCACGCGGGAATGGCCGCCAGGACGGCCAGAAGGATCACCCAATATCGCATATGCCCAGGATACACCGGCTGTGCGCGTGCCGATGTGCGCTTTCCGCCCCTGATAAACTGATTAGAGCACGCCTGTTATGACTGCATCCTCCGAGCGTCAAGAGGCGCTCGCCTGGCGCTCACGCGAGGATATAGCGGCTTCTAATTCTGCCGCGCCCCGAACATTGACATCAGGTGATGCTGCGCGAGTTTCTCTTTCCGAATCCGCCGCCATATCGTAAACACCTCATCCGCGCGATCAAGGCTGCGGGCCACGTCGGTATGGAACCAAATCTTGGCGACGTTGTAGTCCGCCTCGTTCCGATCCTTTTGCAGTTCGGTGAACTTAGCGATAAGACTCTTGATGTCGGCTTCAATTGGCGTCGGACTGTGCTTATTGCCAATCTCCAATACCGCGCCGCTCATTCTGCGGTGCTCGAACATCCGGCCGAGTCGCGCTCGCTGGTCGGGTATGCGCCAGTTGGCGACGAAGTCCGCTACCAGGAGGTGGAACGCCGCATAGTACGCCGTGGATACCGCACGCCGGAGACTCGATTGCTTCGGGTGTTTTCCACCCCGTTTCGCAAGGTGGTGTGCATCCCTGAACAGGTCATCGGCATACGCCATCTCCTACGCCCATGCCTCTTCCCGCGACGCGGCCTGCTCGGATTCGCTTCTGAAGTTGTGGTATGGAAACACACCAAGGGCGTTGAAATCCAAGTGCTCGGCGAGGCGCCATTCCACATTGTTCGCCACCTGGCGCAAGCGATTCTTTGCCGCATCGTCCGACAGAACGACCCGGAAGAATATGGCCCACTGGCCGCTCCAATCCTCGCCCATGTCGTACCGGATACGCACAACATCGGGCCTAAGCGCAGCCTCGACCTCCTGCACTTCCGCCCTGATCCTCTCTTGCTGGGTGACGGCTACGGGCATCAGCATACGGAACTCTCCACCATGAGGATAACGCACATCATTGCACGCTGAAGTATCACCCAATATCGCATATCTCCAGGATACACCGGCTGTGCGCTTGCCGATGTGCGCTTTCCACCCCTGTTAAACTGGTTAAAGCACGCCTGTTATGACTACACCCTCGGAGCGTCGGAAGGCGCTCGGCGACATCCTGGCTGAACGTGTCCTGGTCCTCGACGGGGCCATGGGGACCATGCTGCAACAGCGCAACCTCACGGCCGCGGATTTCGGCGGGGCATCGCTCGAAGGTTGCAACGAAAGCCTGAACCGTACGCGGCCGGACGTAGTGAGGAAAATCCATCGCGCCTATCTGGCCGCGGGAGCGGACGCGATCGAAACCAATACGTTCAATTGCGACCGCATTTCGCTGGGCGACTATGGGCTCGCGAACGACGTGTATGAGTTGAACGTGACGGCGGCCCGGCTGGCGCGGGAAGCGGCGGAGGAGGTCTCGACGAGTGCCAAGCCGCGGTTCGTGATCGGGTCGATGGGGCCCACCACGAAGTCGATTACGGTGGTCGGCGGGGTGACGTTCGCGCAACTCGTCCAAGTGTATTACGAGCGCGCCAAGGGATTGCTCGACGGCGGCGCCGACATCCTGGTAGCGGAAACCTGTAACGACACGCGCGCGGTGAAGGCGGCGCTGGTCGCAATCGAGCGGTTGCGCCGGGAATTGCGCCGGCCGATTCCGACGATGGTTTCCGGGACCATCGAAACGCTGGGCACCATGCTGGCGGGGCAGACGGCCGACGCTTTCTGCGCCTCCGTGCTGCATGCCGATCTGCTTTCGATCGGGCTCAACTGCGGCACCGGGCCGGAGTTCATGACGGACCACCTGCGCACCATCAGCGAGATGGCGCCGGTGCGGGTTTCGTGCTACCCGAACGCGGGGCTGCCGAACGAGGAAGGCAAGTACCTGGAGACGCCGGCCTCCATCGCGGCGCAATTGGAACGCTTCCTGGAGAACGGGTGGCTGAACATCGTCGGAGGATGCTGCGGAACCACCGACGCGCACATCCGCGCCATCGCGCAAATGGCCGAAGGCAAGCGGCCGCGCGCGATTCCGGGGCGTTCGCACCGCGCGTATTATTCCGGCATCGAACTGGTGGAAGCCGAAGAGAGCGCCCGGCCGCTGATTGTCGGCGAGCGCACCAACGTGATCGGCTCGCGGCTGTTCAAGAACCTGGTGGCGGAAGAAAAATGGGAAGAAGCCAGTGAGATCGCACGACGGCAGGTGAAGAATGGCGCGCACATTGTGGACGTCTGTTTGCAATCGGCCGACCGCGACGAGATGGCCGATATCGAGCCTTTCTACGACCGGTTGATCCGCAAGATCAAAGCGCCGGTCATGATCGACACCACCGATCCGCAGGCCATCGAGCGGGCGCTGACCTGGTGCCAGGGAAAGAGCATCATCAACTCGATCAACCTGGAGGACGGCGAAGAGAAGCTCGAGCGCGTCTGCCCGCTGGCCAAACGGTATGGCGCGGCGCTGGTGGTGGGCTCGATCGACGAAGACAAACTGCAGGCGCAGGCCTTCACGCGGGAGCGCAAGCTGGCGGTGGCGGAGCGGTCGTATCAACTGCTGACGGGGAAATATGGCATCCCGGCGGAGGATCTGATCTTCGACCCGCTGGTTTTCCCGTGCGCCACCGGCGACGTCAACTATATCGGCGCGGCGGTGGAAACCATCGAGGGCATCCGCCTGATCAAGGAAAAGCTGGCGTACTCCAAGACCGTGCTGGGCATTTCCAACATCTCCTTCGGACTGCCGGCGGCCGCCCGTGAGGTGGTCAACTCGGTCTTCCTGTATTACTGCACCAAGGCCGGCCTGGACCTGGCGATTGTCAATGCCGAAAAACTGGAGCGCTTCGCCTCGATTCCGCAACACGAGCGCCGCCTGGCGGAAAGCCTGCTGTTCAACTGGCCGGCCGTGGATGCCGCCGAGGAATCCCTGCGCACCGCGCCGGAGGACTGGCGGGAGCAGACCGCCGGGCAAAAGGCTGCCCTCAACCAGTGGCACATCGCGGCCATCACCGACCACTTTCGCAAGACCGGTGCGCGCGTGAAGCAGCGGCCGGAAGATCTGCCGCTCGACCAGCGCCTCGCGAACTACATCATTGAGGGCACCAAGGACGGATTGATTCCCGATTTGGAAAGAAAGCGCGAGGAAGGGACCGCGCCGCTCGACATCATCAACGGGCCGCTGATGGCCGGCATGTCGGAAGTGGGCCGGCTGTTCAACAACAACGAGCTAATTGTGGCGGAAGTGCTGCAATCGGCCGAAGCCATGAAGGCGGCGGTAAGCCACCTGGAACAGTTCATGGTGAAGGCCGACACGGCGGCGCGAGGCAAGGTGATCCTGGCTACGGTCAAAGGCGACGTTCACGATATCGGCAAGAACCTGGTGGAGATCATCCTCTCGAACAACGGATACACCGTGGTGAACCTGGGCATCAAGGTGCCGCCGGAATCCCTGATCCGCGCCTGCCAGGAACACCAGCCGGACGCCATCGGGCTCTCCGGGTTGCTGGTAAAAAGCACGCAGCAGATGGTGATCACCGCGACGGACCTGAAGACGGCGGGGATCACGGCGCCGCTGCTGGTGGGCGGAGCGGCGCTTTCCGAAAAATTCACGCGCGGCAGGATTGCTCCGGCCTATGGCGAAGCGGTGTGTTACGCCAAAGACGCCATGACCGGACTGAGCCTGATGAACCGCCTCATGGATCCGGCGGCGCGCGCGGCGGTGCTCGAAGGGCACAAACCGGCTGCGGATGCGGCGGCCGAGGCGCCGGTGGATCGAGCGGCGGCGCCCGTGGGCACGCGGCGGAGCTCGAAGGTGCGCACGGATATTCCCATTCCCACGGCGCCCTATCTGGAGCGCAAACTGCGCGACGTCCCTCACCTGGCGGAGGTCTGGAGTTACATCAATCCGTATATGCTCTTTGGCCGCCATCTCGGCTACAAAGGGAATTTCGAGAAGGCGCTTGTCGAGCATGAACCGAAAGCGCTGGAACTGTTCCACAACATGGAAGAGGTCAAGAAGGCCGCCTTCCAGTTCATGAAGGTGAAGGCGGTGTGGCAGTTTTTCGAAGCCGAGCGCGACGGCAACAACATCCACCTGTTTGCGCCCGCCGGCGAGCGGCCCATCCACATATTTCTTTTCGGTCGGCAGCCGCGCGAAGACGGGTTGTGCCTGAGCGATTACATCCTGGAAGCGGAGGAAGGCCGCCGCGATCACCTGGCGCTGTTTGTGGTGACGGCGGGAGAATGCGTGCGGGAGCGGTCGGAAGCGTGGAAGAAGGCCGGCGAATTTTTCAAGGCGCACGCCATACAGGCGCTGGCCATCGAAACCGCCGAAGCCACCGCGGAGTGGCTGCACCGGCGCATCCGCGAAGATTGGGGTTTTCCAGATGCGCCCACGCTCACCATGCACGACCGGTTCACCTCGAAATACCGCGGCAAGCGGTACAGCTTCGGCTATCCGGCGTGTCCCAACCTGGACGATCAGCAAGGGCTCTTCCAATTGCTGCGGCCGGAAGAGGCCGGCGTGCGGCTCACCGAGGGCATGATGATGGAGCCCGAAGCCAGCGTCAGCGCGCTGGTATTCCACCATCCGGATTGCGCCTACTTCACGGCCGCTGAAACCGAGTAGACAAACGTGGCGCAAACACTGCCGCGTTAGAATAGGGCTTATTTTCATGCCTCTTCTTAGGGCGAAGCCGCAACCCAGTTGTAAGATGGCCTTTCTTGCGGCGTTGGCCTGCCTGAGCGCCATGGCAGCCGATCGCATCGTCGACCGCGTGGACCCCAGCCGGACAGTGACGGTGAAAGGGCAGATTCATCCGCTGGCCCAGCCGCGATTCGATCGGGGAGCGGCCGATCCCTCCATGGAACTCAGTTATGCGACGGTGCTGCTGAAGCCGGCCGGCGGTTTGGAAGAATTCCTGGCGCAGCAGCAAACGGCCTCCTCGGCGAATTATCACCGGTGGCTGACTCCGGAGGAATTCGGCGCGCGCTTCGGATTGAGCGACAGCGACGCGGGCAAGGTGGTGGAATGGCTGCGGTCGCAAGGCCTGCAAGTGCACGATGTGGCGCGCGGGCGGCACTGGATCACGTTCAGCGGCACGGCGGAGACGGTGGGGCGCGCCCTGCACACCGAGTTCCGGCAATACCTGGTGAAAAATGCAAAGCACTTCGCCAACGCTACCGATCCCTCGGTGCCGGCGGCTCTCGAAGACGTAATTGCGGGGTTTGCGGGACTCAACGATTTCAATCCGCAGCCGACCTACGTCAAGGGGCCGGCACTCACGGATGCGCCGGATTTAACCAGCGGCAGCAACCATTTTCTGGCTCCGGACGACATCGCAACCATTTACGGCATCGCGCCGCTGTACGCCCCCGGCGTGGACATCGACGGCGCCGGCCAGACGATCGGGGTGATGGGGCAGACCGCCATCAATCTGCCGGACATCGCACAGTTTCGCACGCGTTTCGGCCTTGCGCCGAATGTGCCGCAGATCCTGCTCTATGGCGACGACCCGGGGATTCGCAGCGGCGATTTGCCGGAGGCGGACATCGATATCGAGTGGTCGGGGGCCGTGGCGCGCAATGCCACCATCATTTACGTTTACTCGAGCAACGTGTTCACATCGGCGCAATACGCGGTGGATCAGAACATCGCGCCGGTGATTACCATGAGCTACTTCACCTGCGAATCGGAGACGACGCCGGCATACCGGGCGGTGGCGCAGCAGGCGAACGCGCAGGGCATCACATGGATGGCGTCGTCGGGAGATCAGGGTGCGGGCACGTGCGATTACAGCAACGTCATTCCGCAAGCCTCGAAAGGGCCTACACTGAACTTTCCGGCGGACCTTCCGGAAATCACCGCGGTGGGTGGGACTACTTTCAGCGAAGGTTTGGGGACTTACTGGGCAAGCAGTAACAGCGCGACGCTCTCTTCCGCGCTTGGCTACATTCCGGAAAAGGCCTGGAACGATTCGCTGGCCGATAACGGCCTGGTGGCTACTGGCGGCGGCGCGAGCCTGATGTTTGCCAAGCCCTATTGGCAAACGGGGCCCGGAGTTCCCGCCGACAATGCGCGCGACCTTCCGGACCTGTCGCTGGCTTCTTCGGCCAACCACGACGGCTACGAAGTTGTAACCGGCGGCAGCGTCTTCATCTACGGCGGCACGTCCGTGGCCTGCCCCGAGTTTGCCGGCGTGGTGGCGCTGCTGAACCAATACCTGATGTCGACCGGAGTGATCGCGCAGGAGGGGCTCGGCAACATCAATCCGCAGTTGTACCGTCTGGCACAAGCCACCACGGACGTTTTTCACGACATCACCGTGGGAGACAACAAAGTGCCGTGCCTGCAGGGTAGCCCGCAGTGCGTGAATGGGCTGCTGGGATACAGCACCGGTCCGGGATACGATCTGGCGACGGGCCTGGGCTCGATTGACGCGACCAACCTGGTTACCGAATGGAACAACGGCACGGCCAGCACGACCAGCCTGACGGCCAGCCCGGTGGTGGCGGATGTGAGTAGCATCGTGACGCTGACCGCGACTGTATCTGGCGGGGGCAAGGTGGCGCCGACGGGCACCATCACGTTTATCGAGGACCAGGTGGCCATCGGCAGCGCAGCGCTGACGGCCTCCGGTTCGGTAGCCACGGCGACGCTGTCGATTCCGGAAGTTGTACTGGCAGGCGACACCGGCGTGGTCGTCGCCGTGTATGCGGGCGATGGCGTGTACGGAGGCTCTTCGGCCACTGTTACGGTGCAGCTCAACGTGCCGGTGCCGCCGGCGGGATCGCTGGTGGTGCCGGGCATTTCGCCGAACCCGGTGTATCAGCGATCGCCCACCTCTTGGCCGTACGTCGTGAGGCTGACTGAGATGGCCGGGGTGGCGACCAAACTGACGGGCTTTGTGATAAACGGATCGGACAACAGCGGGTCGATCGTCGCCGATTTCGGAACGGCCACTATACCGGCGCATGGTACCATCGCGGCGTCGCTCACGGGGAATCTGACTTCCGTTCCGCTGAACCGCATATTTGTCTTCAGCGGCGTCGACGCCGGCAGCGGCCAGACCTGGAGCCAGCAAATAACCGTGCCATTCCTGGGGCCCCCGGCAGGGCAGTTGTTCTACCCTTCGATCGCGGTTTCGTCAACCCCCACCACCGTAGAGCAGAACCCGCAAGCCGACCCGTCGTGCCAGTGGCCGGTGCAATTGGTGGTGAATGAGCAGGCTGGTTTTCCGATGCAGCTCACGAAGCTTACCGCGGGCACTTCGGATCTCACCACCGGGATCCAACAGATTTTCGGGACGACGCGTCTGGCGGCGTGGGGCGCGCTGCGCGGCACGGTGTGTTGGCCCAGCGGCACGGCGCCGGCGAGCAAGACGCTGACCGTCACGGCTGTGAGTTTGGAGACAGGTATACCGGTTTCGGCCGCCGTGACAGCCACGCTGGAGGCAGCGTTCTACATTCCGGGGACGTTCACGGTTTCCCCTGCCAGTGTCACCATGCAGGTGTCCGATCCGCAGCACAGCGCCTCGGCCAGCCTGACTCTGGGCTTCAGCGGCGGATCGCCCCAATGGTTCGCGGCAGTGACACCGGCCTCGACAACCACAAACTGGCTGGTCCTTTCACAGGCTTCCGGCACGGGGGCGGGGCAGTTGAACCTCACGGCGAACGGGGCGGGCCTCTCGGTGGGGGTGTATTCCGCGTCCGTTTCCATCCAGTCGACCGGCGTAATCCCGCAATACATCGTGGTGCCGGTGACGTTCGTGGTTGGGCCGGCATCGGCCACGCAAATCGGGGGAGTGGCGAACAACGCATCGTTCGCGACGGTCTTCGCTCCGGGGATGCAGGCCGCGGTGTTCGGCACGGCGCTGGCGCCTGGGACGCTTCTCGCATCTCGCCTGCCGCTACCGCTTTCGCAATTGGGCGTGACGGCTGCGGTAAACGGAAACAGCGCGCCCTTCTACTATGTTTCACCCGGCCAACTGAACATCCAGATCCCCTATGAAACCGGTTCCGGCCCGGCGGTGCTGGCGGTCAACAACAACGGGCAGATCGCCTGGTTTCCGTTGCAGATCTCTACCGTCGCGCCGGGGCTATACGGCGTGTGGGACATTCATGGGCAGCCTGCGACGACGGCGACGCAAGGGCAAGTGTTGCTGGCGTTCACTACAGGGGAAGGCGACTTGACTCCGACGCTGGCCACGGGAGCGACGCCAGCATCGGGCACGGCGATCTCGAAACTGCCGGCGGCGCGGCAACCGATCGCGCCCACGGTGGGTGGCGTGCCTGCCACGCCGCTGCTATTTGCGGGCGTGCCTATCGGCCTGGCGGGTGTCACCCAGATTGATTTCACCGTGCCGGCGAATGCCCCGCTGGGGCCGCAACCCGTCGTGGTCACGGTGGGGGGTGTTCCAACCAATACGGTGACGCTCAACATTACGGCGGCCGGAACCGAGCCGCGACTTGTCGCACGACCGTAAGGGAGCGGAGGGCTGGATTACGCAAACTGAACTTCGGAACCGACACTTCCGAATAGATAGTTTCCAGCTTTTGGTTGATGTGTTAACATGCAGTAGGGCCAAGCCGGACGCGGCGGAAGCTCGTCCTTTCCTTTAAGTGAATCAACATTACTAAATGAGTTTAAATTTTCGCTCTCTTTTCAGTTTATTTTCGTCGGACCTTGCCATCGACCTCGGCACGGCCAACACGCTGGTGTATGCCAAGGGCAAGGGGATAGTCGTCAACGAGCCGTCCATCGTCGCGATCAACAAGAACACCGGCGAGGTGGAAGCCGTCGGCAAGGAAGCCAAGGAAATGCTGGGGCGCACGCCCGGCAACATCGTGGCCATCAAGCCGATGAAGGACGGCGTCATCGCCGATTTCAAAGTCACCGAGCGCATGCTGAATTACTTCATTCACAAAGCGCACGGGCGCAAGATGCTGGTGCACCCGCGCATTGTGATTGGGGTGCCGAGCGAGATTACGCAGGTGGAAAAGCGCGCGGTGATGGATTCGGCCTATCGCGCCAAGGCCAGCGAAGTGCACCTGGTGGAACAGGCCATGGTGGCGGCCATCGGCGCGGGTCTGCCGATTACCGAGCCTTCCGGCAACATGGTGGTGGATATCGGCGGGGGCACCACCGATGTGGCCGTGATCTCGCTTTCGGGAATCGTCTATTCGCGTTCGGTGCGGGTAGCCGGCAACGAAATGGATGAGGCCATCACCCAGTATCTGAAGCGCAAGTACAACCTGCTGATCGGCGAGCGCTCGGCGGAGGCCATCAAGATAGAGATCGGCTCGGCGTATCCGCTCGACAAGCCGATCACCGCGGAAATCAAGGGGCGCAACCTGATCGAGGGTGTGCCGCGCACCATCACGGTGGACGACAGCGAAATCCGCGAGGCGCTCTCGGAGTCCGTCGCCATGATTGTGAATGCCATCCGCGTGGCGCTGGAGCGCACCCCGCCGGAGCTGAGCGCCGATATCAGCGATCGCGGCATCGTGCTGACCGGGGGCGGGGCCCTGTTGAAGAACCTGGACAAGCGCATCCGCGAAGAGACCGGGCTGCCGGTTTCCATCGCCGACGATCCGCTGGCGTCGGTGGTGCTGGGCACCGGCCGCATGCTGAGCGATTTCCGGCTGCTGCGCAAGATTTCGATAGACTAGGGGCAAGGGCGGCCCGGGTCATGGAATCCTTTCTCAACCGGTACCGGAACATCACCGTTTTGCTGCTGACGATACTGGCGCAACTGGTGTTGCTTTCCCTCCAGGTGAAGAACGACCAGGACGTCCGGTTCATCCGCTTGTGGACGGTGAGCGCGGTTTCGCCGCTGGCCAAGCTGGTGGACGCCTTGCGCGGCGGGAGCATCGGCTTCGTGCGCGACTACATCCGGCTGCACGATTCCGACGCGGAGAACCGCCGGTTGCGGCAGGAAGTGGACCGGCAAAAGTTGGAAATCGTCTTTCTGAAGAACCAGCTCAACACCGCGGATCGCGCCAAAGCGCTGCAGTTGTTCCAAGCCAAGATTCCTTCCAAAACCCTTCCCTCGAGCGTCATCATGATGGGCCTCGGGACCAACTCGATGGTCTTTGTGGACCGCGGTTCGGTGTCCGGCGTGATGCGGGGGATGGGAGTGTTGACGCCAGATGGGATCTTGGGCAAAGTGACCGCGGCCTATCTGACGTCGTCGCAGGTGCTGCTGGTGACCGATCCGGAGTTCGCGGCGGGTGTGGTTTCGGGGAAGAACCACGCGCGCGGCACGCTCAAGGGATACAATGGGCAGCTTTGCAAGGTGGACTACGTGGCGTTCGAAGATAAAGTCGAGCCGGGCGACTGGTTCTACACCTCGGGCGACGACCGGATGTTTCCCAGCGGCTTTCCGGTGGGGGTGGTGAAATCCGTGCAGCCGGGGCAGCCGTTCAAGGAAATCACGCTGGAGCCGAGCGGCCTGGCGCGCGGGCTGGAGGATGTGCTGATCGTGCTGGACAGCGTGCATCAGGAGATTCCCGACACGCCGCCGGGGAGGCAGCCGGTATACGTCGCACCGCCGCCGCCCACCACCGGCGATGCTGAGACTCCGACACCTGCGCCCCAGGGCGTGACGGCCGGCACGGAAGCCGACCGCTTGAAGGCGGCCTACAAAGCCTCCGGCGACGCGCAGGGGCACACCTTCGGAGAGGATGCGCCGCACTCCAAGCCGCCGGACTTCACCAAACTGCCGGGAGCGGGTATGGGGCCCGCGGCGAAAGCGCCCGCGCCCGCCACCAAGGACACGGCGCCGGAGCAAAAACGGCCCGGAGGCGGGCAGTGAGTTATTCGGGCGAGCGGATTCTGCTCAGCAGCGAGCGGGAGAGCCGGGTGTCGCGTTTTCGATTCTGGGTCATGCTGGTGATCCCTCTGGCCGCCCTGCTGTTCCAAATTTACGTTCCGCTATTCTTCCGCTTCCTGAGTTTCCTGGACCTGCCGCTGCTGGTGGTGATTTATCTGGCGGTGATGCGGCGGAATCCGGTGAGCGGCCTGCTGACGGGAGCAGTGGTGGGATTGGCGCAGGATTCGCTCTCCAAGAACCCGCTGGGCATGTACGGGATTGTGAACACGCTGGTGGGTTATTTCGCGGCGTCGATCGGGATGAAGCTGGACGTCGACAACCTGACGATGCGTCTCTTGCTGGCGTACTTCTTCTACGTCCTTCACCAGTTCCTTTACTGGATTATGGAACGGGCGTTGCTGCGCCACTTGCCGCCGCTCGACTGGCAGCACTGGCTGGTTCTGGGAGTCTTGAACGCGCTGGTGGGCGCGGCGCTGTTTCATTTCCTCGACAAGCTCCGGGTGACGGCCTAGAATGAATAAGGAGCGCCTTTCCAGCGCATTGTTGTGACCCTTCCGCCAGCCGATCCAAATCCCGGACATCCGTCCTCCGAGCAGCCGTATCTGCATGACGACACGCGCTTTGCGGCGCCCAAGATTGCCATTTTCCAATACGCCACGGTGATCCTGTTTCTGTTTCTGATTTCGGGGTTTTGGAGATTGCAGGTCGAGAACCCGGATTACTACAAGGAGCGGGCGGAACAGAACCGCATCAAGTCGATGCCCATTCTGGCGCCGCGCGGGCGCATTCTGGACCGCGATGGCCGCGTGATCGTGGACAATCATGCGTCGTTCACGCTGATCCTGACGCGGGAGAACCTGAAGGAAGAACATCTGAAGCCGATTGCCGAGGGCCTCGATCTGGATCTGAGCGATCTGCAGGAGATTGTGCGGCGCTACCGCACCAGGCCCAAGTACGAATTCATACGATTGAAGGCGGAGATGACGCCGGCCGATCTGGCCTTCGTGGATTCGCACCGCGATTTTTTCCCGGAGCTCGAAATCACCGAGGCGCAGCATCGCATGTATCCGCAAAACGGCATGATGGCCCACGTGCTGGGCTACACCGGCGGCATCAGTCCGTCCGAACTCGACACTGCGGAATTCGCCAAGTACAAACCCGGCGATGTTATCGGCAAGTTCGGCGTGGAACGGCAATATAACGATACGCTGATGGGCATCGACGGGCAGCGTCAGGTGGAATTGGACGTCTATGGCCGGCCCCCCCGCTCCGCCGATGGGGAAAAGCATGTCGATGTCACGCTGAAGCCCTCCGTACCCGGAAAAGATTTGCAACTCACCATCGACCTGGACTTGCAGGCCGTGGCCGAACTGGCCATGGATGGCAGGAACGGCGCCGTGGTGGCGATCGATCCGCGCACCGGCGAAGTGCTGGCGATGGTCAGCCGGCCCGCTTTCGATCCCAACAAGTTCGCCGCACACATCAACGCCAGGGATTTGAAGGAATTGAACGATAATCCGGATAAGCCCTTCTTCAATCGCGCGATTCAGGCGGCCCAGGCGCCGGGTTCCACCTTCAAGCCCATCATGGCCCTGGCGGCCTTGGAAACGGGAACCATCGACGAGAATTTTACGGTGCATTGCCCGGGCGGTGCGACCTTCTATGGGCGCTACTACCGTTGCCACTTGAAGAGCGGCCACGGCTCCGTGGCCTTGCACAAGGGCATCGTGCAATCGTGCGATACGTATTTCTACACTCTCGGCAACAAGATGGGAATCGACGACATCGCCCAATACGCCGACATGGTGGGTTACGGTCACGCTACCGGAATCGACCTGCCGCACGAAGCGCAGGGCGTGGTGCCGTCGCCGGAGTGGGCCATCCACACGCAAGGGCGAAAGTGGTATGCCGGTGAGACCATTTCGGTGTCGATCGGGCAGGGCGCTCTGACCGTGACGCCGCTTCAGATGGCGCGCGGGATCGCCGGCCTCGCCATGGGCGGCGTGTGGCATCGGCCGCGCGTGGTGAAGGAGCAGCCGGACAAGCCCACCGAGTGGCCGCTCAATCCGCAGCACGTGAAAGACGTAGTGGACGGCATGTACGGAGTGGTGAACGAAGGCGGAACGGGCGGACGCGCCTGGCTGCCGAATATCGAAGTCTGCGGCAAGACCGGAACCGCGCAGGTGGCCTCGGCGGAATACGTCAAGGCCAAGGGAGGCGGGCACGAACTGAAGGATAACGCCTGGTTCGTGGGCTTCGCGCCGCGGCAAGCGCCTGAGATTCTGGTGGTGGCCCTGTTCGAACACGGCGCCGAAGGCCCGCTGGCGGCGCCCATCGTGCGTGACGTGTTGACGGCATACTTCGACAAAAAGATTCGGATCGAGACGTTGCGGCAGCAGGGAGCGGCGGTAGCGGCCGGCGAAGCGGCAGTGCGCACGTTGGGTCTGCCAGGTCCGGGGCGGTCAAACTAATATGGTTCGGCATTTATCGGCTCGCGATATCGATTGGACGCTGCTGGTGATCGCGCTGCTGATCTGCGCGGTGGGAATTCTACAGATTTATAGTGTCACGCGCGGATCCGATTCGCACAGCGCCTGGTGGAAGCAGATCTTCTACGTGCTGGGCGGCCTGGTCCTGATGTGGCTGGTTTTACCATCGGATTACCACGCCATGCTGCACCACGTGCCGCTGATGTACCTGGTTTCGGTAGGGGCGCTTGCGGCAACCTACCTTGTGGGCGAGGCCGCGTTCGGCTCGACGCGGTGGATTCCGCTGGGTTTCGGAGTTCACTTACAGGTATCGGAATTCGTAAAGCTCGTGATAATCTTGTTGGTAGCCCGCTACCTGACGGATTTGCGCACGAATGAGCTGGAGTTTCGGGAGATGCTGAAACTGGCGGGCTTGGTGCTGATTCCCGCCGCCCTGGTTTTGAAGCAACCGGACCTGGGTACGGCGCTCACCTATCTCGGGATTCTCACGGTGGGTGTGTTTCTGGCGGGATTGCATTGGAAGTACGTCCTTGTGATCGTGGCGGGGGCGGCGCTGATGGTCCCCATAGGCCTGCATTTCCTGAAGGATTATCAAAAGGCGCGGCTGGTGAGTTTCCGCGATCCGGAGCTGGACCCGCAGGGCGCGGGATACCAGGTGATCCAGTCGCAGACGGCCATCGGTTCGGGAGGCATGTTTGGCAAGGGAGTGACCAAGGGGACCCAGGCGCAGCTACACTTCCTGCCGGTGCCGTCCAAGGATTTTATCTTTTCGGCCTTTGCCGAAGAGCATGGATTCGTCGGTGTAGTATTGATGTTGGCTTTGTACTTCGTGATGATCATGCGCATAGTTCAGAATGCGCAGACCGCGCCCGAGCGGGCCGGGCTGTACATCTGTATGGGGGTGGCCGCGCTGCTGCTCTCGCACATCCTGATCAACGTCGGGATGGTGGCTGGGCTGATGCCGGTGACCGGCATTCCGCTGCCATTCATGAGCGCCGGCGGTTCGAGTATCTGGACGAGTTTCTTGGCACTGGGGCTGGTCAACAATGTCCGCCTCAGAAGGTTTGTGAATTAGAAGTTTATGGGGAGCCTGTAGGAGACCCTGGGGACGGTGGCGCGCAAGCGCTTCCCAAGGAAGAGAAGCAGAGAAGTGGTTCCCGGCCGCGCGGTGTATGAGGCACCTTGCTCCACGCCCGGCTCGAGTGAGCTTGTAAGACCTTCCGATCCGTTCCGGCGCTCCGTGCTCCGCAGGGAGGCATTGGATGTCGAAGGAGTTGGTGATTTCCGCGGACCGGCACGAAACACGTGTAGCGGTGATCGAAGACGATCAGGTAGTTGAAGTTTACTACCAGCGGGAGAATGAATACTCGCTGGCGGGCAGCATCCACAAAGGCAGAGTGACGCGCGTGCTGCCGGGCATGCAATCGGCCTTCGTCGATATCGGCCTGGATCGCGACGCATTCCTGTACGTCTCGGACTTTTTCGAAGACAACGACGAGTACGACAAGATCGTCAGCAGCGTGGAGGAAAAAGTCCTCAAGCTGGACCGGACGCCGGGCTCGACGCCGGCGCCCGATGCAGTGGCGCCAGCCGCCGCGGTGGAAGGCGCGCCGGCGGAGGGCCTGCCGGTTTCCGCGGCCCCGCCGGTTGTGCCAATGGCGGCGCCGATGCAGGAGCCGCGCCGTGACGATCGCGACAATCGCGGGCGCCGGGGACGGCGCCGCCGCGGCGGCCGAGGCCGCAGTCTGCCGGATTCCAAATTCTATTCGCCGGGCCAGAGAGAGCCGCAGGAAAGCCGGCCGCCGGCAAGCGGCCCGCTGGTCGTGATCCCCGAAGCGCTGCCGCAAGCCGACGTCGAGCTCGAGCCGGAACCGGAAGCCGAAGCGCCGGCGCGGACCGAAGCCGACGACTTCTTCGTGTTGCCGGGCGAATCGCTGGCAAAGCACACCGGTCCGGGCAGCGAACCGGAAGAGCGCATCAGCGATCGCCATTTCGAGGCGCCCAGCGGCGAGGATGCCGGCGCCGACGCCAGCCTGGTGGAGCAGAACCTGGCAGAAGTTCGCGGACGCATCCGGGAGATTGAAGCGCGCGCCAAGGCCGCGCTGGAGTCTTATCGGCCCGAGCCGGAACCGGTGATCGAAGCGCCGCCGGTCGTGGTGGAAGAGCCGGTCGCGGAAGTAGCGGCGGTGAAAGGCGAGCCGGCGCCGGCCGAAGCTGCGCCGCAAATGGCTGCCGAGCCCGAGCCGGTTGCTGAACTGGTTCCCGAGGACGAGCCGTTTGCGGAAGACGCCGCCGCCACCCCGCACCGGGCCGCGACCGTGAGGGAGCGGAGTTCCCCGACCTCGAGCGAAACATCGGCCGGGGAAGACGCGGCGGAAGAAACGGAGATCGCGGAGGGCACTGCCGAGGGCACATCGGAAGGTGAAGCCGAGTTCGAAGCCACCGCTGAAGAGACCGAGGCTGGCGAAGCGATTGTGGAAGAGGAAGGGCCCGAGCCGGCCCGCATCCCCACCAGCCTGACCGCTGCGTTGCGTGAGCAGGGGCCGCGCTATCAGCATCGGGTTTCCCGCCGCATGCGGCGCAAGGGCCGTGACGGGCGCGACGTCCGTGAAGCACGCGGTCCGGTGGGCGATGCGGCGCGGCCGCTGGATACCCGTCCGGTGGAACGGACCGCTCCCGCTCCGCGGGGCCCGGCCGAACCGCGCACGGAGAAAAGCTCTTTGCCTTCCATCAGCGACCTGCTGAAAGAGGGGCAGGAGATCATCGTCCAGATCGCCAAAGAGCCGCTCGGCCAGAAGGGCGCGCGCATCACCTCGCATATCGCGCTGCCGGGCCGCTTCCTGGTCTACATGCCGACCGTGGATCACATCGGCGTATCGCGGAAGATCCCGAGCGACGAGGAACGCCTCCGCCTGAAGCGCATTCTACAGAACAATCGCACCGGCATTTCGGGCGGATATATCGTCCGCACGGCGGGCGAGGGCCGTACCGAAGAAGAGCTCCGCGCCGACATGATGTTCCTCTACAACCTCTGGCTGGACATGCGCCAGAAGGCCGAGCGCCGCCCGGCTCCGCTGCTGGTGCATCACGATCTCAACGTGGTGGAGCGCATTTTGCGCGACCAGTTGACCTCGTCGTTCAAGAGCATCTGGGTGGACAACGAAGAAGTCTACGAAAGCGTGCTGCGCTTCGTGCAGCGGTTCCAGCCGGCTATGGTAAGCCGCGTCAGGCTATACACCCGCTCCACCCCGATCTTCGACGAGTTCAACATCACTTCCGAACTGGAGAAGGCGCTGCGGCCCAAGGTGTGGCTGAAATCCGGCGGCTACATTGTCATCAACCAGACCGAGGCGCTGGTGGCCATCGACGTCAATACCGGCAAGTACGTCGGCAAGTCGAACCGTTTGGAAGACACCATCGTCAAGACCAATACGGACGCCATCAAGGAGATTGTGCGGCAGATCCGGCTGCGCGACCTGGGAGGCATCATCATCGTCGACTTCATCGACATGGACGAGCGCAAGAACCGGCAGAAGGTGATGCAGGCGCTCGAAGAGGCCATGCGCGCGGACCGGGCTCCCAACAAGATTCTCCAGTTCAACGATTTCGGCCTCGTGGCCATCACGCGCAAACGCGTCAAACAGAGCCTGGAGCGCACGTTGTGCACGCCGTGCCCGATTTGCGAAGGCGCGGGATACGTCAAGAGCCCGCAGACAGTGGTGGGCGAAATCCTTACGGAAGCCAACAAGATCGCCCGCGCGGTGGAGGGCAAGGACGTGATGTTGCGCGTCAACCCCGAAGTCGCCAAACTTCTGAAATCGAATCAGAACAGTTACCTGCAGGAACTGGAAGAGATCCTCGGACGGACCGTGATCGTCAAGAGCGATCAGCAGCTCCATCCGGAAAAATTCGACCTGGCGTAGCCTGCGAGTGGGACAAACCATCGCCTTTCGCGGTCTGTCGCCCCCGCCTGCTTGACAGACGACACGACCCGATCGTCTGTCCCGCCGCTCCTCTACCTCGCGAAGCTCACGCGCAGGCCGGTCGATAGCATCACGTCGTTGCGCAGGCGGCCCGGCAGCGGGTCGCTCACGAAGCGATCGCTGAAGGTAAGATGCCATCCCAGCCACTTCTTGATTGCGGTGACGCCGGTGATATCGAAGTTCATGCGATATTGTCCGGTGTCACTGAGGTTGGGGTACATGCGGAACGCCTGCGTGATGCTGGTGACCGCGGAGGCCTTCCAGAGCAGGTCGTCGCCGAAATTCACTTCCGCTGAATTGCGAGTCAGGATAGTGAAGTTCTCGCGTTCATAGTCACCGCCGGCTTGAAAACTGAGCGTGGTCTTTTTCGTTTTCACCGCGTTCCACCCGGCGCCGCCGCCAAATACCGCGCGCAAGTCCAGGCTCTGAAAACGGTCGTGCTCGTATTCATTGAGCGTCGTCAGGAAGACGCGCGGGTTCAAATCGCGGTTGTAGGCCCAGCCGCCGCGCACCGCGCTCGCATTAGTGCTCGAGACCCCGTTCGCCAGCGCAGTGCCGTAGATCTCGTTGAAGTGCAGGCTGATCTTATCGTGCTTTGTGACGCGCGCGGCGTTGAAATCGTTGGTCAGGGTCTCCGTGCGCGCGTTGCCGCGGGCCAGCGCGAGCCCTAGATCGAAGTTGCCGGCCCACAACTCGCCGAGCCCGGGATGCTGCAGCTCCTCCCACTTTTTTTGTTCTCGCTCGTCGCGAATCGCGGAGATGCCCGCCAGCGGCGCGGATTTCGCGGCTACTTCCAGGTTGTCGCCATTGGTCGAGATCTTACCTTTCACGGATTCTCCGCCGGGCAATACGACCACCAGTTCCCGATCCGATTTCAAGCTTTTCACGGCGGACCAGGGAATCGACACTTCACCCAGCAGTTCGCTTTTGAGCGTGAGCTTGGCGCCGTCTTTCTGGATGACGCTGCCGGTCAGCGTGTCGCCGTTCTTCAGCACTACCTGGTCGGCCAAGAGCGCCGCCGACGCGCACAGAATGAGTGAAAAAGTTCGCAAGGGCAAATTGAGTTCCTCGGAATCAAATTGCCACGCGGCTGGTCACTTCGTCAAGAGCTTGAAAGCGTGCGTCCATTGATTCTGGCGGAACCCGGGGATGCACCACAGCATGCACAGCGGCTCCAGCGCGCGCGAGGCAACGATGCCGCCGCAATCGAAAGGCTCCCAGCCGAAGCTGCGGATGACGCCTTCCACCTGCCGCTTGGCGGCCGCGTGGTTGCCGCAAAAGAACATGGTGGGCGGGCCCTGCTCGTATTTCGGATGAATCATGCGCGCCGCGCCCACGCTGTTGAAGGTCTTGACCACGCGCGCTTCGGGCGCCGCGGCCTGGACGCGTTCGCCCAGCGATTCGTTGGGGCCGGTCGTGAACACCAGCACTCCATCCACCGGCGGGGCGTCGGCGATCGGGTTGGTGGTGTCGATCACGGTCTTGCCCGCCAGGTTGGCCGGGCGCGCCAGCGCGATGGCCTCTTCCGCCGCGCGGCCGAGCGTCGCCAGCACCACCAGTTCGCCGAATCGCGCCGTCTGCTCGAAGGTGCCGGCCAGGGCGCCCGCATCCTGCCCCACCCACTGCCGCACTTCCGGTTTGTCGGGATCGCGCGAGCCCAGCATCACCGTGTGGCCCTGTTCGCGGAAACCGGCGCCGAGCACTCTGCCCACCGCTCCCGAACCCAAGATTCCAATCTTCATGGTGTCCCCCCCTCGTGGAGCAGGCTTTCCAGCCTGCCACGCCGGCATTCCCTGTATTACAACTGCGCAGTTTCTTCGATCGGCGCGAAGTTTTTTCGTGGTGCACGCACTCACGCGTGCCGCGTCGACACTCGGCGGCCTCTCACATTGGTCGCGCCTCTGCTGCTCCGTGGGGCAGCCAATCCTGGCTGCCGCCGCCTTTCAGGCGGCGCACTCCCGTTGTCTAAGCGTCCACCTGTTCCTTGGTTCAGCACTACAAAGATGCCGCACTCTCACCCGCGGATTCGGAATTCCAAGCCGGCTCCCTCAATGCGACGTATACTGCTGTTGCGGTGGGTTGAGTTTGATCTCGATGGTTTTTTCTTCTTCGTCCACCACGAAGACGTTGCCGAAGGTCTGGTAGCCCTTGGCGTTGACCTGAACCCGGATGTTCCCTTGCGGGATCGGCGGCATGGTGGCTTGGCCCTCCTGGTTCGACCGCATCTCGAATTTGGTGTTGACGTTCTTGCCGAAGCTGGACCGCGGATGTTTGGCGTTGGCGTTCCACTGGATGATGACTTCGGCGCGATCGATGGGCCGGCCCGTCTGTGTCTTGACGACAATTTTGAGTGTCGTCATGGGAGTGGCCGCCCACAGGGCCGTGGCGGCCAGCACAACGGCCGCGAAGAGGAGTGCAAACTTGCCCCGGTTACGCATACATCGATTATAAGCCCGCCATGGTAGGATGGAAATGGATACCCACCAGGCGCTGCTCGATTGTGGGGGCGTAACGGATTCGACGGGATTGAATCGTGGTGGGGAGGCGTGCCGGGTTCCGAGCTCCCGTAAAACGATCGGAAAAACACAACTGCCAATACGCAGTTTGCATACGCTGCCTAATTAATTAGGTGGCCGCTCCAGCCGCTGAGCCCGCGCGGCGGTGAGTGAGCGTCATTTTGCGGGATAGGCCTAAGGCTTCGGTCCGGAGCCGGCGGTCGAGATCCAATCGGGCTAGGCCTTCGCCGCTCTCGCCGGCTTTGAAGCGTTGGTCGAAAACTAATGAGCCGGATACGCACGTAGTTCTCCTCATGGCGAGCATTCTCGGACGGGGGTTCAACTCCCCCCGCCTCCACCACATTACCTTTGTGGCAAACTAGGAACGACCGCACAACGGTAGATTATGCAAACGGTTCAGTCAGCGAAAGCACCGTCGAGCGAGGACCCGGTCCTAGGCGCGATCATCGACCGTTTAGTCCAGATCTTCCATCCAGAGCGCATCTATTTATTCGGCTCCGTCGCGCGAGGCGATGCCGACTCTGACAGCGATTACGATCTGATGATCGTGGTGCCCGATACCACTCCCGCGGCGATGCGAGACACCGGTCCGGCTTATCGGGCGTTGTGGCGGCTCGGAGCGGCGGTGGACCTGTTGGTCTGGACGCGCGCCGAGTTTGACAGCCGCCTTCACTTGCGAGCCTCTCTGCCTTCGACCGTTCAGCGGGAGGGCAAGTTGTTGTATGCAGCCTGACCCCCAAAGGCTGGCCGACACGGCATCCTGGTTACGCAAAGCGTCGAACGACCTGCGCTACGCTGGAATCGACCTGGCGGCAGAGCCATCTGCGCCTGAAGATGCCGTTTTCCATTGCCAGCAGGCGGTCGAGAAGGCACTCAAGGCCTTTCTTGTCTGGTCCGATGTGCCATTTCCCAAGACACATGACCTTGGCAGGTTAGGCAGCCAGGCAGTCCGACTCGATCCCAGTCTGGAACGACTTGTGGACCGAATCGTTGACCTGAGCAAGTACGCCTGGATGTTTCGGTATCCCGGCGATCCCATTGAGCCGTCCACCGAGGAGGCGCGCGAAGTGCTCGCCCGCGCAACGGCAGTGGTTGATGAAGTCAAGGGACGGATCTTGGGTCTCGATCCCCCGGCGGCTGAGATCCAATCGGGCTAGGCCTTCGCCGCTCTCGCCGGCTTTGAAGTGGAGGTCGAAAACTAATGAGCCGGATACGCACGTAGTTCTCCTCATGACGGGCATTCTCGGACGGGGGTTCAACTCCCCCCGCCTCCACCACTTTATTGGTAGCCGGCCCGGCCCGGCTCTTCCGCACGTAAGAAATGCGTCTCTCCCCTTTTCACTTGCGAAGCCGTGCCAAGTGGGACCGGCCTCCTGGCCGTTCGGCAAGGTGGGGCAGGCTTCAGCCTGCCACTGAAGTTTCCACATTTTCCAAGCTCCGTTAAGACCAACTGGTAGCGCCGGCGGTCTTGCCGCCGGTCTTTGCCGGGCTTTGCCCGGCGAGCCCGCAAGGGCGCCCGAGAATGGGCATTTTGGGGCTACGCAACCCCTGGTCGCTCAGCCACTGGCGTTCGGGATTTTCGCGCCGATACCCGTGAACAACCCCGCCTCGCGCTCCCTTGCTGTAAGGAGGTAATGCCGGTATGGTGGTAATGTCGATGACCAGCAAGATTACCAGCAAGGGCCAGACCACCCTTCCAAAGGAAATTCGCGACAAACTGGGGGTTCACTCCGGCGACACGCTAATCTACGAAGTGGAAGGGAATGCGGTCCGCGTTCGCAAGGCACAGCCATTCGATCTTGCTTGGCATCGGGCGATTTCGCCAACTCTAGCCGAGTGGGACTCAACTAACGATCACGAGAATTTCGACGACCTGTGATGCGTTCGAGGTCGTCGTTGTGCCATTCCATTCACCGGCTCCCGATCAAAGCGTGAGGCGCCCTGCCGCGGTGCTCAGCCGGCGCGCTTTCAACGCGAAGGGCTACACCGTGATGGCAATGATCACCGACGCACGCAATCAGCCGTGGCCGCTCGATATTCGCATCGACCATCAATCCGCGGGGTTGAAGATGCCGAGCGTCGTCCGCATGAAGTTCTTCACCCTGGATAACCGCCTGGTCATACGCAGCGTGGGCAGGTTGTGTCCCCACGATCGGCAACAACTCCTGGATGGCCTGCGACAGCTTCTGCCCCCACTCTCACTTCCCAAGAGGTGACGAGTATCCCCATGAAGAATCACCCGCATTCCGGGCGCATTCTCCGCCAGGATTTCCTGGAACGGCTTGGCTTGACCGTCACCGAGGCCGCTAAAGTGCTTGGCGTTGCGCGCTACCAGCAAGCCTCTTAGCCGGGGAACTCTGCCCAGCCCGCAGTCGCGACCCTGGTCCTTCGTTCAGGGCGTGAGGCCTTCAAAGCCCATTGACAAAATTTCTTCGACTCAATTTGCCCTGTTATCATCCACTTGCAGTTTTTCTCCCCCGGCTTGGTACTCGCCTCCATGCTACTTTTGAATCGGGTAAGGAAGTGCGCTCGTCGCAAACTTCCGAATCTGAACTTCCTGCGCAGGAAGCGTTGCTTTTCAGGTGGTACTGATACTTCTCGGCGGCTGTTAAGGCCTTGCGGCACTCACCGGGCTTTGCCCGATGGGGACCGACGGAAGAAACGTGGAATCGATTTCGCAATCCC
>Ga0187874_10000253_pt1 | contig 69723 bp, 58 predicted proteins | sample June2016WEW_16_1_3_FD_132993 | JGI IMG/M metagenome (GOLD analysis project Ga0187874, IMG submission 132993) | Peatland microbial communities from SPRUCE experiment site at the Marcell Experimental Forest, Minnesota, USA - June2016WEW_16_150 | ecosystem: Environmental > Terrestrial > Soil >... | reverse complement strand
GGTCCGCTGGCCGCATTCGCTACTCCCAAAAGAGAGGGACCGCTGGTGGTTGTCTGGATCCAAAGCGAACCCGGCTGCCCCAGGGAGACAAAACTGCCAGTGGACGTCAGCACTAGGCCGGATCCAGCCGCGTTTGCCGGCCCGACGTAGAGATCCTGAAGGGTGCTTGCGTCCGCGGAGAGCCGGGCGACGTAACTGGTACCTAGCAGGGGGATCCCGGAAAACGGGGGCAATAAACTGGGGTCCGAGGAACCGGTGATGACAATCCGCCCCTGCGCATCCACAGCCAGAGCGCCGACGCCACCAGTGGCGCCGGCGCCACCGCCGCCAAAATACGTGCACCAGAGCAGGCTTGTGCCCGTGCTGCTCACCTTCGCCAGGAAGGCCCCATATCCGCTGCCCAGGGAATCTGGTTGAATCGTGCCGGCTGTTGTGGACAGCCCCTGCGCGGCGCTGCCGCCTACCACCAGGTTGCCCGCCGCATCAAAAGCGAGGGACCCGATGCCGATCGAAGGCGTGCCGGGGATTCCCAGCGATCCTCCCGTCACATTCAAAAAGGTGGACCAGACCAGCGCCTGGGTTGCACCGGGAGAAAACACAGCGAGGAATCCGGACTGGAAGAGATTGGAACAGTTGCAGGTGGGCCCGAAGACCCCAGGGGTGGTGGGCAAATCGGACGCGGTTGTGACGCCTGCCATCGCCACCGTGCCTGACGGCCCAACAGCCAGTCCCAAGGGCTCCGTGATGGAGAACACGTTGACACACCTGCTGCCACCCAGGCAAGTCACATAGTCGCCGCCAAAGTATGTCGAATACAGGAGGTGGTCTCCGTTGGGAGAGATTTCCGTGAGAAAGCCCAACGCAGATGAGTAAGGCCAGCCGCAGCAGGCCGTGACGGGTGGTTTTGTCCGGTAGGCGCCTGGGGTGAGCGGGAAATTAGGATCGGTGGTGTTGCCGGCCAGAAAGATATTGCCGGCCGCATCCAGAGCGACGGCCGATGCAGCGGCCTGGTTGCTGAGCAACGTCGAAAAGAGGATGGCATGAAGCTGCGAATCCAACTTCATGACAAATGCCCCGCCGCTCCCGTTGGGAGAAAACAGAGGAGCGACCGAAGGAAAATCAGCCGAGACGGCCGTTCCCACCACCACCAGGTTGCCTTGTGCATCGGTTGCCGCGGCTTCCGGTCGATCGAATCCGCTGCCGCCGAAATCGATGCTCGCAAGCGGATTGCCTTTGGCATCCATCTTGATCGCGCGCATCTGCGGGCGTCCCGACGGGTCGGTAATCGTGGAAACGGTAAAGAGGTTGCCGGCCTTGTCGGCGGTGAGTAGCCGCGCGGAGCCCTGGTACCCGATATCCAGATACCGCAGCAGCACTTGATTTGTGGCTGCAGCGGACGTGGGCAAGAGAAGCGGCAGCAGCGCTACAAAGTGCCGAACTGTCATAGATCACGCCCTCGTAAGATGTGCCTGCAAACCTCGCTACCGCAAGGCCCGAAGAGGCGGGCAGATCCCGGAAACGCAGTTTTAAAAGTATTAAGACCTGTAAATATTATAGTGCCTTGCGGCACTAATCCACCGCCGCCACGGTTTGGAACGGGCTTGCCAGGTTGTTCGTTCCATCAAATTCGAAGTCAATGGTGCCTTCGATTTCGATTTCCGGTTTCCGCTCGATCGCTGCCCGCAGATTTTCGCTCACAGCCAAGCGTCCCAGTTCCATGGTGTTGCGGATCCAGCAGTACGTCACTTCTCCCAGATCCACCTTGCCCACGGTCGGCGCGATCCGCTCCAGGCATTCGCGGTCGGTAGGGAAGTGGATGGGCGTGCGGATGGCGGCGGGCGTATTGGCCGTCAGCGAGTTGATCCAGGTCGGCTCCCAGTCGATGCGATCCACAAGCCGGTTGGTTACCACGTCGGCCAGGCCCAGCCCCACGCCGCTGTTGTAGGTGAGCTCGCTCAGGTCGCGAACGAATAAGCGCTCGAAGCGCGGCGTGTCCGGCCAGGGATTGTACTGTCCGATGACGCTGCGGTTCACCACCTTGGTGTCCATGCCGGCGCCGCTGATGTTTTTGCCGATTTCGTCCAGGATCAGGATGTCGGCGTCCACCGGAACCCGGGCCATCCAGGATTTCACCAGCGCCAGGTTGGCCTCCTCGCGCTGCTCCATGGCTTCCACCGGCACGGCTTCGAGCTTGGCGGTGTTGTGCCAGGCGTCTTCCAGAATCGCCAGCCCGCCCAGAATCCTGCCGGAACCGAGCACTTGCCGTCCCACCGTGCGGATCACGTGCTCCAGCCCCAGCCGGTAGGCGTAGGAATGGTAGCGTTGCGCGCCGGCGAATTTGCCGAGCCCGATGGCCATCATTTTAAAGAGGCCGCTCTCGATCTTTCCGGCGAAATCCGTGTGCCACTTCACGCGACCCACCAGCATGACGCCATCGGATTCGTAGGCCTTGCGGTCCATGAAGGCTTCGATGCCGTCGGCGGTCTTGCCGAGCGAGACCACTTCCAGTTGGCTCACCAGCGGGCAGCCCATGGTCGCTTCGGTGATGCCGTAGTGGGCCAACACGCCGGCTTGTCCCTGCGCCGAAGCCGCGCCATGGCTGCCCATGGCGGGAAACAGGAACGGCTGCATGCCCTGTTCCTGCCAGTACCGCACCACGCCGCGCACAATCGCAGCGATGTTGTGGATGCCCCGGCTACCCACGCCGATGGCGATGCGCGCTCCCGGTTTGACTCGCGCGGCAAAGCCGCTGGCTGCTAACTGTTGGCGCACTTCGGCGGGGACATCGGGAATCCGGCGGTCGGGAAACTTCTGCCGTACCACCAGCAGGCGTGGAAATTTCATGATGCTTCTATTTTAGCCCGCTGCTTAATGCTCTTTTCATCAATACCCTCTCCTATTGGCGAAGACCGCTCCCTCACGGTCGTGCGACAAGTCGCGGCTCGGATTATTCGGTTTCCCACTCCGATTCCAGCAGCCGCGAGTATTCCCCGGAGGCAAACAGATCGAACCGGAAATTCCGCGCGGCCACCGTCAGGTGCGGCTCCAGTTGCATGAAACAGCGGTACATCGCGTCGGCGTAGCGGTGATAGTTGCGCAGGAACTCTTCCGACAGCGCATCAAACGCCGGCGGGGCCGTGAACAGGGTGTTGAGGCCGATGGCCCGCGAGAAAATCGAGCTGTAATCGGCCACGCCCCAGCTCTCGAGCTTCTCTTTCACCACGGCCGGCGTGCCTCCCGTCAGCAGGCCCGCGAAACTCTGGGCGCGCACTTCCATCCCCGCCAGTTCGGGCGCCCGTGCCGCCCAATCCAGGCATTGGTCTATCCAGCGGAAAACGTCCTTCCCCAGGAAGAAGAGCATGCGGATCTCCGCATACCTCCCGCCCAGCATCCGCTTTTGCAAGGCTTCCGGGTCTGTTCCGTCGCTTGGGATCAGACCGGATAACATCAACGCCGCCTTAGAGTTATCCAACAACGTGGAGGGCGGGATGCGCTCGTTGAAGGGATGCAGAATCAGCGGTGGCAGGTCAAATTGCAGGTCGCCAAGTGTCGCACAGGGCTGTGACATTCTTCCCCCCTTTCCTTATCGGCGGAACTCGGCCAAAACTTGAGCGCTGCATTCCAAAGCACCAACTCCGGTTCGGCGGGAACCTCAGATACGCAGCGCAATTCGGGTCATTGAGCGGGGAAAAGTTTCCCTCAACCGTTAAGGGTGAGGGCCTGCTGCTCGCCGGCGTTCTTGACCAGGTCAAGCACGATGGAATAGCGGTCGCCGCGGACGGTCGACTGCACGAATTCGAAGGGCCGCTCATTGTGCGTGAGGGTCACGCGTTCCACCCCAAAGACCGGGGAGCCGGCCGCAATTTCCAGCAGCGCTGCCGTGGAGGCGTCCGCCAGCGCGGCAACATAGGTCTCTCGGGCTCGCGCGGGATACAAGTGGTAGCGAGTCTGCAAGACTTCGTAGAGCGACATGCCATCGGCCAACTGTAGGCCCGGCACTAAGGCAGCGGGGATATGGGCGATCTGGACTCCCAGGGGCTCCTCGCCGGCCAGCCGCAACCGCTTCAAAATCAACACCGGGGACTTGGCGGGAAGCCGCAACGCGTCGGCCACGCGCGCATCCGCCTCGGCTTCGAATTGGGCCAGCACCCGGGACGTGGCCACCAGATTATGGCGCCGCATCTCTTCCGTAAAACTGGTTAATTCGCGGGGGCCCTCGTCAAACTTGCGCCGGGCGACGAACGTGCCACGCCCCTGCTCGCGCCGGATATAGCCGAGTTGAGCCAGTTCCTGAAGCGCCTGCCGGACCGTGATCTTGCTGACGTGAAAGCGCCCGGCGACTTCCTGTTCACTGGGCAGGCGCTCATCGGGCCGCCACCGCCCGGACTCAATCTCAGCCTTTAGGACGTTTTGAAGTTGGTGGTAGAGGGGTACCGCCAAATCCTTGTCGAGAAGACCAATTGACATCCTATTGTTAGGATGACATAATCACCTTGATACGTGCAAGGGTGTTCTTTAGCTATATAAAATTTGTTTTGGGGGAAAAATGAAGAAGCTTCTTTGGATTTGCTTACTGGCAATGGCGGTGGCGGCGTGCCTGGCCGCGCAAGATATTTCCGCAACCATTGGCGGCACGGTTCTGGATGCCAGCGGCGGCGGCGTGGCGAACGCCAAGGTGACCATCACGAATACCGACCGCAACCAGGTGGTGCGTGAACTCACAACCGAGACAGCGGGCACCTACTCGGCTCCGCTGCTGCCGATTGGAAACTACTCGATTAAAGTCGAAGCCAAAGGGTTCAAGACGGAAACCCGGACCGGCATCGTACTGAACGCAAAGGACAGCTTGAAGATCAATATCGAGCTGCAGGTTGGTGCGATCACCGAGACGGTGGAAGTGAAGACGCAGGCAACGGCGGTGGAACTCGGCACCACGGCCAATGCCAGCACCATCGAAGGCACGCAGGTGCGCGAACTGTCTCTCTCCACGCGCAACTACGAGCAACTGGTCGCGCTGATGCCGGGCGTCACGGCCAACACCACCGATCAACTGTATATCGGCAACTCGTCGCCTGCCGGCACGGCCGCCACCTTGCCCTTTTCGGTGAACGGCAACCGCAATTCCGCGAATAACTGGACGGTGGACGGCGCCGACAACGTGGACCGCGGCAGCAACCTGACGCTGATGACCTTCCCGAGCGTGGACTCGATCGCGGAATTCAAGGTGGAGCGCAGCCTCTATACGGCCGATACCGGCCGGGCCGGCGGTGCGCAGATTAATGTAGTGACCAAGAGCGGCACAAACCAATACCATGGCGATCTCTACGAGTTCGTCCGCAACAACGCCTTCGAGGCCAACAACTGGATCAATAACGCGCAGAACGTGCTGGTGAACGGTTCGGTGCAGCCTCCGCCATTGCGCTGGAATGATTTTGGCGGGACCGTCGGCGGACCGGTGCCGTTGGGCCGCAAGGACAACCACAAGACCTTCTTCTTCTTCTCGGAAGAGGCGCGGCGCATCCACACCTATACGACGTTCAATCCGACCCTGCCGACGCAGGCGATGATCCAGGGCACAATGCCGGTAGCGGTGTGCACCTCGTATTCAATCGCCACGGCAACCTGCCTGGCGACGGGGACCCAGATCACGTCGATCAATCCGATTGCTGCCGAGTATATCAAGGACATCTTCGGCAAGATTCCACTTCCCGCCACGAACTCCATCACGGCAACCACTTCCGAGTTCTTCCCGGAGCAAAACATCTACAACAGCAGGCAGGAGATTGTGCGCGTCGACCACACCTTCAACGAGAAGTTCTCGCTGTGGGGCAAATTCGAAAACGACAGCATTCCCACTACCGAACCGGGTGGCCTGTTCACGGGCGCGAACATTCCGGGCCTGGCCACCACCAGCACTAACTCGCCGGGAAGAGCATACGTGGCGCACGCCATTTACAGCATCCGGCCCACCCTGATCAACGACGCCAGCTTCAACTTTACGCAGAGCGCCATTCATTCGACGCCGGAGGGGATCGCGGCCAAGGCAAACAGCCCGGACATCAACCCTCCGGAGCCATTTACCAACACGCAAGGCGTGATTCCGACGGTAAGCGAAGGCGGATCGAGCATCGTGGGCTACGGTCCATACAACGAATTCAATAAGAATTACAACGTCTACGACGCAGTTACCTGGATCCACGGACGCCACACGATGAAGTTTGGCTTCAGCGCGAACCGTTATAACAAGACTGAGAACGCGGCCAGCGATCAAGGAACGTTCACCTTTGCAAACACTGGCAATCCATCGGGTTCGTCGGCCTCCTTCGTGCAGTCGTTCGCCAATTTCCTGCTGGGCAACGTCTCCAGTTTCACCCAGCCTTCGGCAGACATCACCCCCAATCTCTGGACGTGGCAGGATGAGGCCTGGGCCCAGGACGACTTCAAAGTGGCCCCGCGGCTGACTCTGTATTTTGGCGTTCGCTGGTCGTACTTCGGGCAGCCCACGGACAAGAACGGGGAGTTGTCGAGCTTCGATCCGGCGCTGTACAATCCGGCTCTGGCGCCCAAGATCGATCCGACCTCCGGCAACATTATTGTCGGCAGCGTGACCATGCCGTACACCAACGGCATTATTATCGGCGGCAAGAATTCGCCGTGGGGTTCCAAGATTGCGCCCGACCAGTACAAGAGCTTCGCTCCGCGGGTGGGCCTGGCCTGGGATCCGACGGGCAGCGGCAAGACATCGGTGCGCGCCGGCTACGGCGTGTACTACGACTCGAGCCTGTTCGGCACCTACGAGCAGGCGATCTTTCAGAACCCGCCGTTTGTTTCGAGTGTCACGCTGAGCAACGCGCCGTTCTCCAACGTTTCGTCGGGCACGCCCCCGGGAACGGTTTCGACCGAGTATATCCGCTCGATGCAGCTTCCCAACCTGGTCCCGTACGTGCAGCAGTGGAGCGCCGACGTGCAGCGCCAGTTGCCCATGGACATGGTGCTCGACGTGGCCTACTCCGGTTCCAAGGGAACGCACCTGATCGGCATCGTGGATCTGGACCAGGCTCCTCCGGGCGTGGCGCTGGCGGCCGGCCTGCATGCGGCTAACACCAATACGATCTTCACGACGGCCGACGATCCGCACATCAACGCGGTGCGGCCCTACCTGGGATACAACGCCATCAACGCCATCGAATCGGCCTTCGATTCCAACTACCACGCGCTGCTGGTGAGCTTCAAGAAGCGGTTTTCGACGGCGGGGTTGATCGGGGTCTCCTACACATATTCAAAGAATCTCACCGACAACGCTTCCGACCGTTCCAACGCTCCGCAGAGCAGCTACAACTATCACGAGGGCGAATACGGCCCGGCGACGCTCGACCGGCAACAGGTGCTCAACATCAACTATGTGTACGAAATTCCTATCTTCAAGAACAACCACGGCCCGGCGGGCCTCGTGCTCGGGGGCTGGGAATTGTCGGGAATTCTGACCATGTACACGGGATCGCCCTTCACGGTGACCACTTCGAGCGTTGACCCGGCCGGTCTGGGCCTGCTGGGCAACAGCGCTTCCAGCTCGCGGCCCGACATGTTGTGCGATCCCAACGCCAATGCGCCGCACCTGGCCCCCGGCTTCACGGGTACGGGAAAGCCGACCTGGTTCAACACCGCCTGCTTCGCGCCGGTCCCGCAGGGCGCCATCCGCCCGGGCAACGCCGGCCGCGGCACGGTGCGCGGACCGGGCTACGGAAACCTGGACGGATCTCTGATCAAGAACTTCCACTTCACGGAACGTGCCAGTTTGCAACTGCGGGGCGAATTCTTCAACCTTACCAACCACGCCAACCCGAACGGCTATGCCAGCACCAACATCACCAGCAGTTCGTTCGGCGAGATCAGTTCCTACCGCCAGGCGCGGCAGGTTCAGATCGGGGCGAAATTCACGTTCTGACCGCAGGTTAATCGTTGCAACAGGGCCGGCTTTCCCGCAAGGGGTCGCCGGCCCTTTTTATTCGTGGCGCGCGCACTCGTGCGTGCCGCGTCCCCACTCTTGGGGACGCGGGCTTCGCGGCGGGCAAGAACGTGTCCGCATGAGTGCGGACACGGCACGTTGAGAACGTGCGCCACAACATGGCCTGGTCATTCGGGCTCGAACCGGTAGCCGATGTCGCGGATGGTCTGGATGTACTTCGGGCTGTGCGGGTCTGGCTCGATCTTGGCGCGCAGCGTGGTGACACAGCGGTCGATGCTGCGCGGGGTCACGAAGACCGAATTGCCCCAAACGGCGTCCAGGATGTCGTTGCGCGCCAGGGCGCGGCCGGGGCGCGCCGCCAGATAGGCCAGCAGTTGGAACTCCTTGGCGGTCAATTCCACTTCGGCGCCGCCGCGAAACAGCTTGTGCGCGGCCAGATTCAACTCGAACTCGCCGAAGCGGCAGCCAGCATCGCGCGCCGACTGGCGGCGCCGCAAGAAGGCGTTCACACGCGCCACCAGCTCGCGGATTTTGAAGGGCTTGGTGACGTAATCGTCGGCGCCCAGGTTCAGCCCCAGCACGATGTCTTCTTCCTGGCCGCGCGCGGTCAACATGATGATGGGTACGTCCATCGAGTGCTCGCGGATGGCGCGGCAAATCTCGTAGCCGTTCACCTTGGGGAGCATGATGTCGAGCAGGATCAAGTCGGGCTGCGCGGAAAGCGCCAGTTCCAGGCCTCGCTCGCCATCGGCCGCCGAAAGCACCTGGCAGCCCTTGGCGGCGAACGTGTCGGTGAGGCCGCGCAACAGCGCCGGCTCATCTTCCACAATCAGGATGCGGCTTCCGTTCATGCGGCCTCCGGAATGGCCACGGAAAACGTGCTGCCCCGGCCTGGCTGGCTCTTCACCGCGACGGACCCGCCGTGCGCGCGCACAATGAATTCCACGATGCTCAGGCCGAGGCCGCAGCCGTCGGCGTCGCGCGCCAGGCGGCGATCCACCTGGTAGAAGCGGCGGAAGATTTTCTTCTGCTCGCGCGGGGCGATGCCGATCCCGTTGTCCTCCACAGCAAAGACCACGCGGCTGTTTTCGCGGTAGGCCCGGACGGCGATGTGTTTCTCTCCGGGTGAATATTTCCAGGCGTTATCGAGCAGGTTGAGCAGCACGGTGACCAGCGCGCTTTCGTCGGCGCGCACCGGCGGCAAACCGGGGCTGACCTCCACCTCCAGGCGGCAATCGGGCGCATGGAGACGCTCGTGGGCGGCTTCGATGGCCGATTGGACCACCGCGTCCGGCTTCGTCATGCTGAATTCGAACTTCTGGCGGTTGCGCTCCAGTCGCGAAAAGGTCAGGAAGTTTTCGATCACGCCGCTCAGCCGCAGGTTCTCGTGCGCGATCAACTCCAAGTAGTCGTGGGTGCGTTGCGCGTCGGGCTTTTCGTCTTCGAGCAGCGAATCCACCAGCAGGCGCACGGAAGACAGGGGAGTTTTCAGCTCATGCGAGACGGCGGCGACCAGGTCGGTCTTCATCCGCGCCAGCCGCCATTGGCGGCGCAGGGCCTGGCCGGCGATCAACGCGGTGACGGTCACCACCGAAATCGCCAGGAAGCCGACCCACAGGTAGGAGACCATCTGGCGGTGGGAGATCTGGGCGGAGGTTGCCGAATCGGGGCGGGGAATTGTGATCTGCCAATCGGGCGCCTGGCCGGCCGGTGTTTGCGGAGGCAGCGCGGCTTCGACCGGCGAGCCTTCGGCGAGCTTGTGCGTGGCCGCCAACACCGTCGAGGTTCGAAACAAGGCGATGACCTGCCCGTTGACGGAAGTGATGCGCCACACGCCGGGCACGCGAGTGGCGCGCAATCCGGCTTCGCTGCGGCTGGCATCGTCGCTTTCCAGGTATTGTTCGGCCAGCGTTTCGGCGTCGTAGGTGGGCAACGTTTGCGGCCCGATGGCGCGCAGTTCGTTCATGAGAAACAGGCGCTGCGACGATGGCAGGCCGTTGTTGTAGTCGGTGACGAAACGGTGCAGCAGGGTTGCGGCCACGCGGTCGTTGGGCGCGAGATGTAGAGCCAGTAACTCCTCGTCGGCGGTGATGGAGCGGCCTTGCAAGTCGGTCGCGCCCATCAACCGGCCGCCGCGAAAATTCTGCGCGATGAGGCGCAGGGCTTCGGACTTGTCGCCTTTGCGCACCAGGCAGCGGATTTGGGCTTGCAGGGCGCGCGCGACGATGCCGGGGTCCTGCTCGTCGGCGGCCAGACGGCCGTACGCGGCGGCGGCTTCGGCCAGCGTGCCGGTGCTATTCTCCAAGCGGCGCGCCTCCACCCATTCCTTACGGTGCTCCACCGGGTCGGCGGCGGGCGCGGGAGATGGCGAGGGATAGGCGAGAGCGCCATCGCGCGTCAGAACAATGACGGAATCGGCCTCGCCGGAGTGCACGGCCAGCTCGAACGCGGCGGCGGCGGGATGGTCGCTAGCCTGCCGATCGATGGCCGCCACGCGCTCTTTCCAATAGGTACTGGACCGTTCCGTGAAGAGCTTGCGTTGCGCGCTGAGCGAGTCCACGTACGCCTGGTCAAGCTCGCGCCGGGTCAGCTCCTTCTGGCTGTTGAGAGCGCCGTTCATGAACCAGAGAACCGCGGCAGTGGGCGCCAGCACGCCCAGCAACAGGCACAGCAGAACCAGCCACCGACCGGAGTCCGTGCCGCCGAGTTGGGTTCGCAACCGCACGGCAGGCCTCAGGGAATCTTGGCGGTGGCGAGGATGGGCTCGAAGAGGAAACGGAAGACGGCGATGCCGCCGTTGGAGCCGTCGAACTGGAACTCAATGGCCGTGCTTTCCGTGCGGATCCAGGCGTAGTACTCGTGGTGGTTGGACGTGACCGGCATCCCGTTGCTCATCGAGTGGGAGTTGTAGTCGATCAGGCAGATCAAGGCCTGCTGTCCACCGATCAGCCGGGCCTGGACGCTGTCCGGCCGTATCCGCCAGTCTGTCACATTGCTCCGCCGCGCTACTTCCGCCTCCTTGTCGGCCATGGTCTGGCGAAGCGCCTGGGCTATCTCGCCCGGCGGCGTGTATGTCTTCTGCAAATGCACGTCGACCGCTATGTGGTCCCAGGAAATAGCCTTAGTCTGCATGAAGGTGGCTGAGACACTGGCCCCCTGGCCGGGATTGATTTGGATATTTCCCAGGGACCATCCGGCCGCTTTCAGGAACGCCACGGCGGAATCCAACACGGACGGTCCCCACATTTTCACCAATTCGGCTTCGGCCTTGCCGAACTGAATCTTCACCAGCGGCCGGGCGCCATCGACGCCGATCCAGAAGGTCTGTCCAAGCGCGCCAAAGGAGACTTTGTAGCAATTGAATTTTCCAGCCACCACCTGCACCGTCTCGGTGCCCGTCACGGTCAACTCCACCTGGCCCGGAGCGCCCTGAACGAGGAGGAACGGATGGGTGGCTAAAGTGGTCTTGTATCCCACGGCCAGCGGCAGGCGGCGCATGCGAAAGATCAGCGGCTCGAGATCGATGGCCGGCCCGGCGAAGGGGACGGCCGTGGTATCGCCCAGGTCGTCGTCCGATGACAAGAGGGGACCGTCGAGAGCCTGCATGGTCTCGCGTTCCACCGCTACCCAGAGGCTGCGGGTGCTGCGTTTGGTGACTAACTTCCAGTCCATCTCCACCTGATCCGGGGTGGTCATATTCCCGATCGAACCGAGCCTTATAGGGTAGGGATTGGGGCCTGTGGAATAGAACAGGTACTCGCCGGTGAAGGCGCCATCGCGCTTGATGTTCAACTGGAAGGCTTCGCCATCGGGCCACGGCGCCGGCAGCATGGACGCTCCGGCTGGGACCAGCTTGCGGGCCTTGGCGATGAAGTCGGTTTGGTCGGGGTAATTTCTCGCCAGCGCGTCGAACTCGTGGGCGGCCGCGGCGCGGTCGCCTTTCTGCACCATGCATAGCACGAGCTGGTATTGCGCCTGCGCCGCAATCTGCTTGTTGGCGGGGTAAGAAGTGAGCACCTGGCGATACTGCTGGATGGCGCCGTCGAGGTCGCCCAGGGTTTCTTGCGCGTAAATTCCTTTTTGCAGTAGGTCCGCCGCGGATTGGGCGCTGGCCGGAATTCCCCAGAGCAGCGTTGCCACGAGCGCGGTTGCAAGGTATCTGATGGGCATGACCGTAGACTACAAGGCCAATGTTACCGAATTGTTACCCCGGTGTCCTTTATTCCGTGGGGCGGGCTATCTTGCCCGCAGCCGGCTTTAGCCGGCTTTAGCCGGCTCCTTCGCGCGAGTCGCGAAGGCCAGCCTACGCCAGAATCCCCATCTTCTTCCCCACCTTCCAGAACACCTCCAGCGCCTGATCCAGCTCCGCCCTCGTGTGTGTCGCCGTCACGATGGTCCGCACGCGCGCTTTGCCCTTCGCCACCGTCGGGAAGCCGATGCCCGTCGCCAGCACGCCTTCGGCAAAAAGCTCGCGCGACAGTTCATGCGCCGCTTTAGCTTCGCCCACAATTACCGGCGTGATGGGCGTCTCGCTGATCCCGGTGTTGAACCCCGCGGACGTCAAGCCTTGCTTGAAATATTTGGTGTTTTTCCAGAGATTCTCCATACGTTCCGGCTCCTGTTCCAGCACATCAAAGGCGGCCAGACAGGCGGCGGCCACGGCCGGCGGATGCGAGGTGGAAAACAGGAACGGGCGGGCGCGATGGTAGAGAAAATCGATCAAGTCGCGGCTGCCGCAGACGTAGCCGCCCAGCACGCCGATGGCTTTGGAGAGCGTGCCGACCTGCACCTGGACGCGGCCGTGGAGGCCGAAGTGGTCGATGGTGCCGCGGCCCTGGCGGCCCAGCACACCGGAGGAATGGGCGTCATCCACCATCATGATGGCGCCGTGCTTTTCGGCGGCTTCCACCAGGCCGGGGAGCGCGCCGATATCGCCGTCCATGGAGAAGACGCCGTCGGTGATCAGCAGCTTGTGGCCCGGCGTATTGTCGAGTTCGGCGAGGATCTTTTCTGCGGCGGCCACGTCCTTGTGCGGGAAGACGTGGATCTTGGCGCGCGAAAGGCGGCAGCCATCGATGATGCTGGCGTGGTTGAGCTCGTCTGAGATGATGTGGTCGTCCGGCCCGAGGATGGCGGAGACGGTGCCGGCGTTGGCGGCGAAGCCGGATTGGAAAACCACGCAAGCCTCTACATTCTTGAAGGCGGCGATGCGCTCTTCGAGTTGCATGTGGATGCGCATGGTGCCGGAGATGGTGCGGACGGCGCCGGAGCCGACACCGAAATCCCTCACCGCCCGGATGGCGGCTTCCCGCAGCTTGGGATGGGTGGTCAGCCCCAGGTAATTATTGGAGGCGAGGTTGATGACCTGTTTGCCGTCGAAACGCGATTCCGCCGCGCTCTCCGATTCCAGGATGCGCAGGCGCTGATAGGAACCTTCGGCGCGCCACTGTTCGAGCTGATCGTGAAGGTACGAGAGAGGATGGCCCATACGACCTACAGTCTAACAGCGGGCGTGCAAGCCAGCGGCGCAGGGCGCGCCTATGGGGAAACAGCCCGAGCGCGGAGTTCGCTGCGCCATATCACCTGCTCGATTCGTCCGATGAGAAAAACCCAGGAAGCCGTGCCCGCCAACGCCACGGCTGTCAGGATGACGAACGCCCAGTAAAACTGCCCCGTGCGGTCCAGGACCAACCCGGTGACCGCCGGGGCCACAACACCCGCGAGATTACCAACCAGGTTCTGGAAACCTGTCCAGCGTCCCGCGGCTTGGGGTCCAGCGAGCGTCTGTGTGATTGCCCACAAGTTGGAAGCAGCCACGCCGAAAAATACTACGCCCAATATGAGCGCGGCGACGCAATAGCGTGGCCCGCTGACGACAGCGAGGCCAGTGAATATCCCGGAGAATGCGAGCCCTCCACCCGTAAAAGTCTTGCGGACACGCGTGGGAGACGCACCCGACATGATCCAGCGATCGGAAAGCCAACCGGACAGCGTGGAGAAACAGGCCCCTAGCAGGTAAGCGGCGCCTCCGATCCTGGCCATGTTGTCCATGGAGAAGTGCCGTTCGCGCACCAGATAAAAAGGAAGCCAGGTGATGAGGAAATAGTTGACATAATTGCTGCAGAATAGTCCGATGCTGGTTCCCCAAGCCGACCGCAACCGCAGAAACTCGAGAAGACCTGGCGCGCGGCTCGTGACGGTGTGAATGGCGGCTGGCCTTTCCGGCATCCGCTTCGGCATCCATTTGAACCATGGGACGAGCCAAAGCAGGCTGGCTAGGCCGAGCACGATGAAGAACGGGCGCCAGCCGAATCTCGCCATCAGCAGGCCACCGAACAACATGCCGAATCCAGGTCCCAGCACGTATCCGGCGGAGACCACCGAATTGGCAAGCCCGCGGTGCTCTTCCGCGAAGTTCAGCGCAATGATCTTTGAGTAGGAGGGAAAGGCGACCGATTCGCCGATACCGAGGAGCAGCCGCAATACCAACAGCAGCGCGAACGTGTGCACGATTCCCGTGGTGGCTGTCGCGGCGGACCAGAGAAAGAATCCGCCGGCGAATACCCAGTTGACGTTCCAACGGTCCACCAGCCAGCCGGCGAAGGGTTGCAAGCACGCGTAGGTCCAGAAAAACGCGGAGAGCAGAACGCCCAGTTGCGATGCGGAAATGCCCAGCTCGTCTTTCAGCATGGGAGCGGCGATGGAGAGATTCCCGCGATCCACGTAGTTGATAAAGACAGAAAGCGCGAGCAGGATGAGAACCCGCAGGAGAGGGCCCGGAATGGCCATACGCTGCGCTGCCGTGGAGGTTGGCATGTAGAGGTCGCATCATCTTAGCGGGCGGGCGAGACGATTGCAACTGTGTTCGTGGGGATGGGATGTCAGGTGGGGATGTTCACGTAGGGAGAGAAATGGCGGGCGAGTTATAGAAATGCGTCTGACCCCTTTTCACCCGGGCATAACCACGGTATCAAACCGTTAGCTTGACATCTTGACCATTAACCCGCAAATGGAGGACACCGATTCTTCCTTCGGTTTGGCATCGCTGTTCAAGGTCCGTGATATCATGTTGCATGGTCGGCTGAACCCAAGCTCGGATGGTGTGGTCCGGTGGTACATGGAGATGTTCAAGCCCTTCTTTTTCGGGGCAGAAGACTTTCTCGAGTTTTAACTGCATGGAGGCTGGCCCATACTTTATCTGAATGCCCATAGGAGCATGTTCCCACCCCATATGGCGCACTTCTAGGCAAGTGCCACTATCATTTCTGATCTCCACCCATACCTTGGGCTTGAACTGGGCGGTATCTTCAGGGTGTGCTCGGCGCCGTATTATTTTGAGAGCTGCGGAACCGCTTAGATCAGGTTGTTGAGCAGTCGCGTCAAAATCGCCTATCGTCATCCATTCATCTTTGTGATCGATATTGACGGGACAGCCCGCTGTCTTTAGCCGGCCGACAAGCTTCTTGCGAGTCGGGACGGTATTCGTCAAACGCACAACATGTCGCCCCACGATATCGCTGAACTGCCGCGTATAGCCGAGTGAAACAATTACCGTGCGGTCGGGATACCTTCCGAAGGCCATTCCTAATTCGAACAGCACGTTCGGCCTGGGCTGGGGCATTAGCTGCTTCTCTTCCGGAGGATCATTCGGCGATTGATAGCGGGTCCCCAAACGTGCCAAATCATCGCCTGTGAGGAAGACGAGTGCAGCCTGTGAGTATTGGAATGCCTTGTCGAGAACATCACCCACGTACGGGCTGCCTTCGCCAGTCAGAGCGACCTAAGGGATACGGTACAACGAGGCTAGGAGAGCATCCCTTAACCTTCCTGAAGATTGTTGCTATCTCGATGAACAGTGGAATCGGTACGACGGGCGGCTGCTTGTGAACATTCCGTAGGAGAAACTGGTTATGCCGGTCGAGGTCTGATTGGAGTGACCGCAAGTTAGCCAGTTCCTGCCTGGCCAGCTCGGCCTGTTTCGAATCAGCCATTGTTCTCGATAGTATACAACACCCATGCGTTATAAAGACTGCCGACCAAAGACGGTGCCGAAAAAGTAATGTTTCCAGGTTACGACAGTAGACTCGGTGTCGTTTCTGTGCTATGCGCGGGGACGACAAAAACCAGCGCCCGATGTTCAGTGTCCCCGGAGGACCGTGTACACACTTCCCACCAAACCCCTCGCTTGGATCATCAGCTTCAGCTTCAACCGAATGGGGACAGACGCATTTTCGCCACTTCCGAGAGAAATCGGGGATAGCCTGAGCGCTGGTGATGTCCGTTTCTTGAGCTCAGCCCGCCTTCTTTCTTGACCCCACTCGGCTCGCTCCTTCTTCGTCGAGCGCCTTCCCGAGTAGCGTCCTGATCACCGCCTGGCGGCTGATGTTGAGGCGGGCCGCCCGGCCATCCAGTTTCCGCAGCATCCCTTCAGTCAAGTCGACGTTGACGCGACGGACCGGTCTGACCACCGTGAACTGGTTTGTGAAGTAAGCGGAAACATCTTCCCCCCGCGAAGCCCTCTCCGCGATTTCGTCGGCAGTAGGCGCCTTCCTAAGCGTTCTCGGCATAGCTTTGTTCTTCCTGAGTCGGGGCTGGCCGGCCGTCACCGCCGCACCGTACACGTAGCCGTAGTCACTTGCCCCGGGTCGCTCTCCGATTGCGCTCTCAACGTGACGGTACTGGGCGCGCCGGTCACATAAACGGGAATGACCTGCGTCCGCCCGGCTTTCACCGCGGCGAGCGCGTTCGCGAGTTGCGCCGTCGCCCCGGCGGGACCTTGCGCACTGGCTGACAGCCGATAGATGTCGGTGGAATCGGGCGCGCCCCCTGGAAGTCCCCAAGAGCATCAAAGTGACAGCAACCGAAGGTCCTGGACGTGTTCGTAGTCGCGCCGGTTGTTCGTTGCGAGTGGGGCGTCGACCGCCAACGCTGTCGCCGCGATCCAGGTGTCCTGCGGACTTATTGGCCGGCCCGCTGCCCGCGCACTCGCGCGAATCCTCGCCCACATCGTGCATAGGTCGTTGTCGGCGTAAAACAGTTCGAAACCTTGGATGAATCGCTCGAGGTTAAGGCGTCGGTGGCTACCCCAACCTGCCGATATCGCACCCATGCGCAATTCGGCAACTGACATGAAGGACAGAATCAGTTCGGACCCGCGCAAGGCGTCGGCGTAATGCTGCGCCAGTGAGTGCCAATTGAAGATATAGGAGGCGACGTCGGTATCGACGACAATCTGGCTCATTTAGGCGGGCAATCTTCGGCTGCCTGGCGGCGATCCGCGTAAATGGCCGCTACAAAGCGTTCCGTCTCCTCATCTGGGGCAGGGTCGACGCTTTGCAAAATCTCCTCGAACGAAAAAGGCTGCGGGCCGACAAGCACAGGCTTGTACCCGGCATTTGGAAAATTCTGCAGCTCGTCGTTCATTTCGCCGCTCCTGAAGCCAGTATAACGCGCCACACCCGCCCATGTGCGGCTGCCTGGTTGCCGGCTGCCTTCTTACCGCCGCACCGTGCACGTCGCCGTAGTCGCCTGCCCCGGGTCGCTCTCCGATTGCGCTCTCAACGTGACGGTACTGGGCGCGCCGGTCACATAAACGGGAATGACCTGCGTCCGCCCGGCTTTCACCGCGGCGAGCGCGTTCGCGATTTGCGCCGTCGCCCCGGCGGGACCTTGCGCACTGGCTGACAGGCGATAGATGTCGGTGGAATCGGGCGCGCCGGTGTTCGCCAGGGTGAATGTGCAGTTGGCGGCTGGGGTGAGCGAAACGCCGCGGCTCTGCGGGCCGGCGCCATCGAGCGACCGCACTCCGACCGTGTAAGAGAGCACGCCGGCGGAATCCTTGTGTAAGTCGACGATGTAGAAGTGCAGGCGGTTGGGCGTATCTTCCCATTCGAACTGGCTGCCGGAATTCAGGCCGGCGTGGAACAGGGCGTCGTTCAACTGGCGGTAGTCGGCCACGGTGCGCATGACGGGCTCGCCGTGAGGGCGCTTGAAATCGACCATGTTGATGTCTTCGGGATGCGCGTCGATCACATAAGTGAAGGGATGGAAGGCGCGGCTGCGCTGTTCCTGGTCGAGATTCTTCGAGATGAGCACGCCGTTATCGGGCGTGAAGGAATCGTATCCGATGCGCTCGACCACTTCGATGGAATAGAAATTGTAGAGCGTGTCTCCGGAAGAAACCGGGTTGGTGGCATAGTTCTGGGGCGGAGTATGGTCGCCGGGAGCCGGGCCATCCAGGTGGATGGTGATGCCGGAAAGCTGGCCGGGCGGAGGATCGGCGGCGCGGGCGACGACCGTGCCGACGGCCAAGCCGGAGGCGGCGAGGCCGCTGCGGGTGAGCGCGAGAACCGCGTCATCGCGGAGGAATTTGAAGCGGATCTTGCTGCGGAGCATGAGGCCGGCAGGCATGGAAGCGCCTTCGGCGGCAGGGACCACCCAGCGGCGATGCGGGCCGCCGGGACCGTTGAAAGAACCGCGGTCCATAATGTCCCAGGGACCGGAGCCGGCGCGCGGGTAGGGCGGTTCGTAGGGGTTATTGTTGTTGTCGCCGACCGAAAAAGCGAAGTGCACGATCTCGTGGGTGATGGTGCCGGAGCTTTCCCCCTGGCGCACGGAAGACAGGCCCCACTGCTGCGCGCCGGCTCTCCAACTGGTCCAGGGCTCATAGCGGGTGACCACCCAGCGGGGGCCGGCGGGATCGGGGCTGCCCCATTCGGCCGGGATGTCCTCTTTGGTTTGAAACTTCATTTCGCCGAATTCCTGCCAGACGCTGGTTTCGTCGTAGCCGGCGTAGATGCGGATGACGATGTCGTACTTCTTCTTGATATCGGCGCCGGCATCGGCGGCCCATAGCGCGTCGGCGTCGGGCTCGATGCGGCCGTTGGCCGGAAAGCCGGCGGGCGCGGCGCTCTGCTGGTTGTATTCGTTGAGGCCGTATTGGTAGAGGTTCTTAGGCATGCGATAGGGGCCGAAGGCGTCGAGCTTGGCGATGCCGATCTGGCCGCGCGACTGCTCCATCCAATAACCATTGATGGTGTGTCCGTGGTTCACGGCGGAGGGCGTGTTATAGAAGTCGGCGTAGAACTGCGGGACCTTTTCGCGCGCCACGGGGTCGATTTGCGGGTTGCCGAAGAGGTCGGAGTGTTTCGGCAGGGTGATGACGAAGGGCTGGTCGGGGAAGTCGACGGCGACCAGCGCGACCTTGAACTGCTTGCGGGCGGGGACCAGCTTGGGGTCGGCCCAATCGACGCCCGGGATGGGGTGATAGTCGGCCCAGGTCATGGTGTCCTGGTCCTGGACTTTTTGGGGATCGATGGGCGGCGGCGGGGCGGTTTGAGCCAGGGCGGCGCCGGCCGAGAGAGTCAGAAGAACGATGAAGGTTCGCATAATACAACGCCATGATAGCGGATGGTGCGGGGTGCCGCCAGTAAGCGCTTACAAGCGGGTTTGGGCGGAGCGATATCGTGCATACTGGATAGAACATGAAGCGGGCCGGATGGCTGGCGCTCGGGCTGGCCTTGGCGCTGTGGGCGCAGGAGACGGTGTTCCGGACGGGAGTGTCGCTGGTGCGCGTGGACGCCCAGGTGACGGACGGAACCAAGGGCATCGACCACCTCGAAAAAGAGGATTTCCTGGTGAAGGACAACGGGGTGGAGCAGCCGATTCTGTACTGCTCGCAGGAAGACCAGGCGATGGACATCCTGCTGCTGTTCGACAGCAGCGGTAGCATGGCGCCGGCCATTCGGCGGGTGGCGGCGTCGGCGCACACGGCGCTCATGGAGCTGCACCAGGGCGACCGCGTCGCGGTGGCGAACTTCAATACGGATGGGTGGCTGATCGGCGGGTTCGACAAGGACCTGAGGGAAGTCGAGACCACCGTGGGGCGCGTGGTGGATCTGCGGTATGGCGGCGGGACGCACATTCTCTCGTCGGTGTACGATGCGGCGACTTACTTTGTGAAGAGCGCCGACCCGCGCCACCGGCACGCCATGCTGATCTTCACGGACGACGACGGGCAGCCTTCGATGAGCGAGCGCCGCGTGGTGAACCACCTGTGGGAGAGCGACATCATGCTGTGCGGCCTGGTCATCGAGACGCCGGATTCGCGGCGGCACCGGCTGGCGGGATCGCCCATGGGAACCGAGGCCATGCTGGGAGTGGCGGCGAAAACCGGCGGCGAGACGGTGAATGCGGACGACCCGGGCCACGCTTTCCGCGAGATGCTGCATCGCATGCGCATGCGGTACAGCATTTACTACCAGATGCCGGCGGGGAGGGCGGGATCGTCGCGCGAAGTGCTGCTGCAGTTGAGCGCGCGGGCGAAGGCCAGGTACCCGGCCGGGCAGGTGCTGGCGCGCAAGGGGTATCTGATTCCGAAAGTGCCGGTGGTTTCGCGATAAGTCTCCGATGCGAGCCGTTCCTCTGCGCTCTCAGGTTTTGACCTTGCTTCTGTTTTTCTCCGCGTCTCCGCGTTGAATAAGACAGTTTGTGCCAGGAAACTGATGCCCCCATGCCACAATAAGTGTGGATGACGAATTTCGATGTGGTGGGCGTCGGGCTGAATGCTACCGACACCGTCTTGATTGTGCCGCACTTCCCGGCTTATGCCGGAAAAGCGCCGTACGAACGCGAGTTTGTGAGCACGGGAGGGCAGGTAGCCAGCGCCATGGTGGCGTGCGCGCGGCTGGGGCTGCGGACGCGGTACATCGGAGTCATTGGGGACGATGAGCGCGGGCGTATCCAGTGGGATAGCTTGCAGGGCACGGGCGTCGATCTGGAGTTTGTGGAGCTGCGCCAAGGCTGCCCGAATCAATCGGCGTACATCATTATCGACCGGTCGACCGGGGAACGGACAATTCTGTGGAAGCACGATGAGTGCTTGCGGATCGATCCGGCGCGCATCGATGAGAAGCGGATTGACGGCGCGCGGCTGCTGCTGATCGACGGGCACGACACGGATGCGGTGGCGCGGGCGGCGGAGATTGCGAGAGCGCGCGGGATTCCGGTGGTGGTGGACGTGGACACGGTCTACCACGGATTCGAGCGAGTACTGCCGAACATGGACTACCTGGTGGCGAGCGCGGAATTTCCGAAGGGCTGGACGGGACTGGCGGACCCCTTCGACGCGTTGGAGGCGCTGCAGAAGGAATATGGAATGAGGGTGGCAGCCATGACGCTGGGAGCGCACGGCTCACTGGCGCGGGCGGATGGGCGGTTTTATTATGCGCCGGCCTACGTGGTGAATTGCGTGGACACCACCGGCGCGGGGGACGTGTTTCACGGGGCGTTTTGCTATGCTGTTTTAAAGGGTATGCCGATGCTGGAAATACTGGAGTTTTCCAACGCCATGGCGGCGCTCAACTGCACGGCCTACGGCGCCCGCGGGGGAATCAGCGGACTGGAAGCCATCCGCGGGCTGATGGAACGCGCCGAACGGCGGCGCCACCCCGATATCGCGCCGCGCGCCGCCGGATACGCCGTCACGTAAATGTTCCCCATTCCCATCAAAGTCACGCAGCCGAGCTACTCGCGGCCGGTGGTCACGGTGTTGCTGATTGTGGCCAACATCCTGGTTTTTCTGCACGAATTCTGGCTGCAGATTTCGGAGCCGTATTCGTTCCACTACTTCATGGCGCTGTACAGCCTGCGGCCCGCGTACTTCCATTGGGAGAACGTGTTTACCTCGATGTTTCTGCACGCGGGGTGGATCCACGTGCTGGGGAACATGCTGTTCCTGTGGGTATTCGGCGATAACGTGGAAGACATTCTGGGGCACGGCAAATTCCTGCTGTTCTACCTGCTGTGCGGGACGGTGGCGGCGATGACGCAGTTCATGATCGACCCATCGTCAACGGTGCCGATTGTGGGGGCGAGCGGAGCGATCGCCGGCGTGATGGGCGCGTACCTGGTGAAGTTTCCCCATTCCAACGTGAAGATGGTGGCGTGGCTCCTGTTGATTTTCACCTTCGACCTGCCGGCGTGGTTATTGCTGATCTACTGGTTTGGGATTCAGCTATTGGGAGGGCTGGGGAGCGCGCCGGAAGCGTCGACGGGCGGCACGGCATTCTTCGCGCACGTGGGCGGTTTTATCGCCGGGATCGTGCTGGTGCGGACCATGGGCACGCGCGAGCGCTACTGGCGGCGGCGCGATCTTTCCTGGTAAATGAAGCCACTGGTCACCTTGTATACGCGTGCCGGCTGCCACCTGTGCGAAGAGGCCAAGCGGGTGATTGAGGCGGCGCGCGGGCGCGCGGATTTCGACTACCAGGAAGTGGACATCGATGGCGATGATGGCGATCGAGAGCTGCGGCGCCGGTACAACGAGGAAGTGCCGGTGATCGCCATCAACGGCGTGAAGGCCTTCAAGTACCGTGTGGAGGCCAAAGAGTTGCTGAAGAAACTGGAGGCGCGAGATCGATAGCCATGATGACGAGCGTGGACGTGTTGGCGATGGCGGCGCATCCCGATGACGTGGAGCAGACCTGCGGCGGAACGCTGATCCGCGCGGCGGAAGCGGGATACCGCACGGGAGTGCTGGACCTGACGGCGGGCGATATGGGGACGCGCGGGACGCCCGAGCTGCGCATCGAGGAATCGGAGACGGCGGCCCGGCACATGCTGCTGGCATGGCGCGGCAACGTGCGTTTTCCGGACGCGCGGCTCGAAAACACGCTGACCGCGCGCATGACGCTGGCGGTGAAGATTCGCGAGCTGAAACCGCGGGTGGTGATTCTGCCCTACTGGATGGGGCGGCATCCGGACCACTATCGCTGCGCGGAGATGGGATACGAAGCCTGCTTCCTGGCGGGGCTGAAAAAGCTGGACGAGTATTCCGAGCCGCATCGGCCGCAGAAGATTCTGTATGCCAGCCTGTATGCCGATGTGAAGCCGTCGTTCATCGTGGACATCAGCGCGCAGTTCGAGCGGCGCATGACGGCGCTGCTGAGCTACGTGTCGCAGTACGGAAACACGGCCGAGGGAGGCGACCTTTTCCCGCAGGAAGGGGAAATCCGTGAGCGGCTGGCGGCCATCGCGCGGTTTTACGGCAACCAGATCGGCGTCAAGTATGGCGAGCCGTTCGTGGTAAAAGAGGCCATCGAAATTGAGGATGTGGTGGCCATGAAGGGGCGGTCGATCTAGGGAGGCTCCGTGCGGGCGCTTAAGTCTCTGATCACCGGGTCGTGTCGATACCGGCTGATCCCGTTGGTCTGGTAAGCCGGCGCTCCGGGCTGCCCCTTTGGTATACTGCCGCCATGGCAAACATCGATCGCTACTCGCCGGGATCTTTTTGCTGGTTCGAGCTGGGCACCACGGACCAGAACGCGGCCAAGAGTTTCTACCAATCCCTGTTCGGCTGGGGCGCGGATGACATGCCGATGGGGCCGGAAGGCGTCTACAGCATGTTCACGCTGGAAGGGCGCAATACGGGCGCCGCATACACGTTGATGGCGGAAATGCGGGCGCACGGAGTTCCGCCGCATTGGGCCATCTACATCGCGGTGGACAGCGCCGACGATGCAGCCGCCAAGGCAGTGAAGGCCGGCGGCACGCTGCTCAAGGGGCCCTTCGACGTGTTTGACGTGGGGCGCCTGGCGGTGGTGAAGGACCCGGCCGGAGCGGTCTTTAACGCCTGGCAGGAGAAACGGCCCCACAGCAATGGCATTTCGGGAGTGCCGGGCACTTTCTGCTGGGCCGACCTGTGCACGCGCGATGTGGAAGCGGCCGCCAGGTTCTATAGCGAAGTATTTGGCTGGCAGATCACCAAAGGCGAGAACGACAATTCCGGATACCTGCACATCAAGAACGGCGAGGCATTCATCGGCGGCATCCCTCCGGCGCAGTTTCTGCCTCCCAATGTGCCACCACACTGGATGCTCTATTTCTACGTCACCGACGTGGACGCTTCGACGAAGCAGTTGCAGGAACTCGGCGGCACGGTGCACATGGGACCGATGACGATGGAGAAGGTGGGACGGATGTCGGTGGTGGCCGATGGGCAGGGCGCCAGCTTCGCGCTGTTCACGCCCGAGCCGCATTAAGGAGCCGACGGACAAACCGACCCAGATCTGGGTCGGTTTTGGACGCAAACAAAAGAGTTAGCCGCTAAACCGACCCACATATGGGTCACTAATGGCCAACTTCGGCTATGCGCTGATCGCGGCGCACAATCCAGTAAAGGATTGCGCCGATGATGTGCGCGAAGACGATGATGATGATCCAGACCACCTTGTTGTTGCCGGTTTCGGGCTCGTTGCTAGCGCAGTCGACCAGCATCCAGACCCAGAAGCCGAAGCAGGCGATCATCAGGGGAAGCAGGATAGCGAGGAAGGTCATGGGTTCTCAGATTCCGGTATAGACGATTTCATGGCGCGAAGCAATGGGGCTATGCGGACCGCCGCAGCCGGCGCCATCCAAAACGCGCGGCCAGGAGAAGGCCGGCCCAGAGCAAGAAGCTGGGGCCATAGGAAACCATGAAAAGGGCGACATTCACGACACCTGCGGCCATGGTTCGGTAGCCTCCCACGGCAGCGTTGCGAAAACGCGCCAACGTGGAATCCGGCACGATTTGAAGCTCTGCTTTGTAGTCTTCCGACACGGTCAGGGTGAGCGTACCGAAGCTTACCTGGTTCAGCAGAGTTTTTTTCTCCGCCTCCATGCCTTCGATTTCACCGCGGACGCGGCCGATCTCCACCTCCACGGCCAGGACATCCGACAGCTTGCCGGTTCGATCGCGGAGAAGCTCGGTCAAGCGCTGCTCGGTATTACGGGCGTTCGAGAGGCGCGCCTCCAGGTCGATGTATTGGTGGGTCACTTCCTCGCCGCTTTGCGACTCCGCTTCCACGCGGCCGAGTTTCTTGAGTTCAGCCATGGCGGCATCCAGATGATCGGCCGGCACGCGCAAAGTTGCGGTCAAAGTGCGGCTGCCAGCGGTGGGTGAGTTGACGTTCAACTCGCCGGCATAGCCGCCGTGGCGCCTCAGGATGTCTTCGAGAGCAGCGCGCACCTGGTCGAAGTCGCGGGCGACGAGCGTGAGCTGCGCGGTGCGTACGATCATGGGGCCGTTGGGAAGCGGCGTGGAGCTTTCGGCTTGTGGGGGCGCCGGCGACGCGGCAGGCTCTTTGCCGCGAATTCTATCAACAGCAATGCCGAGAGAGGAGTCTTCCGCCCGCATGAGGCGCGTCGGCTTGTTTGCAATCGGCACTACCAACACCACCGCCAGGACGGCGGCTGCCAGGCCCAGAGCCCAAGGTGTCCAACGGCGATTCCAGGGGAGATGCAGCCTCTTCGGCCAGCTCGCGGGAGCGGGTGGTTCGACGGCGGCGGACGGCGCCTTGAGTCCTTCCGGCGGCTGCACTTCCCAGGCCATCAGTTTGTGGGAGACGGACTGAAGATCGGCGGCGAGGCGCTGGCACTCGCGGCAGCGCTCGAGATGATCGGCGGCGGCGGCGGCGCGATCGGGCAACAGCTCGCCATCCACGTAGGCCATCAGCTCTTCCGGTTCGATGGGATGGTTCGTCATTTCAGGCCTCCTCCGGCGGACGGTTTTCATTCGCCGCCACCGGCTGCAGGTAGTTCTTGAGCGCCAGGCGCGAGCGAAACAGCCGGGAGCGAACCGTGTTCACCGGAAGGCGCTGCAGATCCGCAATCTCGGCGTAGCTGAGCTGCTCGAACTCGCGCAGCATCAGAATCTCGCGCTCCAACGGTTCGAGTTTTTGGAGGGCTTGCCGTACCCATAGCGACTGGTCGCCATGATCGGGCGCGCTGGGTTCCGACTGCACGGGAAGGGCCTCGCGAGTCTGTTTCCGGCGTTCGACGGCCACTAGTTTGAGGGCGATGGCGTACAGGTAGGTCCGGACGAGCGATCTTGGCTCGTAGCGGGCGGTCGAGCGGATCACGGCAAGGAAGGTTTCCTGAGTGAGATCCTCGGCGCGGGAGTTGCTCCCCAGGCGCCGCCGGAAAAAGCCATAGAGCGGTTCCCGATAACGCGCAAACAGCTCCTCGAAAGCCTCGCGCGAGCCGCGCTGGAATTCGAGCATCAAGGCCTCATCGCTGGTCATGGCGGCCTACCCAACCCTCTCACTACCTGTAATGCGGGAAGCAGGCAAAAAGTTCCCTGCGGCGCACAGTTATGATGAAAAGGAATGGCGCAAATTCTGGATGGAAATCGCGTTCGCGATGAGATCAAGAGCGAATTGAAGCCGCGGGTGGAGGCGTTGGCGGCGGCCGGCCGGCCGCCGGGCCTGGCGGTGGTGCTGGCGGGAAATAACCCGGCATCGGAGATTTACGTTCGCAATAAAATTAAAGCCTGCCGCGACTTGGGAATCTATTCGGAAAGCATCACGCCGGCCGGTACGGTGTCGACCGAGGAAATGCTGGAGGTGGTGGGCAGGCTGAACGGGCGCGCGGATATCGACGGCATCCTGGTGCAGCTTCCGCTGCCGCGGCAGGTGGATACCAAGCGAATTCTGCTGGCGGTAGAACCGGCCAAAGACGTGGATGGGTTTCATCCCTGCAACGTGGGGAGGCTGGTGGCGGGGTTGCCGGGGCCGCGGGCGTGCACGCCGGCGGGGATTCTGGAGCTGCTCAAGCGGTACGGGATCGAAATTGCGGGGAAACGGGCGGTGGTGGTGGGGCGCAGCGATATTGTGGGGAAGCCGGTGGCGTTCATGCTGCTGCACGAGCACGCCACGGTGACGATATGCCATTCGAAGACGGCGGACCTGGCGGCGGTGTGCCGGGAAGGCGATATTCTGGTGGCGGCGATGGGCCGGGCGGCCTGGATTACGAGGGAATATATCAAGCCCGGAGCGACCGTGATCGATGTAGGGACCAACCGCATCGAAAACCGCGACGAAGCATCGCGAATTTTCCGCCATTCCGCCGATAGAATGGGCATGTTCGACAAACGCGGCAGTGTGCTGGTGGGCGACGTCGATCCGCTGGACGTGGCCGAGATAGCGGCAGCGTACACGCCGGTTCCGGGCGGGGTGGGGCCGCTGACGATCGCCATGCTGATGGCGAACACGGTGGCTGCGGCGGAGCGGCGGCCGGGTATATGTTGAAAGTGGGCCTCACGGGGGGACTGGCCTGTGGCAAGACCTTCGTGGGCGAGACGCTGGCGGGGTACGGCTGCCTGCTGATCCAGGCGGATGAGCTGGGACACGCGGCGCTGGAGCCGGGCGGAGAGGCATACGCGGAGGTGGTGCGGGAATTTGGGCCCGAGATCCTGGACGGAGAGGGGAGAATCGAGCGGCGCGCGCTGGCGGCGCTGGTGTTCGGAGCGCCGGAGCGGCTGGAGCGGCTGAACCGCCTGGTTCATCCGGCGGTGGTTCGCCGGGAAGACGAGTTGATGGCGGAGTTCCGGGCGCGCGAGCCGCGGGGAATCGCGGTGGTGGAGGCGGCCATCCTGATCGAGACGGGGAGCTACAAGCGTTATGATCGAATCATACTGGTGGCTTGCCGGGAAGATCAGCAGGTGGAGCGGGCGCTGCGGCGGGAAGGCGCCCGTGAGGCCGATGTGAGGGCCCGGCTGAGCCGGCAGATGCCGCTCGACGAGAAACGAAAGTATGCCGATTTCGTCATAGATACGTCGGGGGAAAAAGAGGATACCGTGCGGCAGACCCGGGCCGCGTATGAAGCTTTACGGAGAATGGAATGATGAGAATTCTGCGACCTATTGTCTGGGCCACCGTGATGGTGGCGGCATTCGTGTACCTCACTTCGGTGACGCACTGGGATTTTGCGGGCGTGCGTTCGGCGGGGCGCTTGTGGAGCGAGCCGGCGTCGGCGGCTTCCGGGTATGCGCCGGATGAGCAGAACAACATCGACATCTACAAGAATTGCCGCGACGCCACAGTGAACATCACCTCGCGCGTGTATCGGGAAGACTGGTTTTTCCAGGTTTACCCGCAAGAAGGCACGGGCTCGGGCTTCATCATCAACCCGGAGGGGGAGATCCTGACGAACAACCACGTGGTGCAGGGGGCCAGTCAATTGACGGTGAAGCTCTCGGACCACAAGGAATACAAGGCCAAGGTGCTGGGGCGGGATACGCGGAGCGACCTGGCGCTGATCAAGATCGACGCGGGGAAAAAACTGCCGGCGTTGCGGCTGGGAGATTCGGACAGCGTGGTGGTGGGGCAGAAAGTGCTGGCCATCGGAAACCCGTTCGGGTACGAAGGAACGCTGACGACGGGGATCGTGAGCTCGCTCGACCGGAGCATCCAGACGGAGGACAGCCGGGTGCCGCTCGAAGGGATGATCCAGACGGATGCGGCCATCAATCCGGGCAATAGCGGCGGGCCGCTGCTGGATTCGCACGGGAGCGTGATCGGGATCAACACGGCGATCGTGGGGCAGGGGAACGTGGGAATCGGGTTTGCGATGCCGATCAGCCGGGCGAAGGCGATGCTGGACGAATTCCAGAAGAACGGACACATTTCGCGTCCGACGCTGGGAATCCGGACGGCGTATATCGCCGGAGATCTGGCGGAGGAATTGCATCTGCCGGCGACGGGCGGGCTGCTGATTCAAAGCGTGGAAGACGGATCACCGGCGCGCGATGCGGGCTTGCGCGGACCGCAGAGCATGGTGATTGCGGGGAATTACCGGCTGGGCGTGGGCGGCGATTTCATTACGGCGGTGGAAGGCCAGAAAGTGGAGGGCTTCGAGACGCTGCAGCGGGTGATGAACCGCAAGCGCGGCGGCGACATGCTGGAGCTGACGGTATATCGCAACGGCAAACTTGAAACCGTGAAGGTGCACTTGGGAGAAGCGCCGACCGTGCTCTAGGAGGTTGGTGAAAAAGGCTCAGCCGCCGCCTAATCCTGGGCAGCAATTGCCCGGGCGATTTCTTGCTTGTCCCTAAAGCTTTGCGGGATTGCGTCGATAAGCCCATTAGCAATGACGCTATGTCGGCTGAAGCGGCGATTTCCGATTGTGCTCGGCGGTATCGTCGGCGCGGTGGCGCTGGCTGCCGTGCCCGCTTACGGGCTGAGCGAGACTCGGTCAGGCTCCCGATTGCCGGGGTATGCCGCATCGGTGCTGGCGTTGCTGGCGTTGGTAGCGTTGGTCTGGCAAATATTCCGCGCGCGCGCGGAGCGGCGCGCCGCCATCCAAGCCAGTTCGGTTAGAAGTGAGTTTCTGGCCAACGTGAGCCACGAAATCCGCACCCCCCTGAATGGCGTTTTGGGGATGGCCGAGCTCCTCGCCGGCACGCGCCTCGATCCGACTCAGCGCGAGATGATCAACGTCATCCGCAGCAGCTCCGAATGCCTGCTGGCGATCGTCAACGACATCCTGGACTATTCGCGCATCGAGGCGGCGGAGATGAGGATTGAGGAAGTGGCCTTCGATCTGGGCGCCGCCATCCGGAACGTGCGCGCCCTCTTTGAGCCGCGGGCAGCCGCCAAGGGCCTGGAACTACAAGTAAAGATGGCGCCCGAAGTGCCCCGCATGGTCCGCGGCGATCCCTCGCGCCTGGGGCAAATCCTCATCAATCTGGTGGGAAATGGCCTCAAGTTCACCGAAACCGGATCGGTGTGCCTGGAGGTGAATCTGGCGGGAGAGCACACCGATGGCGTCACCATTCTCTGCCGGGTGATCGATACCGGAATCGGAATCGACACCTCCACCGCGGCGAGACTTTTTGCGCCGTTCACGCAAGCCGATTCGTCCACCAGCCGCCGCTACGGGGGGACCGGTCTGGGGCTGGCGATTACACATCGGCTGCTGAGCTTGCTGGGCGGATCGATCGGAGTGGCCAGCCAGCCGGGAAGAGGTTCCACGTTCTGGTTCCTGCTGCCTTTGAAAGTGGTGGCGAATGAGACGGCGCAGGCTGTGGAGGAGGATGCCCAGGAGGCTGTGGCGGGTGCCGCATCCCAACACCTGGTCGCTGGTCCGTTGCTGCCCTCGGTGCCGGCATGCGGGCGCCGTGTGTTGATCGTCGAAGATAACCCCATCAACCAGATCGTGGCGCTGCGCGCGGTTACCAGGCTGGGCTACCAGGCCGAGATGGCGCCGGGAGGAGAAGAGGCCCTGGCGGCGTTTGCCCGCAACCGCTTCGACGCCATTCTGATGGATTGCCAGATGCCGGGTATGGACGGGTACCAGGTGGCGGCTGAAATGCGCCGGATGGAGGCGCTGGCAACCGCTGCGAAGCCCACGCCGATCATCGCCATGACCGCCAATGTCATCGAAGGCGACCAACAAAAGTGCGTGGCGGCCGGAATGAACGACTATCTCTCCAAGCCCATGCGGCTGGCCCCGCTGGCGCGGGCGCTGGAACGCTGGACGGCCACGGCCGCCCATTCTCTTACGGCGCCCGGCGCCCGGGCGTAAGACCGGCCACGGGCTCACAGCCTCGCTGGTATCCTGAAGTTTGGCTCAGATCGATCCTTTCCAACCCTTCCGATACTCCGAAAAAGCCGGCTTGCCGGAGAACCTGGTTACGCAGCCTTATGACAAGATCTCTCCGGCCATGCGCTCGCGTTACCTGGCGGGCAGCCCCTACAACCTGGTGCGGGTGATCCTGGGCGAGCGCGGCCCCGCGGATTCCGATCGCGACAACGTCTACACGCGCGCGGCGGCTCACTTGAACCGGTGGATCGCCTCCGGCATCCTGCTGCGCGATCGCGAGCCCGGCGTGTTCCCCTACTTCCAGGAATTCACCGTGCCGGATACCGGCGAGCGGCTGCTGCGCAAGGGCTTCATCGCGCTGGGGAAGGTGGAGGATTATTCCGCAGGCGTGGTCTGCCGGCATGAGCAGACGCTATCCGGTCCGAAGAAGGACCGGCTGGAATTGCTGCGCCACACGCACGCCCACTTCGGCCAGCTCTTCATGCTCTACCCGGATCCGGCGGGAGCTGTCGATCGCCTGCTGGAGGAAGCCGCCAGGCAGGCGCCGCTCCTGGAGGTGGTGGATGAGTACGGCGCGGTGCATCGCGTTTGGAAAATTGGCGATGCCCGCCGCATTCAGGAACTGATGGCCGATAAGAAGCTGCTGATCGCCGACGGGCATCATCGTTATGAAACGGCGTTGGCGTTCCGGAATGAAAACCCCTCGCTCGCCGGCGCGGACCGCGTGATGATGACCTTCGTCAATATGCACTCGCCGGGGTTGAAAATCCTGGCGACGCACCGGCTGGTGAGCGGCCTCGAGGTGGCGGCCCTGCCGGAGCTTCCCGATTTCGACGTCACGGAAATCGATTCCGTCGAACGGCTGAAACGGGCATGGGAGGAATCCGGTGACCGCACCATCATCGGCGCGGCCATCGGCAGCCGGCTCTTTGTGCTGGAGGATCGCGCGGCGCGGGGCTCGCTCGACGTGAAGGTTTTGCACGAGCGTCTGCTGGGGAAAGCCTTGGGGATCGGCGAAGAGGCGGTCCGCGACGAAAAACACCTGCGTTACATCCGCGGCCTGGATCGGGCAGTGGAAGAGGCGCGCGCGGGCTCCGCGCAGATCGCATTTCTGCTGAAGCCGGCCTCGATCGAACAGGTCGCCGCCATGTCGTTCGCGGGCGGTGTGATGCCGCAGAAGTCGACGGACTTTTACCCCAAGCTGCTTTCGGGGCTCACCATCTACAAGTTGGACTAGCTGGCGTTTTGAATGGATTCGACCGATTGGTGTTCCAGGGACTCTGCGACGGATCGCCTATCCGTTCGGGTTGCAGGCATATCCGTGGGGCAACCAGGTTCTGCTTAAGGAATTTTCAGGACGGCGGCGGGGCCGGGATGGTCAGGCGACGGCAACACCTTTAGTGGAGGCGTCTGCGGAGGTTGGTTTGTTCTTGCTCCCGGGAGGTCTGCCGCGCCGTTTGGGTGAGGTTTCGGACATCCACGCGGGAGGCCTGCCACGGCGTGGCCCGCGGCCGGCTGCCAGGCGCTCGAGAGTAAGAATGGCCTGTTCGAGTTGTTCCTTTTCCTCTCTTAACTCAGCCAGGATTTTAGCGACATCGATCAAGAGACCCTCCTCGGGCCGGCCGGATACAGGCGACAGGGCGGCCGACATCCTATGGAATCCACATTAAACATTAAATATGTTTCCAGTATACAACTATATTTTCCTCCCGAGCGAATAAGATTTCAAGACCGGCGATGTGAAATCATGCGCGTGAGACCAGTGAATTGTACTGGCTGTAACATCTAGTACTTGTGAAGCTTCGAGTCATTTGAGCGGCGTTTCTTCCAATAGAAATAAAATGGCACGCCCAGTAGAATAAGGCCGATTCCCATCAGGGATTCGCGCGGGGAATCGAGCAGTGTGGAGACGATTAGGGTAAAGGCCACCAGTACAAAAACGATGGGCACCCAGGGATAACCGAGGGTGCGATAGGGCCGTGGGAGGCCGGGCTGCTTTCTGCGGAGCACCAGGACCGCTGCGGCGGTCATGGCGTAGAGAATCCAGCTCGAAAAAATGACATAAGTAAATAATTGTTCGAAGCGGCCGGACAGAACCAGCAGAGCGGCCCATATACTGAGTGCCCAGATAGAAACACCGGGGGTGCGGTATTTCGCGTTGACGCGGGCGATGGGGGCGAAGAAATATCCCTGGCGCGCGGCGGCGTAAGGGACGCGGGCGCCGGTGAGGATGGAGCCGTTAAGGGCGGCGAAAATGCTGATCATGGCGGCGAGGGAAACGGCGCCAGCGCCGGGCGAGCCCATGACGCGGCGCATCATTTCGGCGGCCACGCGGGTGCTGGAGCCGACTTCGGTGGCGGACAGCACGTGGAAATAGGCGGCATTGGTCAATAAATAGATCGCAATTACGGCGGTGGTACCGCCAATGAGGGCCAGGGGCAGGTTGCGCTGGGGGTCGCGCACTTCGGAAGAAACCATGCTGACGTTGTTCCAGCCGTCGTAAGCCCATAGGGCGGCCACCAGTGCGGCGAAAAAGCCGGCGATAGTGAGCGGGGCGGCGGGTTGGGTGGCGGGCGCGTGGGCGGCGCCGAAGACCAGCCCGGCGAAAATGACAAGGGCGATAAGCGCGACTTTGGTAATGGTGACGGCCACTTGCACGTTGCCGCCGAGTTTGACGCCGTAATAATTAAGCCAGGCCAGCGCGAGAATCAGGGTCATGGCAAATAATTGGCCGGAGCGAATTTCCAGCGGGCCGCCGTGCGGGCCGATGGGGAGCGGAATGGAATAGATGACGCGGTCGAGCGAGGGGAAGAAAGTGCTGAGGTAATAGAAAAAGCCGGTGGCTAATGTGGCGATGGAGCCGCTTTTGGCGACCCACATCTGGGTCCAGCTATAAAGAAAGCCCCACAGGGGGCCATAGGCTTCGCGCAGGTAGGCGTACTCGCCGCCGGCCTCGGGGATGGCGGCGGCCAGCTCGGCATAACTGAGGGCGCCGGCGAGCGAGAGAAGGCCGCCGAAGATCCAGATGAACAAGACCATCGAGGGCGTGCCGACGCGCAGGATCATGGCGCGGGGGACCAGGAAGATGCCGCTCCCGATGACGGTGCCCACCACAATCGACATGGCGGGCCAGGCGCCCAGGTCGCGCTTGAGTTCGATCGGTTTCATGCGGATGGGTTCACCTTCCCGCGCGGCTCGAATAAAGAGGCCAGCAGGGCTGCGGCGAATGTTACCACGGTTCCGATGAGAACGTACCAGGTAAATGCGATGGGAGTGCGGAGCACGACGTAGAGGATGGCGGAGACGCCGGCGACGACTCCGATCATGGCGGAATACTCGCCGGGCTTGCGGGTGAGCACGCCCAGCAGAAAGACGCCCAGGAGGGCGCCGGCGGGGATGGATCCGATGGTGAGGCCGGCTTCCAGAACGGAATGGGAATGGCGCGCGCCGATGGCGATGGCGAGCAGGATCAAGCCCCAGACGATGGTCGAGAAGCGGGCCAGGCGAAGCGAGCCGGCTTCGGGGGTGCCGGGGCGGCGGGCGTGAAAGAAATCCACCACGGTGGTGGAGGCGAGCGAATTGAGCGCGGCGCTCAGGTTGGCCATGGCGGCGGCCAGGATGGCGGCGATGAGCAGACCGGCGAGGCCGGCCGGGAGAGAGTTCCAGATGAAGGCGGGATAAATGCGATCGGGCTGAACCGGCGGGGGGATGTGAAGATCGCCGTAATAGACGTAGAGGAGCACGCCGATCAGCAGGAACAGGGTGAACTGGACGCAGATGACGGCCCAACTGGCCAGCAGGGCGGCGCGGCTCTGGCGCTCATTGCGGGCGCTGAGGAGGCGCTGCACCATGAGCTGGTCGGTGCCGTGGCTGGCGGTGGTCAGGAAACAGCCGCCGGCCAGGCCGGCCCAGAAAGTGTACGTGCGGGAGAAGAACTCGATGGTGGGAGAGAAGCGGAAATCGAAGATGGCGAATTTGTGGGCGGGCGAGGCGACGGCCACGACGTGAGCCCATCCGCCGGGGATTTTTCCGAGAATGACGACGAAGCTGAGAACGGCGCCGACTACGTAGAGGGACATCTGCACGACGTCCGTCCAGATGACGGCGGTCATGCCGCCTTCGAAGGTGTAGAAGAGGGTGAGGACCACGATCACCACAATGGAAGCGATCTCGCCGGTGCCGAGCACGATGGAGATGACGATGGAGATGGCGAAGACGCGGACGCCTTCGGCGAGAGCGCGGGTGACCAGGAAAATCGAGGCGGTGAGCTTGCGGATGCGTTCGCCGAAGCGGCGGCGCATGAGCTCGTAGGCGGTGAACATTTCGCCGCGGAAATACTGAGGAAGGAACAGGAGGGAGATCACGATGCGGGCCAGCAGGTAGCCGAGGACCACCTGGAGGAAGCCGAGGTTGCCGTTGAAGGCGAGGGCCGGGGTGCCGACAATGGTGAGGGTACTGGTTTCGGCGGAGACAATGGATAGGCTAATGGCCCACCACGGGGCGGTGCGCCCGCCGAGGAAATAGTCGCGGAGGCTCTTCTGGCCGGAGCGAAAACGGGCGCCGAACCAGGTGATGGCGGCCAGGTAGGCGATAATGACGGCCAGGTCGAGGCGGTGCATGCGAAAAGAAGCCTCCAGGATAGCGTGATCTGCTATGATTTGTGATTCAGGTGTGCTGGGCCGGCGCCGGCGCGGCAGGTCTGTCCCACTGGCGAAGGAATTTTTCGAGCCGTGGCACCAGCGAGACCGAAACGGAGTCTAATGAGTTGCGCCAGGATGGCGGTTCGGCTATACTCCGCAAGTGTCCACCGGGCGCAAGTGTGCTTGGGGAACGGCAGGAATTCGGGCAAACAGATTAGCTACCCCTTGTTTTTGGGGATTCAATAGGGAAATAGGTAGGAGGCTCACGTGCAGAGATACTTGAGGACCTGGAGCAGGATGGCGGCGTTTGCGGCGCTGGGCGCGGCGGTCATGCTGGTGAACGGGCATTACGCTGTTGCAGCGCGCCAGGACGCGCCGGCGAAACAGGACGCGCCGGCGAAAAAGCAGAAACAGGTCAAGGATAACGGCGAATACGATATCTATAACGATGTCATCAAGGACGCCGATGTCACAGCTCCGAAGTATGCCAAGCTGCTGACAGATCTGGACACCTGGACGCAGAAATACCCGAATACGGATTATAAAGACGAGCGCAATGCTTACTACGTCCAGGGCTACGCCGGGGCCGGTCAACCGGGGAAGGCTGTGGATGCCGTCAAGGGCTTGATTGAAGGCGACGTGCCCGGCATCAAAGCGAAGCTGACCAGCGGTTCGCTGATCCTGCCGACGCTGGTGTTGGCGGTGGTCAGCGCGACGCAGATTACCAGCACGGGAAGCCCGACGCCGGACCAACTCGATACCGGTGCGAAGGCGGCGCGCGTCCTGCTGGATTACGCCAAGGAGTGGTTCGCACCGGACAATAAATCGGTGACGATGACGGACGCACAGCGGGCCCAGGGACTCAAACAGATGCAGGATACGGCCAATGGTGCGCTGCTGCAGATTGCGCTCTACCCGGGACTTTCGATCCTCAAGCCAAACCCCAGGGACGCGGCGACGTGCGCCAAGGCGGAAGTGGCGTTTATCAAGGCGTTGCAGGACCGTCCGGATAGCGGGCAGATCGCGCTGCAATTAGCCAATGCATTCTTCTGCCAGCGGGCGGTTTCTTCCGACAAGCTGCAGCAAGCGGTTTACGAATATGCGCGCGCGGTAGTAGCGCCGCAGGGGCCTCCCTTCGGACTGGATGCCACCAACCAGAAGACTTTTGACGACTTCTTGAAGCGGACGTATACGAGCTTGCACGGCAGCGACGAGGGTCTGGCGGAGTTAAAGGATATGGCGAAGAACTCGCCGCTGCCTCCGGCGGGCTTCAAGATCAAGACGGCCACGGAAATCGCGATGGAGGATCAGGCGAAATTCCAGAAGGATAATCCGCAACTGGCGATGTGGATGGGGATCGAAGCCCAACTGTCGGGCGATGGCGGCCCAGCTTACTTCGAGGGCACGCTGAAGGACGCGGACGTGCATGGGGAGAACGGAGCGAAGGCGCTGAGGGGCAAGGTAGTGGGCATGCTCTTGAAGCCGCCTGACAAGCCAGCCAAGCCGGCAACCTGCAACCCGAACGAATTGCTGGTTGCCATAAACAAGCCGGACCAGACCGGGGACGTCGCGAAGGTCAAGTTGCACTTCTATGACTTTGCGCTCAAAGGTAAAGTGGACAACGGAACCGACGTTCAGTGGGATGGCGTTCCTTCGGGATTCACGAAGGATCCGTTTCTGCTGACGATGGATATTGCCGACAAGACCAAGCTGGAGGTGGCGACTACGCCGTGTCCGCCGCCGCCCGCCAAGAAAAGCGCGGCACCTGCCGCGAAGAAGAAGGGCGGGGAGTAAGGGCCAGGGTACCAGGGCAAGCGGCACCGCCTGCCCCACCTTGGGCGCTGTGCTGTTACCGCTGGGTGGGAGTGGTTTTGGAGTTGGCCAGCATCAGGCTGAACATCAAGCGCTCAACCGGATTGGCGGTGGCATTGGCGTCCTTGAGAGCGCGAAAGCACTGCTCGAAGTTCTGGGCGGAAGAGACCAACCTGCCACAGACCGGAATACCATGCACTGCCGTGAGCGTCAGGCCCACCGCCAGGATTCCGATTGTGCAGGCTTTCCGTATCATCCTACTGAAAAGACGATGGATGGAAGGGGAAGGTTAGCAGCCTGCCGGAATTTGTTTTTTCGCCCCGCCGCTTCAATCACTTACAGGGATGGCGGACCGCCATCTGATACAATCAAAAAAGGGAGGGCGAAACCTCCCGGTGTGATATGCCGCTTTACGAATACAATTGCAAAGGCTGCGGGAAGAAGTTCGAGGTCCGGCAGAAGTTTGCCGATAAGCTCTTGACGGTACACGAAAGCTGCGGCGGCGAAGTGGAACGCCTGATTTCGGCGCCGACGCTTCACTTCAAGGGCACGGGCTTTTACGTGACGGACTATGGCAAGAACGGGCACTTGCCTTCGAACAGCAACTCGAACGGGCATTCGGAACCGAAGAACGGAAGCAAAGCCGATTCGAAATCCGAGACGAAAACCGAGAGCAAGTCCGAGAGCAAGTCCGAAGCCAAGACCGAGACCAGGAGCGAAAGCAAACCGGCGCCCGCGAATCCGTAAAGCGTTTACAGGTGGGGCGTCGCCTTGGTGGTCTGTCAGGCCTCGCCAGAGCACCGCTGCTTGACGACAAAAATCGATCGCCTGTCCTACTTACCTTACAGCAGGTCGTGGCGGTTGGCTTTTTCCAGGGCTTTGACGATATCGCCGACTTCCTGGGCGCGGTCCCGGCGCGCTACCAGCAGGGCATCGGCAGTATCCACCACGATCAGGTCGTCGACTCCCAGCAGCGCGATGGCTTTGCCGCGGGCATCCACGAAATTGTTGTGCGCGTCGAGCACGAATGAATCGCGCGGCAGGACGTTGCCGCTCGCGTCGCGGCCGAGCAGCTCGTAGACGGCGTTCCAGCTTCCCACATCGTTCCAACCGAAATCGCCGGCGGCAATCCCGCGGACGATGGAGGCTCTTTCCAGCACCGCGTAATCGATCGAGATGTTGTCGCAGCGGGGGAATGAGTGGGCCAGTTGCGAAGCAAACCGGGTTGACGCGACCGGCGGCAACGAGGCCAGGATGGTGGCGGTTTTGGGAAGGTAGAGGCGAAGCTGATCGAGCAGGACGCCGGCGCGCCAGAAAAACATGCCGGAATTCCAATAGTAATTACCGGCGGCCAAGTAGCGGCGGGCCTTGGCCAGCACGGGCTTTTCGTGGAAGCGCTTCACGACCAGCGGCGTCGCGACGCCCGGCGCCGTTCCGCGCGGAAACTCGATGTATCCGTAGCCGGTCTCAGGCCAGCGGGGCTGAATTCCGACGACCATCAGGTGGCCGGCGGCGGCGCCCTTCAATCCGGCGCGCAGCACGGCGCGGTAAACGGAGGGTTTGGAGATCACATGATCGGCGGGGAAGACGCCCATCACGGCTTCCGGGTCGGCCGCATGGAGGATGTGGGCGGCCAGGCCGATGGCGGGCGCGGTATTGCGCTGGGCCGGTTCGGCGAGCACCTGGCTGGGCGGGATTTCGGGAAGCTGGCGGACGATTTCGTCGCGCAGGTGGTGGTTGGTGAGGATCCAGAGGTGCTCGGGCGGGATGACGGGCGCGAGACGTTCGACAGTGGCCTGGATCAGCGAGCGTTCCCCGACGACGTTGAGGACCTGCTTGGCGGAGCGCTTGCGGCTGCGTGGCCAGAAGCGCGTGCCGCGGCCCCCGGCGAGAATCAGACCGTAGTGATGTCGATTCATTTATTTGAGCGCATACGGGTGAATCAACTGCAGGGTCCGGCGCCAGCGCGTCTTGGTGGGGAAGTGCTCCAGGAGGTCGAGAACATGCCTGGGGCTGATCGACGAGTTGGTGAGATCTTCCGTGGAGGCGTCGTAGGACCAATAGATGACGAGCGGCTTGCCGATGATGTTGGCGCGCGGCACGAAGCCCCAATAGCGGCTGTCGAGCGAGGAATCGCGGTTATCGCCCATGGCGAAGTAGTAGTCGGGCGGCACGACGACCTCACCATTCTCGACGTGGTGCTCCATCATGTCGCGGGCGTCGCTGTAAGAGTGGATGTCGGGCAGGGGAAAATCGTCGCGGTAGGGATCGAAATAGTCGGTCTTGTGGTAGACGTACGGTTCGGGGACGAACCTGCCGTTCAGCCAGAGCTGCTTGTTGATGAGGCGGATGTGGTCCCCGGGAAGGCCGATGCAGCGCTTCACGAAAGTCTGGCGGATGTCGACGGGGAAGCGGAAGACGATGATATCGCCGCGATGCAGGCCGGTGTAGGGCAGCAGGCGACTGGAAACGGAGCCGCCGGGAGGAGCGTAGGCCAGCTTGTCGACCAGCAGGTGGTCGCCCACCAGCAGGGTGTCCTCCATGGAGCCGGTGGGGATGACGTAGGCCTGAATCAGGGAAGTGGTGCCGAACAGCAGGAGGATGATGGTCACGGTCCACTCGGCGATGAAGCCGCGTTGGGGGTGATGGTGATGTTCGGGAACTTCCGGCTGGGCGATGGGTTGGGGTTGCTGATCGGGATCGCCCTCGGTCACAATAACGTTGTCTTGATCCACAGATCCTCATTTTATCGTGAATCCCTGGTATTCTGTTTTGAGGCTGGCGAGCGAAGCCAGCTTAGACGGACTTCAGGGTGCCTGTGACAGGTTCGAAATCCAACATTTCACCAGACCTAGCGGCGGCGCGGCGCAAAGCGGCGGTCATTGTGGCGGCGTGCACGGTGTTCGGCGCGGCGGCGCAGATTCTGATCAAAATCGGCATGAGCCCGGGCCACTTCGTGCCCAGCCTGATGGGCCTGGCGACGGACGTGCCGCTGATCGCGGGATACGCGCTGTACGGCGTCTTCACGCTGGCGATGGTGCTGGCGCTGCGCGAGGGCGAGTTATCGATGCTGTATCCGATCATCGCGCTGACTTACGTGTGGGTGACGCTGGCATCCTACTGGCTGCTGCACGATACTCCGAACCTTTACAAGAACCTGGGGATTGCCACGATTGTGGCGGGCGTAGCGGTGCTGGGCGGCGGAGGACGCAAGAAGTGAACCCGGTGCTGGTGAAATCGATCCTGCTGGTGTTTCTGGCCGGAGTGGTGGGCTCGTTCGGCGCGGTGTTTCTGAAGATGGGCGCGGGACGGCTCGACGGCGGCCTGCTCAGTTTCCTGAACGGGCGGCTGGTGTTGGGGGTGGCGCTGTATCTGGGCTCGTCGGTGATTTATGCGGCGGGGCTGCGCGGCGGACAGCTTACGGTGCTGTACCCGATGGTCTCGCTGGGATACATCTGGACGGTCCTATGGGCGCGCCTGTTCTTCCGCGAAGCCTTCACCGGACGCAAGATGACGGGGCTGGGGCTGATTCTGCTGGGTGTGGCGCTGGTGGGGCTGGGGGAAGCGGCCAAGGCGGCAAAGTAGCATTTTCAATCTCCGCTACCAGTCAAGTCAATCTTCGCTCTTGACTGATCGGCGCTTTGGCGGTACGCTCTTTCCTAGATATCTAGGGGGAAGAGATGAGCAAAGGCAAACCGGACGTTCTGCAGGGCACGCTGGACCTGCTGATTCTCAAAACGCTTTCCCGCGGGCGGCAGCACGGGTATGGCATCGCGGTTCATATCCAGACGGTGTCTAACGATGCGCTGCGCGTGGAGGAGGGTTCGCTCTATCCGGCGCTGCACCGCATGGAGCAGGATGGATGGATTCGCGCCGAATGGGGCGCCTCCGGAAAGAACCGCAAAGCCAAATTCTATGAAATGACTGCCGCGGGCCGCCGCCAGCTCTCTGCCGAAGAAAAGAAGTGGCAGAACGTGACCGCGGCGGTTGGCACGGTCCTCAATTTCGCTTAGGAGGCGCCATGTCTCTGATCCGCAGAATTCGCGATACCTTCCGCCCGCATCGGCTGGATAGCCAGCTCGATGACGAGTTTCAATTTCATCTGGAACAGCGCATCGAGGATCTGACCGCGCAGGGTGCGGCGCCGGAAGAAGCCCGGCGCGAGGCTGCGCGCATGTTCGGCAACCGCGCCCACCTGCGCGAATCCACGCGCGACCGCGATATGCTGGTGTGGCTTCAATCCATCCTGCAGGACCTGCGCTTCGCCGCGCGCAATCTGCGGCGCAGCCCCGCGTTCACGGCCGTCGCCATCCTTTCGCTGGCGTTTGGGATTGGCGTGAATGCCGCGATCTTTACGATGGTTCACGGCGTGCTGCTCGAGAAGTTGCCGGCGCCCGACCCTCAGCGGATCGTCCAGGTGCACGGCCACTACAAGGATTTCGACAACGATTCGTTTCACTTTCCGGTTTTTCGAGAGCTGCGGCGGCAGCGCGCGATTTTCTCGGACCTCATTGGCTTCCGCAACACGCCCGTGCTGATGGATATCGGCGGCAGCGTGCAACACGTGGCTCTCGAATTGGTCACCGGCGGGTACTTCCGCTTCTTCAATGCCCGGCCCGCGCTGGGCCGCCTGCTGGACGAAGAGGACGACCGTACGGAAGGCGCTCATCCGGTCTGCGTGCTGAGCTACGACGCCTGGCAAAATCTGTTCGGCGGGGACCCGGCGGTTCTGCGGCGTACCGTCGGCATCCGGGGAATCGCGCTGCGGATTGTGGGTGTCGCTCCGCCGGGTTTCATAGGCGCCGAACTGCAGAGCCGATACGACCTGTTTGTGCCGAGTTCGGAGAGTCACGATCTGGCCGGCATCCCGCGAGAGTCGGCAAACTACATCTGGCTTCGCCTGTTGGGCCGGCTTCAGCCGTCCCCCGCGCGGGCGGAAGCGTCGGCTCGCCTGGAGGCCGCCAGCCGCACGATTGAGGATGCGCTCCCCAAAGGCCGGGCCAACCAGGGCGGGGTCTATCGGCTTCTCGATGCCAGCAAGGGATACGATAGCTGGCGCACGGCATTGCACGATCCGTTGCTGATCCTGATGGGCGCGGTATCGCTGGTGCTGCTGGTAGCCTGCGCCAATCTCGCCAATCTTCTGCTGGCGCGGGCGGCCGAACGGCGCCAGGAGTACGCGATCAAGCTCGCGATCGGCATCAGCCGCGGGCGCCTGGTGCGGCAGTTGCTGGTGGAAACGGCGTTGCTGGCGATTGCCGGCGGAGCGCTGGCCTTCCTGCTTTCGGCCGCGCTCACTCGCTTTCTGCTTGCCATGTTCAATGCGGGCAGCGACTGGGCGGTCTTAAATGTATCGCCCAACTCCTCGGTGCTGTGGTTCACTCTTGGCGCATGCCTCATCACCATTCTGCTAGCCGGCGTTTATCCGGCCTGGCACGCTTCCCGCACGGACGCGGGGCCCGGCCTGAAGGCCTCCGCGCTGGGTGGGCGCCGCAACTTGGTCCGCCGCTCATTGATCCTGGTGCAGGTTACGCTGGCGGTGGTGCTGCTTTTCGGCGCCAACCTCTTCGCGCACAGCCTGCGGAATCTTAAAACGATCGACCTGGGCTATCGGATCGAGCACATTCTGAGCGTCCAGGTGGGTGTCAGCGGGACGCTAAACCATGCGAGAGGTTCCGTTTCGCCGCCCGAGATGAGAGAGGTTCTGGATCGTGCCCGGCATCTCCCCGGCGTCGAATCGGCAGCGCTCAGCGTGCCCGGCATCCTGTCGGGGAACATGTTCGGGGGCAGCATCACGCTCACGGACGCGGGGAGCGACCGGAGGCAAATTGGGGATCTGGGCTTGGTGATGGCCAGCCCAGGTTTCTTCTCCACGTTGCGAATGACAATGCTGCACGGCCGCGATTTCTCGCCTGGCGATGGTCCGGGCGCTCCGCCGGTGGCTATCGTCAACCAGCGCCTGGCTTCGCTCGCCTGGCCGGGCGAGGACCCCATCGGCAGGCATCTCGACGGCTGGAATTCCAAGAACGTCGAAGTCATCGGAGTCATTGCAAACACGCGTGATCGGCAGGTTCGCGACGCGTCAGCCCCGACCGTTTACCTGGCCTTCGATCAGCAACAAACACTGGGCGGTGCGCTCGAACTCCGATCGAGCACTGGGTTGCCGGCCCTCGAGTTGGCGGTGCGTCAAATCGTCAAATCCGCCGCGCCCGGCTACCAGGTTTCCGCGGCTTCCAGCCTTGAGCTTCTTCGCGATAACCAGATTCACCAGGAACGCCTGCTGGCGTTCCTCTCCTCGTTGTTTGGGGCACTGGGCGCCACCCTGGCGCTGGTGGGGATCTATGGCCTGATCGCTTACTCGGTGAGGCGCCGCACGCGCGAAATCGGCATCCGCATCAGCCTCGGCGCACAAAAGAGGGACGTGCTCTGGCTCTTCTCGCGCGAGGCCGCGTGGCTGATCGGCGGCGGCATCCTGCTCGGTATTCCAGCGGCCCTGCTGCTGGCGCGCTTTGTCGGGAAGCTGCTGTATCAGGTTCCCACCTTCGATCCGGCGGGCATTGCCGCGACGGTCGCGCTGCTGGCGCTCGGCGGGTTGACCGCATCGGTTCTTCCGGCGCGGGGAGCCACGCGGGTAAGCCCGATCGAGGCGCTGCGGGAAGATTGAGGAGCCCGAGCTTCCAGAGTTGCTCCCGGAGAAGTGCGGTAAAAAGTCGAACAATAAGGCCAGCGCTTTACCCGAGCAGGATGCTGCCGCGCGCGCGTTCTGCAAGGGCACGGTCGAAAGTCACAAGCTGTCCGCCGGTGCTACGGGCGAAGGCCAACAGGTATGCGTCGGCCCACAATTTAGGAGAAGCGTGATCGGAGGATGCGCCCTTCCGGAAGGCGGCCTCCACATCCGATGGCTCCGGTACAAACGCGACTCGCTGGTCGGCATACAGCCGGTCATAGGCAGCCCATGCCTTCTTCATGCTCAAGGGCTTGCCGTTCATTGCGCCGGTGGTGGTCAGCAACCTGAGGACTGCCATTTGCGTCAGGCGGCAAAAGCCGATCACTTCCGAATCGTCCGTTGCCCACCAGCGCTTGGCGGCGTCCCGGTGGATGTGATCGGCCATGAGCAGGGCCAGCCAAACATTGACGTCAGGGAAGGTCAATGAGCTCATAAAGCCGACTGCTGGTCAGGTTAAACGGTTTTCCGGTGGAAGGCACGATCGGGCGATCGAGAGAGAGACGGCGTTTGGGCCGCCGCGGTCCCGCCTCAGCGACTGCCGTTTGGATGCCGCGCAGAATCAGTTGGCGCGCGGAACAACCCTGGCGGGCGGCGGCTTCGCGCAGGTCGCGATGCAGCCGGCGCGGGATATCGACGCTGGTGCGGATGTACTGGGAGCTGCTCACGATGCTAGTATGGCGCTTGCGACTTAAATAAGTCAAACCAGTGCTCTGACCGATGCGAGCCGCGACCGTGAGGGAGCGGTTGCCCGCAAAAGGCCAACTTCATGCGGTCATGGTACCAGGGCAGCGTGTGTCCGTAGCCGTTTCGGAGCCGGGGACCGCCTCTGCCCCTACTCCAGCCGCGTCGGTGCGCCTGCGTAGCGCAGATTGGGCAGCAGATGCTCGTGCTTCATGATCACGCTGTGCGGGGCGACGTGCGTGCCTGCGCCGATATCGGCGCCGTACAGCGGGACGGTGTTGGTGCCGAGCGTGGCGCGGCGGCGGATGACCACGCGGTCGATTTTGAGCACGCGGTCCTCGAAGGTGTGGGACTGGAGGGTGCTGCTGACGGTGGCGTCGTCTTCGATGGTGAGCATATCGGGATCGACCACCTGGGAGAAACCGGCGCCCAGCACGACGCGCTTGCCGAGTCTGACGCCCATGGCGCGGAGATACCAGGAAAGCAGCAGGGTACCTTCCAGCGCGGCCAGGGCGCCGCGGGAATAGAGGGCCCAGGCGACGTAGAGGAAATCCCAGCGGCTGCACCAACAGGACCATAGGGGATGCTGGCCGGGACGGACGCGGCCTAGCAGCCCCCACTTGAGGATCAGCACCAGAAGGCTGAGCGCGGCGCCGGCGGCGAAGGTGACCAGCGGGACGCGCCAGAACAACAGCTCCGGCCACGGAGTGACGGGTTCCACTATGGCGATGGCCTGCAACCAGAGCATGGCCGCGATGGTGGGTGCGGCGGGAAGCGCGAAGCGCAGCAACTCCCAGAAGACGCGGTTCCAGTAACGGATGAAGGATGGGTCGTAAGTGAGACTCCGGTCGACAGTTATGATTTCTCGCACGGCCAGCTCAAAGGGCGGGTGGCCGAACCAGGAAGTGCCGGTGCGGACGAGCCTGTCATCGGCGACGGTCGAGACCCCAAGCAGGATGTTTTCGGGGAGCGACTGGCCGGACGGGACCACGGCGTGGTTGCCGAGGAAGGTGTTCTTCGAAATGCGGGTGCGGGTGAGGGTGACGGTGCCGCGGTGGATGCGCGGGCCGGCCAGATAGATGCCGTCGGCGAAGAAACACTCGGGGCCGATCTCGACCAGCTCGGGGACGACGTCAAGGATGGTCGAAATCTCGCATCCGGGTCCGATGTGCATGCCGGCGAGGCGCAGCCACAGGGGCCAGAAGAGCGTGCCGCTGAGCCAAACGCCAGCGGAGTAAAGGATGCCAGGCTTGAGCCAGACGCGGATGTACGATGGGCTCCAGCGGCTGATGACGCCTTCCGGCACGGGCCCCAGCAGGCGCAGAATGAGGGCTTCGACCAGGAGCGAGAGGGGTACGGAGAGCGACGCCATGACGATCACCAGCAGGAAGGGCGTGAACTCAGCGGAGGGTTGTCTGAGCCAGACGGTGAGGCGGTCGGCGTCGACTTGGAGCGAGACCACCGCGAGGAGCGCGAGCAATTCCAGGTTGAGGACGGGCAGAGTGCCGATGGCATAGCGGGCCAGGACCATCCAGAGGCCATGCCAGAACGGGGAAAGCGTGCGTTCGTGCTCGGTGACGGCGGGGACGGGCGGCGCGTGGCCGGCGGGGCGGGCGGGGATGCCGTCCCAGCGTTGGCCGGCGGGGACAGTCGAGCCGGGCGGCAGCCAGGAGAGAGCGGTGAGCCAGGCGCCGGCGCCCAGACGCGCGCCGCCGGCGACACCGGCGCGGACATCGACAGTCGAGCCATCGCCCAAGGAGATGGGGGCGGCCACGATGTGGCCGGCGTCGAGTTCGATCAGACCCAGCGAAGCGTCCTGGGCGATGGTGACGTCGTCTCCGATTTCGAGCAGATCCCAGCCTCCTTGGCTCATGTGGACGCCGCGATGGATGTGGACGCGCCGGCCGATGCGGGCGCCGAGCGCACGCAGGGCGCCAAGCTGGAATTCGGTGCCCTCGATGAGCCACCAGGGAATGGCGCGCGTGAGCTGCTGGACCATCCAGTTACGCACGTAGAAGCTTCCCCAAACAGGCTCCTCGAGAGGGCGGTAGGCGCCCACCAGGAGACGCTTGGCTAATACGGAAGCGGCCACCGCCAGGAAACCATAGACCACCAGGCCGGCGAAGAATACCGCGGGCGCGAGCAGGAGCAGCGGGAAGATACCCAGGCCGCGGGCGAGGCGCGGCGCGGCTTCGAAGACGACATAATAGGCCGCTGCCGCCACCACGGCAAAGGTCAGCAGCAGCCAGACGGCTTGGACGACGGTCGAGAAAAAGGGGTGGCCGCCGCGCGGAAGGACGGCCGTTTTTTTTTCGGCTGGCGCGGGCGCCATGGGCGGCGCCGCGCGCATCCGCTCAGCCAGCGCGGCCACGGTACGGGTCTCGTAGACGTCGCGGACGGCCACCGGAGTCGAGGGCGTGAGGTGGCGCAGCCGCGTGACGAGCTGCGCGGCGCGCAAGGAATCACCACCGAGAGAGGCGAAGAAATCGTCGTGGATGGAAACAGCCTGGCCGAGGATATCGCCAAAGGCGCCGGCCAGCAGGCTTTCCATGGAGTCGCGCGGCGGGGCGGCGGCGGATTCGGCGGCGGCGGGTGGATCTAGATGAGGAAGCGCGGCGCGGTTGAGCTTACCTCCCACGGTGACCGGCAGTTTGGCGAGGAGGCCGAAACGCGCCGGCACCATATAAGAGGGGACGATTTCCCGCAGAATCGATTTGAGCGAATCGGGCGATGGGGGTACCGCGGAATCCGAGGGGAGCAGAAACGCAACCAGCAGGGGCTGGCCGCCGTCGTCCTGGATTCTGCAGGCGGCGGCGTGGACACCGGGACAAGCGGCCAGGTGCGCTTCGATCTCCTCCAACTCCACGCGGTAGCCGCGGATTTTGACTTGGGAATCGATGCGGCCGTGGCAATGCAGGTTGCCGTCGGAATCGCGGTGGGCCAGGTCGCCGGAGCGGTAGATGCGTCCCAGCCGGGGATGCACGGGGAACTTCTCGGCGGTGAGCTCGGAGCGGTTCCAATAGCCGCGGGCCAGGGCGACGCCCCCGATGGCCAGTTCGCCCCACTGGCCGTCGGGAACCTCTTCGAGCGAGTCGTTGAGAATCCAGGCCTGGACGGCGCGGATGGGCTTGCCGATGTGTACTGGCGAGCCCGCGCGCATGGCGGCGCGCGTAGTGGTGACGGTGCATTCGGTGGGTCCCCAACCGTTGACCAGAAGTTTGCCGGGGGCCCAGAGGTCGGAGATGTCCTGCGGCAGGGCCTCTCCACCGAGATAGACGAAGGCTAGTTCGGGCAACTCGACTTGGGGATTCGCGCAGCCGATGGCGCGGAGCAGAGTGGGCGGAGGGCAGAAGACCGTGATGCGCTCACGGCGCAGCCAGCCGACCAGGTCGGGGCCGAGGCGGGCGGTCTCCTCGTCCATCATCACGAGGGTGGCGCCGGAGGCGAAAGCCAGCCAGATTTCTTCGACGGAGGAATCGTAGGAGGAGGAGGAATTTTGGGATACGCGCGCGTCGGGCGCGAGGTGGAATTCATCCAGGTCGGAGGCCACCAGGTTCGAAACGCTGCGGTGCTCGATCATGACGGCTTTGGGACGGCCGGTGGTGCCGGACGTGTAGATGGTGTAGGCGAGGCTCTCGGGCGTAAGCCACGCTGGCGGCGACGGTGGATCGGCGGGCGCGAGCGCGGCGGTGATGTCGAACCGGGGGGCTGCGCCGAAGTGGCCGCTGCGGGCGCGCTCCAGGCCCGCGGCGTCGGCGAGGAAGGCGGCCGCGGCGGAGTCTTCGAGGATCTCGCGAATGCGCGCGTCGGGAAAAGCCGGGTCGATACAGGTATAGGCTGCGCCGGCGTGGAGGACGCCGAGCTGGGCGGCGTACAGGTGGTGGGACCGGCGCGGCAGCAGGATGGCGACGACGCACTCGCCGGTAACGAGGGCGCCCAGCAGCGCGGCGATCTGGTGCGCCTCGCGAGCAAGCTCCGCATAGGTGATGAAGCTGCGAACGGGCCGGCCGCTATCGGGTGGGACCTCGACCGCGATTCTCTTGGGCCAGCGCCGGACGGCGTTGTCGAAGAAGTGGTGCAGCAGCAGAGGCCTGTTGTGGAGTGGTGCGTCAGTCATCGCTGGACAGCCTGCACGGAAGGCGGTGAAGAACGTGAATCCTGGATGTGGAGCGCACGCACAAGTCGTATTGTAATCCGTGGAGCGGGCTTCCAGCCCGCAACGCCGACATCCTGTCGGCGGCGTGCGCCGGCGCCGGACAGCAGTTTCACTTCATCCGGCGGTAGACTTCCTTCCGGTCTCCCACCTTCACCACGAGCACCAACAGAACCTGGTCCCGAATCTGATAAATGACGCGATAGTTCTTGCCCGGCCCCACGTAGACGCGGTAGAGCTTCTCCTTCGTCTCCAGCTTCTCCACTCCGTGCGGCCGGGGATTCTCTTCCAGGCGGAGAATGTCCCGGTTCACCTGCCTTCGGACGTGAGGATCGAGCTTGCGGAGGTCCCTCTCACCGGCGGGAGTGACTTCAACGCGGTAGGCCAGGACTCAGTCCCCCAATTCCCGCATGAGGTCCCGGAGAGGAATGGTCCCCTTCTTTTTCGCCTCTTTCAGAGCGGCGCGGGCGTCTTTCAGGTCCTGGCGGTCCAGCTCCTCCTGGGCCAGGCGCTCCAGGAGCCGTAGGTCATCCATGGGGATGACAGCGGCCAAGTCCTTCCCACGGCGGGAGACGATAGTCCGCTCCTTTCCGTAGGCGGCGCGGTTTACGACTTCGGGCAACTCTTCCCGCGCTTTCGAGACATTGAGGCGTGTCATTGTGGTGTACCTTTCGTACAATTCGTACCAGAACACTACCAGTATCGGACAATTTGGTTTCGTTCCGCAAGGCGCCGCGAGCGGGACGGCCGCTATCCCGTGTGAGTTCCCGATTTCACTCTCTGCCGCGCCGGACTGTGAACGGGTCTGGAACCCGCTTCGGCTCTGTGAAGCGGGAACGGAGTTCCTTCAGAACTTCAGAAGCTTCGTACGATCGCCACTTTTTTTCCCCCGAAGAGACCAGGAGTCCGCGGTCCACCAGCAGCTTCAAATCTTTGGTAGCCACCTGAACGGATATGCCGGCAACGCTTCGATATGCCGCATTCCGAACCCGCAGACCGGATGCCGCATCCGAAAGCGCAAGAATAGTTCGCTCGGGCAACTTGCGTTTCTTGACTTCCACCTCAAGCGCATCCCACGTTTGCTGTACCTCGCGGGACCTTCGTAATATTGTAGTGGCTTGCCGGAAATGCGCCGTCAGACAAAACCTGACCCAAGGACGGGCATCACGACGCGGGCTCCAGTTGCCGGCTCCCACATTGAGTAGAACATCGTAGTATTCGCGGGTATTACGACCGAGGTACTCCTCAATGCTGGAGAATTCGGGCGCCAAAGTGCCAGCCCGTGCCAGAATTAGAGATTGCAGGCAGCGCGCCATTCTTCCGTTGCCGTCCGAGAAAGGGTGAATCATCACAAAGTTCAGATGTCCCATGGCTGCGCGGACCATGCTCGCGGATGAATTGTCGGGCTGATTCAGGGCCGCCACCAACTGGGCCATAAGACCGGGAACGAGTTGTGCATCCGGCGCTTTGTACACCACCTCCTTTTTGGCCTCGTCAACGACTTGAATTGGCCCCGGCCTCCACCGCCCGGGATTCTTGCTCAGATCGTATTCCATCATCATGAAATGAAGACTTCGTAGAAAGTCGGTGGAGTGCTTGAAATGTGGATCCGCGGCAAGCTGCAACACGTACGTCATGGCAGAGCGGTATCCGCGTACCGCCTTCCAGTCCGCGTCAGCCGCGTCAAGGGGATCGTCGCCTTCGACTGCGGCGATTGCATCTTCGACCGTGACATTGAATCCCTCAATGGAGTTCGATGCCCTGATCGCCCGAGCGAATAGCGCTCGACGCAGCAGCCCAGGCCATCTCTTGGGAGTCTGCACTGAATATCTCAAAGTTTGCTTAAGGTCGTCGATGCGACCGATAACGTCAATCTCTAGTCCGTCGAGCTTTGGAGCCTCAAAAAGCATAGTGTTATACCGCTTACGACACTATTATATACTGTTGTTATTAGTATACAATATCGTTTGTAACGATGCTTCGCAATTGCCAACAGTTTGCGGGGACGTCGGTAAAACCCGATGTACTCTCCAACTCTCTGATCCAGCAACCCTTACGGTGAATTTGCATCCCTCCCGCTTCGCTTCTGACTGGCCACGCACAGCTACGCGAGAAAGCGGTCACAAGTAGTTTTCCCCGTAGAATCAATTACTTGCATGGTTCTGCTTGCCAGGCGCCTGCTAACCTGGAATTGGAGAGGAAACCATGTCATCATCGTCACTCAAACGCGCTCCGGCCTCGCGGACTAACCGGGCCCGCTCGCCGGGCCCGTCCACGCCGGAAGGGAACCGCCGCTCTTCCCAAAACGCCATCCGCCGCGGACCGCTTGCCCGCTGCAATCGCCCTGTAAGAACGGAACACTTAACTTCTCGAATTGGCTTCGTTCGGGAAATCGCCATCTTCCCCTCCCAAGGAGGCCCTCGGCCCGAAAAAAGTCCTGTGACCGTCAGGGCGATGAAATAGGGACGCCCGCAAGCGGCGGCTTCCAGGAACGACCCGCGCGCGTCCCGGCCTTTCACAATTGGCTTCGTTCCGCAAACTGCTCGCCGCCACGCTCATGGCCCGAAAGGGCTAGCCAGCCCTGCTCCGGCGGCGTCTCCCCGGCATTTCGAGCGTTCGATTATCATAAGAGATAAGCGTCCGAGTGATAGCGCCATACAACCCAAGCCGGTGTAAGCCTTCATGTGGATAGTCCGATTAGCCTTACGGCGTCCCTATACCTTCGTCGTGGTGGCGATGCTCATCGCCATTCTGGGCGGCACTGCGATCATCAGCATGCCGGTGGATATCTTCCCGTACATCGATATTCCGGTGGTCAGCGTGTTGTGGACATACAGCGGACTATCCCCCGAAGAGATGGAAAAACGGATGGTAACCATCTTCGAGCGGGCCATGACCACCACGGTGAACGACATCGAGCACATCGAATCGCAATCCTATACCGGAGTGTCGGTCACGCGCGTCTACTTTCAACCGAACGCCAAAGTGGAAGTGGCGCTTTCGCAAGTCACGGCGATCGCGCAGACGCTGCTGCGTATATTCCCGCCCGGCACCACGCCGCCGAGCATCATCAAGTACGACGCTTCGAGCGTCCCCATCCTGCAACTGGGCCTGCAGAGCGACACGTTGAGCGAGCAGGAGATCTACGACCTGGGCCAGAACTTCATCCGCACTCCGCTGGCGACCATCCAGGGCGCCGCAGTCCCGTCCCCGTATGGCGGCAAGACCCGGATGGTGATGGTGGATCTCAACCCGGATGCGCTGTACTCCCGCGGGCTTTCGCCCACCGACATCTCAAACGCGCTAAATAACCAGAGTCTGATTCTTCCGGCCGGCACCGCCAAGATCGGCGACCGGGACTACCAGATCAAGGTGAACAGCAGTCCGCGGATTCTGAGCGAGCTCAACGCGATGCCGATGAAGGTGGTGAACGGCGCGACGGTCTTTCTGGGAGACGTGGCGCAGGTGCGCGACGGCTATGCCGTGCAAACCAGCGTCGTGCGGACCAACGGAACCCGCGGGGCGCTGCTGACGGTGCTGCGCAACGGCAAGGCGTCCACGCTGGCGGTAGTGAACAATGTGAAGAAGGCGCTGCCGGGGATTCTGGCGGGGCTTCCGCCGGCGCTGCGGGTGCGGCAATTGTTCGACCAATCGGTGTTCGTGCGGGCGGCCATCAACGGGGTGGTGCGGGAGGCGATTACCGCCGCCTGCCTCACGGGCCTGATGATCCTGATCTTCCTGGGAAGCTGGCGCAGCACCATCATCGTTTGCATCTCGATTCCTCTTTCGATCCTGGTCTCGCTGATCGTGTTGAGCTTGGCGGGGCAGACCATCAACGTGATGACGCTGGGTGGGTTCGCGCTGGCGGTGGGTATTCTGGTGGACGACGCCACGGTGGAGATTGAGAACACCCACCGCAACATGGCGATGAAGAAACCCCTGGTGCGGGCCGTGCTGGACGGCGCGCAACAGATTGCGGTGCCGGCCTTCGTCTCGACGCTTTCCATCTGCATCGTGTTTGTGCCGGTGCTGCTGCTGACCGGCGCGGCCAAGTATCTGTTCACGCCGCTGGCGATGGCGGTGGCGTTCGCCATGATGGCCTCCTATTTCCTGTCGCGCACCCTGATTCCCACCATGGTGCACTTTATGCTGCGGCCGGAAGTGAAATTATACGCGCAGGGCAAACACGGGGAAACGGCCGGCGGCAAGGGCCCCATCTGGAAGGCCCACTATATTTTCAACCGCCGGTTTGAACAGATGCGGGCATCCTACACCGTGCTGCTCGAGTGGTCGCTGGTTCACCGCGCGCGGGTGCTGGCCGGGTTCGGCATTTTTGTATTCGGTTCGATGGGGCTGGCGTTTTTTATCGGACGGGATTTTTTCCCAACGGTGGACTCCGGCCAGATGCGTCTGCATGCCCGCGCGCCTTCGGGCACGCGAATCGAACAGACCGAGCAGATTTTTGCGAGTATCGAGCGGGAAATCCGGCAGGTGATTCCAGCCCGGGAGCTCAGGGACATCATCGATAACATGGGGACTCCGAGCGGCATCAACCTGGCGTTTGGGGACAGCCCGACCATCGGACCCGGGGATGGCGACATCCTGATTGCCCTGGACCCGGAAAACCACGGCTCGACTGCCGAATATACCGACCGGTTGCGCAGGCGCCTGCACGAGAAGTTTCCCGACGTGATGATTTTCTTTGAAGCCGCCAACATCACCAACCAGATTCTGAACTTTGGGCTGCCGGCGCCGATCGACTTGCAGGTGGTGGGGCGGAACACGGCGGCCAACTACGAGATCGCGCAGCGGCTCGAAGCGCAGGTTGCGCGGATTCCCGGCGCGGCCGACGTGCACATTCACCAAGTGGTGGACTATCCCGAAATCCGGCTGGAGGTGGATCGCACCAAGGCCGGCCTGGTGGGGCTGACGCAGAAAGACGTCACCAACAGCATGCTGATTTCGCTCTCTTCGAGCGGGCAGGTGGCGCCCACGCAGTGGCTGGACTGGAATACCGGAGTCAGTTATTTCATATCGGTGCAGACGCCGCAATACAAAATGGATTCGCTTTCGGCGATCCTGCGGACGCCGATTGCGGCGGTGGGCAACTTCAGCTCCACCACGGCTACGTCGATGGCTGGAACGTCGGGACCGGCCGGGATGGGCACGGCTCCCAACCAGTCGTCGTTGGCCTATGGCAATCCCGGCGCGGCGTCGGGCGGGCCGGAGTTGCTCTCCAACCTGGCGAACGTCTCGCGCGGCATCGCGCCGGAAATCGTGAACCACTACAATGTGCAACCGGTATTCGACGTGTACGCCAACGTGGATCGCCGGGATCTGGGCGCGGTGGGGTCGGCGGTGGAGGGATTGGTGAAACAGGCCTCCGCCAAGCTTCCGCGAGGCAGCACGATCGATCTGCGCGGCCAGATCACCACCATGGAAAGCTCCTTCTTCCGGCTGGGGCTGGGGATGATCTTCGCGGTGGTGCTGGTTTACCTGCTGATGGCGGTCAACTTTCAATCGTGGCTGGACCCGTTCATTATTCTGATGGCGCTGCCGGGCGCGATGGCGGGCATCGTGTGGATTCTCTTCCTGACGCAGACCACTTTCAGCGTGCCGTCGCTGATGGGTTCGATCATGTGCATCGGCGTGGCCACGGCCAATAGTATCCTGATGGTGGTGTTCGCCAACGACCAGCGTGAAGAGGGTCTGGACGCCCGCGCGGCGGCGCTGGCGGCGGGACACACGCGCATCCGCCCGGTGATCATGACGGCCACCGCCATGATCATCGGCATGCTGCCCATGGCTTTGGGAATGGGCGAAGGCGGCGAGCAGAACGCGCCCCTGGGCCGGGCGGTGATTGGCGGACTGGTTCTGGCGACGATTACGACGCTGTTTGTGGTTCCGCTGGTGTACAGCCTACTGCGAAAGAAGGCCCCGGTGGATTACGAGCGGAGGATTGTGGAAGAAGAGCACGAGTACCTGCAGGACGAGATGATGGGCAAGGATATGGCATGAACGAGATCAAGACCAACGAAGAGCGGTTGCGCTCCGAAATAGAAGATCTCAAGCGGCGGTTAGCCGCCGGCCAGTCCCACGGGCCGGCCGTCGAACGCAAGGGCCCGACGTTTCGCACCTTTGCGGTGTTGATTTCGCTGGTGCTGGCGCTGGTGGTGGCGGGCTACTTTTTGGGGTACCTTCCACGGCAACAGCGCGAAATGGCATTGGCCCAGGAGTCGAAAGCCGGCGGGGAAGCGCTGCCGGTGGTGAACGTGGCGCCGGTGGAGCGGTCCCTGGCAAAGGGCAACCTGGTGCTGGCGGGCAACATACAGGCGGTGACGGAAGCGCCGGTGATGGCGCGCTCCAGCGGGTACGTTCTGAAGCGCTACGTGGACATCGGCGACCGCGTGCAGGAGGGCCAGGTGCTGGCGGAGATCGAGGCGCCGGAGCTGGATCAACAGATCGCGCAGGCGAAGGCCACCGTGGACCAGGCGCGCAGCAACATCGAGCAGACCCAGGCGGCGCTCGAACAGGGACGCAGCAACGCAGCGCTCGCCAAGGTGACCGCCGACCGCCAGCAGAAGCTCTTCGACAAGGACGTGATCTCGCGGCAGGACAACGACACCGCGCAAATGCAGTATGCGGCCCAGCAGGCCAACGTGCAGGCCTTGGAGAAAGCCGTGGCGGCGGCGCGCGGCAGCGCGTCGGCGGTGGAAGCCAACCTGGCGCGGCTCAACGATCTGAAAAATTACCTGACGGTGCGTGCGCCGTTTGCGGGCGTGATCACGGTGCGCAACATCGACGTGGGAGCGCTGGTGAACGAAGGCAGCACGCTGCTCTATCGCATCGCGCAGACCGGCCGGCTGCGCACGTATCTCAACGTTCCGCAGGCCGACGCCGGCAACGTGCGGGTGGGGCAGCACGCCACTCTGGAGATCGCGGGCCGCACCGGCGTCAAGGTTCCGGGCGAAGTGACGCGCACGGCGAACTCGCTCGATCCGGCCACGCGCACGCTACTGGTGGAAGTGCAGGTCGCGAATGCGGCCGGCACGCTGATGCCGGGGATGTATGCTCAGGTAGACCTGTCGGTGCCGCGGCTGGATCCGCCGCTGTTGATTCCCGGCGACACCCTGGTGGTGCGCAGCGACGGGCCGCAGGTGGCGGTGGTGGGGCCCGACGGCGTGGTGCATTTCACACGGATTCAACTGGGCCGCGATTTCGGCCACCATCTCGAGGTGCTGGCAGGCTTGCAACTCGGGCAGCAACTGGTAGCCAACCCCAGCGATGTGGTGCGCGAGGGCGCCAAGGTCAAGCCGGTTCAGGCTCCCCAACCGGCGGCGGTAAAGCGCTAGCGTCGTGTCCGTCCTAACCGTTGACAATGAGCGCAAGAGCGCGACCTGGGGGTCGCGCGCGGACGAGGGCGTCCGCCCCACTTTGCAATCCAAATCTTCATCAGGAAATTAGCCATGTGCAAATCAATCCTTAGCGTTTTGCTTGCCGGTTGGCTGGTCGCGGGGCCCGGCGTGGCCGCGCCGCAGGTCAGTTTCCAGAACTCGCCGCGGGTTCACGAGTTGATGCGCGCGGGCAATCTGTACCTATCGTTGCAGGACGCGCTGGCGCTGGCGATCGAGAACAACCTGGATATCGAGCTCGAACGGTACCTGTTGCCGCAGGGCGACGCCGAACTGCTGCGGGCGCAAGGAGGCGGCACGGTGCGCGGGCTCAACTTCACGATTGCGGAAGTGCCCGTGGGCGTAGGCGGGCCGTTGAGTCCGGTGGTGACCAGCGCGGCGTCGGCCGGCCGCGCCACGGCCGGAACGTCGGTGGTCACCAACGCGCTTGAGCTGGGCGTGCTGGGGGAGCCGCAGGATAACTACTCGCTGCAAGGCACCATCGGACAGTCCAGCGGCGCCGCCGTTCCGGTCTACGATCCGGTGGCGACGGGCCTGTTGAATTTTACCCACCAGACCACTCCGCAGACCAATTTCCAATCTTATGGGACCAACGCGCTGGTCACCAATACCACGACGGCCAACGCGGGAATCGGGCAAGGTTTTGCGAGCGGCGCGACGGCCTCGGCGAGTTTCAGCAACTACCACACCAACTGGAACGCCCTCACCAGCGGCCTCCAGCCGTTTTCCGGCTCGACCCTGGGAGTCACGGTCACGCAGCCGCTGCTGCGAGGTTTCGGCGCCAGCCTGAACCGGCGCTTCATCCGCATCGCCGCCAACGAACGAAAGATCACCAGCCTGCTGTTCCAGCAGCAGCTCATCGCGACGGTATACGGCGTCATCCGCCTCTACACGGATTTCGTGGCGCTGACCGAAGACGAGAAAGTGAAGCAGGAAACCGTGACGCTGGCCGAGAAGCTGCAGCGCGACACCGAAGCGCAGGTGGACGTGGGGACGCTGGCCCGCGTGGAGCTGGCGCGCGCCAGCGCCCAGGTCTTTTCGGCGCGCCAGGACCTGATTAACGCGCATGGCCTGATGGAGGAGCAGGAGGCCATCCTCAAGACCGTGCTGACGCGGCGCGGCAACGACGACGCCGAAATCCGCGCGGCCCACATCATTCCCACCGACACCCTGACCATACCGGAGCACGACGACCTCCAGCCGATGCAGGATTTGATTGCCGGAGCGTTACAGAACCGGCCGGACGTGGGGCAGGCGCGGCTGCAGATTGAGAATTCCGTGACCGGACTGGAAGGCGCGCGCAACGCCACTCTTCCCGAAGTGGATCTGGTGGGCATGATGCAGAACAATGGGCTGGCCGGGACGGGGAATCTATTGGCAGGCAATGCCTATCCCGGTTACAACGGCGGTTACGGCAGCGCGCTCGAGCAGGTGCTGGCCCGCAACTACCCCACTTACGGGATTGGCGTGCAAGTGACGCTGCCGATCCACAACCGCATCGCCGCAGCGGATCTGGCGCGCGACGAGCTGCAGGTGAAGCAATCGCAAGTGCGGCTGGGGCAATTGCAGAACCAGGCCCGTCTGGAAGTGGAAGACGCGCTGATTGCCATGCGCCGCGCGCGGGCGTCCTACCAGGCCGCGACGGAAGCGCGCCGCCTGCAGCAGGAATCGCTGGAGGCCGAGCAGGCGAAGTTCGAGGTGGGCTCTTCCACTAGCTTCTTTGTGATTCAGTACGCCAGCCTGCTGGCGCAGGCGAAATCCACCGAAGTGGCGGCGCAAAGTTCGTATGTGAAGGCCAAGGCCGCGCTGGAGCGGGCCACGGGCTCCATCCTGGAAGACAACCGGATTTCATTCGAGGCCGCGGTTCGAGGCAAGATGTAAGAGTGCCTCCGCCACCCTCCGCGCTGGAACGGCTCTCGCGGCGCTTCCGCCGCCGGCGCATCGAGCGCTTTGTGCGGGAGTTCTCGATCGGCCGGGAGACGCGCGTGCTGGATGTGGGCGGCACGCCGGACGATTGGCGGATGGCTCCCGTGCAGCCGCGCCTGGTCTTGCTGAACATGCCGAGGGCCCGCGCCGACCTGGCGGGCGCCGCCCAATGGGTGGCGGGCGACGGGCGCTCGCTGCCGTTTGGCGATCAGTCCTTCGACGTAGTCTTCAGCAATTCTGTGATCGAGCACGTCGGCGATGCCGCCAGCCAGCAGCGCTTCGCGCGCGAGGTAGCGCGGGTGGGGCGCGGATTCCGGGTGCAGACGCCCAATCGCTGGTTTCCCGTGGAGCAGCATCTATTGACGCCGTTCCTTCACTGGCTGCCGAAACCGTGGCAACGCGCGGTGGCGCGGCGCGGCACGGTGTGGAGCGCGGTGGCGCGGCCGGCGCCGGACCGGCGCGAGTTTTATATCGAACATTTTTTGCAGGACATCCGGCTACTGGGGCCGCGCGAACTGCGGGCGCTGTTTCCGGCGGCGCGCATCCTGCGCGAGCGGTTTCTGGGAGTCACTAAGTCGCTGATCGCGATTGGAAATCCGAGCCGGGCCCAAGGGAAACCCCGTGAGGGAGCGGTCTTCGCTGATCAATGAGAGTGCATTGATGAAACGGTGTATTAAGTTCGCTATGTTACTTGCGTTCGCGGCGGCGCTCAGCGCGCAGACCTCGGAGTTCGTCGCGGAGCGCATGCCCACGCCCTCGTGCCACGCTTCCACCATCGTCGAGCTGCGCCCCGGCGAGTTGATGGCGGCCTGGTTCGGCGGTACGGCGGAGGGCCGGCCGGACGTGGCTATCTGGGGCGCGCTCCGGCAAAACGAACATTGGGGCGCGCCGGCCGAGCTGGTGCGCGAGCCGGATATCGCCACCTGGAATCCGGTGCTGTTCCGCTCCGGCGATGCCGTGCTCTGGCTCTACTATAAGTTCGGCCCGAGTCCGCAACAGTGGACGGCCGGCCGGATGTCGAGCCGCGACGACGGCAAAACCTGGTCGGCGCCGGAGCACCTTCCGGCCGGCATCTACGGGCCCATTCGCGCCAAGCCGCTGGTGCTGCCGGATGGAACCATCGTGAGCGGAACCTCGGTGGAGAGCTACCAATCGTGGTCGGCGTGGATCGAGCGCAGCACCGACCAGGGAAAGACCTGGACGCGGCACGGCCCCATTCGCGCGGAAGGCGGCGGCATCATCCAACCGGTGGTGGTCTGGATGGGCGGCAAGCACGTGCGGTTTTACGCGCGGTCGCAGTTCGGACGGATTGTGGTGGCCGATTCGCTGGACGCCGGCATAACGTGGACCGGCGCTCACCCCATCGATCTTCCCAATCCCAACGCCGGCATCGACGCGGTGCGCCTGAAGGACGGCCGTTTGGTGATGGTGTACAACCACAGCGCCATGGCGCGCAGCCCATTGAATCTGGCGGTGAGCGGGGATGGCGACCACTGGACGGAGTTTCATGCGCTCGAGACCGAACCGGGCGAGTACTCCTACCCGGCGATGATCCAGGCGAGCGACGGCGGTCTGCACATCACTTACACGTGGCGGCGGGAGCGCATCAAGTATGTGAACTGGCCGCTGGCGGCGATTCCGAAACCGTAGGTCTCCGGTCGCGTAAGGTTGCGCCTTTACGGGAAACCACTCCCTCACGGTCGTGGCTCGGATCGGAGTAAGGCGTAGGCCGGCGATCTTACTTTGCCGGCTTGTCGGCCAGCATCTGCTCCACGATGGCCTTCACTTCTTTCTTGACGCGCGTAAGTTCTTCGCCGCTGCCAACGCTCGGGAAGCCCGTGTGGACGGCCTTAATGCGGCCATCTCCGCCGATGTAAATCGAAGTGGGATAGGCCCCGATGTGTTCGACTTGAGGGATGACTTCACCGAGGTTGCGCGGCGGAGGGCCCGCCAGCAGCATCGGATAGGCGATCCCGTACTTGCGGACGAAGGCTTTGAGCGGCGCGTAAGCGGGGTCATCGGAGTATTCGAAGCAGAATCCGACGATGTCCAGTCCCTGGGAGTGATAACTCTTGTATAACTCCGCCAGGAACGGCGCTTCGTCGCGGCAGTTCGGGCACCAGCTTCCCGTAACCGTCACGATATACGGCTTACCCGCGAAGTCATCTTCCGTCACGGTCTTGCCGTTGAGGTCCGGAAAGCTGAAATGGAACCTGGCGGCGGGATCCTTGGCCCGGGCGTACATCGATGGATCTTCGGGGGGCAGGAGGTTGCGCGCGCGCGCCGCGGCCGGGCGGTACGCCGTCATTTTGGAGTTGCCCTGCGTGAGGTCAATGGTCCCGTCGGCCAGTAAGGTGCCGTTGAGCGAGACCGCGCGGTCGCCCGAAAAATGACTGATCAGGAAATGGCCGCCGTCCACGCGGCCCACCAGCGTGCCGACGTCGCCGTCCACCCTCAGGATGGTGCCCTTCAAGTCGGCGCCGGACTGCTGCAGCAGCAACTGGTTGCCGACCGTGGCTGCTTTCGTGTGGACCTCCCATTCGCCGTCGAATTTTGCGGGTGGTTGCGTGGGAGCCGGCGGCGGTTGGTAATGCTTCGCCTCAATTGCGCTGGGCCGCGGCGATCGGAGACTCCGATAACTCCCGGTCAACGCGCCGTCCTTCGCGGTAAGTTGCAGTTCCGTGTTCAAGTAGTCCCAGCGGGCCGTCATGGCTCCGTCTTTGAGCTCGGCCGACGTAGAGCAGGCCGGTTGGGTGTCCTCAAAGAAACAGACGCGCGCGGGCGATTCGGTAACTTCCATGCGGAAAGGAACGCGGGCTCCGTTGGAGCTGATGATTGCATCCCACCGGCCGTCAAAGTCGCCGGCCAGGGCCACGGTTGCGGGCACGAGTAACCAGAGGGCAAATCTTCGCATATGCGAATTCTATCGTGTTCAAGGCTCCCGTGCATCCGGCGCGCTAAAATGGACAGCGGTTTGCGAATCATCGAGCTGTCCGAAATCCGGCGCGCGCTGGCTTACCCCGATCTCATCAGTTGCATGCGCGACGCTTTAATCGCCCAGTCCCGCGGCGAATGCGATACACCCATGCCGATGCACCTCGACATTGCATCGGAGCGGGCCGAAGTCCACATGAAGTCCAGTTACCGGCGTGGCGGCCGGTATTTCGCCGTGAAAGTCGCGACCACTTTTCCCGGCAACGTGTCGCGCGATCTGCCCACCGGCAACGGCATGGTGCTGCTGGCGTCGGCCGAAACCGGCGAGCCCGTGGCGATGCTGGCCGATGAGGGCCACCTCACGGATTTGCGTACGGCTGCCGTGGCCGCCATGGTGACCTGCGAACTCGGGCGGCGCGACGAGAGCATCGGCATCCTCGGCACCGGCGTGCAGGCGCGCCTGCAAGCGCGGATGCACGCGGAAGTCCTCAAGCTGAAACAAATCTGGATCTGGGGCCGCTCGGTGGAGCGGGCGCTCGAATGCTCGCGCGACCTCGCCCCCGCTCTCGCCATTGCCGCGCCGGGCGCGGAGGTGCGAATCGCCGGGTCGCCGCGCGAAGTGGCCGAGCGCACGCGCCTCATCGTCACCACCACGTCGTCGCGCCAGGCGCTGCTGGCCGCCGCCGACGTGCAGGCCGGCGCGCACATCTGCGCCGTCGGCGCGGATTCCACCGGGAAACAGGAGCTCGACCCCGAAATCCTGGAACAGGCCGCGCTGTTGCTGGTGGATTCGCGCCGCCAGTGTGAGAAGCTGGGGGAATTGCAGCACGCGCCGGGCGAGTGGGAGCGTGCGATGGAGATCGGCGCCTTCTGCGAAGCGCCGCCTGCGTGGGACGGCGCCGGGGTCAGCGTCTGCGACCTCACCGGGCTCGGGGTCGAGGACCTGTACATCGCCGAATACTGTTACGAGAGGCTCACTTGAAAATCGAACCGTTTGAGATGGAACGCATGCAGTCGACGTGGGAAAACGTCGTCGAAATAGACATGAGCGAAAGCGGCGTGCGGCCCGTGACGCTGCTGGAGTTGGCGGAGATGGGGCTCGACCTCAACGCTATTCTCAGCATGCCTCTGGGCTACAGCCAGTCGAACGGCACCATTCCGCTGCGCGAAGCCCTGGCCGCCCTCTATCCCGGCTCGACGCCGGACCACATCGAGGTCACCAACGGCACCTCGGAAGCCAATTATCTGCTGGCGCTCGCGCTGCTGCGCGACGGCGATGAGGTGGCCATGGAAGTCCCCAATTACATGCAGTATGGCGGGCTGCCGAAGAGTTGCGGCGCGCGGCTGCGCCCCTTCCGCCTGCTGCTCGACCGCGGTTGGGAGCCGGATTGGGACGAATTCGAACAGGCCGTCAACGAAAAGACGCGGCTGGTGTATCTCTCGAATCCCAACAATCCCACCGGCTCCGTGCTCACCGGGGAAGCCATGCGCCGCATCGTGACGCGCTGCGAGCGGGTGGGCGCTTATCTGCTGGCCGACGAAGTCTATCTCGGCGCGGAGATTCATGGCGAGCGCACGCGCAGCTTCTGGGGCATGAGCGACCGCGTCATCGTCACCAGCGGGCTCTCGAAAGCCTACGGAATTCCGGGAGTGCGCATCGGTTGGATCGCCGGCCCGAAGGAAGTGGTGGCGCAGTGCTGGGGCCAGCACGACTACATCACCATCGGGCCGAACAAGATCTCCGACGCGGTGGCGCGCGTGGCCGTGCAGGCGGAAAACCGCGAGAAGCTGTACGCGCGCACGCGGGCCATCCTGCAGCAGAATTTGCCGATCGTGCGGAAGTGGATCGGGAGCTTCGCCGGCAAGCTGGAGTTTTGCGAGCCGCGCGCGGGCGCTCTGTGCCTGGTGCGGTACAATTCTCCGATGCCGAGCTACCCGCTGTGCGAGCGCGTGCGTGTGAACCAGAGCGTGCTGATTGTGCCGGGCGTGCATTTGGGCCTGGAAGGATTCGTGCGGCTGTGGTTGGGCGGGAGGCCGGAGTTCCTCAGCGAAGGGCTGCGGAGGATCGGGATCGAATTCGGAAAGGCATTCGGGAGCAGCTAAGGGCCAGTGGGACAGGCCATCGGGTCTTGTGGTCTGTCATGCCTCTCTAAACTTCACGCGCCGGGCAGCCGACAAGAACCGATGTCCCACTCTGACTTCCCCACTTGTACACTGGAACATGTCCCAAACGGCCGAACCCCCCACGGGTCTCAAACGCGAGATGGGGCTCCGCGATGTCTCGCTCTTCGCCATCGCCTGCATCGTGAGCACGCGTTGGATTCCCGCGGCGGCGCATGCCGGGCCCGGTTCCGTCACGTTGTGGCTGGCCGCGGCGCTGCTTTTCGCCCTGCCCCTGGCGGTGGCCGTGGGCGCGCTCGCGGTGAAGTACCCCGGCTGCGCGGGCGGCCTGTATGTCTGGACGCGCGGCGATTTTGGCCCTTGGCACGGCTTCCTCTGTTTCTGGGTTTATTGGATGGGCATCGCCTTCTTGCTCCCCACCGCCGCGCTCTTCTATATGGGCGCTGGCTTCTTCGCGCTGGGTCCCCACTACGCCCATCTGGCCGATAGCCGCGCCGCCCTGCTGGCTGCGGCGCTGGTGGCCATCTGGGTGGCGCTGACCACCAACCTGCTGGGCGTGGGCATCGGCAAGTGGACCCAAAACGTGGGCGCCGCGGCCACTTGGGCACTCGGAATTCTGCTGGTTGTACTGGCGTCGCTGGTGGGCGGAAAGCGCGGCGTGGCCACCAGGATCGACGTGATCCCAAAATGGGATTGGAGCACCGTGAGTTTCTGGTCCGCCATTGCCTACGCCCTGTCGGGCATGGAGATGGCCGCCATGATGGGCGCGGAAATCCACGATCCCGTGCGCACGCTGCGGCGCGCCGGTTGGATCGCCTCGGGCTTCGCCACGGTCTTCTACGCCGCCACCACGATCGCCATGCTGGTGTTGTTGCGGCCGGAGAAGATCAGCGAGTTGAATGGCCTCGCGCAAGCCGGAGAATCGGCCGGCCTGGCGCTGGGCGTCTTGTGGCTCCCGCCGGTTCTGGCGGTGCTGGTGATGGCAAGCGCGGTCGGCCAGTTCGGCGGAGTGGGAAGCTCCGTCTCGCGCCTGCCCTTCGCCGCCGGGGTGGACCACCTGTTGCCGGCGGCCTTTGGAAAAGTGCATCCCCGCTGGGGCACGCCGCACGTTTCCATCCTGACGTTCGGCTGCGTGGCGTCATTTCTGCTGGTGGTGTTTCAACTGGGCGACAGCCTGCGCGCGGCCTACCAGGAGCTGATTTCCCTGATGGTCATCACCGGCTTCCTGCCGTACCTGTACATTTTCGGCAGCGCCTGGAAGTGCGGGAAGCGGCTGAGCGCACTCTCCGGGTGGGCCATCACGACGCTGGCGATCCTGTGCTCGGTAGTGCCGACGGCGGAGATCACCAATGTCTGGCTGTTCGAAGGGAAACTGGCGCTGGGGACGCTGGCGGTGGTGGCATCGGCATGGCTGGTGTATCTGAGAAACGCGGAGCCGCGGCCCGTCCCGGTCCGCATCGATTCCCGATGAGTCGCTATTTCAACTGGATCATCTTGCGGCCTTCGAAGGTATAGATATAGTCCATCTCCGCTAACTGTTGCCCGGTTAGTGGACCCTGGGCTTGCACGTGGACCTGTGTACTGAGATCGTGAACCCATAGTTGAGCCAGACAGCAAAATCGCGGAGGAAATTCTGCTCAGCCGGGTCGTGCGATGCGGCCCGTCGCCAGCCCTGTCGGATACTGCGTTCACTCTAAGAATGCTAACAGGAATTCACGCGCGGGCCGACGAAGTGGTGGCTTCCGCCGGCGACCCGTCACGTGTAATGCAGCCGGCGCGCGGCATCCACGCGGGCCGCCCGCCACGCCGGAACCACCGTCGCGGCGAGCGCAATCGCCATCACGGCGAGAGCGGCGGCGATCATTGTCGCGGGATTGCGCGGCGGTATGCCGAAGACCAGGTCCTCCAGGGTTCGCGCCGCGGCCCATCCGCCGGCTACGCCGAAAGCCACTCCGACGAGCGCCAGGCGCAGCGCATGGAAGCTGGTCCAGCGCAAGATGGTGGAGGGGCTTGCCCCCAGCGCCAGGCGCAGGGCAATCTCCGATTCGCGGCTGGTCACCCAGTAGCTCAGCAGTCCGTAGATACCGATGGCTGCGAGCATCACCGCGAGTCCCGCGAACAGCGTGAGCAACAGCGTGCTGAAGCGGCGCCGCGCCAGGCCGGCGCCCAGCGATTCTTCGAGCGCGCCGAATTGCTGTAAAGGCAGGTTGCGGTCGAGCGCCAGGACGCGGCTACGGACAGCGGTCATCAACCTTGCCGGGTCTCCCGCGGCGCGAATCAGGATGGTCCTATTGCTATCGTTCATTTGCGACGAAGGCCGGCAGATGTCGGCGGACGGCTGCGAATCGAGGCCGAATTGCCTCACATCCCCGGCCACACCCACCACCTCCAGCAGGCCTCCTTCCTGGTAGGGCCCGCCCACTTTGATCTGATGACCGACGGCCGACTCATTCGGCCACCACGCGCGGGCCAGCGTCTCATTCACGATGGCGACTTTGGGGCCCGCGGCCCCGTCGGACTCATTGAACTCGCGCCCCTGGCGAATGGGAATTCGCATCATCCGGAAATAGCCGGCATCGGCGCTATCGAAAAGCGCGATGGGCACTTCGTTCTGCGCGGGCACGGGACGTCCGGGGATCGAATAGAACCAGTCGCCGCAGTCGCCCGCGCCGGGCGGGCAGCTCACCGAGTTGGCGTCCACAACGCCGGGAAGCCGGCGCAGATCGGTCAGCAGCCGGGTGTAGAACCCGCTGATTGCCTCCGGTGAGCCGTAAGCCTTCGATGGCAACTGTAGAGAGAAGGCAAGCACGCGTTGCGGGTCGAAGCCCGGACTGCTCCTCTGGGCGGCGATCAGGCTGCGCAACAGAAGTCCGGAGCCGAAGGCCAGCACGAAGGTCAGCGCCACTTCGGCAATCACCAGAAGATTGCGCAACGCCTGGCGTGGCTTGCTCCCGCCCGCCATGCGCGCACCTTCCTTGAGCGCCGTCGTGAGGTCGATTTTGCCGGCTACCATCACCGGCGCGAGACCGGCGAGTAGTCCAGCGGCAAGCGTGATGCCGCCTGCGAAGAGCAGCACCGGTAGATCCACGGTGGTCCCGGCGAGGCGCGGGATATCGGTGGGCGCCGCGCCGATCAGCAGGCGCAGCCCCCAGTAGGCGAAAGCCACACCGGCCGCGCCGCCCACCGCCGCGATCACCACGTTCTCGGTGAGCAATTGGCGCACTAGGCGAAGGCGCCCGGCTCCGATGGCTTTTCGCACCGCCAGTTCGCCGGCGCGCGCCGTGTTGCGGGCCAGCAGCAGGCTCGCCACATTCGCGCAGGCGATCAGTAGAATCAGCACCGCCGAGCCCATCAGCACCAGCAGCGTCCCGCGCATGTCCCCGGTGCTGTATTCCGCGAAGAAGACGCCGGAACTGCGGTGTTCGTTCTCCGGGCCGGGGTCGACTTCCGCCAGGTGACGCATGATGGCGTCCAGATCCGAGCGTGCGGCCGCCAGAGCGACTCCGCGTTTCAATCGTCCGAGGGCGCTGATCGATCCGTGCTGCCCGCGGTTCACCGTGTTGCCGCCGGCCCTGCCTAGCGGCAGGTAGTAATCCACCCGCCACGGTTCCCACAGCGGCGCCGCCACGCCGGTCACCTCGTAGGGAGCGCCGTTGAGCGTGAGAATCACGCCCACGATGTGCGGATCTCCGCCGAGCTGGCTAGCCCAGAAGCGGTGATTCAAGACGATGGTGGCCGGCGTGCCGGGCCGGTCATCCGCCTGGTCGAAAAGGCGGCCCAGTACCGGACGCATGCCGAGCAGCGCGAAGTAGGGAGCAGTCACCATCAGGCCGCGCGTCACCTCCGGCTCGCCGCGGCCCGTCAGCGTGCGGTCAGTGAATTGGTACGCGGCCATCTCCTCAAAGGTGTGATTGCCTTCGCGCCAGTATTTGAAATTGCCCCAAGAGACACTGAAGGACGTCTTGGCGTTGGCCTCACGGAACCGCACCAGGCGCTCCGCATCGGGGTAGGGCAGGGGCTTCAGCAGAACCGCATGGACGACGCTGAAGATCGCCGTGTTCACCCCGACACCCAGCGCGAAGGTCAGAATCACCACCACCGAGAAGGCCGGCGCCCGGCGCATGGCGCGGAAACCGTAACGAATATCGTTGAGAAAACTCTCAAGCGAAGGAAATCCCCAGGCGTCGCGGGCCCGTTCCGCTACCAGAGTGCTGTTCCCGAAGTGACGGCGGGCCGCGGCGCGGGCTTGCTCGGAGCTCATGCCTCGCTCGATGTTGCTCTCCGTTTCGATCTCGAGGTTGCTGCGCATTTCTTCCGCGAGATCCTCGGCAATTCCCGGGCGCCCCTTCATCCAGGCGCGGAATCGGGTCCACCATTGGCGCATACCGTCATCCCTCCGGGCTCAGCACGCGGCTCATCGCGACCACGAACCGCTGCCATTTGGAACTCTCTTCCACCAGTTGTTTGCGGCCAAGCGGCGTTAGCCGGTAATACCTTGCGCGACGCGCATTCGGCGACATCTTCCACTGCGCCGTCAACCATCGGCGCTGCAGCAGCCGCTGCAAGGCCGGGTAAAGCGAGCCGTTATCCACCACGAATTCATTCCCGGATTGCTGTTCGAGAAACTGGCCAATTCCATAGGCGTGATTTGGCTCCGCCTGGAGACTGCGCAAAATGAGCACCTCGAGCGTCCCCTGCAGGAATTCCATTCGTTCCAGTGGATTGCCTACCGTAGACATACTACCTATATACAAGAGCTCACCCTCGGTTGTCAAGCCCAAACTCCCGGCAAGCGCTTGCGGCCGCCTCACCGCGGGCCGCGTCACATTGTAGAATTGGGGAGCGGAACGCGAAAGATCATCTGCAATCGCCATGGCTGACGACCGGACGGCGCTCGAAAGCGAAGCGCGCCATTTCTACGCCTTGTTCTTCCGCCGCCCGTTGCCCGGTCCCGTTGTGGAGCGGTACGTGGCGGCCAACCACCTCTGTTTTCCCGCGCTGGACCCTAAAGCGCGGGAGATGGTGGCGACCATCGTAACGCGGCGGCTCGATGCGGAGGCCATCGAATTGGCCCTGCGCCTGCGAAAAGGCAGCCGCGTGCTGACCGGCAAAATTCAAATCCTCTTTTACCTGGTGGAGGTCCGTTCGGAATACTACGGGTACTTCATCAACCAGGCACCCGGCTGGTGGAGCGCCGTGCTGCGGTTGCTCGGAGCAGCCGTGCGCACGGGTTGGAAATGCGCGAAAGGCTTGTACCTGGTGTGGAGATACGACTTTGTATGATGCGGTGATTGTGGGCTCGGGCCCCGCCGGCGCGTTTTCGGCCTATGCGCTGCAGGGCCGCAATGTGCTGATTCTGGACGTGGGCTACCGGCCGCCGAAGGTCTCCGATCTGGAAGGCAATCTGTACGTCTTGCGACAGCAGCGCGAGGATCTCTTTGAAGAATTGATCGGCTCCGAATTCGAGGGGCTGCACAACATCCATAAGCGAAACATCAGTCTCAAGCTCAAGTCGCCGTACATGTCTTACATCGTGCGGGACTGGGCCGAACTGATGCCGGTCCGGTCGGGTAACTTCGAGGCCGTGGCGAGTTTCGCGCTGGGCGGGCTGGCCAATGCCTGGGGTGCGGGCGTCTTCCGCTTCACCACGAAGGATCTTGCGGGCTTCCCCATCAAGCTCGCGGACCTGGAGCCCTTCTACGACGAAATCTCCAACCACATGGGGATCAGCGGGGCGAACGACGATCTGGCTTCCTATTTCGGCGCGGAGCCTCATTTGCTTCCGCCGATGCGTCTCACTCGGCTTGCCTCCGATATACTGGACAGGTTTCGCATTCGCAAGGCCGGCTTCGAACGCCAGGGGATTACCATAGGCCGTCCCCGCCTGGCGGTGCTCACCGAGCCGCATAACGGGCGCGCTGCTTATCAATACGATAACCTCGAGTTTTACCGCCCGTATAATCCCGCCATTTACAATCCTGCCTTCACCATCGATGAGTTAGCAGCTCGGAATCAGGTCACTCTACATACTGGGTATCTGGTTCATGAGTACAAAGAGCAAGACGGCGGTGTCGAAGTGACCGCGCGAAATCTAAGTACCGGCAGTTATGAGAAGTTTCTTGGCAAGAACCTGATTCTGGCGGCCGGCACGCTGGGGACGAGCAAGATCGTGCTCGAAGCCAACCGGGATTACGAGAGCCGTCTGCCGATTCTGGACAACCCGCTGGCGTGCATTCCGCTGTTTCGGTTGAGCCGCATCGGCGCTTCCCTGGAGATCCATGACAGCGCGCTAGGCCAGCTCAACCTCATCTATCAAGACGCCAACAGCCCCGACCTGCTCCAGGGCACTATCTACGGGACCACTGGCCCGCTGCGCTCGGACGTACTCTTTCAATTCCCCTTGAGCATCTGGGCAAACCTTACGTGGGCGCGCTACCTGTCTCCGGCCATGGCGCTCCTGATGCTCTTCTATCCCGGCTCGAACGATTCGTCCAACTACATCCGCCTCAAGCCGGATGGCGCGCTCGACATCAACTACGAATGGAAGAGCAACCAGGTCGCGGAGCGCCGGCTGATCCGGGCTTTTCGCCGGATCGGTTATTTCAGCGCCGCTGCGCTGTGCCAGTATCCCGCCATGGGCAGTAGCCTGCACTACGCCGGCACGCTTCCGATGAAGACCAATGCGGGCTGCTATCAGACCGGCGCGGATGGACGGCTGTACGGGACCAAAGCGGTTTATGTCGCCGATGGCGCTTGTTTCAGTGCATTGCCGGCCAAGAATCTAACTTTCACGATTATGGCCAACGCGCTCCGCATCGCTCGAAAAGTGAGGACTTCGTTGGAGTGAAACTCTTTCTCACTGGCGTGGGCGGCTTCCTGGGATCTCATCTGGCTGCGCACTGGGCGGCGTCAGGGCACGAGGTCTATGGAGCCAGCCGCTCCGGTGCTGTCGTGCCGAGGTTACGCCACGTGACGCGCCGCGTGGTGCCATT
>Ga0187874_10000250_pt1 | contig 69970 bp, 65 predicted proteins | sample June2016WEW_16_1_3_FD_132993 | JGI IMG/M metagenome (GOLD analysis project Ga0187874, IMG submission 132993) | Peatland microbial communities from SPRUCE experiment site at the Marcell Experimental Forest, Minnesota, USA - June2016WEW_16_150 | ecosystem: Environmental > Terrestrial > Soil >... | reverse complement strand
TGGATAAGAAGCCCACGATGCCCAAACTGAAGATGAATGTGTAGTGAAGACTTTTGAGAGTGCCTTCTAATATTCTCAATAATTTACAGGCGCGCGACCCCCTCAGTTGTCAAAGTCGGGCTAGGTCCTGCTAATCGCGAAACCGGACACGTGGATTTGGAGTAACTCCCGAGATACGGCGTTCTGGGACATAATCCGCCCAAGCCGCCCGGGCTACTCCTCGATCGGGGCTTGAGGGGAGTTTCGAAAATTTAATTGTTGAGGGCAGGTCATCTTTCGGAGCACAGAGAATGCGGCCGGTACTGCGATCACAGACTGGTCAGCCTGCCGGTTCACTGATTCTTGGGCGCGTTGAATTCCAGTTCCTTGGCAGAAATATCCTTATCAACTTCGGGCCGATAATCCGTTGTTTGTTTGGCCAAGTCCAACTGCTCGACGATGCGCCGGAGAAGGAATGTCGCCTTCTCAAACCATAACGTCCTTGGTTGTTTGAAGTCGCTGAACTTGCCTTTTAATTTGAAACAGGACGTGCCATCGACGGTTTCGTCCGGCAGGCGCATTAGGTCAGTCATCGCCGAGAGCTTATTCCCTCCAATCTGGTCAGGTAGGAGTAGCGCGGGAATCGTATGAGCCGAACCGCCGGAGACGCCCGTCGCTCCAGCAATGCCGATTTCCAGTGAGGTCAGCTTTTGAACGCCCGGTTTGATTTCCCATTTGAGAACCTCGCTCCCCTTGGCCCAAATGATATATGGGCCAAGGCTGCCACACTCGAACCGGAACTGATCCGGTCTGATGAAAGTGGTGCGGAATGGTATTGGGGTCACAATTCGTTTTGAACCTATACCAATATCTTCCGTGACCACCCCAGAGTCGCGGTAAGACTTACAGGTCGCATAGGTGGTCGCCGCCTTGTCGAGAATCTGCTGTGCGGTAAGACTGTCGCCTGGCTTATTTTCAGCCGCGATTCCTATGAACACCACACTCGCGAGCATCAGGCAGAGAACCCCGCAGGCAGAAAGTAAAATGATGTCGCGAGTTTTCGAATAGTTTTTCACTTGTACTCCACCTTTCTAAAGTTTTACACCGTAAAAAAAGCTTGAAGCGCCAGCCATGGTTATTGAACTTCTTATCAATAGCCTATGCAAACTTTCTAAGATCTTTGATCGCGATTTTACTACAGGGTGGAACAAAGAAAACGGAAAATTGGAAAAATTCGAGACGGTGGAGAGATGCGGGTTGGAAGGCAGTCAGTCCCATGGGCGAGCAGTTGGCTATCGGGCGATGCAACCTGACAAACTCTCGCGAAACGGCGATCTGGGAAGTTACCCCAGACCCCATGACGGTGACGTTAAGCGGTAGGTGAGAAATTCAACATATTGTCCGGCAAGCAGCGTTCTCCAGGACGGCCGACCAACAAAGTGGCAATCGAGGCGCTCCACTTACCACGAATCCGGCATGCTCAGCAATTGTAGTAGTCGCTTCGAACTCCGTGCGCGATACACGAAACAACTTCGGTTCAACCAGGAGAATCCGTGCTTTCTCGTTTAAAATGGCCTTGAGAAATTGAAGAAGGCTCAGCGTTCTCTCTTCGGAAGGCAAAGATAGGCTTCAAATCACCTGGTCTTTGTTCATCGAAAATAGTCTTGCGAAAGGATCGCACTTCTCAGTCCAGCGTTTGGATGTCACACGATAATCGCAGTTGCCGTATAGTTTACTTGCCGCCTTATGCACCCGGTATCGCCATGGCAACCGCCCACACTCCTGGCGATCCAGGAGTTCTTTGCTTAAATCCGACAGCTCTGAACTTAATTCCCCTCATATTTATAGCTAATTACGGGGATTATGTTTATGGGAGATGTAATTTATTTAAGTTATTGATAATAAATGGGTTATTGTGGCGGAGAGGGTGGGATTCGAACCCACGTACCCCCTTTTGGGGGGTAACTCGATTTCGAGTCGAGCCCGGTACGACCACTTCGGTACCTCTCCTCGGGATGAAGCCTACCAAAGTTCCTTCCGTCCGCCAAAGAGAAATTGCACGGACCGGCCAATCATTGGATAATATTACAGTCGAAGGAGGCAAAATTGGCGGATCCCTCTTACTATTCCCGAATAGGGCGGCTTTCATCCATCGTTCTCGCGCTCCCCAGTTCGATGGCCGCCGGATGGCTTTTCGGATACTTCGTTTTCGACCGCTTTCTGGCGACCTATCCCTGGGGGACCATCGGTTTCACTTTCCTGGGAGCGGGGGCCGGCTTTTACGAGATCATTCAAATCTTAAAATCGGACCAGCAGAGCAAAAATGATTAGTTCCGAAGTGTTCGAATCCCGGTCCTTTCGAATTGGAACTATCCTGGTTTGCTTGGGAACTATCCTGACATGGCTGATACTCGGCCTCCCGTATGGACTTTCTTTTTTTGCGGGTGGATTGCTTTCGGCTTTGAATTTATCAATGCTAAAGCACAGCATCAATTCGGCGCTGAGCCGCTCTGCGAATCCCAAGTTTCGGACGGTTGGGGCCTACATCCTACGCCTTCTGTTGATTCCGCTATGTCTGTATGCTATCATGCGACTCTTTTTTTGGGGGGTTATCGCTGCAGTCGCAGGATTTGCGGCTTTCGGTTGCGGTCTTTTTGTTGAAGGCGTTTGGGAGATCATCAAAAGCAACTCCAAATAAAATATGCACGAATCATCGCCTGTTGCTGTCTTTTTGAATCAGTTCATATTTGATCCTATAGCCCGGGCTTTAGGAATCCATCTGGTTCCAGGCAACCATGCTGTGCCGGATCATATCGTCATGATTCTGCTGGTTGCACTGGGCCTTATTATTTTCTCCTGGTGGTTGCGAGGCAGGCTCAGCGTCGAAAATCCCAGCGGGATTCAGCACCTGATTGAAGTATGCTTTCAGGCTGTCCGGAATCTCATGAGTGAGGTGATCGGAAAAGAAAGCAACCGCTTTATCCCGATCATCGGAACCCTCGCGATCTACATCCTGACGGGAAACCTTTTGGGCCTGATTCCAGGCCTTCTCTCTCCTACAAGCAACTTCAACATTACCGCCGGCTGTGGAATCTGCGTGTTCGTTTACTATAACTTTCAGGGGTTCCGAAAGCATGGCTTCGTGGGGTACATGAAGCATTTCGCCGGCCCGGTCCTGTGGATAGCGCCATTCCTCTTTGTTATTGAGGTCATTAGCCACCTGGCTCGGCCCCTGTCGCTGAGCATCCGTCTCTTCGGAAACATATTTGCCGAAGAGCTGATTATCAAATCACTCAACGACATCGTCCCGTTCCTTGCTTCGATCCCCGTCATGTTCCTGGCGCTGTTTTTCAGCACAATTCAGGCCTTTATCTTTATTATGCTTACAATGGTCTACATATCGGGCGCTGTAGAAGAAGCACACGAAGAACATCCCGGTGAGCGGACAGCGCACCAGTCTGAGGTTCAAACGCCGGCAATTTAAAGATATGCAAATTGCTTCGGCTGCTCTTGGTGATAATGAAAGGAGAATTTGATGGGCAGAAAGTCGGTTTTAGTATTGATGGTTGCGGTGATTCTTCTCGTTTGGGTTGTTCCGGTATTTGCCCAAAATGAACCGGCGGGCGCTCCAAATGCGGCAAAGAGCCAGTGGTTGATCATCGCCTCCGCTTTCGCGATGGCCATCGCTGCTGCCGGATGCGGCTACGCGCAGAGCCGGGCCTTGACAGCTGCATGCGAAGGAGTTTCACGGAACCCTGGTGCAACTGACACAATCAGGTTCTTCCTGATTTTCGGGCTCGCGTTCATTGAATTTCTAGCGCTGCTCACATTCGTTGTGATCCTGATGTTGCGGACAGTGTAACACTGCGGAAGACCAGGAGTTTTAAAGACATGAACCACGAAACACACGAAATACACGAAATCGGCCTTTAAGTTTCGTGTGTTTCGTGGTTAGAGTCTTTTCAATCCTCCAGTTGGTGGATGGTCTGGAGGCTCCGCATTTCGTAATCCTTCTTGCCCGATGGAGTGACAATCTCAATGCTGTCACCCACCATTTTTCCTACCAGGCTGCGCCCGATCGGAGAGGTGATCGAGATCAGTCCCTTGTTGATGTCGGATTCCTCGGCGGAAACCAACCGGTATTCGATCTCTTTCTCGGTTTCGTACTCGAATAGAACCACCTTGGAACCATAGGCAGCCCGGTCTGCGGGAATCTTATCGAGATTTACCAGCGATAAAGCCGCCAGGCGCTGCTGGAGTTGAGCCTTCCGGCCTTCCAGGAAGGACTGACGCTCTTTGGCGGACTTGTACTCCGCATTTTCGCTCAGATCTCCGTGCTCTCGCGCGCGCAGAATTTCTTTCGGCAAATCCACTCGCAATTCCCGTTCAATACCATTGAGTTGGTCCTGCAATCGTTTCCGCACATCAATCATGACCTGCTCCACAAGGTGGTAGATACTTATTTTAGGGCCAGGCTCGAGTACCCAGCAAGTGCAAGGATTTTATCGGGGTGAATACCGAGGAATAAGATGATGATAACTCCAATGCCGACGATCGCTTGTACGGGCCAGGCCATCGGTTCAGGGTCCGTTGCATCCTTGCCTGGCTCCTTCACGTACATGTAGATCAGAACGCGGAAGTAATAATAAACCGAAACAACGCTGTTTAGTACGCCAATGATCGCCAGCCCGATATATCCCTTTTGGACTGCAGCGCTGAACAAATAAAATTTTCCCATGAAGCCGCCGGTCAGCGGGATCCCTGCCAGCGATATCAGCGCAAGGGAAAGGGCCGCGGCTGCAAACGGAGCCTTCTGTCCCAATCCGGCGTAGTCGTCCAGGTAAACGTGCTGATCTCCTTTGCGGCTGAAAGATAAAACGACGCCGAAGGCCACCAGGTTCATGAATGTGTAAACGACCAGGTAAAATAGAACGGCACCGGACCCGGTATCGCTGTTGGCAACCACTCCAACCAGGATGTACCCGGCATGAGCGATGGCAGAATAGGCCAGCATGCGTTTGACACTGGTCTGCAGAACCGCGACCACATTGCCCAAGGTCATGGTCAGGATTGCCAGAATCCATAAAACCGGATTCCAATCCTGCGTCAGATGAGGAAATACCTGGACCAGAATCCGCAGCAACGCGGCGAATCCTGCTGCTTTCGGACCTACGGCCATGAACGCGGTCACGGCAGTCGGAGCTCCTTCGTAAACGTCCGGAACCCAGGAATGAAAGGGAACCAGAGCCACTTTGAATCCAAAACCCACCAGCAGCAATCCAAATCCAATGACCGTTGTCGTCTGGACGCCGCCTTCCAGTGCGGCCATTTCACGGATCGAGATGTAATTGGTTGTTCCCGTCCCTCCGTAAATGAGGGCGATTCCGTATAGCAGAATCGCTGTCGCAAATGAACCGAGCAGAAAATACTTCAGCGACGATTCATTCGACCGGATATCCGTTCGTTTGAATCCCGCAAGAATATAGGTCGCGATCGAAAGGATCTCGATCCCAAGGAAGGTGAGGATGAGATCTCCACTGGACGCCATCAGCGACATGCCGGAGCAGGCAAAGAGCAGGAGTGCATAATATTCTCCGCGCTGGATCGACTCCCGTTCGTTGAATTTCATCGACAGGAATGCGGAAAAGGCCGTGATGATGAGAAAAAGGAACTGAAAGAACGCGCTGTAATTGTCGATGATCAGCATCCCATGCAGAATAGTGCGGGAATGAGCGTTCCACTGAAATTTCAGGCTGTACGCGGCCACGGCGGCTGCCAGCACCGCAATCCGCGCCATTCGTCCTTTACGCTCCGGAGGGGTAAAGGGCTCGAGCAGCATGAGCGCAACTCCGGCGACAATCAGGATCAATTGAGGTAGAAGAAGGAGAATATCGTCGGTCGTCATGGCGTTATCTTATTGTTTGTCACGCGGTAAGTTTCTTCGGCTCCTCGCGCATCCTCGATTCTCTGCTGAACGAGCCGGAGTGAAGGCTCCATGCGCTGCAGGAAGGGTGCCGAGTATACGCCGATCCAAAGCATCATCAGGATGATCGGGAAAAGAAGCGCTTTCTCCCGCAGTCCGATGTCGGGCAGCGAAGCGTTTGCCGGATTCGTCAATTTGCCCAGGAATACCCGCTGGTACATCCACAGCATATAGATTGCGCCTAAAACCATGCTCAATGCCGCAAGGCTTCCGCAAATCTTATTGCGGGCAAAACTCCCTGCCAATACCAGGATTTCTCCCACAAATCCGTTCAGACCGGGCAAGCCGATCGAGGAGAGTGTCACCACCAGAAAAACGGAAGCAAGCACCGGATTGACGTGGGCAAGTCCGCCAAAATCAGAAATCATCCTCGAATGCCTGCGCTCGTAAATCATCCCGACCAGAAGGAAGAGCGCGCCGGTCGACAGGCCGTGATTCAGCATCTGGACGGTCGAGCCCTGCAGCCCCTGGGTCGTAAAAGCGAATATTCCAAGAACCACCAGTCCCATATGGCTGACGGAAGAGTATGCCACCAGTTTTTTCAAGTCCGGCTGAACCATCGCTACAAGGGCGCCATAAATGATTCCGATGATGGCAAGGATGGAAATGTACGGCGCTGCGCTGATTGCCGCGGCAGGGAAGAGAGGGAGGCAAAAGCGAAGCAGTCCGTAGGTCCCCATTTTCAGCAGAACGCCGGCCAGGATGACCGACCCTGCCGTCGGCGCTTCCACGTGCGCATCGGGCAGCCATGTGTGGAACGGAAACATAGGAACCTTGATCGCAAAAGCGATCAGAAAGGCCATAAACAACCAGAATTCGTGAAGTCCCGAAAGACGAATGGCTCCCGAGCTCAGCCTTTGGGTGATTTGGACGAGGTCGAACGAAGTTCCCCCATTGGCGAAAAACAGGTACAGGATGGCGACCAGCATCAGCAGGGAACCGGCCATGGTATACAAAATAAATTTCACCGCGGCATAAACTCTTCGTTCCCCGCCCCAAATCCCGATCAAAAAATACATCGGGATCAGCATGACTTCCCAGAAAACGTAAAAGAGCACAAGATCGAGTGCGCAAAACACTCCAACCATTCCGGTCTCAAGGACAAGGAGACACATCATGTAAGGCTTTATCCGATAGGTAATGGATTTCCAGGAACAAAGAATGGCGAGAGGTATCAGGAACGTCGTCAGGATCACAAGAAAAAGGCTGATTCCATCAATCCCGAGATGGTGATCTATATGAAAGGTGGCGGCCATTATCCAGGGAACCGATTCTATAAACTGCATCTGGCCGCGGGTTGCATCGAAATGGAAGACAAGGTGGAGCGAGAGAATAAAGGTGATCAGGGAAGCGATGAAGGCAAAGGACTTGATCCCCTTTTCGGACCGGTTCGGTAGAAAGAGAATCACAAGCGCCGCCAACGCCGGCAGATAAGTGACAATTGAGAGAATGTAGGGCACATCCATACGTTTCTATTCCTTCGGGGTCGGTATCGGAATCGGAGTCGAAACAGAAAAAATTCGACCCCGATTCCGATACCGACCCCGATCGGGCACACGGTTTTTGCTTTCCTAATATCCCCTTAAAAAAACGTAAACGTAAAGAAGCACGGCTGCCGTGCCCAGCAGTATCCACGTCGCATAACTTCGGATAAGTCCGTTCTGAACGTTCTTTAGAATGCCTGCGAAGTTCCGGATCGTTTGTCCGACTCCATTTACTGCGCCGTCAATGAAGCCTGCATCCATTCGCTTCCAGAGCACATTGGTTGAAGCGTTGAGCGTCGGCTTGATAATCGCAGCGTCATACAATTCGTCCACGTAATACTTCCCAAGCAAAACCCGGTGGATTCTCTTCCAGCGGCTCGCCAGTTCCTCTGCCGACTTCGGATTCGATATGTACATTCGGTACGCCAGGCCGATTCCTGCGAGCGCCGCGACAACCGAAATCGCCGCAAATCCGAATTCCACCGCATGAGAAGACTCTGCGGGTTCCGAATTCAGCGTGAATGCGAGCGAGGGCTCGAGAAATCGAAAGAACCTGTTCGCGCCCAACCACGCCGGCAAACCGACAAACCCTCCCGTGATGGAAAGGACGCCTAACAGCACCAACGGCACTGTCATGCTGGGGGGAGATTCGTGCAAATGATGGCGAACTTCTTCTGAATACCGCCCCTCGCCGCCGAATGCGAGAAAAATGAGACGGAACATATAAAAGGCGGTAAACCCCGCAGTGATCAATCCGAAGAGCCAGACCAAAGGATGGCCTTGCGACCATGCGGACCAGAGAATTTCATCTTTGCTGAAGAAGCCTGCCAGGGGGAAGATGCCGCTGATTGCCAGCGCAGCGACCAGCATCGTCCAGAATGTAACGGGCGTATGTTTGCGCAATCCGCCCATGCGCATGAGATCCTGTTCTCCTCCCATCGCATGAATCACGCTCCCGGCGCCCAGGAAGAGCAATGCCTTGAAAAACGCATGGGTCATCAGATGGAAAATCCCGGCCGAGAACGCGCCCACTCCCGCAGCCACGAACATATAGCCGAGCTGGCTCACGGTCGAGTACGCAAGGACCCGCTTGATATCGGTCTGAACCAATCCGATGGTTGCCGCCATGAGGGCAGTCAGGATTCCGACAATCATAACAACATGAAGGGCCAGCGGAGCCCGGCTGAAAATAGGGGAACAGCGGACCACCATGTACACGCCCGCCGTGACCATCGTCGCCGCATGAATCAAGGCGCTGACGGGAGTTGGACCCTCCATCGCATCGGGCAGCCAGACATAGAGAGGAATTTGGGCGCTTTTCCCGGTAGCGCCTACGAACAGCAGAAGGCCAATGGCAGTTAAAACCCCCAGTCCGGCTTCTACCGGAAAGCGCTGCGTTCCTTCGGCAATTTGACGAAACACCTCGCCAAAATTGAGACTGTGGAATGTCAAAAATATCAGAAAAATCCCGAGGACAAATCCTATGTCTCCGATGCGATTGACTATGAACGCCTTCTTCCCGGCGTCTCCCGCGCTGCGGCGGTCGAAATAGTAGCCGATCAGCAAATAAGAACACAGCCCTACCCCTTCCCAGCCGACAAACATCAGCAGGAAATTGCCGGCGAGAACCAATGTCAGCATCGAGAAGAGGAAAAGATTCATGTAGGAGAAGAACCGGTAATAGCCATCTTCCGCATGCATGTACCCGATCGAATAGACGTGGATGATGAACCCGACGCCCGTCACAATCAGGAGCATCACACCAGAAAGAGGGTCCAGGAGAAATTCAGCTTGTGCCACAAAATCTCCCGAAGCAATCCAGGTGAAATATCCCTGCAGCAGATGTCTCTGTTCGGGCGCCAGTTTAAGCAGGTCGAAGAATGCAATTGAGGCGAGAAAAAAGGAAACTCCGGCTGCGCCGCAGGCGATCAGCGATATCACGGCTTTAGGGAAGCGTTTGCCGGCAAGTCCGTTCACGGCTGCGCCTGCCAGGGGAATCAGCGGGATTAGCCATAGATAGCCGCTCATATCGACAGTTACCATTTCATCGTGTCCGCATCATCCACATTCAAGGTATTGCGGTTACGAAAAAGAACAATGGTGATTGCAAGGCCTACCGCCGCTTCCGCGGCAGCGACGACCATAACGAAAAAGACGAAGATCTGTCCGTGCGCCTGATTCAAGTGCCGGGAAAATGCAACAAAGCTCAGATTGGCCGCGTTCAACATCAATTCCAGGCATAGAAAAACGGAAATGACGTTCTTTTTGACAATGAAGCCAACGGCGCCGATGACAAAAAGCAACATGCTCAAAATAAGATAGTGCAGTAGATTCATGATTTTCAGGGCCGCCGTTTCGAAAGCACAACCACACCGATAATGGCTACGAGGATCAAAACGGATGTCATCTCAAAAGGCAAGAGGTATTCGCTGAAAAGCATTTGTCCAAGATGGCTCACGCTCCCCGCGCCGCCGCCGATCATTTCAGGATTTCGTGGAGTGCGGGACAGACTGTACGTATTGAGAAGCGGGACCAAAAGCACGAGTACAATTGCCCCGAGAGCGATTGCGGCGTATCTCAGAGATTTTTTTTTGTCTCGCAGGAGGGCAGCGGAAAAGGGATCCAAAAGCATGATGACAAACAGAAACAAAACCATGATGGCGCCTGCATAAACGATGATCTGGACTGCCGCGATAAAAGGCGCTTCAAGGATCAGGTATAGAGCGGAAACTGCGCACAGACAGACAATCAGGGAAATAGCGGAGTAAAAAACTCTTTTCTGCGTCACCACATTGATGGCTGCCAGCAGTGCAATTCCGCCAAAGAGATAAAAGAGGGCCGTCTCCATCATTCCAGGCTGTCCAGAATTTTATCGAGTTTCTCCACCGTGAGATCCTCGTAGTAATCATCGTTGATTTGAACAACGGGGCTTGTTCCGCAGGAACCCAGGCATTCAACTTCCACCAGTGTGTATTTCATGTCCGGCGAAGTCTGTCCTGGCCGAATCCCCAGCCGCCGGACTAGATGGTCCATGATGAGTTCCGCGTTGCAAAGCAGGCATGAGATGTTTGTGCAGACTTGGATGACATATTTTCCGACCGGCTGCTTATGCAACATTGTATAAAAGCTGGCGACCTCGTTGACCTCATTTGGCGTAAGGCTGAACATCCCGGCGATTTCGAGCATGATCCCGAGGGAGAGATCCCCCGCTTCCTTTTGGGCCAACTGCAAAGCTGGAATCAGGGCAGATCTTTTCCGGGGGTATTTATCCATCAGAATCTGAATCTGCCGACATGCAGTTTGCGATAGCATGAAACTTGAATCCTGTAAAGCTATAAATAATTACAAATAATATACTTGGGACGAATCAAGTCCTGCCTCGATCTTAGTGGAGCGGTTCGGGCAGTGTCAAGCCTTTTCTGCCAAGCCTTTTCTGCCAAGCGAATGCCATAGACAAGGGACTAAAGGCAGAAAAAAACGCCACGGATTCCTCGGATTTCACGGATTCCAATTTGGAAAATCCGTGGAATCCGTGGCGTTTTGCTATTTTTTAAGTTCCACGATTGTAGCGCCTCCGCCTCCCTTTTCCGGCGGAGCGAGACTGAAGCGCTCGACCTGGGGATGACCCGTAAGCAGCTCAGCGATTGAATTTCTGAGGATGCCTTTGCCGTGTCCGTGGATGATGCGCACATTCTCTGCGCCCGCCAGGAAGGCTTGATCGAGAAATTTATCCACCCGGTCCAATGCTTCATCAGCGCTCAGCCCAATAACCTTCAGCTCTGTTACGGTCTCTTCAGGGTTCTCCGCGATTGAGGGGAGGGGCGCCCGAAGAGGTGTGGGGCTTGGATGTGCTTCCGTCCTTTGCAGGTCTTTGCGATCGGCGCGGTAGCGAAGGGGGCCGATCATTACCGAATAGGTCCCGTCCCGGATCGATTCTACAATCCCCTCTCGGTCCAGTGACTGAATTTTTACCCGGTCGCCTTCCCGGATGTCCTCGCTGGAATCGGCTCTGTCGGCAGGCTCGGCAGGTTGCCCTGCCAGGCGCCAGCGCAATCCGGCAGATTTACGGCGCAGTTCAGCTGCCTGATTTTCCATCACCCTTTTGACACGGGCGGCCTCAACATGGTCCTTGATTTTTCGCACCGCCCGTTCGCTTTCTGTTTTGAACTCTGCAAAGATTCCGGTGAGAGCGGCTTCAAATTCGGCCAGGCGGGACTCTTCCCGCTTCCCGAACTCCGCCTCAAGCGCCGACCGTTTTGCAGTAAGCGCGTCCCGTTCTGCCTGGAGCGAGGCATGCAGGCTCTCCTGTTCGTCCAGTTTCTCTTTCAGACGCTTTAAGTAATCTCTTGCTTGAGCATGACTCGGTTCTATCAATTCTTTGGCTTCAGAGATGATCTCGGCGCTGAGGTGCATTCTTCGGGCAATCTCCAGGCCGGAGGAAGCGCCTGCAATTCCCGTTATCAACCGATAAGTCGGGCGAAGAGTGCGTTCGTCGAACTCGACCGACGCATTGCGTACGCCGGGAGTGCGGGAGGCCCACATTTTGAGGCCGGGATAATGCGTCGATGCGATCGTCGTTGCTCCTGCCCGGCGGAAAAAATCGACAATCGCAATCGCCAGCGCCGCCCCTTCGTCGGGATCTGTACCGGTGCCGACCTCGTCCAAAAGCACCAGCGCCGGCGGATGCACCCGTTGTGCCGTTTCCGCAATATTGCGTATATGCGCGGTAAAGGTTGAAAGATTTGCTGCTATCGACTGCTGGTCCCCGATGTCGGCAAAAACCTGGTCGAAAATGGGAAGCAGCGCTTCGCGCGCGGGGACGTGAAATCCCATTTGAGCCATCAGAGACAGTAGTCCGAGCGTTTTTAAAACCACGGTTTTTCCGCCCGCATTTGGTCCACTGATGATCAGCACCTGGTGCTCGTCATCGAGCTCAAGGGAAATCGGGACGGATTTTTCTCCGGAAGCCCGAAGCGCATGTTCGAGCAAGACATGCCGTGCGTCGTGGAGCAGGTATTTCTTCGCCTTCGAGATCTGAGGCGCGATGCACTGAAATTCAATCGCGAAGGCCGCTTTGGCCTGCGCGACATCGAGCTCCGTCACGATTTCGACGATCGTTTTGATGGATTCGAGGTTCTCGCGTAAAGATTCGGTTATGGAAAGAAGGATCCGTGAGACTTCGATCTCTTCCTGCTCGCGGAGGCGGACGAGGTCGTTGTTTTGATTGATGACGGTCAGCGGTTCGACGAAAGTCGTTTGTCCGCTCGAAGAGAGTCCATGCACTACGCCCGGTATCTGGTTGCGGGAGTCTGTTCGAACGGGGATGACAAAACGGCCGTTGCGAAATGTGATGATATCTTCCTGAACGGCATGTGTCTGCCCTCGCAGAATGGACTCCAGCGCGCGATGGATTCGGTTACGCCTCTCTGTCAATTCTCTTCTCAGGATTCGGAGCTCGGGGCTGGCGTTGTCGTCCACTTCGCCATTGGGAAGTATTTTCCCATGAATCCCGGCCAGGAGCTGTTTCAGATCAGGAGTTTTATTGGCAATTGCCCTGAGGTGCGGGAAAACGTCGCTGCCGGAAACAACGCCTCTAATCAGTTCTCTCAACTCTTTGCTTACGAACAGCACGCGTTCGAGGGCGAGGATTTGCCATGGCTCAAGGCTGGCGCCTTCGATATGAAGCTGCTCCAGGATCGGTTCCGGGTCCTCAATTCCCGAGAGGCCGAATCTCCCTTCCGTGTTCAGGAAGGCAACGCATTCGGCGGTCATTTCCAGTGCCGTGAGAATTTCGGGAAGAGATGTGGACGGACGCAAACTCAACATCCTGGACCGTCCCGGCGCTGTCTGAACGTGCCGGGAAGCCAATTCAATCAATTGCTTGAGTTCCAGTGTCTCAAATGTCCGGTCATCCATAGAGAGCAAATCTTACGCTCCGGGCTTGTAAAAGCAAGAAGCCAGAAGCCGGGAGCAAGGAGCCGGATTGGTTTTGCACCTGGCGCCGGTTCTTTGTTCTGGCTTCTGGCTCCCTGCTTCGGGCTTCTTTCCCATGGCCAATTATAGGTTTTTCCGATAAAATAATGCGTTTCCAGCAGGGGCGATTGATGAATAAGAAGGACTTTATTTCAATCAAAGACTGGTCATCCGACGAACTGAACGAAGCTCTGACTTCAGCTCTTAAGATCAAAGCTGATCCGCAGAAATACGGCAGAAAGCTCGAAGGGAAAGCACTGGCTATGATTTTTGAAAAACCTTCTCTCCGGACCCGTGTCAGCTTTGATGTGGGCATTCATCAATTGGGTGGATATTCCCTGTGTTTGACGCAGGCGGAAATCAGTCTTGGCCAGCGAGAGGCGGTCAGCGATGTCGCCAAGAATCTCGAGCGCATGGTCGATGGAATTATGATCCGTACCTTCAGTCATGAGAACGTGAAGGAGATGGCGGAACAAGCAGGCGTCCCTGTCATCAATGGACTGACGGATTTCAGCCACCCATGCCAGGCAATGGCGGACTATATGACGATTTTCGAAGTGAAGGGGCGTCTCCGAGGATTGAAAATCGCATATATCGGCGATGGAAATAATGTCGCTCATTCTCTGATCTACGGGGCCGTCCGTTTTGGGACCCATCTCGCGGTCGCCTTTCCGAAAGGATATGAGCCGAACGCGGAAGTCTTGCGGTGGGCGGAGGAAAATGCTCAGGCAACGGGATGCAGGCTCGAAATGCTTCACGATCCGGCAGTGGCTGCCAAAGATGCAGACGTGATCTACACCGACGTTTGGGCAAGCATGGGGCTGGAATCTGAGGCTGCCAAGCGGAGGCAGGTTTTTCAGGCATACCAGGTCAACGATTCCTTGGTCCGCCATGCCAAATCTGACTACGTTTTTATGCATTGCCTCCCCGCTCACCGTGGAGAGGAAGTTTCGGATTCTGTCATCGACTCTGCCCATTCCGTAGTTTTCCAGCAGGCCGAAAATCGCATCCATGCCCAAAAAGCCATCCTCCTCGCTTTAATGGGGTAAGCAGGCAAAAAAGAAAAACGCCACGGATTCCACGAATTTCACAGATTAAAATCCTTGGAATCTGTGGCGTTTTTTCATTTGGAACTCCTTCATTCTGACGGTGTCTATTTAGTTAGAAGCAGAAAAAAGACCTGAGAAATCAGGCGCCAGCCACGTTTGGATTTATCGATTCAATTTCGAATGCAGGAGACAAATACGCAGAGGTCTGCAGGGAGGTGTCTATGTTCGAATCCGCAAAACCAGACGATCGGCATCACGGAATTGTCTATGTCCTTTCATTGCTGGCTTCATTGTTTGCCCACGCCGTAATACTTTGTCTGCTTGTGATCATCCCGCTGATCTTTTTCAGCGGACTGAGGGCAGAGGAATTAGTGAGCTTTGTATACGCTCCTCCTGTTCCTCCACCGGCTCTGCCGCCCCCGAGCCCGCCCGCAAAAGCTGCTGGAACATTTCATGAAGCCAAAATTGAAACGATGGTTGAAGCCCCAACGGGAATACCAAGGGGCGTGCCTCCTCCCGACGAGTCTCATGCTGGCATGATCGACCCCCATTCCTTTATTGGAGAAATTCCCGGTGCAGTAATTCCCGGTGAGACAGGGAAAATGGGGAAAAGCTTCACAGATCTGTTAGCAACCACTCCGGCGGAGGTGCCTAATCCCCCACCTCCACGTCCACCGCACACACCGATTCGGATCGCCGCTATTGAACCATCCAAGCTTATCGTAAAAGTGAATCCGGCTTATCCGGAGCTTGCGCGCAGGGCGCGGGTGTCCGGGACCGTGGTTCTCGAGGCATTGATCGACGAGGAAGGGAATGTGTCCTCCGTAAAAGTTCTCAGCGGACACAGTCTCCTTGTGGACGCTGCGGTTGAGGCGGTGAAGTATTGGAAATATTCTCCCACGGTGCTGAACGGCGAGCCGGTGCCGATACTGGCCACGGTGACCGTGGTATTCCGGCTTGATTGAGGTCCTTGAGGTTTCGGGCCCTGGATCTTGGAGTTGAACTCTAAGACGCTAGGGCTCGAAGTCTCAAAGCTGGGTTTGAAAAAGGACCTTTCCCGAGGTCTTTCTTCCTTCCAATGCCTGTTGTGCTTTAGCGGCTTCAGTCAACGGATAAATGCGATCGATGCGGACCTTCAGACTTCCCTCGGCAACCCATTGGAAAACGTCGCGCGATCTCCACAGAAGCTCGTCGGGGGTTGCCGTGTAATGGGGCAGCCCCGGTCGCGTGATGTACAAAGAGCCCTTGGTATTCAACGCACTCAAATCAAACGGCGGAACAGGACCGCTGGACTGCCCGAACAACACCATCATTCCGCGCCTTCTCAGGCAATTCAGGCTTTTGTCGAATGTCGTTCGTCCTACGGAGTCATACACCACGTCGACACCTGCGCCGGAAGTTATTCTTTTCACTTCCTGCTCGAAATCTGTCCTGGTGTAAAGAATGATGTGATCGGCTCCTGCCTCTTTTGCCAGGGCCGCTTTCTCTTCTGTGGACACTGTTCCAATGACGGTTGCGCCGATTCTTTTTGCGACCTGGGTCAGAAGTAATCCGACTCCGCCGGCAGCGGCATGGAGAAGGATTGTCTCTCCTTTCCGAAGGGGGAAGGTGGAATAGGTCAGATAATGGGCGGTCATGCCTTGGAGTGTTACGGCGGCGGCATTTTCAAAGCTCAGACTGTCGGGCAGCGGGACGAGCTGCGATGCCTTCACCACGGCGCACTCTGCATAGGCCCCGAGGGTTCCGGCGTAGGCAACACGATCTCCTGGTTTTACGGTGGTGACATCCTCAGCGACGGCGTCGACGATCCCGGCCGCTTCCTGTCCTGGGATAAACGGGAGCGGTGATTTGTAAAGTCCGGTTCGAAAGTAAATATCGATAAAATTCAGGCCAATCGCATGGAGCTTCACGCGCGCCTGGCCGGGTCCGGGAGTCGGGAACGGCACCTCTTCATAAGCCAGCTTATCGAGGCCGCCGGTTTCATGTACGCGTATTGCTTTCATTGTTGATCCTCCTCTTTAATGATAGCGCTTTTGTCCGTGGAAACGCGGGATAAGGATCTTCACGAGTTATCTTTGAAGATTGTTATCCAACGATCAACGTGACAAAGGATCATCGGCCGGGATATCGCCATAGACCACGCGCTTCAGGAATTTCCAGCGGCCATGTTCGCGGACAAGCAAATCCTCATAATGGCCGAGGTAAAAAGGCTGCGGCTGTTTGGAACCGTTCTGAACCACAAACATCCATTTGGTAATGGCCTGGGCTTCGTTTCCGTTTACGTTAATCATTTCGTTGGTAAACAAGTGGTAATTAGGCCCGCCGATCTTGCCGGTGGTGTCATGCCCGATGGTATCCTCCATCAGCGTGCCGATGGCTTGCCGGCCTTTTGCCCTACCCATCCCGCCGATCCATTCGCCTTCCTTTTCGGCAAATAGCCGGGAGAAGGAATCGAAGTCCCTTCTGTCAAGATAGCGTCCATAATTTGTCAGCAATTGCCTGATCTCCTCACAATCCTCCAGCCGCCGCAGGCGAACTTCGACCGATTCCTTTACGCGCAAAGCAGCAAGGAATCCACTCAAGACCGTGGTTACGATGCATAAGCCCCATAGTATTTGATGCAAACTTTTGCTCATAGAGTTTTCCCTTTAGCATGGCTTTCGTGATCCGGCACCCCTCGATTCCGGCGTCTCAGTAAAGATATAATAGGGCAACGATGCGCAAGAAAGATGGGTTTTCCTATGACGGCACCGTAGGCCGCTGGTGGCTCAAGCGCTCCTTGGATGCGGCTCACCGACGCGCCTACCGTAAGATTGCTGAATTCATTCGGGATTCGTTTATGTGCGAGCCCGCAATGATTGTGGATTACGCCTGCGGTCCCGGCGAGCTTCTTTCGCTCCTCAGTGAACGATTCAGAAATTCGAAGCTGGTGGGATTGGACGGATCTTCTTTTCTGCTTGAACGGGCCCTCCGCCGGTTCGAATCTCTTCAGCCCGAATGTGCCGAACGGATACGGCTAATCAGGACTCCACTTCCGAATCTGCGTGCGATGCGAAGCAAAGCCGATCTCGCAATTTTCTGTTTTCCAAACATGGTTTCTTATCCGGAAAAAAGTGACTTGGCGGACAAAAGACAATGGCTGAATGAGAACGAGCGACAGATTGCCAGGAGCCTTTCACTTGCTGCCGAAGCCGGCGATGTAGCGGATGGACCTTTTGATCCTGCTGCCAATCAGTACGTTCTCGAACAGGGAAGATCCATCTCTCTCAACCTCAGGCGCTTGCTGACCAGGAACGGAATCTGTTTTCGGATTGAATACGCCACCATGCAGCGTCACCACTTGTCTCCACTTGAGCTGGCGCGGGTTTCGTTCGAGGAGGGGTCCCTCGACTACGAGGTGGAAGGGAAAATGCCTCGCCAATGGTTCCGGCTTCTGGCTTCCTCCTATTTTCGGTCCCGCGTTCTGGAAGATGTCTATGAGCAGACCGGTGATGAGAGGGACAGAAGCGGCGGATATTTGATCACCGTCCTGCGCGCGATTTAAGAATATCGCCGAAATTATGAAGGCGATGCGGCCGAGACGGCTGCGCTTCCGGGAAAGAAATCGAAAAATGCGCAGTTGAAAAAACGGATCCAGGTTGAGTACAGTCAAGCATCATACAAACGGTTAAATCCACAGAACGTCCTGAATGGGAGGAATAATTTCATGTCCAGCGAGTCCAGTAACGCAGTTCAACGATGGAAGAATCGCAATCGGGATCGCCGTGAGTTCTTGAAGGAAGCGGCGGTTGGCGCCGGCGGATTAGCCGTTGCGTATTCCATCCCTGGCCTCTCCAGCGTCGCGGCCTGGGCGGCAATCGATCCGGTAGTTGAGACGGCCAGTGGGAAGGTCCGCGGATTCTTGAATGACGGCATCTACACTTTCCGGGGTGTGCGCTATGGCGCCTCGACCGCCGGCAAGAATCGTTTTCTCCCGCCCAAGAAGCCGGAGCCGTGGACCGGCGTGCATGATGCAACCAACTATGGATACAGGGCGCCGCAGACCAACCCGGCGACACGCGGCGTTGCAGCTCCCGAGACCGAGATGACTCAAATACTGGCCGGTTCCGACGGATTCCGTGTCGCTCCTCCGGAAAGCGAGGATTGTCTTTTCCTGAATATCTGGACTCCGGGTCTGGGAGCCGCGAAAAGGCGTCCGGTAATGGTCTGGCTCCATGGCGGCGGATTCTCAATGGGATCCTCTTCCGATCTGCTGTATGACGGAACAAATCTTGCGCGGCGCGGGGATGTTGTGCTGGTCGGAGTCAACCACCGGCTGAACGTTTTCGGCTACACCCACTTCGGCGACTTTGGCCGGCCCGAATTTGCGCATTCGGGAAACGCCGGGCAGCTCGATATCATTGCGGCGCTGGAATGGGTGCGGGACAACATCGAGCGCTTCGGCGGCGACCCAAAGCGCGTCATGATTTTCGGCGAATCCGGCGGAGGGGCCAAGGTTTCGATGCTGCTGGCAAGTCCTCCGGCGAAGGGATTGTTCCATTCGGCGGTCATCGAAAGTGGCCCAGGCATTCGGATGTCTGAACGAGAACCTGCATCCAAAGTCGCCGAAATGCTTCTTGCCGAACTCGGATTGAGTGTGGCGCAATTGCCGGAAATCCAGAACCTGCCGACAGACAAAATCCTTGCCGCCTATTTCTCAACCACGGCCAAATACAAAGGAGGCGGAGGCCTGGGAAACGGTCCGTTCAGCCCGGTTCTCGATCCCGAAGTGCTGCCGGCACATCCCTTCGAACCTGCGGCGACGCGCATCTCGGAAGATGTCCCCGTCATGGTGGGCTGGAACAAAACCGAGGCGACCGTATTTTCATTTTCGGACCCGCAGGTTTTTTCTCTCGATGAGGCCGGGATGAGAAAGAGGATTGAAGGGCTTGTGGGCGCCGACGCGGATCGACTCATCAAGGCTTACCGGAGCGAGTTTCCGAAGTTGTCCGCTTCGGGAATTTATTTTTACGTTTCGAGCTATTCCATGATGGGAACCGGTTCCGTGAAGATTGCGGAACGCAAAGCGGCGCTTGGCCGGGCTTCGGTATACGTGTATCGGTTGGATTGGGAGACTCCGATCTCTAACGGCAAATTCATCACTCCGCATGGGCTGGAAATGCCGATGGTCTTCGACAATGTCGATGGCGGCGGTTTCGCTCTGACGGCGGGGAGTCCCGAGGCCAAGAGGCTGGCCGTGAAAATGAGCGAAGCGTGGATTGCGTTTGCCGGATCGGGGAATCCGAATACGAAAAAAAGCGGTTTGCCGCAATGGGTTCCGTATGATCTGACAAAACGCGCCGTAATGGTTTTCGATAACCAGAGCAGGCTGATTTACGATCCGATGAAGGAACAGCGCGAGATATTTGATCGTGCCTCGGGCCGGGCGCAATGAGAGCTGGGAGAGATCCCGCGGAAACGCGGAAAATTTATTGCGCTGGCCGGACTTTTTTCACGATGACTAAGTAAAGGTGTTGGGGCTCATCTGTCTCTTGCTTGTCCACTGATGCCGTTTCCGAATCTTGCGAAAGATCGTCCGATCCACGGAAAGGATTCTCAAACGCGATTGTGGTCTGATACCGTGGAACGCCTTTCAGAGAGGCTATGGATGAGCGCTGAACGCATCCGTTGATTTTAATCAGGCCTTCGCGCGTCGCAAGTTTAAGTTGAATTTTCATCTGTGGCCGAAGCCGAGCCTCAGTCTCCAGGAGCATGCCTTCCCGGGAAATATCAACGACTTGAATCTCTCTTCCGTCATGGACGCCTGTTAAAAATGGAACTGCAGACTGATTCTGCTCCGGCCGGCATGCCTGTTTTTCTTCCGCATCTCTGTTTTTTGCTTTCGGCAAAAGAACCTTCCCCACGATTTTGTCGGCACTCCTTGTCCTGGAATTAGGCAGCGTGTCATCCGTTCTGATCGTCCGGTTGCAGAGAATAGTTTAGAAAAACGGGAAGTTATTAATCAAATTTCCTATGCGCATCTGCCGTGTTTTTTCAATAGAAATGCAGATTCCGGTTCGGGTTTTATTGATGTGGAAAAAGAGAGGACCACAGAGCATCCACGCGTTTGACGGTCTCGGGCAGCGGTTCGACCGGCGGCGGATACCAGGCCTTCATTCTGCAATCCAGAACGATGGGCGCGGAGAGCTGAACGTGGAATCGTTCCAGCCGGCTTTCTCTTGCATGAATGTCTGCGGCCGGCTCGAATCGAGTGAAAACGGTCCATAGAAACGATTCCTCATCCCGGACACATGCGGCGGAATCATCAACCAGACACACAATTCGAAAAGGCCGGATGGCTTCTTCATCCAGCAGTTGCCGGATCACGGAATCCTGCGGCTGCCATTGGGGTCCTTCCACGACAAGAACTCCCGGAGCGAAGACCTGCTGATTTCGAAAGAGCGGATTTTGCAGCTCGGCTTTGGGCACGGCTTGAAGCACAAACCGCTTGTCGCCCAACCCCATCAACAAGGCTTTACTCCCCAGGTTCATTTTGCCGCTGGTGTAATCAAGCGTGTCCTGGGAGACCGGGGAAAACACAAAAAGATCGGAGGTGAAATCCGCACGCTCTAGAACGTGCACCAGGAAGGGGCGGAATCGCTTCAGAGAGAGCGGGGTATCGGTCAGCATTAAAAACTTGGTTAAGGACAGCTGGCCTTCGCCCAGGATTCTCATTCCTGCCATAAAGGCTTCTTTCGGATACCGTTCCTTGACCACGGCCGCTGTCAGGGGGTGAACTCCGGCATCATCGTAAGCCCATACGGCCTGGACTCCGTTCATGATGAGCGGGTATATCGGCGAGAACAATTCCTGCAGATATTCTCCGATATAGTGATCTTCCTGTCTTGGCCGTCCGACAATCGTCGCGGGAAAAATCGCATTGCGCCGATGATAGATCCGCTGCAGCTGGAGAACGGGGAAGGGATGGGCGAGCGAGTAATATCCGTAGTGGTCGCCGAAAGGTCCCTCGGTCCGGCGCAGTCCGGGCGGCACATGTCCGATCAACGCAAATTCCGCTTCGGCCACCACCGGGAGCGCACTGATGGAGGCATCCCGTATCACGCCAAGTTTTTTCCCCTGCAGCAGCGAAGCCAGCACGGCTTCAGGAATGTTTTCCGGAAGCGGGGCGACGGCCGCCATAGTTAATGCGGGCGGCCCGCCAAGAAATACATTCACGGGAAGAGATCGATGCATCCTCTCGGCTTCGTAGTAATGAAAGCCGATGCCACGCTGAATCTGGAAATGCATTCCGGCGGAGGAATCGTCAAAGATCTGGTTCCGATACATACCGATGTTGGATTTTCCGGATAGGGGGTGCTCGGTGTAGGCCAGCGGCAGAGTTAAAAAGGGACCGCCATCCATTGGCCAGCTTTGTATCTGGGGAAGCGCTTTCAGCCGGGGCGGATCCATTACACATTCGAGCACCGGGCCGGAACGGCATTCTGCCGTTCCGAGTTTCAAACCTGTTTTTGCCAGATCACGGAATTTCCAGAGTTGTGAAACCGACGGCATTGCCAGGGTTTCAATCGCTTCGACTACTCTCTTGAAAAAACGGTACGGATCTTCGCCAAAAGCCAGATCGATGCGCCGACGGGTGCCGAACAGATTCGTTGCGACTGGGAACTCTGTTCCCTTGACCTGGGTAAACAGAAGAGCGGGACCTTGTTGTGCGACAACCCGCCTTTGGATTTCTGCCAGTTCGAGGTGGGGATCGACAGGCGTGTCGATCACGCGAAGCTCGCGCTCCTTTTTCAGACATTCCAGGAAGCCGCTGATGTTAATCGGTCGCATTGGCATTTAGAATCCTGCCGGCGAGCCGCCGGCGCTCCCGGCAATGTACCGCGACGGGATTCTATCAAAAAAACCGGCCTCTGGCTTCCGGCTTCTAAGCTTGTGAGTGGTCGAGCATTCGTTTAAACTCAAAAACTCAATGATTCAAGGAAGGATGAGTTTCAAATGATTGAAGTCAAATTCCGCGGCCGCGGAGGGCAGGGGGCGGTTATCGCTTCTGAAATATTGGGGAAGTCCTTTTTTCTTGAAGGAAAATATCCTCAAGCTTTCCCCTTTTTTGGCGGCGAGCGCCGGGGCGCTCCTGTTTTTGGTTTCCTGCGTGTGGATGACAAACCGATTCTGCTGAAATGCCAGATCAAAAATCCGGACCATGAGGTGATCTTTGATGTGTCGCTGGCAGATGAACGCGAGGTTTTGGGTGAACTCAAACCGGGTGGAGTTATTCTGATCAATACCCACGATGGAATCGATCATTTTCGCGGATGGAGAGCTTTCAAGCTCGGGCTTGTCAACGCCAGCGCCATTGCCAGAAATGCCGGACTCGGCGACAACTTCAACACGGCCTTGCTGGGCGCCTACGTTCGATTGACCGGCTTGATCAAAATGGAGACGCTGATTTCGACGGTCGGAAAGATGGTCCCGTCGAAAGCGGAGTCGAATATTCAAGCCGTCCAGCGGGCCTACGACGAAACACGAATATATCAAGCCGAGGAGATGAAGTGATGGCTGCAGGAAAGTCGAAAGAACCGGTGATTCCCATCTCCTACGGCAGCACCGAGCTGATTGAAACCGGAAAATGGAGTTCCAGGAAGCCCCAGGCGCTGCGGATGATCCCACCGTGTCAGGAAGCCTGCCCGGCCGGGACCGATATCTCGTTGTTTGTGCGTTTAGTCGAACAGGGCAGGCATAAAGAGGCTCTCGCAACAATTCTGATAGAGAATCCGTTCCCCGGCGTGTGCGGACGAGTGTGTTTTCACCCGTGCGAAGCAGGGTGTAATCGGGCCCACTATGATGAATCCGTCTCCATTCAAACGCTGGAACGGTTCGTCGCGGGCCTGAGGCACGGGAAACTGCCGTTGCTGCAGCCTGCAGCTACGAATGATCCAAGAAGGGTCGGCATCGTGGGATCCGGTCCGGCCGGGCTTTCCTGCGCTTACTTTCTTGCTCTTCTCGGCCATCGCCCGACCGTGTTTGAGGCCAAAGATGATCCCGGAGGCGTGATGCGCGGGGGAATTCCCGAATTTCGACTACCCAAACCGGTTCTGAAAAGAGAGATCCGCCGGGTTCTAGCTCTTCCGGTCGAGTTAAGAACCGGCTGCAGAGTGGGCCGGGACATCACCTTTGACGAATTGGGCAGGTTTGATGCGATTTTCCTTTCTCCCGGCGCGGAACTCAACGCGCTGCTGTCCGTCGATGGGGAAAATCTGGCTGGAGTCTGGCATGGTGGAGAGTTTCTGGAGAAGATCAATTCCGGCAAGAGTGTTTCCCTGGGAACCGAGACGCTGGTCGTTGGCGGCGGCAATACTGCCATGGATGTTTCCAGGTCCGCGTTGCGCCTCGGTTCCAAAGTGACGGTTGCCTATAGAAGGACTAAGGAAGCGATGCCGGCTATTCCGGACGAAATCCGGGAAGCCGAGGAAGAGGGAATTCAATTCAAATTTCTTATCCAACCGTCATCCATCCGACGTAAGGACAATGGCAGGCTGGAGGTTGTTTTTCAGAAAATGCAGCTCAGCTCGCCGGATGAAATGGGCCGGCCAAAGGTGGTTCCGGTGCAAGGAGAACATCTCAGCATCGAAACGGACAGCCTGATCAGCGCTGTCGGGGAGCTAGTCGATATTTCGTGGGTGCCTGAAAAGCTTGTCGACTCCGGCCTTATTGATCCCGGTTCTGCGCCTGCAGTTTTTGCGGGGGGCGATGCTTCACGGCAATCGAGAACCATCGTGAATGCCATTGCTTCGGCCAAGAAGGCCGCCATCTCCATGGACCTTTACTTTCGTGGAATTCACGATCGCGAAGCTCTTTCAAAAATCGGGATCGGCAATCAGGGATCGCTCTCGATGGCAGCATACCTTCAGACCCGGGAAAACGGAACATGGCCTGAGGTCAAGGGAGTTGTTTCCTACCAAAAGATCAAAACGCTGTATTTCGAAAAAAGCAGACGGGTGAAAACGCGAAAGCTGGGTCACGGAAAAAGGCAGAGGACTTTTTCAGAGGTTAACCTGAGCCCGGATGCCGAAAAAGCTCTGCTCTCCGCTTCACGATGTTACTCGTGCGGAGCGTGCAATGCCTGCTTCAACTGCTATTATTTCTGTCCTGAAGGAGTGATTTCAGTGGACGCGGAGCAATGCACAAGAACGGTTGATTTTGCGCACTGCAAAGGGTGTGGCGTCTGCGCGGCAGCCTGTCCAAGAAATGCAATCGAAATGAAGGATTTGTCATGAAAGATTTCATGTCCGGAAACGATGGAGTGGCTCACGCGGTCAAGCTGTGCCGCACTCCTCTGATTGCTGCGTATCCGATTACGCCTCAGACATCCATCTACGAAAGACTCTCCAGTTGGGAAGCTTCCGGCCAATTAAAAGGGATCATGATGCGAACGGAGTCGGAACATTCCGCAATGGCTTCCTGCATCGGAGCATCCTTGACCGGAGTCCGAACGTTTACGGCCACGTCGTCTCAGGGGCTCGCACTGATGCATGAGATGCTCCACTTTGCTGCCGGATGCCGGCTTCCGATCGTGATGGCCAACGTAAACCGGATCATCTCCGCGCCCTGGGGATTTTGGGCCGACCACCTGGACAGTCTCTCCCAGCGAGATACCGGTTGGATTCAATTTTATGTGGAGAACGGCCAGGAGGCTCTGGATACCGTTATTCAAGCCTACCGGATTGCAGAACAGGTGTATCTGCCGGTAATGATCTGCCTGGATGCATTTTTCGTATCGCACTTTGTTGAACCCCTGGACATTCCGGAACAGGAACCGGTGGACGCATTCCTTCCTCCACTCAATCTTCCGCATCGACTCGACGTGGATAAGCCTGGATTTCTGGTTCCCGTAGTTTCGTCCGAGAACTACCGGCATTACAAACACTCGGCGCAGATGGGAATGAACTCCGTTAAGGAGATCGCGTTGAGTGTCGATCGGGAATTCAAATCGAAATTCGGAAGAGGCTACGGGATTCTCGAATCGATCCTGTTGGATGATGCGGATGTGGTTGTCGTGACAACCGGATCGATGACCAGCACGGCCAGACTGGCGATCGCGAAAATGCGTGAGGAAGGGAAACGAATCGGGTTACTGAAGCTGCGGATGTTCAGGCCGTTTCCGGTGGAAGCGCTTCAAATCGCGCTTGCCGGTAAGAAGAGGATCGTTGTGATCGACCGCAATTTCTCGGTTGGTGGAGGAGGGATTTTCTGTCAGGAATTGAAATCCGCTCTGATCCATTCTTCCGATCATCCTCTGATCTTCAGCTATATTGCCGGGATCGGCGGGACCGATGTGACGCCCGAGACAATTCGGAAAATTGCAATCGAGGTCCTGGAGAAATCAGAGCCGGCAGATGAGCCGCAGTGGATAATGAGTGAGTAAATTATTTACGCGTTACAAAGGATAGTTGGCTATGCTTGCACCTGAAATGGAGCCGAATTTTTTGAGGCCTGGTCATGCGGCCTGTCCCGGCTGCGGACTCGCAACCGGGATGAAACTGGTTTTTCAAGCAATGGGACCCCGCACAATCGCCGTCATCGTTCCGTCCTGTGAAGGCTCTATTGGAGGGGTCTATCCGATCACGGCATACGGCGTTTCCACGTTTCACTCCGCATTCGAGATTGCCGCTCCGACTGCGGCAGGAATTGCGAATGCGCTGAAAATTCAGGGCAACAATGATATCCAGGTTGTGGCTTTCGCGGGCGATGGCGGAACCTATGACATCGGCCTGCAATCGCTTTCGGGAGCGACAAAAAACAATGAGGATATTATTTATGTCTGCCTGGACAACGAAGCTTACATGAACACCGGGATTCAGGTGAGTTCCGCAACCCCTTCCTTTGCATGGACAGGAACGACGCCCAAAGGGAATCCGCGGCGCAAGAAAAACATAATGGAGATTATGGCCGCGCACCACAACCCGTATTCTGCAACGGCAAGCATCGGTTTTCCCCTGGACCTTCAGCAGAAAATCAAAAAAGCAAAAAGCATCCGGGGAACGAAATTCATTCACATGCTTGTCCCGTGCCCGACCGGCTGGAGGACGTCCTCGGATCTGGCTCCGGAATTATCCATTCTTGCCGTCGAAACCAATGTCTTTCCGCTGTACGAGATTGAGAACGGAACAAAATATACGATCAATCATCAGCCCCGGCGCTTGCCTGTTCAGGAGTATCTGATGAAACAGGGCAGATTCAAGCATCTAAGCGAAGAGCAGATCAGGCAAATTCAGAATGAAGTGGATGAAGAATGGAATCGCATTCAGCAGAGACTTTGAGTCTTCGCGACCTCGAGGTTCAATCTCGAATCTCGAATCTCGAATCTCGCATCAAACTCGCCGCTGAATCATCAACCATCCACGTAAGACTGCCCTTCATCGGATGGATTCTCGACGCAGGCAAATGACTGGCCGTGTTACCAAGAACCTCGGCCAGAGCTTTGGATTTTTCCGCTCCTGCGACCATAAAAATAACTGCCCGCGCTTCGTTCAGAACCCGGGGCGTCATTGAGATGCGCCTGGCACCCGTTTGGGGCATGTGATTCGCCACCACAAGTTTCGCTTCGTCCCATCTTGTGCCCGGGAAGAGTGAAGCCACATGACCATCCGCGCCCATTCCAAGCAGCACCAGGTCGAAAGAGGGAATCTCCGATTCGGGGAAAATGCTTTTTATCTCCCTTTCATAGGATGAAGCGGCGCTATCCGTATCCTCCATCTCGCCCTTCATTCTGTGTATGTGGTCGGAGGGAGCGCTGAGTTTTGAAATTAGAGCATTCCAGGCCATTTCAAAGTTGCTTTCGGGATTTTCGGGTGGAACGCATCTTTCATCACCCCAGAAAAAATGAACGCGCTGCCAATCAATTCTTTCGAGATAGGGAGGGGAACCCAGGAGTTTGTAAACGGGCCTGGGAGTTTTTCCTCCGGTCAAAACCAGAGTTGCGGCGTTGTGCACTTGCAGTGTCTTTTCCAATATGTCCGTAATACGTTCGGCTGCGGCATGAATCAAGTCATCGATTTTGGGATAAACTTCCAAAGCGCTTTTCATGATTTCACATTTTTTGAGTCTTAGAGTCTTCGAGTCTTTGAGTTAAACTCGAAGGCTCGAAGCCTCAAAGGCTCGAAGGGTGACGGAATACTTTCTCGAGCTCGTAGGCTTCGGCGAGCGCTGCCTTAAATACAACATCTTCTCCCGCCTGCGACAGTTCGCGTATCAAAAGAGATGCTTCATCCAGCGCTTCTTCGGGAACGGAATGAATCAGGCCGGATCCGCCCACGGATGAAATAGCGCTGAAGCTGTGGGATCCCTGTTCAACAAAAACAGAGAACTCCGCTTTGTCGCCCGCACGAAGAGTGACGGAGCTGATTCCCGGAACCTGGCGGGACTGATATTCGGTCCCGGTGAAGTTGACTCGAACCTCACCGGTTCCGCTCATCCATCGCGAGGACCACCGATCCCCGGAGCGCTCCGCTGAAATGCGCTGCCAGCCGAGACTCGATGCCAGCCATCCTGTGAGAAGCAAAGTTCGAGTTGGGATGCTTCCTGGGGCCGAAAGGTTTCGTGTGATCTCGACCTCTGAAATTTCGTAAACGTATCGGCTGGTGGCAGGCGAGTCAAAAAATTGTGCGATGAGATCGCGCCAGGCCGTTAAGCGAGACCAGTTCAGGTCGCGCATTGCAATTCCCGCAGGTTGATCGACCAGAAGCTGCAGGATTTGAAGCCTGTTTTGAGGGTCTTCCCTGGATTGGTGAGAATCGACGATCAGCAAGTTGGAGGAACGCGCCATCCGTTCCATCAGTTCCTTATCCGTAATCCTGAAGGACCGCCAATAGAGGTACACGGGCAGATCGGGGACGACAAGGGCCAGGAGCGCATCCGGCAAATTCAGGCGGGCATTGCTGTGCGCGGAAAGCGTGATCGCCTCGCAGCACACCTGCGGACCTCCCGAGAAGGGGGCCGAACATTGCGCGCTGATCCATGCATGCATATCACGGGCATCAGAAATCTCGTCCGGCTCGATATAGGCAATAACTGAACGGTTGGGGTGCCACTCCGAGACTTTAGCCAGGATTGGAACAAATGTGGCTGCTTTTTCCCTGTTCTGGACGAAGGCTAGCAGGTTACATGAGCAAGCCCGCAATACGGCGCCCTGCCCTGTTTCGCCTGCAGTTTTCCAGAAGGCGCGCAATTCCTTCTCAATGGCTGCGACATTGACTTCTACGGGAGTTCCCAGATTTGCTGTCGGGATGATGTTGTTCATAACAACCGCCACGAGCGATTTTCACGCGCCAGAAGCTCCTCCGCCTGGACCGGTCCCCAGGATCCGGAAGCGTATTGGGGTATGGCACTCGATCGATCGCTTCCCCAGACGTCAAGAAATGGTTGCATGAGAGACCAGGCGGATTCGACGGAATCGATTCGATCGAAGAGCGTCGGATCTCCGGTCATGCAATCAAGCAACAAGCGCTCATACGCGTCGGCGAGGTGCAGGCCGAATGTGCTCCCATAACGAAAATCCATGTTCACCGGACGCATTTCCATCGCCTGTCCCGGGAGCTTGGCAATAATCTTCAGAGTGATGCCTTCGTCCGGCTGGATCCGGAAGGCGAGAACATTTGATTCCCCCTGGGTTGTAGGCGCTTGGCGGAAAATGAAGTGGGGGGGGCGCTGAAACACAATGGCGATCTCGGTCACTCGCTTGGCCAGGTTCTTCCCCGTCCGGATATAGAAGGGGATGTTGGCCCAGCGCCAGTTATCGATATTGAATCTGATCGCCGCGAACGTCTCGGTTCTGGAATCGGGAGCTACTCCCTGTTCCTCCAGATAGCCGCGTGTTTCCTTCCCTCCGATTAGACCTCTTGCATATTGCGCTCTCACGGAAAAACGATGCACGTCCTCCGGCGTGAATGCGCGAATGGAATGCAGGACTTTCGCTTTCTCGCTTCTGACTGCATGCGGGCTGAAGTCAGGAGGAGGCTCCATCGCAACGAGGGCCAGCAGCTGCAAAGCATGATTCTGCACCATGTCCCGGAGTGCGCCCGCTTCTTCATAGTAGGCGCCGCGGCCGCCGACTCCGATGTTTTCTGCGGCGGTAATTTGCACATGATCGATGTGCTGCCGATTCCAGATCGGCTCGAATATTCCATTGGCGAATCGAAAGACCAGTATGTTCTGCACGGTCTCTTTGCCGAGGTAATGATCGATGCGATAGACCTGTTCTTCACCGAAAACCGAGCTGACGATCTCACTCAGTTCCTGGGCCGATTTAAGGTCGCGGCCAAAAGGCTTCTCGATAATGATTCTTATCCAACCTGCACCGTCGGTGTATTCCTGTCGCATTCCATTGGCGCCGAGATTGCGAATAATGTCGGGGTAGTCGCTCGGGGAAGTGGCGAGATAGTAAATCCGATTTCCGCCCGTTCTGCGAGTCACATCCTGTTCGGCAAGCAATTTTTTCAGCTCGCCATAGATCAGAGGATTGTGATAATCAGCCGCCATATATTGGATGCCCTGAGCAAAGGCGTTCCAGGTCTCTGAATCGGAGGGGTTCCCTGCATCCTTGTCGACCCAGGCACGCAGCCTGTCGCGATAAGCTTCATTGCTCATCGGAGTGCGCGCCATGCCAATGATCGTAAATCCGGCGGGAATCATCCGTTGTTGAGAGAGGCGATAGAGCGCAGGGATAAGTTTGCGGCGGGTGAGGTCTCCGGAGCCGCCGAAGATAACCATGGAACTCGGCTCCGGGCTGCGGCGCATACGGTAGCCGTGTCTTAGAGGATTCGCTTCCATAGATGAAGATTACCGTGGCTGGGAAACAACTTCAAATTTACGATGGCTTTTGCCGGGAGCGCCGGCGTCTCGCCGGCGCTCCCGGGGCATCAATCGTCAATTGCCAAGAGGGCGGCGCCCAGGGCGCCAAGCATTTGCGGCTGCGGAGGGACCAGAAGATCGCATTTCAACACATCGCCAATCAGTTGAACAAGGCACCGGTTCCTTGCGCCGCCGCCGGCAAATACGATGGGGGGATTCGTGCCGACCCGCGCCAGCATTGTACCGGTGCGGGCGGCGATGGTGCGATGCACCGCGAGGGCAATATCCTCGCGGTGCATGCCTCGTGACAAAAGCCCGACCACTTCAGATTCGGCAAACACGGCGCACATGCTGCTGATCTGAATGCCGTTTTTGCCGGAAAGGGCTCCCGGGCCAAGCTCCGAGAGTCCATAGCCGAGCGCCACTGCAATCATCTCGAGGAAACGGCCGGTTCCGGCCGCGCAGCGGTCATTCATTTCGAAATTGATTGCACGCCCTGAGCCGTCCAGTGCGATTGCCTTGGTGTCCTGTCCTCCGATGTCCAGAACCGTCCTGCAACCCGGAAATTTGGCGTGGGCGCCGCGGGCATAAGCCTTTATTTCCGTGACGCTGGGAAAACCGAAAGAGACTTCGGCCAGAGCGCGGCCGTAGCCCGTGACGATCAGCCGGTCGAACGCGGTTTCCTCGAGCATTCTGCGGCACACCGAGGCTGTATCCGGCGTGGTTTCGGCTTCCCGGCTGACAAGGATTTCGCCGTCGGAAGCGTCGACTACAACCAGTTCCATGCTTCTCGATCCGATGTCCAGTCCAGCGGTTCGCATGGGCGGGCTCTTACTTCAGCAGCTCAAGGAAAGCCTGAACGCGCGTCTGAATCTGGGCTGCATCTTCCATGCTGTAGTCGGTCTCAATTCGAAGGCAAGGAACGCCGTTCTTGTTCATTGCCTGCCGGACTGCCTGTCCCTCCATTGTGTAAGGAGTGCAGAACTGGATTTCATAATGAACCACACCATCGGCTTTGTATTTGCGGGTCATTTCCGACACGTGGTCGATACGCTCCGGATTGGGGGTGAATACGGCACAATCGATTCCCAGATAGCGTTCGGCAATCCGGTCGAGAATTTCCTCCCGCGTTTTGGCTCCCTTCAGGTCAACCAGGTTTCGCGTTCCGCGCTCACCCACGCAGGATTCTTCTCCAACGATAACGGCGCCGTTTTTCTCTATGATGGACGGGAGCTTCCAATCCGGAGCCGCCATTGGACAGCCGCTGACCAGAATGCGTGGAGTTCCTTCGGCTGCGACCCCGATCTTTTTCGCAACGCGGGTCTCCAGTTCATCGCAGAGTTCATTGATTTTTTCAGTGAAGCGAACCGGGTCGTCATAGAATTGGACCTGGTTAATCAACAGGCTATCCAGTCCGGAAATGGGCGCCGGGTCCGCAGCACGCAGCCGATTCAAACGATGCAGCGCCTCGCGCTTGGCATTAGCGGTAGCCACCCCTTTTTTGAGCGACTCCGCGGTTATCTTCTTTCCGGTCACCTCCTCGATCTTATCCGCGAGCCTTCCAACTTCGCTGCGCCAGAGCAGCTTGTCGCTCGCATTTTTCATGTGAGGAATTTCGAGCACGAACATCGGCTTATATTGGCTGAATATCTCGTATGCCTTCGTTTTCCCGTCGCATGTGGTTTCGCCGATCACCAGATCGCAAGCTTCGACATACGGACAGACGCCGGCCAGCTTGAACCCGACGAAAGATTTTATAAGGGCGCACGTGTTGCGTGGCAGGATCTGCTCTACCAGCTCAGTTCCGCATTCGGCTCCGGCGCAAAGGCCGACAGAAACGGCATCCGCGGCAAGAATGATTTCCTCAGGAACGTAGAGGCAGAAGGTGCCGATCACTTTGCGTCCCTGTTTCTTCGCCTCGACGAGTTCCTCAATCCGCAATCCATGAATCTCGTTCATGACAAAATCGAGATATGCCATGCCCGCGGGTCGATTCTTCTGTGACAGGTAGATGTCTGAGTATGCCTTGCCAAGAATCTGAAGCAAGCCGTCATGCGCTTCGAGATTCAAACCGAGGCTTTTCCACATTTCCGTGTAATTCTTCGCTCCCATGATTTTTCTCTCCTGTCCGCACACAATGGAGACGAATGCCCCCAACAGGCGGAATAAATGAATGGTTAAGTCTGGAGGGTAACGGACAGGAAATTCAGGAATGAACTGCTGCAGGGAAGTTCTCGAACAAATCCGCTAACGCTCCAGGATTTCTTGCCAGATGGCTCGCAGCCCTGCGTGCCACTGGCACGGTTCAGCTGCGTTTAGCGTAGCGGCTGGTGCATAACGGCATTGCCGCACCTCCTTTTTGAAGGGAGTATTTTACATAGCAGTCATCGATACACAAAACGGAAAATGGCTCTCATGGAATCCTTGAGCCTTCGAGGTTTAGAAACGCATGACACCTCGGAGACTCGAAGTCTCAAAGGTCAGCGCATCGTCTACGGCCACAGCTTTTCAATTTTGGGAGCCAAAAGCTTCAGGATTGCTACCGGCAAAGAACTGGTGAATTCATACTCGCCCGCCTCTTTGCCTGGAACAAAGGCAGTAATAACTCCGAAAAAACGGTCCTCGATGTAAAAAACAAAAACGGCGGTGCGGTCGATGGTACGGGATGAAATCAATCTGCCTCCGCGTCCAAAGGAATCGAAACGGTTATCGCCCGAACCGGTCTTGCCGCCGACAACCAGTGGCTTGTCCCCGACCTTGTAGGCGCCGGCCAGTCTAATTGCCGTTCCGGTCTGGACCACTTGGGCCAAAACGGGAAGGACTGCACGGGCAACCTCTTTGGGCATCACTCGCGTTCCCTGAGACTGCTCCGGACCCATCGTCGTTTCATAAGGAGTATCGCCGGCGAAACGCAGCCGGGACATTCGGATTGTCGGTTTCGCGATCCCGTCATTCAGGAGAATTCCCATCAGCTGCGCCAGCGCCTCGGGTCTATCTCCGGAACTTCCGATTGCGGTTGCGAAGGAAGGCACCAGCCTGTCGAACGGAAATCCTAAGCGCCTCCATTGGGGGGTCATGCGCGAGAATGCATCCTGCTCGAAGCGAATTCGAAGACGCAGATTTTGAGCCGCCCGGCTGCGCCTATTGAAAAACCAGGAGGCCGAGATCTGACGCGCTTCACTGCTTTCATCCCAGAGCTGTTCCCAGTCCATGGACGGATCGTTAGCCAGTTCTCCGGCGCACCACACTTTGAGCGGATGAATCCCAAGAAGGTAGCCGTAGTGGGAAAGTTTCAGCCTGGGATCGCCGTAGGCCCTCGCCAGTTTGGCTGTCTTTTCAAGTGGAACGTTCCCCAGATACTTCTCAAGCCAATCCGTCAATCCATCCTTGTCGGCATTGTGGTGCCAGGCGTAGAAAAGAATCGCAAGATGACGGTCCGAATTCGCCTTGTTGCCCAAAAGGCTTCTGACGATTTCATCCGGTGAGAGTTTCTGAAACGTTTTGTAGGATTGGTAAAGAAAGGATCTGGATTCTCCATCCGCGATTTCCTGGAGCAACTTGTGCCTGGTGGGATTGTCGATATCCGAGAGCACTGCATCCGTGTCATAGGGAAGGCGGGCTTTGTAATACTGTACCACGTCCCGCATCAGGCGCACGTACGCGAGATTGACCGAAAGAGCTGTTGCTTCCCGAACCGTGTATTGGCGCCCGTTTTCCTGCTTTTCAAAGTTCTGAAAAGTGTGGATGCCGCCACCCGTGAAAAAGGTTTCACCGGGGTTGCCGGAGTATTTTCGGTCCAGGGCGAGTTGGAGCAAAGCATCCAGGCCCAAACCCGGTTCTTTGCCCATCGTTTCTGCTGCCCAGCGGGTGATGGGGTCGCGTGCGGCGTTCAACTCTTTCTTCAGCGATTCAGAATCGAGAACCGAGAACTGGGCGTGGAGAGAAGCCACGACATTCAGATAGTTCACCAGCGTACGCAGCTTGGCCGTGCTGCCCAACTGCATCTTCATTTCCGTATTAATATCGAAGGGCGCATTGAGATTGTCGGTGACCACTCGAAGCTGATTTCCGCTCGGGGTTTTTTCAAACAACATCATTCCATAGACCACCTTGGCCGGATCCCCCCTTGCGAGGAGCCGTTTGCCCCGCAATCCTGCCGAATCGATAAAGCTGGGGTCATGCAGCTTCTGAAAAAGGTCTATCACATTATGTTGAAGCCCGGAATTGATGGTGCTTTCAACATCCAGGTGGAGTCGATCCAGTTCATACAATCCCGGCACTCCCAGAAGGGAGGAAAGCTTTGTCCGGATCTCATTGGCTGCTTTGCGTTCGGCATACTCAGGCAGGGTATATTCTGGAGGATGGGTGGAAAAGGATAGCGGCGTTGCAATGACCCGGTTAGCAAAATCTTGTGGGATCGACTGAACATTCGCAAGCATCTGGGCATAGAAATTCGCTCTGGCTTGTAAGGCCGAACGCTTCTGTACCAGGTAATAGCTCGGCGCTTTTACAGAACACAAAAGCGCAAGCGCATGTTTGAAAGCCCTTGCTTTTTTGGGACCGGCATCCGGCAGTGAAAGAGATTTCTGCGCAGAAGAAAGGTCAAGGCCGAACCATGCACTCAGACCATTTCCGATTCCGTGCAGTTCCCCATATCCGGGCGCTGCCGCAAGCGGAATGGAATTCAGATAATCGAGGATGATTTGCCGGCGTTCTTCACGCGTATCGGGGCCGTTTTGATAGACCTTCAGGCTTGCGTCCGTCATTTGGCGGAGCTTGGCCATCATGGAATCCGTCCGCCCCTCGTAAGAGTGGCGATACTTTTCCATTTGAGTGGCGAGGGTACTGCCCCCTTCGACAGGCAACGGAAGTCCCAGCTTATGGCCGGCGTATAGAAGAGCCGCTTTTGCGAGCCGGTCCCAATCCACAACCGGGTTGGTTCGAGAGTCGGCAGGCTCACGCAATTCTCGGTTTTCTATAAGAAGAAGGCTTTTTACCAGCAGTGGTGGTATCTCTTCGAAACTATCGAAATACTGCCCCTGGACCGGAGCCTGAAAGAGCGGTTGCCCGTCCATCCCTTGGATCGTGAGCCGGGTAGAAGTGGGTTCGGAGTACGGGGGACGAACCCCCCACTGGGCTACCCGGTGAAGTTCGGGAGAAAAACGAGCCTGTTCCAGAGTACTGAACCCTGCTGAACGCAGTCGCTGCTCGAACTCCGGGATCCGCGCGTACCCGGACTGAACATCGAAAGGTCCATGCTTGGGAAAAACAATGCTCGGACTGGGCCCCGGCGCGACCCTATAGGACATTTTCTTTGCATAGCTCGACAAAATCCAGGATTGCAGGGTGGATGTCTTTATTTCGTATAAGAAGGGGATTAGAACGATTCCGGCAATCGAAAACCAGAGAAGCCACTTTCGGATGCGGACGGCGTAAATGGTTCGGCATTCCTGCAAACAGTTGTTTGCATATACTCCTATCCAACTACCACAGCGTAGACGTATCTTCCAATCAATCATTTTATCACTTGCCAGCTTTTGATGGCGCCGAAGTCCCGATCGGCAAAATCCCGTGGAAAAGTCAAACAAATCAGGAACGGCAAGCCCCAAGCTATCACAGAAGAATTATGTGATCCGAACAGCGGAAATTCAAATTGCTCCCTTCGAAATTCCGCTTTTTGATCGAATAAAGTTCAATGCATCGAATTGATTTAGGGAACGGAAGAGTCAAATTCGCAACTCCGGTAACAGAGGGGAGATGAGCAGGAACTTTTCAGATCGAATAGACAAATGAGGCCGTCTTCTCCATTCGGATCTCATCATCCACGAGGTCCTGAAAACTGGTTCGGTCATATACATCCGACATGGCCTTTGCCGCGCGTTTCCACATCCCTGTGAAAACGCATCTGCCGTGCAGGGAACACGCTCCGGCCGCCTTGCTGCTCGTCATGCATGCAACCGGCACAAGCGGACCCTCTATGAACTGAACAATTTCACCGACGGTCAGCCCGTCCGGTTGCCTGGAGAGAAAGTATCCTCCTTCCGCGCCACGTCTGGATTCAACAAAGCCGGCCCGCCTCAGTTGATTCAGAATTACCTGAAGAAAGCGGAGCGGAATCGCCTGCGCTTCTGCGATTTCGCTGATCCTGACCGGACCCAGTCCGTGCCGTTTGGAAAGCTCAAAGAGGGCCCGAATTGCGTACTGACACTTTTGGGATACCATGGACATTTGTGGATTGCAGACTGTGCAAGGCGGATGTGGGGAGAAATACGCAATCCACAATCTACAGTCGATGCAGGACCCTACCTGCTTATTACGAAAATCGCCATATCGGCGAATAGGTTGACATCCTCGTTTACCACACGTCCCTCTTCCGTATCGAGCGCGATGCGCTCATGGATACGGATCAGACGTTCCCGACAAAACTCCTCGAAGTCCTCGATGGAAAAGAACCGGATATTGGGCGTGTTATACCATTCGTGCCGCAGCAGACCGGAGGACATCGGCGATCGGCCCCGATCGTTCAACATCTTGCGCAATTTGTGATACGCAAAATTGGGGAAGCTAACAATCGAGCGCCCGCCGACGCGTAACATTTCCGAAATGACGCGTTCCACGCCCCGAACGGCCTGAAGGGTATGGGAGAGCACGACATAATCGAACTGTGCGTCGGGAAATGGAGCGAGGCCCGAGTTCAAGTCGGCTTGTACCACGTCCAATCCCCGCTGCAGGCAAACGAGAATATCGTCCTGATTGAGTTCCAGCCCCATCAAATTTTTGTTTCCGTTCGCGCGCAGTTTCACGAGCAAGGATCCTCTTCCACAGCCAAGATCAAGCACGCTGGCGGCGGGCTGGATAAGTCTCACAATCTGATCGTAGTCGAGCCGACGATGAAGAAGTGGGCCGAAGATGCTGGTCGAGGCGTGCACAAAAGGATCGTCATCTTCAATGACTTTCGGCTCCCCGTTGTGGACGTTGTCGAAGAAGGCCCGCATGAGTTCCCCGTAAACATTCAATTCGTCTGGAAGTAGAAAAGCATCGTGCCCGCATGTGCTGACGACGTTGCAGTAACTGACATTCTTCTTCAGCGAGATCAACGCATTTGTCAAATCACGGGACTGCTCGGGTGGGAACAGCCAGTCGCTGCTAAAGCTGGTGATTAACCAGCGGCATTGCGAGCGAGACAGGCTTGCCGCCAGCTCTTCGGGCGTACTGCCCAGATCAAAAAGATCCATCGCCAGTGAAAGCTTGATGTAACTGTTTGCATCAAACCGCTCTACGAATTTGTCTCCCTGGTGAGCGAGATAGGATCCGACGCTGAATTTTTTTTCGAACTCGGTATCGAATTCCCTGGGCTGCAGCCTGTCTGCCCCGAATTTTTCCCTCATTGCCTCGGGGGAAAGGTATGTGATGTGTCCCAGCATGCGAGCAATCGCCAACCCGGCCGCCGGCACTGTGCCCTTGTCGAGGTACTGTCCCCCCTTGAAATTCGCATCCCTTCGAATGGCATTGCGCCCAACGACATCAAAAGCCAGGGCCTGAGTCGTAAGCCTGGCGGATGTTGCCAGCGCTATCGCACCGGCGACTCGATCCGGATAACGGGTCGCCCAAGTCAAAACCTGATGGCCCCCCATGGATCCGCCAACCACGCCAAGAAGGGTGCGAATTCCGAGGTGGTCCACAAGCAACCTCTGCACTTCGACGATATCCCCTGCCGTGATAGTCGGAAAATCTGCCGCGTAGCGCCTTCCGGTCAGCGGGTTTGTGCTGTTCGGCCCCGTTGTGCCCCGGCAGCCGCCCAGTGCGTTAGGGCAAATGACAAAATAGCGATCCGTATCGATGGCTTTGCCCGGTCCAACAGCGATATCCCACCAGCCCTGATCATCCTCCGCGTCATGGCGGGCGACATGGGAATCTCCGCTTAATGCATGACAGATCAGAATCGCATTGTCCTTTGCGGCATTCAGTTGTCCGTACGTTTCGTAAGCGACTGTGACGTCCTGAATCTTTCCGCCCAGCTCCAGTTCAATCGGATGTTCGAAGGTGCAATACTGCACATGTTTTAGCGGTCGCGCAGATCGTACGCTGTCACTGCTTTGAAAAACCTCAGAAGTCATCTCGAACCCTTGAAAATTGCAAATGACGTTGATCCAGACATTTTACTCCAACAGAAATCGTCCATCGTCAATCCTAAGGGCCTGGTAATGAATAAAGGTTACATTTTGCTGCTGGCCCGCAGGCCGCAGCCCAAGGGGGCGCGGCGGCGGGCGGGCATCTGCTTTGTTGCCGCTCCTCGACGATGACACCGTATCGCCTGCGTCGCGGCGCCTCGCATCTGCCCGCCCGGCGCTCGCGCCAAAATGCAACCTTTATTCATTACCAGGCCCTAAGTCCTCAATTCTGCGATGCGCGGAGTGCCCGATCAAAATCCTCTTTGATATCGTCGATATCCTCAATCCCGACCGAAACTCGAATGTATTCCTGGGTGACCCCGGTTTCCTGCTGCTCTTTTTCAGTCAGCTGGGAATGGGTGGTGGAAGCCGGATGAATGACGAGCGTCTTTGCATCACCGATATTTGCCAAATGACTTGCGAGTTTCACGCTGTTGATGAATTTAATACCCGATTCGCGCCCGCCACGGATTCCGAAGCCGAGAATGGCGCCTGCACCATCAGGCAGGTAGCGCTGCGCCATCCGATAATGCTTATGACTCTCAAGACCGGGATAATTCACCCACACCACCGCCGGATGTCCTTCCAGCCACCGTGCCAACGCAAGCGCATTGGCGACATGTCTCTCCACACGAACGTGCAAAGTTTCGAGACCGAGCAGGAAGAGGAAGGCGGCAAACGGGCTCATGCATCCGCCTGTATCCCGAAGCCAATGAGTGCGGACATGGACGATGTATGCAATATTTCCGATCGGTTTTAAAGCCTCGGCGAAAACCATTCCGTGGTATGCATCATCGGGGGCTGTAAATTCCGGCCACTTGCGGGGATTATCCGTCCAGAGAAACTTGCCGCTGTCGACGATTGCGCCTCCTATGTGAACACCGTGCCCCCCAATAAACTTGGTTGTGGAATAAACGACGATATCGGCGCCGTGCTCAATGGGACGAAAAAGGGCAGGGGTAAGCACGGTGTTATCGACAACAACAGGGAGCTCGTGCTTGTGTGCAATTTCGGAAATCTTTCGAAAATCGGGAACATCATTTTTGGGATTCCCTACCGATTCGAGATACACGAGTCTGGTATTGCCGTCGACTAACCGGGAAATCTGTTCCGGGTAATCCGGATCGAAGAAGCGCACCTCGATCCCGAGCTTCTTCAATGTTTGAGAAAACAGCGTCCAAGTGCCGCCATAAAGGCTGGTGGATGAAATGAAATTTTGTCCGGAATGGGTGATGGTCAGGATAGCTGCCGTGATTGCGGCCTGCCCGCTGGCAAACGCAAGGCCGCCAACGCCTCCATCAAGTGCTGCGAGGCGCTTCTCGAGTACATCGTTGGTCGGATTCATCAACCTTGAATAGATATTTCCAAACTCCCGGAGTGCAAACAGATCTGCGGCATGGTCTGTGCTTTTGAACACATAGCTGCTCGTGGCATAGATCGGAACGGCGCGGGCGGTTGTTGCTGGATCCGGCTCCTGTCCTGCATGTAAGGCGAGGGTCCCCAGCCGATAACTCTTTTTTTCTTCGCTCATTTCACCACCTATTTCCTTTCATCCCTCAAAGACTACACCGACATCCCAAATCCTCATTAATCCGATCAACTTTGTCAATAAGGATTCTTGGAAAATTTGAGCCGCGCAAAACAGCGACAGCCGCAGAAATCTCCAAATCCGGACGGATTTTGGAATATGGAAAGGTTAAGAAGGCCTGGGGATTTCGATGACTGTCTCCGTTCTGCAACCATAGGCTTGATAGGTGTTGGCATCAAAGCAGACGAAGATCACTTTTTCCGGCAATGCATTTTGCTCGAGATATGTGGTCACTTCCCTGACTGCAATGCGGGAAGCTCTATCGATTGGAAAGCCATAAGTTCCCGTGCTGATGGACGGAAAAGCGATCGACCGGATCCTGGCTTCCTTTGCCAGATTGAGGCAACTCCGATAGGAATCGGCCAAGAGCCGATCTTCGTCATGAGTGCCGCCTCTCCACACAGGGCCCACAGTGTGGATTATCCACTTAGCGGCAAGTCGATAACCTCCGGTGATTTTGGCTGCGCCTGTAGAGCAACCCCCGAGTTTGCGGCACTCTTCGAGAAGTCCCGGGCCTGCTGCACGATGGATCGCGCCGTCAACGCCGCCGCCTCCCAACAGGCTATTGTTCGCGGCATTGACAATGGCATCCACCTGCTGGGTTGTAATATCTCCCCGGATTACTTCAATTCTGTTGTCGGACATCGATCTGCTCATTAGTTTTCAAGCTGCAGAATGAGAAATCAGGTGCAATCATTTCCCATGTCGCCGCTTCCACTGCTGATTGTACCAGACGTGAAACTTCCAGACCGCGCTCCGCACTTTCTGCCTGCACCGGAGTGCACATAGTTTCAGGATGCTTCGGCACGAAAAGGGAGCAGCAATCCTGGTCGGCCAATATGCTGACGTCGTAGGTTCCGATTCCTCTCGCGGTCCGCATGATTTCTTCTTTGTCGTCCCCAATCAGCGGTCTGAAAATAGGAAGAGTCGTTGCCGCCGAGACCGTTCGAAGATTTTCCAGAGTCTGACTCGCCACCTGCCCCAGGCTGTCCCCGGTAACGAGGGCTAAGGTTTTTTCTTTGTCGGCCAAAGCTTCTGCGATTCGAACCATGAAGCGCCGGTAGAGAATGACGCGCAGTGGAGGGGGCGCATAGGCTACGATCTCGTGCTGAAGGTCGGCAAAGGGTACCAGGCACAACTGCGAGTTCAATTGATAGCGGGCAAGGATCCGGAGGATATGGCGAACCTTTTCCTGGGATTCAACATTTGTACGGGGAAAGCTGTGGAAATGGATATAAAACACGCGACACCCGCGCCGCATCATCCGGTACGCTGCAACGGGGGAATCAATTCCCCCCGAGATAAGACACAACACCTTCCCTCCGGTTCCCGAGGGAAGCCCGCCTGATCCAGGGATTTTTGACATGTATAAAAAAGCCCGGGGGCCGACTATTTCAACGAAAAAGACCGCATCCGGATTTTCCATGCGCACGTCGGCTCCGGTAAGTTCCTGTACAAAGGCGCCAAGGCGCTGATTCAATTGTTGAGAATTCAGCGGAAAGTCCTTCGTGCCGCGCCGTGCATCGATTCGAAAAGACCGAAAACTCGTAATCGGGATCAGTTCCCGCAATCCCGATTGAATTGGTTCCATTTCGGCTGTCACCTCCCATGCTGCCGCCAGGTTCGCCACACCAAAAACCATTTTTAGTCTATTCGTGATCTCTTCCAGCGGAGATTCAGAATTCAATTCAATCAGCAGGCGGCCGCCAAAACGTTGAACGGAAGCATAGGCCAGTCCCTTGAGCAGGGAAACAATGTGTTGCTGAAGGTGCGCTTCGAACCAACCCCTGTTATTTCCTTTGAGATTGATTTCGTGATAGTGGATGAGAATTGTTCGTTTCACATCGTAATCTTAACTCATGAGCCTGAAATACGAATGTGAATTGAACCGTACCTCTGCAATCAGCATCAAAACAAATACAAGCCCAATGGCTTGTGCATTAGGGGGGTCATGCATTCTGGCACGGGGGTGGATTCAAATGGAATGGTGGACGGATTCTCCTAATTGATCAGTTGTAAGATAGCTGCAATCAGCAAGGGTGCTTTTACTGCTTTTTGGAAATATAGGAAACGAAGGTTGCAGAGAAACATACTAAAAAGAAGGCAACCAAGCAGAGAAACACCCTGAAAGAAATATGCCTAACTTTATTGATGTTGGAGGGAGAATGAAAAAGGATTTGGACTCCATTATCCTCACCCGGCAGGAGCTTCAAATCATGAAAGTGGTTTGGGATCGTGGTGCTGCAACTGTTAGAGAAGTATGCGATATCATGTCCCAGCAAAAGGTAACGGCATACACCACTATCTTGACTTTGATGGGGATTCTTGAGGAGAAAGGCGCTCTAGTTCATACGAGATCCGGTCGCGCATATGTTTACAAGTCGCTTTTGTCCCGCCGACAGGCCACGCGGAACCAAGTCCATGATGTTCTTACACGCTTTTTTGACGGCCGTCCTGAGAAGATGATTGAGAATGTCTTGGAAAACGAGGTGATGGCTCCAGAGAAGCTTGGCTCTGTAAAAAGCCTGTTGCAGTCCATGCAGCAGGAGAATCAAGTTGCCTGAACCATTTTAAAAATGAGGTCGCGTTTAGACGCCCTTATTAACCTGCTATCCGCTCGAAATAATCAACTCCGTTCGTTATCAGCTATCAGCCGTCAGCTATCAGCGAAAGCGCTTTTACTGGCGGCTGATGGCTGATAGCTGAATCTGCGAGAACGACTTCCTTGGGATCCTACTATCTCAATTCGGCATCGGACAGGCTCCTAGCTTGTGGGTGCGTAGTAACCTTTGCGATAGGTCAGCTTCAGTCCTCGCGCTGCAATTTCGATCTTGACCTTCCGGTAGCTTCCGTCCCTTGCGGGATTTGTGGACAGATATCCGATGTTGTATTGGCTTCTAAGTTCTTGGTTTATTTGCCGGAATTCGTCATCCAAATCGTCAGGCTTAAATGGGAAGAAGATGCGTCCACCCGTTTCCTGGGATATTTCTCTTAAAACGGTATCTCCCTCTTTGGTGCCGCCAACACCAAAGAACCCGCCTTTGCTGACGCTGATGGAAAAAATCAGGGTTTCCGCCCGCAATGCCATTTCTGTGGCTTGGTGAAGGCTTGCCTTGCTTGATTCATCGTCTCCGTCCGACAGGATAATGATGGCTTTGCGGCCGGTTTCTCGAATCAGCTTCTCGTCACAAACCCGATAAATGGCATCATAGAGAGCAGTCCCGCCTGCTGCCCTCAATTTTCTGATCTCTTTGGCCAGCTTGTTGGGATCGTTCGTGAAATCCTGCTGCAAGCTCACGTCGGAATCGAATGACGCAAGCAATGCCCGGTCCTTTTCCCTCATGATGCTCTGGAAAAAACCGATCGCGGCGTCCTGCTCGAATTTCAATTTGGGCGCTACGCTCTGACTGGTGTCAATCAACATCGCAATGGTTAAGGGAAGATCGGTTTCGCGCGCGAAATTTTTGATTTCCTGCTTCTGATTATCCTCATAAATACTGAAATCCTCGCGTGTCAGGTTGGTCACGAATGAATTGGTGTTTTTGTCGAAGGCAGAACACAAAACGTTCACGAGATCGACGTTGACCCGATAGGTCTGGTCGGATATTCCCGCAGGAAGCTGCGCGTCCAGATTGGGTGTCTTTTTGGCTTCCTGTCCGGGAAGATTGCGCAGAGGTGTTGACAGAATCAGCACTCCGGCAGCCAAGCACGCAAGCAAAAAACGTGAGGATCGGAAAAGCATCACATTTCCTTTATTGAAGTGATTCATAAGGGTACAGAAATTATAAATTTGGCTTGGAAATGAGTCAAGCCGGCCCGCTGCGGGCTCACATTCTCCTGATTTCGGACAAAAACTTCTGCAGTTCCGGAGGGAAAGGCGCCTCGAAAGAAAGAATTTCGCCGGATTGCGGATGCCGGAATTCGAGGCGCCGGGAATGCAGAAAGAGACGTTGCAGTTCTTTGGCCGCGTGTGAAACCTTTGCCGGGAGACTGCGCGTTCGATCCGTTCCGTACAGTGAATCGCCCACGACCGGATGTCCCTTCTGCGCAAGATGAACGCGTATCTGATGCGTCCGTCCGGTTTCGATCCGGACTTGCAGCAGTGAGACGAAACCAAAGTCCTCTAGGACCTTGTAGTGTGTGACTGCCGTTCTTTTACGCCGAGCCCTCGTGGAGATCTTTTTGCGGTTCTTGGGATCTCTGCCGAGAGCCAGATCGATTGTTCCGGAAGATGGGGAGGGAACACCGTAAACGAGCGCCACATATTCTTTCTTTATCTCCCTGTTTTTGAACTGCTGGGCGAGGTGGCGGTGCGCAGTCGTATTTTTGGCCACCAGCATTACTCCGCTGGTGAGTTTATCCAGGCGGTGAACGATCCCGGGTCTTTCGGGATCTCCAGTTTCCAGCGGCCCCATCCGGTGAAGAAGTGCGTTCACAAGCGTTCCTGATCGAACACCGGCTCCCGCATGGCAAACCAGGCCTGAGGGTTTATTGATTACGGCCAGATGGGAGTCCTCGTACAAGATGTCCAGTGGAATGTCTTCCGGAAACGGAGGACCGCCGACTGATTCAGGAAGATTCAGCGTGATCAAATCGTTTGGCTTTACCAGATATCCGGTCTTCACCTCTGTGCCGTTTATCCGCATATAACCCTTGCGAATCCAATTCTGGATTTGCGAACGGCTCCCTCCAGGAATCCGACTGACCAAAAACTGATCCAAGCGGACCCTCGTACCCTCCAGCGTCACAATCCAAGATTCGCTTCGGTTGCTCAATTTTGCGCGACTTCTACGGGCCGGCGGAGAAGGAAATAGTACGCTGCGGCCGACCCGAGGATTGTCAGAATAGCGATGAACTGCGATGTTGAGAGAAGGCCGTAAAGCACAAAGCCGCGATCGTCATCGCGGAAGAATTCGACAATGAATCTCAACAAGGAATATAAGGTCAGGAATTCCAGAATAATCTGCCCGGCGACGCGCCTTTTGGAAAGGCGCCACATTAAAAACGCAAAAAGGCAAAAAGCCCCAATCGCGTCGTAAATCTGAGTCGGGTGCAGAGGCACGTTGAGGGGGACCCCGACATTTTCATAGGAATACAGGTTTCTGAAAGTGATTCCCCATGGCATGTGTGTGGGCTTGCCGTAGCAGCACCCAGCGGAAAGGCAGCCTAGACGGCTGATTGACAGGCCGAGCGCGATTCCCGGGGCGGCGATATCCGCCATGACTCTGATCGGCAGCCGCTTTTTAACGGCATACAAAACCGCTGCCCCCAGCGCAAGCAGCAGGCCTCCGTAATAAACTCCCGAAGAACGGAGAGTCGATAAGGAAAACAGCTCTCGGAAATTCTGGGAGTAATACGTGTAATTCGAAAAAAGCAGAATAACTTTTGCGCCCACCAGGGCGGAAAAGATAATCACCAACCCCATATTCCAGACAACATCCGGATCGATCGATTCCTTCCGGGCATTCTTGCTTGTGATCCAGATGCCTGCGATGAATGCTGCCGCCAGCAGCAGGCCATAGGTGTGGATCGTAATGGAACCCATATCCAGAATCTTGGGATACATCGAAGGCTATTCTTCCTCCTCTTTCCTGTCCTTATTCGATTCTTCGATGATCTTCTGTGCTATGTGCGCCGGGACCTCGTCGTAGTGCGAGAATTCCATGTGATAGCTGCCTCGTCCCCCGGTCACCGATGTGAGAACGGGGGCGTAGGAGACCATTTCGGACATCGGAACCTGCGCTTTGATAATCTGCATGTCCCGCTTGATATCCATCCCCTGGAGTCTCCCGCGCCGGCCGCTGAGGTCCCCTGTGAGCGCACCGGCATATTCCTGTGGAGCGACGATCTCGACATCCATGATGGGTTCGAGCAGAACGGGATTCGCTGCTTCCATCGCCTTTTTGAAAGCGATACGGCCCGCTGTTTTGAACGCCATTTCAGAAGAATCAACGGGGTGGTAGCTGCCGTCATAGAGTGTAATTCTGAAGTCCACTACCGGATAGCCGGCGAGATATCCTCGCGCAGCGGCTTCCACGATCCCCTTTTCTACGGCCGGGATGAAGTTTCGCGGAATCGAGCCGCCGAAAATCTCATCGACAAACTCAAACTTTCCTCCCCGGGGCAGCGGTTCCAATTTGATCCAGCAATCTCCAAACTGTCCGTGGCCGCCTGTCTGCTTCTTGTGCCGGCCCTGCACATCGGCCTTCCCCCGGATTGTCTCCCGATAGGGAACCTTGGGCGTTTTCAGAATCACGTCAACGCCGTAGCGCTTTCGTAATTTGGCCACGGTCACTTCCACGTGCAGTTGTCCTGAACCCGAAAGAAGAAGCTGTTTGGTCTGAGGATCACGGTTGTACTTGATCGCAGCATCTTCTTCCGTGATGCGTGCAAGGGCGTTGCTGATCTTATCCTCATCTCCCCGGCTCTTGGGTTCGATGGCAAAAGTGATGGACGGTTCGGGCACTTCGACACTCTTAAAAATGATTGGATGCGCCGGATCGCAGAGGGTGTCTCCCGTTGTGGTCTCTCGAAGTTTCGTAACGGCGAAGAAATCGCCCGCGTGCACTTCGCCGACTGGAATCATTGTCTTTCCCTGTGGAATCTGCAACGGTCCCAGCTTCTCGCTTTTCCCCTTGGTTTGATTATTGTAGGTGCTGTCCGAACGCATAATTCCCGAATAAAGCTTGATCAGGCTGATCCTGCCGGCGAAAGGATCGGCAATGGTTTTGAACACATAGGCAGCATACGGCTCCTTGATCGAAATCGTGCGCTCAATGGACTCCTTCGTCTTGGGGTTGATCCCTTTCGTTTTTCCCACGGTTGCCGGGGACGAGAGAAGGTCCACGACCGCATCCAGGATTTGAGCGATTCCGATGTTGAAGGTCGAGCTGGCATAAAAAACAGGGAAAATGCTTCGCTGCAGAATGCCGGCTTTCAGTCCTTCCATAAGCTCGCTCTGCTCCAGTGTGCCTTCGGCGAAGAACTTTTCCATCAGGGCGTCGCTCCCTTCGGCGGCCATCTCGATCAGCTTTTCACGCCGGTTCGCCAGTTCATCCTTGTACTCTGCCGGAACTTCCGTTTCCTGGAATTTGCCCGAGCCATCACGTGCATACCGGTAGGCTTTGTTATCGACGATGCTGATGACGCCCTCGAAATTTTTCTCTATCCCCATCGGGATCTGGAGAGGCACCGCACTGCGGCCGAACGTTTCTTCGAGTGACGCGAGGCTGCGTTCACTGCTCGCATTATCCCGGTCAAGCTTGTTGATCACGATAATCCGCGGCAGGGAATACTCATCACAGAACTCCCAAACCTTTTCGGTCTGCACCTCAACCCCTGCAACGGCGTCGATCACAACCACGGCCGCATCTGCAGCACGCACCGCAAGCTGTGTCTCCGCCAAAAAGGGGCGATAACCGGGAGTATCCAGAATGTTTATTTTTCTCTTATTCCATTCGCAGTGAGCCAGAGCGCAGCTGATGCTGACCTTGCGTTCTATTTCCTCGTCTTCCCAATCAGTTACGGTATTGCCGTCTTCAACTCGTGAAAGCCGGTTGACTGCTCCGGAATCAAAGAGAATTGCAGAAGTCAGAGAGGTCTTTCCCGCAGCTCCGTGACCAACAATGCAGATATTTCTGATAGAATCACTCTCAAAAACCCTCATAAAGGCTCCTTTCAGCAGGAATAGCGGGCTTGGGCAAAAGAACAAAATACTACCATAGGGTTGATCAGAGTTGGAAGAGGCAGGATGGAGAAGATGAAGGATCAGACTGCAGTCTCAGGATGCATGCTGTCGGGGTCGGAATCGGCTTTTCGACCCCGATACCGATTCCGACCCCGATACTGTTCTATTACCCTAATATCCTGTATCCTTCACCCTGTCACCAGGAGAATATATGCGTATCGCTGTCGGAGTTTGCGGACTCATGGCCTTCATTCTATGCGCATGCGCTCAGTCGCCGCGTTCATCCGATACCCCCGCCCTCAGCGGCGAAAGGGCAATGGAATATGTGCGCACTCAGGTAGCCTTCGGTCCTCGACCACCCGGTTCCCCGGAATTGGAGAAGTGCCGCGGATTCATCAAACAGCAACTGACCGGCTTCGGCTACTCGATTGATGACGATGCCTTCCTTGCCCAGACGCCTTACGGTCCCATCACTATGCACAATCTGATCGCGCACAAAGGCGCCGGAGAACGAGGCGTGATTGCATTGGCGAGCCACTACGACACCAAGTTAATGGAAGGAATGAACTTCGTGGGGGCGAACGATGGCGGTAGCAGCACAGGCCTGCTGCTTGAATTGGCCAGGGTGCTGGCGGACAAGAAGGATACGCTGGACTACTGGTTTCTGTTTCTCGATGGCGAAGAAGCATTCGTAGACTGGAGCACATTTGACAGCACTTATGGAAGTCGACACCTGGCCCAACGGTGGAAGAATCAAGGCATGGTCCCCAAGGTGCACGCTCTGATTTTGCTTGATATGATTGGCGATAAGGATCTCGATATTTGGTATGAAACGAATTCCACGAAGCGATTGATGGATCTGGTCTGGGAGACGGCAAAAAGGATCGGGCTGAATTCCATTCTTTCTCAAACCAGGACGCCTGTTGGAGATGACCATATTCCTTTCCTCGATATCGGGATCCCCTGTGTTGACATCATTGATTTCAACTACGGTTCACAAAACTCCTATTGGCACACCGCGGCCGACACGCTGGACAAAATCAGTCCTCAGAGTATGGAAAAAGTGGGCAGGCTTGTGCTCGCCATGCTTCCGGTTTTACAGAAATAAGCGAAAAGGGGCATCTCCGTTTGGGAGCGGCCATTAATTTTCGACGTGCATCCATCTCGTCGAAACAGGTAAATTATGGGTCTATGCCTCGCTACCTGTTCGTTACGGGAAAGTTGGCGGTCCAGTCCCTCCGAAACGGTCTCGAAGGAATACCAGGTCTCGAGTTCGACCTCGCTATCCTGCCTATCTCTGTCGCGGCTCTGATGGATGTGCGCTTTGTGGCCAAACACCTGACCGACGCCCAAGGATGCGGCACGGTCATGATTCCCGGATTGTGTGAAGGAGATCTTGACCTGATCGAAAACAAAATCGGCGCCCGCGTGATTCGAGGCCCAAAAAGCTTAAAAGATATCCCGGCATTTTTGGGCGAGCCGCGCAACCTGAAGGGGTATGGCGCATGCCGGGTGAAGATTCTTGCGGAGATTGTGGACGCATACAAAATGAGCCCGGGAGAAATTCTAGGCCGTGCTTCCTATTTTCGGTCCAGCGGCGCGGACGTCATTGATCTTGGTTGCCGTGTTGGCGGGACCTGTCCCGAAATCGGCAGGACTGTCGAATTGCTCAAGAAGGAAGGATTCCTGGTCAGTGTGGATTCTTTCAATGCCGAAGATATTCTAAAGGCGGACCAGGCGGGATCGGATTTTATTCTCAGCATCAATTCCCGGAATATGGAGGTGGCACGACGACTTCGAAGCAAAGTGGTTGTCATTCCTGATTTTGAAAAAGGGAAGGAGTCCCTGGAGAGCAATATTGCGCAATTGGAAGCATGGCATGTCCCTTATATTATTGATCCCATATTAAAACCGATCGGCATCGGTTTCGTCGAATCGATCGGAGATTTTATCCGGATTCGCCACAAACACCCGAACTCTGAAATGCTCATTGGAATCGGCAACCTAACCGAGCTCACCGATGCCGACACAACAGGCGTCAATGCAGTCATGGCCGGCATTGCCACCGAGTTGGGAATTGAGTATGTATTAACCACCGAAGTGGTCAGCTGGGCACGCGGCGCTGTGAAGGAGTTTGATCTTGCCCGGCGCCTCATGTATTACGCCTGCAACAACAGCGTTCCTCCAAAGCATCTGGATGACGGTTTGATCACCATCAAAGATCCGCCATTCGACACTTTCAGCGAAGAAGAACTCCGCTCAATGCAGACGAAAACCCGTGACCGCCACTTTCGCATATTTGCCGATCAGGAGTTTGTCTACGTTTTTAACAATCGCGTTTTCGTCAAAGGCAAGGATATTCAGGCCATCTTTGACCGGCTCGAGGTTGAAGATGCTGCGCATGCTTTCTATTTGGGCAAGGAGATGCAAAAGGCGCTGCTGGCGCTGAGGCTGGGGAAAAAATACGTACAGGAAGAGGATTTGCGCTGGGGATATTTGTCTATCGGTCACGCGGAGACGCGGAGGCGTGGGGAGTAAAGCCACTCGCTCTCCGCGTCTCTGCGCGGTTCCGGGAGAAATCATTCCGATCAAGCTCCATTCCTATCGGGTTTTTTCGGTTATACAGTAGCTTTGAGTCTTGGAGTCTTCGAACCTTTGAGTTTAAACTGCGACGGCTCTAAATATGATCGTTGAGACTATCTTTTCCACTCTCGATGAAAGCGGCAGGCCCAATTTCGCCCCGATGGGGATCGTGTGGGGTGAGGAGTTCCTGACGGTTCGTCCGTATCGAAACACGCGTACATGCAGAAACCTGCTCTCAACCGGCTATGGGATCGCCAATTTATCGGACGATGTTCTGGCATATGTTCAGGCTGCGCTATATGATGCGGTGCTGCCGAGTTTCCCTGCGAAAGTGGTGCCAGGAGCGGTTTTTGGTGGGACCTGTTCTTGGAGGGAAGTAACGCTGGTTTCGCAAGCCGGAACCAACGATCGCGCGGAGTTCCGTTGTAGAGTTGTCTATGAGGGCCGGCAAAGGGACTTTTTGGGCTTCCGGCGAGCAGGCAACGCTGTGATTGAAGCGGTCATTCTGGCCACTCGGCTGACAATGCTTGGCCATGAAATGGTAATTGCGCGACTGAGCCATTTGGGGGAGATTGTGGAGAAGACGGGAGATGATGGCGACAAACAAGCCTTTCGATTGGTTCACGACTATGTCCAACAAAGAGGAGCGTAAATGATCGAAGTCAGAACCTGCGCACGTCTCCATTTGGGTTTGCTGGACAACAGCGGTAAGCACGGGCGTTTATACGGCAGCATCGGATTAGCGGTGGACCACCCGAATCTGGTATTGAGAGCCGAGAAATCAGAAAGTCTGGTTATAGAGGGGATGGAAACGGAACGGGTCTCCATTTACGCGCAGCGCTTTATTGATCGTTATGGTCTCCCGGCAGGAGTCCATCTGAATTTATTGGCCAGCATTCCGGCGCATGTAGGGTTAGGTTCGGGAACACAGATAGCATTAGCGGTAGGTGCTGCTCTGACCCGGCTGGCGGGTCTCGATCTCAGCATGGAAGAGATTGCGCTTGCCGGCGGGAGGGGAGTTCGTTCGGGTATCGGAATCGCTGCCTTTCAGCACGGCGGCTTCGTGTTGGATGGCGGACACCGTATTTTACCGGGTCTGGAAAGTTCGCCGGAAGCTCAGATAACGCGGATAGAAACAAACAAGGTGCCTCCCATTCTTTTTCGGCACTCTGTGCCCAAGAACTGGTGTTTTGTGACAGTTATTCCGGGAAACGCCCAGGGCTTTAGTGGAGAGAAAGAGAATAGTGCATTCCTGCATCTGACAAAACCGGGACCCCAGTTGGTTGAGAAGGTCAGCTGGTTGCTGTTGATGAAAATGCTTCCGTCGCTTGTCGAAGATGACATTGTCGGTTTTGGGCAAGCTTTGACCGAAATTCAGCGGATGGTGGGGGATTGCTTTTCATCCGTACAGGGCGGTTCTTTTTCCAATCCGGTTTCCAGGAAAGTGATCGAGTTTTTGCTTGAGAGGGGTGCTGTCGGAGCCGGACAGAGCTCCTGGGGACCGGCGGTCTACGGTCTCGTGAGAGGAAATGAGTCTGCCCGGCGGCTTCGAGAGGAAGTGCAGACCTTTCTAGCCGGGCTAGGAGGCGGACAGGGCTTCTGTGTAAGGCCCAGGAACCGCGGGGCAATTATAAGAAAGATTGAAGAGGTCGTTCATGTGCCGACGGGTCTCCAGACCCGTCGGCAGGGCGGCATATAGAAGTTTCTGTCGGACGGCTCTGGAGAGCCGTCCGCACATAAAACATTGCAAACGCGATATGAAAAAAATCCTCATTCAACTGGACAGCGATCAGTTTCCAAGCACGTTCGATTGCATCGTTGCCTATGATGCAGGGGCCGATGCCGTGCAGAGCTTTGGCGGGGTCACTCCAGCGGATGTTCGCGGGCTGGTGTTGAGCGCCTTTTTCACGCGCGGAATCCCCGATCTCAACAATCTGGCAGTTTGGATTGGAGGCTCGGACATTAACGCAGGTGAACAGTTGCTGGCTGAAGCGCGCCGGACGTTTTTCGGCCCATTTAAAATCTCACTAATGCTCGATTCGAATGGATGCAATACGACGGCGTCGACTGCCATTGCCAAGCTTGCACGGCAGACAGACCTGCGTGGGAAGAGAGCGCTAGTGATCGGTCCGGGACCAGTGGGGCTGCGCGCCGGCCGTTTGTTGGCAGGCGAAGGCTGTCACGTGCAGATCACTTCCATCCCGGCAGATCTTCTGGGCGCCCGCTTCAATTCCGAGCTGTCTCAACGCACACTGAACAGCACACGCAAAGAAGCCCGGGAATTTAATGACAGAGCACGGGGTGCTGAAGGAAAGATTCGGGTCGAGGATTTACAGAATGCATCCGGGTTCGACTGGTTACTGGGCGAGTCTGAAATTGTGGTTGCGGCCGGTCCGGCAGGGCTGCGCATTCTTCCGCAGAATTCATGGTTGAAAAGAAGCAGCGTGAAATGGCTGCTCGATTTTAACCTGACTGAGCCCCTGGGAATCGAAGGAATCAAACCGGGCGATGACTTTGCCGACTATGAAGGGAAACGCATACTGGGTGCACTTGCGATTGGCAATCCCAAGATGAAGGTTCATAGAGCGTGCATAGCCAAACTGTTTGAGAGGAACGACCTGGTGCTCGATATCGAGGGGGTTTACAGCGTCGCCAAATATTTCGTGTAAGTTTTGTTTTTCTGCGGGGCGGCTCTTCAGCGCAGCTCCGCGCGCAAGCGGCGTACGCGCTGGCCGGGAGCGCCGGCGTCTCGCCGGCTAATTTGCGGTGTTTCGAAAACTGCAGTACTCCATATGCGCTGTAAAAGAGCCGGCGGGACGCCGGCGCTCCCGGCAAAACCGAGTTTTGAGACGGTCTCTGGCGCGCCGCTGCAGAATTCCCCAGAATCGGGCTTATGAATTAATGAAGATCCTCGTTATCGGTATAAGCGTGCGCGCCATGGTCGAGTCTGCGGTGAACAGCAACTATCAGGTCATAGCTTTGGACGCTTTCGGCGATCAGGATTTGAGGGCAACTGCAGAGACGTATTCGCTTCGGCGCGATTTTGGTATCCCGTATAGCCCGCATGCGTTGTATCAGGCCGGCCGGCGGTTTGAGTATGACGCGGTTGCGTATACTTCCAATCTGGAAAACCATCCCGAGGTTCTCTGCCAGTTTGCCGGAGCCTCCAGAATCATTGGAAATTCGCCCCAGACGGTCCGGTCCGTGCGCCACTGGCCCGGGCTGTTTTGCTCTCTTCGCCAATCCGGCTTTTCCGTTCCGGAGACGTTTTTTATCGATAGGGCTGATCTTGATTCAAACCGGCGATGGCTTGTAAAGCCGTTGCTGAGCGGCGGAGGACACGGAATTTATTTTCTGGAGGGAAAAACGTTCAGCGAGCACGGGCGGATGGTGCAGCAATATGTTCCGGGAAAAGCATGCTCTGCTTCGTTTGTTTCAAACGGCCGCGAATCTGTGTTGATCAGCATTACAGAGCAACTCATTGGCATGGACCAGTTCGGAGTCCAGGCCTTTCGATACTGCGGTAATATTCTGCCTCTTCCTGAGATACTTGAGGCCGGCGCAGGCAAGGCAATCCTGAAAGAGGTGCGCCGGGTTGCGGGTGTTCTAAGTCGAGAATATGGCTTGATCGGTGTGAACAGCTTCGACTTCATCCTTGAGGGGGATCGGGTGTGGCTAATCGAGGTAAATCCTCGATATTCCGCTTCCATGGAGTTAATCGAGCATGCATACGGTCTACCCGTTTTTCATTTGCATACGCAGGCGGTCGTGGACGGCCACCTTCCGGAGTTCGAATTGGAATCACTATTGAACGGCGCGAAGTTCTTCGGTAAAAGCATCTTGTTTTGCGAAAGGGATTGCTCCGCGCCCGACGCACAGAATTGGGCTGCCCGGGAAATCAGGGATATTCCGGAATCAGGTGAAAGGCTGTACAAAGGCAGTCCCATATGCACACTTTGGGCCAGCCGCCGGACGTACGATGAAACCTTGACCGCGCTGATCAGTCAGGCGGCTAGGCTTAAGGAAGAAATTCATGGCTAGACTGAAGTTGATTACCGGCCGGTCCACAAAGCAGGGGACCGGAATTTCGATCGGAAAGGAGTGCGCCGGTTACCGGGAGGCAATAAGTTTTGTTGAACTGAACCAATCGGATATGGCGCGATTAGGGCTGAGCAACGGAGACCAAGTCAGGCTCTCAACCCAATTCGGCGCAGCGGAAGTCAAATGCTGCAGTGCTGAAATTCCAGTGGGGCTGGCATTCATGGCCTTTGGTCCTGTCTGTAATCGTTTGATCGGAGGTGAAACCTACGCCTCCGGCATGCCCGACTCCAAGCATGTTGATGTGGAAGTGCATTCCATCGATCATGGGCCTTCGGGGTCGGGGTCGGGGTCGGGGTCGCAGTCGAAATCGTTTCCTCAAATCCTCGACCCCGATTCCGACCCCGACCCCGACCCCGATCTTAGGAACGATGAGAAATAACGATGCAGTTTGATCATGTGGTGTGTGCATTTTGCGGCTGCGATTGCGACGACATCAGTGTTGTTGTCGAAGGAGATCGCATAATCCAGGCCAAAAATGCATGTGTGCTTGGCAAGGCATGGTTTCTGAATCACGGAAAGCCCTCGGACCTTCCAGTGGCGAGAATCGAGGGCAGGCCGGCGGGTCTCCAGGAAGGCATCGAAGAGGCTGCGCGCTGCCTGTGCAGTGTGCGTTATCCCCTTATCTATGGATTGAGCAGCACCTCCTGTGAAGCGCAACGCCAATCGGTCGCGCTCGCAGAACTGCTGGGCGGATGCATCGACTGCTGCACGTCCGTCTGTCATGGTCCATCGGGCATGGCACTTCAAGCCGTTGGAGAACCAACCTGCACTCTTGGCGAAATAAAGAACCGCGCCGATCTTGTCATTTATTGGGGATCGAACCCAGGTGAATCCCACCCGCGCCATATGGCACGATATGCAGTGACTGCAAAAGGGATGTTTATCCGGCGCGGACGCAAGGATCGTACGGTTGTGCTGGTCGATGTGCGTCGCACGTCCAGCGCTGCTGCTGCCGACATTTTCCTCCAGATTCAGCCTGGGAAAGATTTCGAGGCGCTCTGGGCTTTGCAGGCGCTGGCCAACGGCGAGAAACTGGATGAGGCCGGATTGGCCGGCATAGGTCTGACTCTGGATCAGCTGACCGCCCTGGCTGAACGGATGATGCACTGCAAATTCGGAGTGCTGTTTCTCGGCCAGGGATTGACGCAGACACGAGGCAAACATTTCAACACTTCGGCCGCATTTCTTCTGGTGCGCGCGCTTTACCAGCATACAAAATTTGCATTGATTCCAATGCGCGGCCACGGCAATGTCGCGGGTATCGACAACGTGCTTGGGTGGCAGACCGGCTATCCGTTCGGCGTAAACTTCAGCCTGGGTTACCCGCGCTTCAGTCCCGGGGAGTATACGGCAGTGGATGTGTTAAGCCGGGGCGAGGCAGATGCGGCGCTCATCGTTGCTTCCGATCCGGTCTCAAGCCTGCCCGCCAGAGCAGCCCGGCGACTTTCAGAAATTCCAACAATCGCATTGGATACGCATGAAAGCGAAACCACCCGCATTGCGCAGGTCGCGATCACTACCGCAACGGCCGGGATTCACGCGGAAGGGACGGTATATCGCATGGATAATATTCCTCTCCGATTGCGCAAAGTGCTGCCCTCGTCTTATCCCTCAGACGAAGAGGTGCTCAGCCGTTTGCTGGCTCGCGTAAAGGAGTTGAAAGCATGCTGAGAATCATCAACGGCGAGGTGTACGATCCGATCAACAACATAAATGGCGAGGTGCGCGAGATCTGCATTGATGACGGACGGATCGTGGCTTCTGTCAATGGGGGAAGGACGATCGATGCGGCTGGAATGGTGGTGATGCCCGGCGGAGTGGATATGCATTGCCATATCGCCGGGCCGAAAGTGAATACCGCCCGAAAAATGCGTCCGGAAGATCATCGTCTCGATCCCGTGCCGCGAACTTCTATTACCCGTTCAGGTGTAGGCAAGACAGTCCCTTCCACTTTTGCCACAGGATATCGATATGCGGCAATGGGCTACACAACGGCGTTTGATGCGGCCGTGCCGCCGCTGGCTGCCCGCCATGCGCATGAGGAATTCTCGGACACTCCGGTCATCGACAAGGGTTTCTTTGTGCTGATGGGGAATAACGAATTCATCATGCAGCAGATTGCGGCCGGAGAGCACGAAAGGCTCCGCCATTATGTGGCTTGGCTCCTGAATGCGACCAGAGGGTACGCCGTCAAGCTTGTGAATCCAGGCGGCGTCGAGTTGTGGAAGTTTAGGGGTAATGCCCAAACCATCGATGATGAGATCAGCGGATTCGGTGTGACTCCGCGGCAGATTATTGTGTCCCTGGCGGAAGCGAGCATGGAATTGCATCTGCCGCATCCCGTTCACATTCACTGCAACAATCTGGGAATCGCAGGCAACTGGCAAGCCACTCTGGAGACGATGAAGGCTTTGGACGGACGGCGCGGCCACCTCGCGCACGTTCAGTTCCACAGTTATGGCGGAAGGCCGGGAGGACTGTTTACCTCTCGGGTCCCGGAGCTGGCGGAATATGTAAACACTCACACCAACCTGACAGTGGATATCGGACAAGTCCTGTTTGGAGAAACGACTTCGTTGACGGGAGACGGTCCTCTCGCCTATATGCTGCATCAGATCAGCGGGCGCAAATGGGCGAATGTGGATGTGGAGAACGAAGAGGGCTGTGGCATCGTTCCAATCGAATATAAAGACAAGAATTACGTTCATACCACTCAGTGGGCGATCGGCCTGGAATGGTTTCTCCTGGTGCGCGATCCGTGGCGCATCGCGCTGTCAACCGATCACCCCAACGGAGCCTCGTTTGTCGCGTACCCTCAAATAATCAGACTGCTGATGGACCGGGAATATCGACGGGAAATCTTGAAGACGGTGAATCCCAAGGCGATTACAAAAACAACTCTGTTGGATCAGGACCGCGAGTATTCATTATTCGAGATCGCCATCATCACGCGGGCGGGGCCGGCCCGCCTCCTTGGTTTGAACAGCAAGGGACACCTTGGGATCGGCGCCGACGCCGATGTCACGATTTATGACAAACAGGAGGACAAAGAAGAAATGTTTTCCAACCCACGGTATGTAATCAAGGAAGGGGAGGTGCTGGTTGAAGACGGCCACATCCGAAAGGAAACGTACGGGCAGACACTGTTCGTCGCGCCCCGGTTCGATCCGGCGGTGGAAAAGGAAATTCGCGAGTATTTTGACAAGTATTACACCATAGAATTTGAGAATTATCCGGTACAGGATAACTACTTGCCCAGGCCTCAGGAAGTCGAGGTGAAGTAGAGGATTATTTGTCGTCATGTGCGGACGGGTCTCCAGACCCGTCCGCACATGGGTCCTTTTTAAATTCGATATCAGCAAAGATGACAACCTTTATCAACGGCGTAGAAATCGAAGACACCTTCGCAGAAGCTTTCGGGATGTGGTGCGGGCGGGTGATCATCACGGCGGCCGACCGCAAATGGGCGTACGAGGCCGCTAATAAAATGACCGGCTTTGCGACCTCAATTATCGCCTGTGGCTGCGAGGCCGGCATCGAATCGGATTTAGACCAGACGCCTGACGGGAGGCCCGGTGTGAGCATTCTTATTTTCGCGCCGGGGAAGGATTCGCTCGCGCGCCACATGAGAGACCGCATCGGCCAGTGCGTTTTAACATGCCCGACCACCGCCTGTTTTAATGGCCTTCCTGGATCGGAACAAGTTTCCATAGGCGGCCAGGTGCGCTTTTTCGGCGATACTTTTCAGATCAGCAAGATCATCGCGGGACGCCGGTATTGGCGCATCCCCGTTATGGAAGGTGAGTTCCTGATCGAAGAGAAATTCGGACTGCAGCGGGCGGTGGGCGGTGGAAACATCTTGATCCTGGGGAGCGATCCGCAATGCACATTAAAAGCCGCCGAATTCGCTGTGGAAGCGATGAAGCGTGTCCCGGGAGTTATTTTGCCTTTTCCCGGCGGGATCGTGCGAAGCGGCAGCAAGGTTGGGTCCCGTTATAAATTTCTCAAAGCATCCACCAATGATCCTTTTTGTCCAAGCTTGCGCGGCGTCGTATCCTCGGCGATACCGGATGGCGTGAACTCTGTGCTGGAAATTGTCATGGATGGATTGGATATTGACGCGATTGAGCAAGCCACCCGCCAGGGGATCCTTGCAGCCTGCATTCCCGGCATTCGCCGGATCGCTGCGGGCAACTATGGAGGCCATCTGGGAAAGTTCAAGATTTACTTGAACAAAGTATTGGAAGGCGTTCATTTTAAATGATTACTTTGACAATAAGAGCTCAGCCCCAGGCGCCATTGGAAGCGGGATCGATTACGCCGGATAATTTCCAATCAAAATCGGCGGACCAGATCCTTAACCTTCCGGTTACACACGGAAACGAACGCACTTTGATCGGCGACTTCTTCGACGTGGACGGGGATGGCTCTGCAGAGATCGTACTCAACGGCGACTTGAGCCGTGTAAAAAACATCGGCGCCGGAATGACCCTGGGGAGCATCCGGATCAATGGCAATGTGGGAATGCACCTTGGGGCGGCAATGCACGGCGGGGAGATCAAGGTGTTTGGAAGTGTGGGCGACTGGGCTGGCGCAGAGATGACCGGCGGAAAAATCCACGTTACGGGAGACGCCGGTCACGGACTTGGAGGCGCTTATCGAGGCAGCCGGCACGGGATGAATCGGGGCTTGATCGTCGTGGAGGGGAGTGCCGGGAACGAGGTGGGCGCCGCCATGCGCCGAGGCTTGATCGTGGTTAAACAGAACGTCGGAGATTTTGCAGGCGCTTTTATGATTGCCGGGTCCATCATCGTTTTCGGCAAGATGGGGATCCGTGCGGGCGCAGGGTTGCTGCGCGGGAGCATCATAACTTTTCAGGAACCGGAGCTGCTGCCGACGTACCGCTATGACTGCAGCTATAATCCGGCCTTTGTGAATCTGCTGTTTCAGACATTGCGGAATGACGGCATATCGATTCCGGTCGAGCATGCGGGTGGCTGCTTCAGGCGGTATAGCGGAGACTTCAACCGGCTGGGGAAGGGAGAGATCCTTGTCTACGATCAGCGTTAACCGGCGCGCCGCAGAAATAGTTCAGAAAATGATCGAAGATCGCGAGGCGCTCGGTCTTATCGTAAAGCAATTGGACAATGGAACCACGGTAATCGATGCCGGGATCAACGCGCAGGGCAGTCTGGATGCCGGCAAGCTTTTCGCGGAAGCCTGCATGGGAGGGCTGGGTCACGTCAGTTTCACTCAACAGGTTTTTAGCGTTCGGGAATCCGCTGATACCTTCTGGTTGCCTGCGGTGACGGTGAATGTGAGCCAGCCGCCGATTGCCTGCATGGCCTCCCAGTATGCCGGCTGGGCTGTCAAACTGGGGCGGTATTTCGCGATTGGATCGGGTCCCGCGCGCGCACTCTTCAGGGCTGAGAAAATTTTTGAAAAAATCGATTACAGGGACCAGTCTGAAACAGCCATCCTGATGCTGGAAGGGAGGGATCTACCGGGGATCGAAATGGCTTCCTATGTGGCTGAACAATGTAGAGTGAGACCGGAACAACTCATTTTACTAATTGCCCCGACCGCCTCGCTGGTCGGATCGGTCCAGATTGCCGCCCGATCTGCAGAGACTGGTCTGCATAAGATGGCGGAACTTGGATTTGACATCCGCTGCGTGGCTGCGGCATTCGGCATTTGCCCGCTTGCGCCGGTGGCTGCGGATGATGTACACGCAATTGGACGGACCAATGATGCCATCCTGTATGGCTCGCAGACTTTTTATTCGGTCCGGGCGGAGGATGATGAATTGGCGGCCCTGATAGAAAAAATCCCGTCGGCAAGTTCAAGCGACTACGGCATTCCTTTTTACGAATTATTCATGCGATACAAAGGGGATTTTTACCAGATTGATCGTCTCCTTTTCAGTCCTGCCCAGGTGGAAATAAATAATCTGAATTCGGGCCGCAACTTCTCTGCCGGCCACGTGAATTCAATTCTGATAAAAGCCTCTCTGGTAGCCTGAACCATGCCGGCCAAGATAGGAATTTTGTCTTCACAAAGAGGTTATCACGTACGGGAATTGGAAGAAGCGATCCGTGACCGAGGTTTTGCCCCGGTTTTTTTCTCAATGGCTCATTTGGCGGGATGGATCGGCGGCCGACCGGCATTGCAGGTCCGGGGCGAATGCATGGAGGCCTGCCATGCTCTGCTGGTGCGAACGATTCCCGTAGGCTCCCTGGAACAGATAATTTTCCGAATGGATGCGCTGCACCGGCTGGAAAATCTGGGAGTGCGGGTGATCAATTCCGCTTCCGCAATCGAGCGCACGGTCGACAAATACTACACCTCGTTCCTGCTGTCCGATGCAGGCATTTTAACGCCTCGGACCCTGGTGACAGAGGATTTTGAGACTGCGATCGATGCTTGTCGAGAAATGGGGGACGTGGTGATCAAACCCCTGTTCGGATCGGAAGGGAAAGGCATGGTACGGGCTTGCGATGTAGAAACCGCTTATCGTGTGCTGCGCGCCTGGGAGTTGAACCGGTACATATATTACATTCAAGAGTACCTTCCCCATTTTCAGGAAGACATCCGCGCCTTTGTGATTGGGGAGGAGGTTGTGGCGGCCATGCGGCGCCGGGGGAAAGGATGGAAAACGAATTACTCGCAAGGTGCGGAAGCTGAAGCTGTTGAATTGAGTTCCGAAATGAAGGAGCTGGCGCTGAAAGCTGCGCGGCTGGTCAATCTGGATTACGCGGGGGTTGATATTATTCCTGCCGAAAATGGGAAAACGTATGTAGTTGAGATCAACAGCATCCCCGGCTGGCGTGGTTTGCAGAAGGCAACCGGCCAGAGAATCGCAGAACGCATTGTCAATTACCTGTTAGCCAAAATCTAGAATTTTTGGCCGGGAGCGCCGGCGTCTCGCCGGCTAATTTGCAGCGTTTCGGAACTGCACTGCTCCATAGAGGCTTTAAAAGAGCCGGCGAGACGCCGGCGCTCCCGGCATCAAGAAAAATGAGAACAGCGAGAGAAATCGCGCAACTGGCACAAAGGGCCTGCATATTGGAAGTCTGCGCTCGCAAACCAGGCAATGTAAGCCGAGATCATGATTTCTCCGATACATCGTTCGAGGATTTTCTGATCAGCGCAATAGCAATCGGTCCCGCTTTGGAAAATGCGGCTGAATCGAGAGTCGGCCAGATCATCTGGCAAGCTGCCTCGGACACTCGCCGGCTCGTGCGGCCCAACACGAATCTAGGTTTGATTCTGCTGTTGGCGCCTCTGGTCAAAGCCTGTCTGGGAGCATCGTGTTTCGGCAACATGAGGCAGAGCCTGAGTTCGGTTTTGAATGCGCTAAGCATTGAAGACGCCCGGCTGGCGTATGCCGCCATCCGGTTGGCGCAGCCTGGAGGACTCGGGCAGGTTTCCGAGGCCGACGTCGCGGAAGAACCCTCGATAACATTGCTGCGGGCTATGGTTTTGGCGCAGAACCGGGATTCGATCGCGAGCGAATATGCGACCGGTTTTTCCATCACTTTTGAAATCGGTCTGCCGGCTCTCAAGCAGGCGCTGTCGGAAGGCGCGGATCTATCCAATGCGGCAGTCCAGGCCTACCTGACGATTCTCGGCCGAATACCGGACACACTGATTGCAAGGAAAAGAGGTTTCGAAACGGCCCGTCAGGTTTCGTTGCATGCGAGGGAAGCGCTGGGCTCGGGCGGGATTTTCACTTCGAGGGGGCAAGAGGCAATTTTAGAGATGGACAAAAGGCTTTTGGACCCAAGCCATACCCTAAATCCCGGCACGACTGCTGACTTGACAGGCGCTGCCATTTTTCTCGTCTTAATTGAATAGTGGAGGTTTCAGTTAACACATGTGAGGCGGCTCTCCAGAGCCGCCTGGCGCGCAAGCGCCATCACGAAGCGGCCTTCGGCCGTGCGGCTCTGGAGAGCCGCCCCACATGCTGGGAATAAGAGCTTGCTGGAAACAGAGATTGCGAAGAATTTTGCTCTGCACTTGCGGTGTGATGTCAAATTTCGAATCGACTGAATCGTGTTGACAAAAGCCCATGCGCGAGATATAGATCCAGCACCAAGCCGAAATGAAACGGTTCTCGTTCGCGGTATCGGAAAGTTGGCCCAATCCGAAAGTGAGTTTAGATATAGGAGGAATCAATGGCAAAAATAGATCGTGTGATGGTCGGGGAAGCCCTGGTCGGCGATGGAAACGAAGTTGCTCATATTGACCTTGTCTTAGGACCACGTGGCAGTGCCGCCGAGACAGCATTTTGCAATACGCTTACCAATAACAAAGACGGGTTCACGTCTCTGCTGGCGGTGATCGCCCCGAATCTGATGTGCAAACCTTCCACGGTTATGTTCAACAAAGTGACGATCAAGAACGCTACGCAGGCAGTGCAGATGTTCGGGCCGGCTCAGCGCGCTGTGGCCATGGCAGTTGCCGATTGTGTGGAAGATGGAACGATCCCGAAGGGCGAGGCGGAGGATGTGTTTGTGCTCGTTGGCGTGTTTATCCATTGGGAGGCCAAGGACGACGCCAAAATCCAGAAGTTCAACTACGAGGCGACAAAGCTGGCGATCAAGCACGCAGTTGCCGGTGAACCCAAAGTTGCGGAGGTTTTGGCGAAGAAGGGCGAAGTCGCCCATCCTTTCGCTGCATACAAATAAAGCCGAGCAGACCTCAGAGGCTGCAAGTCTCCAAATAGCGTTTCAGTTTATCTTGGAGCCTTTGGGGATCAGGCAGATTCTGGGGTCAGATGCTGAGGGGCGATGGCCCCGCGGTGGAGGGCCGTTGCCACCAGTACTCCCGCGACTCCCAATGATTGGAGTTCAAGCAACTGTTCGGGATTAGAGATTCCGCCTCCGACCAAGAGGCTGAGACCGGCATGTTTGGCTCGGACCTCATTGACAAGTGTGCGATCAACGCCTCCTCCGCTTCCTACCCGACCGAGGTCCAGCAGAATGACCTCCTTCCACCCGGCGGATTGCAGATGTTCCAGCGCCGCCAACGGAGACAGTGCCGCAAATTCCGGGCAATTCGACAAGATTTTTCCGGCGCGGAGATCCAGGCTGAACACAATACGGTCCGGATCGATCCTGGCGGGGATTTCCCGCACTACGGCCAAACGGTTCAGCGTCTCCGCTCCGATGACTGCTTTATGGATGCCGAGGCGAAGCCAGGCTTGGATATCTTTGAGGCTCGAAATCCCTGCATCGAGCATAATGTTTAAACTTTCACTTTGGGCCAGGGCTGCAATTTGATCTCGATGGTCTGTGCGGCCGGAACCTTGGATTGCATTAAGATCGGCGATATAAATTTCGTTCAGCCCCAGGCGGTCGCGGAATGCCCTGGCCAGCTTTATAGGGTCAGGGATGTCACACAGTACGCTCTTCACGGGCCTGTAGTTCTTTCGCTGGCCCCTGATCGCGTGCACTACCTGGCCATCGAGCAAATCGATCACAGGAATCAATCTCATGTCTTTTCCTTCAACCGTGCTGGTTTATGAATTTTTCTCCGGCGGCGGTTGTCCAGCCGGAGAAATACCGGTCGGTCTGGCTGCCGAAGCCCTTGGAATGCTTTGGGCATTGCTGACTGATTTTCGGCGCTGGGACGGCGTGCGCACCATGACTGCGCTCGATGCACGTTTCGAGGAGCGAGTCCCCAGGCTGAACCGAAAGACTTTGCCGGCCGACCATGTATTCAGTGTATCGCATTACGATCACAGAAAAATCTATCTCTCATTATTAAAGCAATGCGATGCCGCAATCATAATAGCTCCGGAAACGGATGGAATTCTTGCATGGCTTACCGCACAAGCTGAAACAGCAGGTATTCCGGTCCTGGGCTCCAACAGCTCCGCTATTGCTACCGCTGGGAATAAGGCGGCATGCCACCAGCTCTTCGATATTGCAAACCTGCCGAATCCAGCGACCCGTACCGCCAGTTTTGAATCTGCGCATCAAGTGGCAGAGGAGACCGGCTGCCCGTTGGTCGTAAAACCCATCGACGGGGTGGGAAGCGAAGGCACATACCTGGTGGCCCACATCTCGGATCTTCCTGCAGTTTTGGCGTCAGTTCGCCGCATTACAGCCCACAATCAAATACTGGTACAGTCCTTTGCCAAGGGGATTCATGTCAGCGTGTCCCTTCTGGCTGCGGCGGGTCGCTCCCTGCCATTGAGCCTTAACCGCCAGTTGATCGAGGCTGGTTCGCCTTTCAAGTACTTGGGAAGCGAAGTCCCTTTCGTGCACAGGGCCGGCGGATCTGGAGTTGATCTCGCCTGCTCGGCCGTGAGCCTCATTCCGGGGTTGACCGGATACGTCGGTGTGGATTTGGTCTTAACGGAAGATGCTGCTCTGCTGATAGAGATCAATCCCCGGCTGACGACTTCATACATAGCATTGCGGCAAGTGACTCCGGTCAATTTGGCAAAGGCGATCTCGGAGGCTTGTCTGACAGGCGTTCTTCCTGATCGGATCCCTATCAGCGGTCGGGCCGTTATCAGAAAGGATGATCCCGCTTCGTGGAATTTAACATATAAAATGGGGGCGAACCCGTTTTAGAAAACAGTTTTCCTGCATGTGCCGCAAAAGGAATAAATATGTGGGGACGGCTCTCCGGAGCCGTCCCACCCGGGTGACGATAAGATTGAAATGCCGGACGGGCCTGGAGACCCGTCCGCACATGTTGTTCCTGATTTTGGAGAGCCGCTGAATATCCTGGAATAAGAACGCTTGAGGTGTTTCGGCAGGAGGCATGATGATCAGCATCATGGGTTGGGATATCGGCGCTGCCAACGTAAAGGCCGCGCTCTGGGAGCGGAGAGAAAATCAAACGGAGCAGGTGAGGGTCATTTCAAAGCCGATCGAGATCTGGCGCGAAAAGGATCGTCTGCCGGACGTGCTGCGATCTGCGTATGACTTTGTTGCTTCGGGCGCGCCGCCGCAGGCGATGGCGGTCACGATGACGGCCGAATTGTCGGATGCATTTTCAGCTAAACGCGAGGGCGTGCGGTTCATCCTGGATAGTTTGACCGCATCTTTTTCCGACCTGCCGATGTATGTTTTCAGCCTGGATGGGGGCTTTGCTTCCGTTGAAACGGCCCGGACACGACCTCTCGAGTTCGCCGCATCAAATTGGCTGGCTTCGGCAAAGTGGATTGCCAAGCGGATTCCGAACTGCCTGCTCATCGATGTAGGCAGCACCACGACCGATATTTTACCGATCGTCAACGGACAGGTGCGCGTTGCGGGCCGGACAGATCTGGAGCGTCTGGCTTCAGGCGAACTGGTATACACGGGCGTATTGCGCACGAACGTGGCGGCGATTGTCTCTTCTGTGCCTGTTGCAGGGAGATTCTGCCGTGTCGCTTCTGAATATTTCGCCGTTAGTGGCGATGTACACCTGATCCTTGGAACCCTCAGTCCGGCGCAATATGCCTGTGCGACGCCTGATGGACGACCGGCTTCCGTTGAAACGGCCCGCGGGCGTCTTGCCCGCCTGGTCTGCGCCGATGCCGAAACGCTGTCGGCCGTGGAGATTGATGAGATGGCCCGGTACGTCTGGATGCAGCAAGTCCGTCAAATTTGTGAAGGGATCGGACAGGTGATCTCCCGTTTTCCCTCACTGCGTGTTCAACCTGTCATCATCATAGGGTCCGGATCATTCCTGGGCGCGGCAGCAGCAGGAAACATGGGACTAACGATTGCGAAATCATCCGGCGAACTGGGTCAGGAGCAATTGGCCGTCGCCCCATGCATTGCTGCTGCGCAATTACTGGCTGAGCACCTGAAGGAAAAAGTCCTATGAGTTTGAAGGCTGTCTTAAAAATCGGAGGCAGTCTCGGCCGCGGCAATGGATTAAGGCCATTATGCAGGCAAATCAGCCGCTTGAGTGGCCATTACTCTCTTCTGGTTGTGCCGGGCGGCGGAGATTTCGCCGATCAAGTGCGGGAAGCCGACCGGCGTTACCGTATCGACGAAACTGCCGCTCATTCCATGGCTTTGTTAGCCATGGATCAATATGGTTACCTGCTGAACCAGTTGATCGAAGGCAGCTTTCTGACAGCGGATCTCTTTTTAGCCTGCACATCGGCAGAGTCAGGCAGAGCGGCGATTCTGCTTCCCTCCGCACTTGTTCTCAAGGAGGATCCTTTGCCTCATTCGTGGCAGGTCACTTCGGATACGATTGCCGCATGGATTTCGCATCGCGCCCACAGTCGTCGACTGGTTTTGGTCAAAGAAGTCGACGGACTGCTGCGCCCGGATGGATTGATGGAAGAGTTGACCGTGAAGCAATTGGATGCACATGCCGGAGGAGTGGACGGGTATTTATCTAAATTCCTATCTTCAGTTCAGCTGGAAACCTGGATTATCAACGGCCTGCGCCCCGAGCGGCTGTCCGAATTATTAGACACAAATCATACAACCGGTACGCGGGTTGCATCCACCGATTTCAGATCCGTGTAATCCGTGATAACAAACGCGCAATTTCTTGCTTTTTCAGCAAATTGATAAAACATGTGCGGACGGGTGTCCAGACCCGTCCGGGTTTTCAGTCCTATGATTGCTCGGGCGGGACGGCTCTGGAGAGCCGTCCCCACATGTTCAAGAAAGGGTTCTGCACTTTCGTTTATTTGCGGGCCCTGTCCGCGCCGCGGAATCCGTGGCGTTTTTATGTTTTAAATCTTTCTACCAGACTGCGGACGCGGATTGGTTCCAGTGGACCGGCTCGATTGTTGTCTCTGCAAACGGCGGTTCGCAGTCCCACAATATCCGCTCCGATATCCTTTAACAGAAATAGATCCTGTTCCTGCAATGCGCCTGCGACTGCAAATAAAAGGCCGGCGCCGTGTGCCTGCTCCGCAAGGGAATGCAGTGTGTCCGGGTTCATGAAATCCAATAGCGTACGTCCATCCTTAACTGCAGTATCCACCAGGCAACCCCTGATATTTGCTGAAGCGGCCAGTCTGGGCAGGCATTCCGGATTGAGGGATCCGATCCGCTCATAATCCGCATAGCAGGCGGCGATAATGGAGGTATTGAATTCCCGTACAGCATCCCGCACTTCTCTCATCAGCAGCTTCGCTTCTCCCTCACTGCGCAGCCCATGCAGCCCTACCTTGATATAGTCGACTCCGCAAGTGGCAGCTCCGAGAGCCGCCAGGGCGGCAGTCCCGGGCAGATTGGGCATATCGCCAATCGCCGCGCTGATCTCGATCTTGCCTGAAGAGAGTTCCTTGATCTCTCTGAGCACACGAGGGAACTGAGCACCCAGAGAGCCTTCAGCCGGATTCTTGATATCCAGAAAGTCGGCGCCGCCCATCAGGGCTTGGCTCGCTTCTGTAGCGGATACAACACTGATCATCAGCCGCATGAGCGGCATTATACAACCGTGGAGTGCCGATAGGAGGGATAAGCTGTATCTTTTGAAATCGGCGTTTGCAGGTTCCGATAGCTGCGCCTTGTGTAACCTTCCAGGTTCCCATGATGCCGTTCATTCCGGCGCTGCATGAGATTTTACCTCAGGTTGGGACAATAGAATCATGAATTTTTGCACACATCGGCTTGATCGCCCACAGCACGGTCAGTGGGATAAAGAGCATCTTCTTGGCGGCCGAGAGCATCTTTTTTGCCTCCGGGATGATGATTTGCGTCACGAATACCATGGCCTTTGCGACGGAAAAGATCGCTTTCGCAGCCGACACGATCTTCTTCGCTACAGAAATGATCATCTCCGTCGTCAGGACCCCCGTCTTGGTGAGATCGACCATCTCGTTCGTCGCTTCGACCATCTTCTTCGTCTACGAAATGATCATTTCGTAGATGGAAATGATCATCTCCGTCGCAAAGACGATGGTCGGCGACGACCGATAAACGATTGCGTATGCTGACATTATTTCGGCGCCCGATTTTGACCATGGTATTTGTCAGGGAAATGATCATTTCAAAGGAGGAAATGATCATCTCCGAGCCGGAGACCATAGTTTCGCATTCGGAAATGATCATCTCCGACATCCGGACCTCGGTCTACGATTCGGCAATGATCATCGCCGACACCCGGACCGCGGTCTCGCTCATGGAAGCAATCATTTCCGCCGTGGAGAAGATAGTATCCGCGGCTGAAATCATCATTTCCGCGACGGACACAGTTTTCCTCCAGGCGGAAACTGCTTTCGCCGTCTCGGAGAAAACCGTCGGCGGAGCGCCGGCGGTTGTGTTTCACCAGCAACCAACAACGAGAAGCTGTGAAAAAATCGGCGGGGGAGCGTCCCACGCTCCGCGTGAATCCTGAGCGCGGCAACCGCTCCGCCGTCTTTGAGTGACCGACTCGATTTTCTCACACCTTCTTGCTTTTAAGTAGGTACAACCATGTTTCCACCCATTCGCATTGCGGACGGATTCAGACTCCAGTCCGCCGAACGGCTCGTCGCGACCGGCTGCGCCATCATCAAGGGGCTGACCGGCGACGCCGCTTTCCCCGCGCCTACGGTCGATCTGAAGACGGTGCAAGCCGCCGTCGACGATCTGAGCGCGGCCTTGGCCGCCCAGGCACAGGGCGGGGCGGCCGCGCCGGCGGAAAAAAACAACAAGCGCGCGGCTCTGGTCGCGCATCTGCGCAAGCTGAAGCACTACGTCGAGGATAACTGCGGCAACGACCTCGCGGTCCTCATGTCCAGCGGCTTTCAGCCCGCGGTAAGCACCCGCACGCGCTCCCCTCTGGCGAATCCTTCGATTCTCGACATCAACTGTGGCAACCGCGCCGAACTCGTGCTGCGAGTCACACCCATCGCGCATGCGAAATGCTACGAAGTGCGGTCGGCGGCGGTGGGCTCGGGCAACGCTCCGGGGCCGTGGCAGACCGCCGGTCTGTTCACCAACTCGCGGTCGATGAGCATCAACGGCCTCACGCCCGGAACGACCTATTTCTTCCAGGTGCGGGCGATCGGCAGATCCACCGGCTATAGCGACTGGAGCAATCCGGCGTCCCGCATGTGCGCGGAGTCCAAAGGACGCGGATTCTCGCGGATGAACGCAGATTCAAATCCGAGTGCATCCGTGGAGATCCGCGTCCCATAAAAGGAGCGGCACACTCATGTGCGAATCGCTGGGGGAAGCCGATAGAAGGGATAAGCTGCATCTTTTGAAATCGGCGTTTGCAGGTTCCGATAACTGCGCTTTATGTAACCTTCCAGGTTCCCATGATGCGGTTCATTCCGGCGCTGCAGAGCGGTTTCAATGCCTATCCACAAAACGATTGGAACCAGGGACATCCCACTCGTTTCCCTATTTGTTAATAGGATAATGGCCGAATAGCCTAATGAAATTGGTATACGAGTGGGACGTCCCTGATCCCATCATCGGGTAGGGAAAATGGTGAACGTCCGATGCGCCGGGATAAACCGGCATGAAGTAGGGAATGAAAGAGTCTCACAGGAAAGGAGTAGCGAACCATCCTGACCTCGAGTCTTGGGCGGGCCGTCGTGAGGCGGCACGCCAAGCGT